>Ga0265297_10000469_pt1 | contig 118516 bp, 102 predicted proteins | sample Munlanlwell13791_FD_192502 | JGI IMG/M metagenome (GOLD analysis project Ga0265297, IMG submission 192502) | Leachate microbial communities from a municipal landfill in Southern Ontario, Canada - Leachate well 137-91 | ecosystem: Engineered > Solid waste > Landfill > Unclassified | place...
GCCTTCGGGATTCCCCGGAGGCCGGTCTGCGTGTCCTTGCAGGCGACGCCGGTGACGGCCTTGAAGTAGAAGCTCGAGAAGGCGTTGCCGAAGCGGCTCTGGCGGGGGACGTTCTCCGCCGTCAGGTCGCGCGACCCGAGGACGAGCGCCTCGGGATGCGCCGCGAGTTCCTCCGACACCTTCAGGATGTCCTTGGCGAGGTGCTGGCCGTCGGCGTCGCAGGTGACGTAGCCCGCGCACTCGGGCATCGTCTGCGAGGCGAAGGAGAGGGCGGTCTTGATCGCCGCGCCCTTGCCCTGGTTGACGGGATGGCGGACAAGTTTCGCACCTTCCTTCTCGACGGCTTCGAAGACGGGGGCGCAGGCGGCGCGCGACCCGTCGTCGACGACGACGATCCGGTCGAGGCCGAGGGCCTTCAGTTCCTTGACGAGGACGACGAGCTTGTCGTCCGGCTGGTAGGCCGGAATCAGGATCGCGTTCACGGACGGCGCCTCGATCTCACGAGCGTGATCGCGTAGAGCACGGAAGCGGCGAGGATCAGGAGCGCGCCCGCGGCGAAGAAGACGTTCACCAGGTCGGAGGATCCGCCGTAGATGTCGAAGACGCCGTGGAGGACGCTGCCCGTCGCGATCGTGGCGATTCCCATCGGCCAGACGGCGAGGCCGACCTCGCCCGGGGCGGGGAGGAAGAGGAAACCGAGTTCGACGGCGACGCCGCCTACAAGCGGGATCAGGAAGGCGAAGGTCATGTAGGGCGAATCGACGCCGTGGGCGAAGATCTGGTAGACGAGATGGAAGAGAAGCAGGAACGCGGACGCGAACCCGTAGTTCCGCGCCCGCTTCAGGAATCGGCGCTTAGCGTCGGATGTAGACACAGTCGCCCACCTTCCTTTCGGTGCCCTCGGAGGGATTGTTCACGACGGCGCCGTCGAACCACATCGTGGCCGAACCGCCGCCGTCGAAGTTGTACGCCTGCGTGCACCCGACGAGAAGCATGATGTCCGCGAACTCCTCGATGTCGGCGCCGTGCGAGGCGTCGGTGCGGCCGTCGACGGTGACGAACATGAAGTGGTTCGCAGACACCGCGCCGAAGCCGGAGCGGGGGTTGTTCACCGCGTCCCTGGCGAGGCCGTCGTTCACGCTCGCGACCGAGACGCCGTCTCTCACGATCACCGGACCGAAGGACCAGAGCTGCCAGGCGCCGTCGTCGACGATCGACTGGAGGGGGGTCTCCTCCTCCGTATGGAACGCGACCGTTCCGTCGGCGTTCAGGACGACGCAGTCGCGGTAGGAGGCGGAGGTGCGGAGGATCATGCCGTTCCTGATGACGTAGCCGTAGTCGTAGTGGGAGGCGTAGTCGGAGTTGATCGCGAAGATCGCGTCGTGGTCCTCCGCCATCGTCGAGACGGTCTGGACGATGTTGGTCCCGCCGAAGGTGTTGAAGGCGAGGGCGGCGAGGATCTGGGAACCGTCGGTCGTGACGACGTCGGCGACGTAGACGTCGGAGTTCGAGGCGCGGATCTGATACAGCGTGATGAGGACGTTTTCGTTTTCGTACGTCCCGAGGACGGTCCCCCCGAGGAGCGCGGCGGGGACCTCGCCGGGATAGACGAGCCCGGGATCGGTCGTCGTCACCACCGGTTCCGTCGTCGTTCCCGTTCCGATCGGGCCGGTGATCGGATCGGCCGTGGTGGTCGGGACGGTGATCGTGGTGGTGAAGACGGGATCGGTGATCACGATCCCGCCGTGCGGGATCACGAACTCGTAGAGGAGGGTGAAGGTGGTGAAGAGGAAGAGGAGGGCGTAGAAGCCCGCGATGTAGGGCAAGAGTCTTTTCGGTCCGACGGGCATGGCGCTTCGCCTCCTTCCATGGATATCATAACGCGCCATCATGAAGATACGATGAACGTCGCGTCGCGATTGCGTGAGGTCCGGTGTTCCGGACGCCCTTCCATTGTATCATAGATGGTCTATCTCGCGCCAACGAATGACATGCAACCAAATGAAGTCGCCCACGAACCTACGTTGGCTAGTTATTTGATGAGTATTGAAAAAATAAAATAGCTACAAAAATATCTATATATGATATGATAATCATAGAGGTGAATACGATGTTGATTGCGACCGAAAAAATCATCAGTGTCACGGAGGCGAACCAGAATTTCAGCAAACTCGCGAAGAAAGCCGATACCGACGGTTACGTCATGATCTTCAAGCGCAACAAACCGGCATATGTGATGTTCGATGTCGACAAGATGACTGCCGCGATGAAAGAGGAATTCGAAAAGATGCACATGCGTCTCATGTCCGAACAGCTGATCGCGGAATATGGCGAAGCCTACGGCAAACTGGCGAAATGATCTGGAGCAAAGAGTTCATCATCGAACTCCATGAACGGCTGATCGCCGCAACCGGTGGACGCCGCGGCATCCGCGAAATCGAACGTATCGACTCAGCACTTCAGTCGATCCAACAGACATTCGACGGCAACGATCTGCATCCTAGCCCCATCGAAAAGGCGGCGCGCCTGGCGTATGCGCTCTGTACGAGTCACCCTTTCATCGATGGCAACAAGAGGATCGCGATGCATGTGATGGCACTCATGCTACGATCGGAAGGACTCCCCTACGTACCTTCGAACAATGAGGTCGTCAGAATCGGATTCTCGCTGGCATCCGGCGGGTTGACGTATGAGGATCTCGTCCAATGGGTGAAGGACACGATCGCTGAAGCATCGAGAAGAGACCGGACGGGGAAAGCCGCATGAGCAATGCCGACCGCTTCATCGCGCGCCATGCGCGATCCATCCGGGAAGAAGACCGGTTCCGGTTCCACGTCGCCGCCCCCGTCGGTTGGATCAACGATCCGAACGGGTTCTCGTTCTTCGATGGGAAAATCCACCTGTTCTACCAGTCCAACCCCTACGCGACCCACTGGGGACCGATGCACTGGGGACACGTCGCAAGCGACGACTTCGTCAAGTGGACGAGGCTTCCCGTCGCGCTCACGCCCGGCGCCGGGAAGGGCGTCCTCGGATGCTTCTCGGGATCGGCGGTGACCCACGACGGAAAGCACGCACTCGTCTATACCCGCGCCGGCCTCTTCCGCCAGGTCCAGTGCCTCGCCACCTCGACGGACGGGATCGAGTATGTCGAATACGAACGCAATCCCGTCGTCGACGGGACGATGCTCCCGCGGGACTCCTCGAAGGCCGACTTCCGCGACCCGAAGGTCTGGTTCGAGGACGGAGCCTTCCACATGCTCGTCGCCAACCGGAACGCATCCGATCCCTACGCGAAGCTGCTCCTGTACCGCTCCTCCGACCTGATGAAGTGGACGTACGTCGGGATCGTCCTCAGGAACGGTGAAGCCCTGAGGCCGAAACTCGGGGTCATGCTCGAATGCCCGGACCTGGTCCGTTTCCCCGCAGGCGACGCGATCCTCGTCAGCCCGCAGGACATCCCCGGTCACCGGAACCGCCACGGCACCGCCTGCGTCGTCGGCCGGTTCGATCCGAAGACCGGCGTTTTTTCCGACTGGAATTTCGAAGCGATCGCCGAGATCGACCTCGGCCTCGACTTCTACGCGCCGCAGACGACGGTCATGCCCGACGGGCGCGTCGTCATGGTCGCATGGATGCAGAGCTGGAATCGCCGTCCGGCCTACGCCTCGACCGGATTCGCGGGAGCGCTCACGTTCCCGCGCGAACTCTCTCTGAAGGACGGAAGGCTTCATCAATGGCCCGTCCGCGAGCTCGAATGGTACCATCGCAACCCCCTCGACCTGACTGTCGACCTCCCCGCCGGGCGCGACTTCCAAGATCCGCGCCTCTCGGGCTTCGCCCAGGACATCGACATCTCGTTTACACCCGGCCCGGGCAGGACGGGGATTACCGTCTTCTGCGATGCGGAAGGAAACGGTCTGTCGATCGACTACGACGACGGAAGGGTCGTCCTCGACCGCCGCGCCGTCGCCGGACCGCTCCTGCCGACCGACGAAACCGCGAACTTCGTGACCGCCGACTGTCCGCTTTTGGATGGGAAGGTCCGGATCCGCCTGATCCTCGACCGTTACTCCTGCGAGGTCTTCCTCGCGGACGGCAGGACGACCCTGACGGCGACCGCGTTTCCGGCGCCGGAGCGCGAAAATGTTTGGTTTTCGTCCGACGTCCCGGTCGCGATCACAGTGCACAAGCGCGACGTCGTGCGATAATCGGATCCGTGGATGTTATCCATTATTTTCCCTCTCAAGTCTGCACTACCATCTATATGTTCAAAATGAGTCGGCATATTGAAAAACATCAACCAATCGCGATTGACGATTCATTCCTGTGATATAATGAATATGCTGCACTAGATGATTTTCATGATGGATGGTATGGCAGGCATAAAAAAAGAAGTTGAGTTATGATGAACAAATTGAACATATGAGAAGCAAAGGCGTTACGTTCAATCACGTCACGATGGATCAAGCGAAAACGTATCTGGAACGGAAGAATTCAGATTTCCGCATCAAGGCCTATTGCAAGAATTACGAGGTCAAGCCTTCGACAGGGGAGTATATCAACCTGGATTTTAATTATCTGACCGAAATGGCCGAGATTGATCACCAATTACGCCGTTTTATCACAAAGTTCATAGTCCACCTGGAACATATCCTCAAGCAGAACCTGCTTCGCGATTTGACTAACGAACCTACCGAAGACGGATTTACAATCATCTCCGATTTTCTTGTAGAAAATCCCGGGGTCCTTTCATCCATCGAGGAGAAACGCAGACAATCCGTGGTCGGGGAACTCATCGACAAATATCGTGACCGCTACTCCATGTGGAGCATACTCGAGGTTTTATCGTTCGGCGAATTCATTAAGTTGTACGGTTTCTATTATGAACGTCATCCTGCGAAAGGTAAACACGAGAACATCTTGCATCATATCAAGTTCCTCCGTAATGCTGTCGTTCATAACATTTGCCTACTCAATTCGCTGAAACGACCGTACCAGTTGTCATCATTTAGACGGTGCGAAGAAGTCGTATCATATCTATCCAGATCACCGATTTCATCGAAAGCAAGAAATAAGAATTTGGAGAATCCCGTCATCCATGATTTGATTACGGCGCTCTACGTATTTCAATCCGTATGTGCCGATCGAGACACAAAAAAGAAATATTGCGTCGAACTGAATCGTCTCTTCAAGGCGGACTTCGTGAAGAATGGCGCCTATTTCAATGGGAATTCCATAATACAATCGAGATATGAATTTTTCATCAAATTCATTGACTACTACTCGACAACATCGTATAATTAATGCGAAGATCAAAACCCGACAAGGGTTTATACGTCCCAGCGCGATCGCGCCGGGTCGTTTTTTGTTTAGCATGAGCCTCGCGTCGAACTTGTGAAATGACGATCGCCAGTTGCCAACTCGTCCGAAAAGGGTTACAATGGTGAAGATGACTTTTCACACGGGAGACATCCGATGTCCTCATCTCTCGACGGGCTCTTCTGGTCCGTGACCAACCTCAAGACGCTGATCCCCGCGACCATCCTGATGGCCGCGTTTGCCGTATTGCTCCGGAAGCTGATCGGCGCGAAGTCCGACCGCGTCAAAAACATCCCCTTCCAGGTCATGGCCGTCGCGCTCGTCGTCCTCGAAGCCGTCAAGCAATGGCGCGACCTCTCGCAGGGGGCCTACAGCCTCTGGTCGATCCCGCTCCACTTCTCGAGCGTCTACCTCTTCCTGTTCCCGCTCACCCACTTCTCCCGCGGCGCCTTCGCGATGGCGATGCGCCCGGCGACGGCGGTCGCCGCGGGGATGACGACGATCGGGATGCTGCTCTTCCCGATGACCGTCTTCGGGGACGCCGCGGGCGGGTACTTCAAGGACTTCGGGTCGTTCCACACGGTCACCTACCATTACGCCATCATACTCTATTTCTTCCTCTTCATCGCCCTCGGGATGCACGAACCGGACACGCGGAAGGACGCGGTCGCGACCTGGCGGCTCGTCACCGTCTACGCCCTCGTCGCCGCCCCGGTCGCGAACGCGATCGGCGTCAACTTCATGAGTTTCCTGTTCTCGAGCTTCCCGCCCCTCGAAGCGGCGCGGGTGATCCTCCGCGACGCGCTCGGGATCGTCCCCGGCCAACTGATCTACGTCGGGATCATGTACCTCGGGATGCTCGGGAGCGCGACGCTATCGACCATCCTCTACCGCGGCCTCAACCGTCTCGTCCGGCGGATCCCGCCGGGATCGGTCGCCGTTAGGGGCGCGCGCGTCGTCGCCTGACGACGTCGCTTCACGAAAGAGATCGGAGGCGGGCGCATGGCCGTCAGACGCTCCTCCGCGGACGGGCTTCCCGTCTACGGAGCGCATCGAAGAGACAACGAGGAACACGTCTTCCGTTACGTCCCGAACCCCTCGGGGCGGACCGCGGCGCCCGAGGATCCCCCCCGCGCCGGCGAAGCCCGATCCCGACCGCATCCTCGGCAGGGATATGAACGGCGACGAGGACGAATGACGAAACGGCACGGAAATTTCCGTGCCGTTTTCTTTTGAATGTCTGTCCATCCGCCCGCGGGCGTGATACAATGGGATGAGACGTCCGGAGGATCGCTTCGGACCATACGGGGGTGCACCATGGACGCGTTCAACCAGGAAACCAGGAAGAAGATCGAGGAAGCCGTGCTATCCTTCCTCCGCCGGAACGGACCCGCGGAGCGGAAGAAGCTGTTCTCCCCCGCCTACGTCGCCCTGCAGGTGACCGACGAGGACATCAAGGACAACGCCCCCTCGGGGAACTACTCGAAGGCGAAGAGCTACATCGGGATGATCGTGAGCGAACTCGTCGCCGAGGGAAAGGTCCTCGCTTCTCCCGAGGGCGCCCTCTCGGCGCCCGCGCCGAAGCCGGAGCCCGTCGTGGAGAAGAAACCGGTCAAGGTCGCCGAGAAGGCGATGCCGCTGTCGGATGCCGCCTACAAGGCGCTCGTGCTCCGCATCCTCGGGAAGTACCTCTCCGCCGAAGAGACCCTCGACAACGATCCCAACTCGCTCGCCGGCGTGCTCCGCTCCCAGACCGGGGCGATGCTCAGGAAGCATCCCGAACTCGCGGCTAAGGACGAGGAGACCATCTTCCGGACGGTCTCTTCCGAGATCGAGAAGACCAAGGGCTTCAGGGACCGCTTCCACAGGGAGAAGGAATCCGAACCCGAACCCGAGCCCGCCCCCAGGACGGAAGCGCCCAAGCCGGAACCGGCGAAATCCGCCAAGACCGTCAAGAAACCGACCTCCGAACCGGAGCCGACAAAGCCGAACGGCGCGAAGGCGCGCCAGACGCTCGTGCTCCGCATCCTCGACCATTACCTCTCGGGCGAGGAGACCCTCGACAACGACCCGAACTCGCTCGCGGGCGTCCTCAGGAGCCAGACGGGCGCGATCCTCAAGAACCACCCGGAACTCGCCGGCAAGGACGAGGACGAGGTCTTCGCGACCGTGACCGCCGAGATCGAGAAGACCAAGGGCTTCAAGGACCGCTTCGCCTCCCGGACGGCGCCCGAACCCGAGAAGGCTCCCGCCGTCAAGCCGGCGCGGAAGCGGGCGAAGAAAGCCGAGCCCGAACCCCAGGGCGAACCGGCCTTCCCGATCGAGTCGATCGACCGCCTGATCCGCGAGACGGCTGCGAAGCACGCCCTCTGCGTGTCCGGCAAGTTGTCGCGCGAAAGATACGAGAAGGTCCTCCTCCTCGCCGTCAGCCACCTTTTCGCCGATGCCGAGGAGTTCTTCGAGAACTTCTCGTTCCAGCTGATCAAGCGGCTCTACGGGACCGCCGTCATCGACCAGAAGTTCACCCCCGGTCCCGAGGACGAGGGCGTCGACGGCGAGATCGTCGTCGAGGATCCCGCCGGCTACCGCGAGACGATCATGATGCAGGCGAAGACGAAGAAGAACGACAAGGCCTCGATCTCGATGAAGGTCCTGCGCGAGTACGTCGGCGTGATGCACCTCCGCGGCGCCGACAAGGTACTCATCATCTCCAACTCGACGATCACGAAGGACGCCAAGGAGAAGTCGAAGCGGCTCAAGTACGTGAAGCTTGTCGACGTCAGGGAGCTCGTCGAGTGGATGAAGAAGACGAGGTTCGGCCTTGTCGTCGAGGACGGCGCCCCGAAGATCGACGCGGCCCTGCTCCGCGAGCTGATCGGGGTCAAGTGAGATGGATTCCGAACGCCTGTGCCTCGGAAGCCGCTGGAAGCGGGACGGATTTCGTCTCGTCTACTACGGCCTCCGAAACAAGCCCAACACGACCCGTAACGTCCTGAAGCTCACCCGCCGCGAAGCCATGGTCCTCGACGTCCTTCCGAAGGCATGCGGCGACGCCGAACGAAACGTCCTGAAGCGGCTGACGGCGGAAGGAGCCGTGGTCCGCGAACGCGACGTCAAGCCCCTGCCTTCCTCATATGAGGAGGCCCGCTTCTGCGTCTCCTGCGCCGCCAACGACTTCATGATCCCCGGCCTCGAGTTCGACGCCGAGGGCCGCTGCCCGATCTGCCAGAACGCCGACGTCCTGCCCTCGATCAAGAGCGTCCTCCCGCTCGTCGAGACCCTCCCGAAGGCGATGAAGGGACGCTTCGACGTCGCCCTCTTCTATACCGGCGGGAAGGATTCGAGCTACCTCCTCCACCATCTGGCGAACGACCTCAAGCTGCGCGTGCTCGCGCTCACCTGGGAGATCCCGTACATGTCGGATTCGGCCCGGGCTTCGATCGAAGCCGCCAAGAAGCGCGTGTCTTCCGCCGAATTCGTCGTCCGGAAGATCGCCGACGACGACCTCCGGCGCATGTACCGCGACCTCTACGATCGCGCCGGCAACACCTGCGCCTGCCCGTCGCTCGCGTACGTGACCTTCTATCCCGAACTCGTCGAGCTCGGCGTCCCCTTCCTCGTCCTCGGGAACGAGCCGGTCCAGATGAAGAACCTCTGGTTCCAGCACATCGCCCCGAAGTCGGCCTACGACCCGAAGATGCATGCGCTCCTTTCTTTCGCCCTGAACGCCCTGCGCGTCCTCACCTTCCGCCGGCCGCTCCGTCCGGGGCAGGCGGAGACGCTCCTGGCGATGCGGGCGCTCGCGTACGGCGAACCGAAGGTCAAACGGCTGTCCGGCTTCGTGAACCCTCTCCAGGACGACGTCCAGGAGGCGATGCGGAAGATCCCGGAATTGATGCGGCCGTTCAAACGGGCGATCCGCCGTTCCTCCTGGACCGGCCGGATCCCGGCGATGGTCCACATCGACATGGACGCCGCCGCCGGCGGCTACGACTGGGCGAAGATCAAGAAGCTCCTGACGGACAAGATCGGATGGGTCGGATCCGACAGCCTCGACAAGGGTCTCCACACCTCGTGCAGGATCGAGAAGTGCAAGGAATACACCCAGTTCGTCCGCTTCCGGGCGATGAAGTCGACGGTGATCCCGTTCTCCGCGATCGAACTCGCGATCGCCTCGCGCGAAGGCAACGTCGCGCGCGACGAGGCGATCCGGGAGATGAAGGGACAGCTCGGCTTCTCCCTGACGCAGCCGCCCGAGTGCGCGGTGATGGAAGCGTATCTGGAGCTCGGAAAATGAAAAGACAACGGCTAGCGCGTCACGACGACGGCGCCGGCCGTTGTTCTTTTCTATATAGATGACAACGCGAGTTCCAAGGGCGATGACGGACGGATCGGACGCGCTTTCGTCAATCGTTCCTGGAAGGCTGGCGGATCGGTTTCGTCGTATTGCGCCAGACGACGTTCGTCTGCGTATAGACGATCTTGTTCCGATCGTCCGGATGTTTGATCCGGTTGAGCAGGGTGATGAGGGCTTGACGGCCGAGATATTCCTTGTCCGTGTTCACCGTCGTGACCGACGGGACGGCGACGCGTCCTTCGGCGATGTTGTCGAAGCCGATCACGCCGATCTCCTCGGGGATCTTCTTCCCCATCTGCTTCAGCGCCTCGCAGGCGGAGATCGCGATCGAGTCGTTCGCGCAGACGAGGATTTCCGGCAGTTCCTTCATCGCGAGGAAGGTTTTCTTGAGTTCCTTCGGATTGCCGTAGGGAAAGGCGTCCGGTTCCAAGACGGAGAACGTCGGATCATACGGGATCTTCTGCTGGAACAGCGCCTCGCGCATCCCGAGGAACCGTTCGTAGAAACCGCGGCAGTGCATCGGATCGCCGACGAAGCCGAAACGTCTGGCGCGATGCTGGACGATGAGGTCGTTGCAGATGCGCGTGATCGGATCCGCATTCATCATGATCACGATGTCGTAGGCGCCGGGGATGTCGACCGAGAAGTGCGGGAAGTCGATGAACGTCGTCGGGATCTCGAGTCCGAGCAGCATCTTGATGAAGCGCTCCTCGAACGACTCGATGCAGATGATGCCGTCGACGTTGATCGCCTTCACGTAGTTGCCGAGGTCGCGGTAGGCGGAAGGGGTCTGGGCGTTGAAGGTGTACTGCAGGAGCTCGAAGTCGTACTTCTTGACGGTCGCCTCGATCCCGCGGACAATCGAAAGGAAGAAGTTCAGGTTCGAGAGCGTGCGCGACGTCAGAAGCATGATCTTCTGATTGCGAAGATACTCGCTTTTCCCCGAGGCGTAGTTGAGCCCCTTGTATCCGAGCTCGATCGCCTTGTCGAAGACGAGCTTCCGCGTCTTCTCGGGGACCGGACGATTGTTGAGGACCTTGGAGACGGTGTTGCGCGAAAGGCCGAGGTCGTCGGCGATGTCCTGGATGCTTACGGCGGTTTGCGGCATGGTTCCATCCCTCCTGAGAGCATCATAGCACACATTGCGAAGGAATCCAACGAATAATGTGCAAATAGATACAAATGACATAAATAATTGTGCAAATAGCTCAAATGTAAGGGTTTTTGCAAAATACTTTTGACATCGTTCGAGCCATCGGTGAAAATAGAATCAGCCGGTGATCGAGGAGGCGAAGCGATCCATGAATCCCACGACCACACCACGCAAGAGAAAGAGTCAGTCCAAGAAGGCGAGTCGGTTCACGCTCTTCCTTTTCGTCGTTCCCGCACTCTTGTTCGTCCTCGTCTTCAACTACCTGCCCATGTACGGCGTCGTTATCGCCTTCCAGGACTTCTCACCGGTCGACGACATCCTCTCGCCGAACGCCAACTGGATCGGTTTCGACAACTTCACACGCTTCTTCAACGACTTCAAGTTCTGGACCCTGATGGAAAACACCTTCCTGCTCTGCATCTACGGCTTCCTCATCGGCTTCCCGCTGCCGATCGTCGTCGCCCTCCTGCTGAACGCGCTCAAGGGGAAGAAGTTCTCGCGCCGGCTCCAGACGATCTTCTACGCGCCGCACTTCATCTCGGTCGTCGTCATGGTCGGCATGCTCTACCTGTTCTTCGGGGAGTACGGGCTTGTGAACAACATCGTCCGCTACCTCGGCGGAGATCCCTACAGTTACTTCCTCGAACATGAGGCGTTCCGTCCGCTCTACATCCTCTCCTCGAACTGGCAGGACTTCGGCTGGAGTTCGATCATCTACCTCGCCGCCCTGTCGGGCGTCGACCCGCAGCTGCACGAGGCGGCCGTCGTCGACGGCGCGTCGCGCTTCCAGCGGATCCTCCACATCGACTTCCCGGCGATCTTCCCGACCGTCTCGATGCTTCTAATCCTCTCGATCGGCAACCTCATGAGCGTCGGCTACGAGAAGGCGCTGCTCATGCAGACGGGAGCGAACCTCTCGACCTCGGAGATCATCGCCACCTACGTCTACCGCATCGGCTTCATCGGTTCCGGCGAATACGGCTATGCCACCGCCATCGGCCTCTTCAGCGCCGGCATCAACGTCGTTCTGCTCGTGATCGCGAACACCCTGTCGCGACGCTTCTCGCAGAACAGCCTGTGGTGATCGCGATGAGACTCCTATCGACGTCGCCGACCCTCCCCAAGAAGAAGAAATCCGGCCGCATGAAGGATCCGCTTTCCGACAAGATCTTCTATGCCTTCGACATCCTCCTCATGCTCCTGCTCGCCGCCATCATCGTCTATCCGCTCTATTTCATCGTCATCGCCTCGATCTCCGATCCCGACCAGGTGCTGAACGGCAACGTATACCTCTATCCGGTCCAGGTCACCCTTTCCGGATTCCGCCGTCTGCTCGATGAGGAACTGATCTGGACGGGCTATCGCAACACGATCATCTACACCGTCGTCGGCACCGCCCTCAACATCGCGATGACGATCCCGACCGGCTGGGCGCTCTCTCGGAAGAACCTGCCCGCCCGCAAGTTCGTCATGTGGTTCTTCATCATCACACTGTTCTTCGGAGGCGGGCTCGTCCCCTATTACCTCCTGATCTCGAAGCTCGGGATGGTCGAGAGTCCGCTCGTCCTCATCATCCCCTCGGCGATGTCGGTCTGGAACGTCTTCATGACGAAGGCCTATTACGAATCGAACATCCCCGAAGAACTGCTCGAGGCCGCCGAGATCGACGGCGCCGGCGAATTCCGCAAGTTCTTCTCGGTGGTCCTGCCGATCTCGAAGGCGATCATCGCCGTGATGGTGCTGTTCTACGCGGTCGGCCACTGGAACAGCTACTTCAACGCCCTGATCTTCATCTCCGACGAACGCTTCTATCCGCTCCAGCTCGTCCTCAAGGACATCCTCATCACCGCCGAGGTCACGAGCGGCGCCGGCGGCAGCGTCGATACGATCCTCGAACAGATGCGGATCGCCAACCAGATCAAGTACGCCTCCATCATCGTTTCCTCGCTTCCCATCATCCTGCTCTATCCCTTCATTCAGAAGTTCTTCGACAAGGGGTTCCTTGTCGGCACGTTCAAGTAAGCGGAGGTCCCCCCATGAAGAAAATCGCATGCTTTCTCACGATCCTGATCGCGTCCGCCCTCGCAGCCTGCTCGGCGGCGACCACGACGACCCGCGACGCCTCGGCGCTCGCCCTTCTCGGGTACCAGTACGAGGATCCCCAGGCGCCGATCGTCGCCGCCAAGGGAACCGTCCATTTCGACATCCTGTCCTCCAAGAACGCGCTCGCGGACGATTACAACGACATGGCCGTCTTCCAGGCGCTCTACGACATGACGAACGTGGACGTGAACTGGGTGAACCTTTCCGAGTCGTCCTACGTCGCGCGGAAGAACCTGATCATGGCGGACAAGGAGAACTATCCGGATGCGATCTACCATGCCGGCTTCTCCGACAAGGAGATCATCCAGTACTCGACCCGCGAGGTCATCCTGCCGATCGACGAATACCTCGACTACATGCCGAACTTCAAGTCGATCCTCGAAGCCCGGCCGGACATCCGCAGCATCCTCACCTCCCCCGACGGTCACATCTACTCGCTTCCGCGCGTCGAGGAGATGGGTCTGCTCGCGTATCCCAACCTGCTCTTCCTGAACAAGGTCTGGGTCGCGGAACTGATCGCTTCCGGCGACGTCGACTTCCTTTCCCAGGGCGACCTCGTCGACGGACTCGACCTGACGCTCGCGGAGTTCCAGGAGATCCTCACGCTGTTCAAGACGACCGACATGAACCACAACGCCAAGGCCGACGAGATCCCGCTCTCCTTCGTCTACCAGAACTGGCAGGGCAACCAGTCCGACCTGTTCGCCGCCTTCGGCGTCCCGGAGAACACCGACCACCGCACCGTCCTCGACGGCACCGTCACGATCACCGCGGTCATGGACCAGTTCTTCGAGGCGACCAACTTCCTCGCCGACTGGGTCACCGCCGGATTGATCGACAAGGAAGCCTTCAGCCAGTCGCAGGACGCGTTCCTCGCCAAGGGCAAGGCCGCGCAGCAGAAGCTCGGGGCGTTCTACTGGTGGGAATCCGAGACCGTCGTCACCAACCCCGGGGACTACATCTGCCTCGACCCGCTGATCGGGTCCGACGGGAACCAGTACGTCGGCGTCTCCAACAACCCCGAGATCTCGAAGGGGAACTTCGTGATCTTCTCGAAGTGCGCCTTCCCGGAGATCCTGCTCACCTACATGGACCGCTTCTACGACCCCGTCGTCTCCGCCCAGATCAACTACGGACCGATCGGCACCGTCTATGAGGAGGAACGCGACGAAAACGGCATGCTCGTGCAGAAGCCGATCCCCGAAGGAATGACCGCCGACGAGTTCCGCCTCAAGAACGCGCCGCTCGGATTGATCTACCTGTCCTACGAGCAGTGGGAGAACGTTGTGAACATGGAACCGCGCGCGAAACTCCGCCTCGAGCGCCTCGCCGCCCATGCGACGCCCTTCACCTATCCCGGCGCGACTCCCTTCCCGAACGTCTCCTACACGCTCGCCGAGATCAACAAGCTCGCGACGATCGAGATGAACCTCTACGACTACGTCTACCAGTCGCTCACCGACTGGCTCCTCAACGGCGGCGTCTCGCAGGCGCAGTGGGACGACTACAAGGCGATGCTTTCGAACATCGGCCTCGACGAAGCGCTCGACATCTACCAGGACGCCTACGACCGCTACCTCGCCACCCAGGCGACCTGGTCATGAAACGGCTTGACCGCATCGGCGCGGCGATCTTCGATTACCTCCTGGTCGCGGTCCTCATCGCCGTCTCGTTCTTCCTCGTCCTCCCCTTCCTCACGGTCCTTACGGGCGCCGTCGCCTGGTTCCAGGCATCCGGCGACGAGCGCGACCTCGCACTCCTGTTCCGCTCGATCCGCGCGCACTGGAAGAAGAGCCTGCCCTACGGCGTCGCGCTGTTCCTCATCACCGGCATCGCCGCCCTCGACATCGCCTTTTTCCGGCAGAACGCCTATCCCGGCTCCGACCTCGTCCTCGCACTCTCCTGGATCGCCGTCGTCCTCGCCTTCGTCACGATCGTCAACGGACCCACGATCCTGAACCGGATGGCGGTCACGCTTCCGCAGCTGGTCTACGACGCCTTCGTGCTCGCGATCGCATCCCCGCTCGATTTCCTCGCCGCCGCCGCCTTCCACGGCGTCATCGTCGCCGCGGCGATCCTCGCACCGGCACTGGCGATCCCGCTGTCGGCGCCGCTCCTCTGGATCGCCGCCCGCTTCTCGCTTCACGCCTTCCATCGACTGGAATCAAAGCAAAACCCACATAACTCAGGAGGAAAGAACGTATGAAAAAACTCTTCACGCTGCTGGTCTTCGGTTTCGTCGCGATCGCCATGATCGCCTGCGACGAGGCGACCACCACGGCCGCCGTCACCACCGCGAACACCGCCCCGACCATCGCCGGCGTCGCGTTCGACGCCACCATCGCCCGCGGCGAATCGTTCGACGCCCTCGAAGGCGTCAGCGCCGCCGACGCCCAGGACGGCGACCTCACAGCCGCCATCACCCTCACGAGCGTCCCCGCGCTCGTCTTCACGAACGGCGTCTGCGTTCCCGAGGAGCAGGGCGAATACTACATCACCTATTCCGTCATCGACGCCGGCGGACTCGAGACGAAGGAGTACACCACCCTCACCGTCACCCGTCCCGTCGCCACCGAGACGCTGTTCAAGGACTACGATTTCGCCGATGCGGACCCCGTCGACCTCGACGGCTGGACCGCCACCTTCTCCGACGGAGCGACCGGTCTCATGGAAGTCGCCGCCGGACGGCTCGTCTTCCAGGTCGTCGACCGCGGTACCGCCGACTATCATGCGAAACTGACGAAGGTCGGCGTCGAGGCCCTCGCCGCCGCCGAATACGAACTGAAGATCACGATGAGCGCCTCCGTCGCCGGCGCCAAACTGCACTGGATCGTCAACGACGCCTCCCAGGGCTGGTCGCCCGCCGGCGGCATCTGGAACCTCGAACTCACCACGACCCCGGCCGTCTACTCGATCAAGTACACCGTCGCCGCGGACACCACCCAGATCGAGTGGCTCCTGCAGATGGGCGGGGACCTCAACCCGGCCGGTTTCGACCTCTACGTCGACAAGGTCGAACTTCTGATCTCGACCGGCACCGAAACCGAATCGGTCCTGCTCGCGGACGACTTCGCGACGGACGCCCACGAGGCGGAATGGGGCATCACCCAGGACGCCGCCGCCTCCTCGACGCTCGACGTGACCGGCGGCGAGATGGTCTACACGATCGCCAACTACGCCCCCGAAGGCGCGCCGTGGAACATGAACCTGTGGCTCAATACCGGCATCGACCTCGTTTCCGGATCGAAGTACAAGCTTTCCTTCGACGTCACCGTCCAGAACGACCAGTTCTACGAACTCTGCTTCGAGGACCAGACCCTCGACTGGCAGGTCCGCGCCGGCTTCAAGAACGGAACCTTCTCGGGAACCCAGACCGTCGAACACACGTTCTACGCCGGCATGGCCATCACCGGCCTGTACATCAAGCTCGCGCTCGGCCAGGGAACCACCTCGAACGTCGTCGCGATCGACAACATCCGCTTCGTCGAACTCGTCGGCGACAAGACCACCGAGACCGTCACCAAGACCTTCTCGCCGATCACCGAGGATTCCGAGTGGGATACCTACAACGCCGCCGGCGGCGTCGGATCGCTCTATACCGAGAACGGCAACCTCGTCTACTCGATCCAGTCGTTCGGCGCGGTCGACTGGTACAACAAGATGTTCATCAAGGCCGTCACGCTCGAGGCCGGTGCGCTCTACAAGGTCTCCTTCACCGTCAAGGCCGACGTTCCCGTCAAGATGTTCTTCGCCCTCAACGTCCTCGGATCCTGGGATCCGCGCGTCACCGCCGAGGTGAACATCACGACCGAGTACCAGACCTTCACCTTCACGATGGATTCGGAGATCATCATCGACATGGACTTCGAAATGCTCTTCCAGTTCGGCGGTTACGCCGAGAACGTCGCGCCGGCGAAAGTCGAATTCTCCGCGATCGAAATCTACCAGCTGAAATAGTCCCCAAGCCCGGGGTCGGGTACGTCCCGACCCCCGTCTTCGGGCGGGAGGCATCATGAAAAAAGCGCTCGCACTCATCCTTTCCGTCCTCGCCCTCGGCGGTGTTCTTTCCTGCGGCCGGGTGACGACGCAGGGGACGCCGACGACGACCGCGGCGACCGACATCGACCAGGAGGGACTCGCCTTGTTTCCCATTCATTCCGACGGCTTCATCGGCGATCCGATTCCCTACTTCGACGGCGAGAAGCTCAACCTGTTCTATCTGCACGACGCGCGCGACGGCGCGCGCGGTTTCCATCCCTGGTATCTGATGCAGACGACCGATTTCGTCCATTGGACCGACCGCGGCGTCGCGATCCCCTACGTGAACGACTATGCCAGCCAGGACCTCGCCCTCGGCACCGGCTCCGTGATCCGCGACCCGAACGGGCTCTATCACGCGTTCTACACCGGGTTCAACGGCACCGGCAACGTCGACTACAAGGAAATGATCCAGCACGCCACCTCGACCGACCTCGTCCATTGGACGAAGATCCCCGAAGACGGCTTCTACGGCGGGATCGACGACTTCCGCGACCCTTACGTCCTGTACATGGAAAGCGAGAGCCGCTGGTGGATGCTCGTCACGACGCGGGTCAACAACTACGGCGTGATCAAGCTCTTCACCTCGACCGACCTGTCGTACTGGACCGACCGCGGCGTGTTCTTCCGCAACGACGCCGGTTCCTGGAACATGGAGTGCCCGAACCTCATCCGCTACGAGGGATACTGGTATTTGTCCTATTCCGAACAGGGCGTGAACCGGGTCGTGCACTACCGCTACAAGGCCGACCTCACCGATCCCTGGATCCGTCCGGACGTCGACACCTTCGACGGGATCGGCTTCTATGCCGGACGCATCGAAGCCGCATACGGACGGCTCTTCGCCTTCGGGTGGGTCGGAACCAAGACCTACGACTTCGACGGCGGCGAATTCGCCTGGGCTGGCAACCTCGTCACCCACGAGCTGATCCAGCGCGAAAACGGCGAACTCCGCCCCGCGCCGACGGCAGAAGCGATTTTGGCCCTTTCGCACGAGGTCGGCTATTCCGTCCTCCGCGCCAGCGCGGCCGGAACCGCGGACGCGATCGCCTTCGAGAGCGGCGCCGGGTATGACTACCTGATCTACCAGAGCCTGCGGGAACAGGCCACCCGCCTGACGTTCACCGCCACGATCGGGTCCGCATCCGGACGCTTCGGGCTCACGTTCGACGCCGAGGACGAAGCCTACGGTCCCGTCAACATCGTCTTCGACGTCGCCGGCGGCGCGATCGCCTTCTACAACGTCATCCCTTCGAAGATCGCCTCATCCACCCCTCAGATCTCGATCCCCTACGCGATGCGCGCCGGCCAGACGCTGTCGGTCACGGTCCTGATGCAGGATCAGTGCCTGACCCTCTACGTCGACGGAGAGCTTGCCCTCACCACCCGGATGTACTACCTCACCGGCAACCCCTTCGGATTCTTCGGAATGCGGAGCGACGCCGCGATCGCCGAGGTGCGTTTCCATGAATGAGCGTCGCGGACGCCGTCTTCTCGCGATCGGCGAACTCCTCATCGACTTCTCGGGAAACAGACCCGGCACGATCGAATCCGTCGACGCCTTCGTCCGCCACCCCGGCGGAGCTCCCGCCAACGTCGCGGTCCAGTACGCCCGCCTCGGCGGTCAGGCCAAGCTGATCACCAAACTCGGCGAGGACATGTTCGGCGACTTCCTCCGTTCGGTGATGGAGAAGAACGGGGTCGACTGCGGCGCGATCGTACGCACCGCCGAAGCGCACACCGGTCTCGCGTTCGTGACGCTCGCCGAAGACGGCGAGCGCGACTTCGTCTTCTACCGCCATCCCTCCGCGGACATGCTGCTCCGCCCGGAGGAGATCGACCCCGCCGATTTCCGCGAACGCGACATCCTCCATTTCTGTTCCGTCGACCTCGTCGACGCGCCGGTGCGCGCCGCCCACGACCGCGCGATCGGCCTCGCGATCCAACGAAGGATGCTGGTCTCGTTCGACCCGAACCTCCGTTTCGCGCTCTGGCCCGACCGTGAGGAACTGAAGCGGATCGTGTGGACGTACCTTCCTTACGCCGACGTCCTCAAGGTCGGCGCCGACGAGGCGACCTTCCTGACCGGCGGCGCAGACGAGTCGTCGTGGCAAACGCTGATCCGGGGAAACGTCCGCCTGCTCGTCGTCACGCGCGGTCCGGACGGCGCGACCCTCTTCACCCGGGCGTCGCGCTTCGACGTTCCCGGAATCCCGGTCGAGACGGTCGACACGACCGGTGCCGGCGATTCCTTCATCGCCGCCTTCCTGTATTCCCTCGTGCATAGCGACGTCGACCGCGATCGTCTGGAACGGGATCCGGAAGCCCTGCGGAAGGCGCTCCGCTTCGCCAACCGCGTCGCCAGCGTCGTCGTCACGCGCTACGGCGCGATTCCCGCCATGCCGTCGTTCTCCGAAGTCGGCGAACCGCGATGACTCGCCGACTGCTGTCCGTCGTCGCGATCCTGATCGCGGCGCTTCTGACCGGCTGTACCGTCGTCGAGACGATCGACGGCGGCTTCGAGACGGGCGCTTTTTCCGGCTGGACCGTCGTCGGCGACGCGTTCACCGTCGCCGACGAGGAACACTACGACGCGATCCGCTATTATCTCCCCGCTGGGACGTGGCACGTCCTCGGGTCCGATCCCGGGACGGGCTCGATCACGTCCACACCGTTCACCCTATCCGACCCATGGGTCTCCTTCCTGGTCTCCGGCGCCGCGGGAAGCGACGCCTACGTCGCGATCGTCGACGGCGAGTCCGGCGCGGAACTCCTCCGTACCGGCAACCCGTTCCACGACGAACCGGACGTGACCGAAACCTATCAGCGCATCAATCTCGACCTGTCCGAGCATCTCGGAAGGAAACTGGCGATCGTCGTTACCGACGCATCGCCGACGGATCACATCAATTTCGACGACTTCACGATCGACGATGAAGCCGCGCATCTGGAGCATGCGGTGGAAACCAACATCCGCATGGGATTGGACACATACGACGACATGATCAAAGCAGCCGACACCTACATCAAGCTGAATGCCTGGAAGACCCCTTCCTCGATCCGTTTCCGTTTCCACGTCACCGGCGAGACCGGCTGGATCAACGACCCGAACGGATTCACGTATTTCGGCGACAAGATCCACCTGTTCTACCAGCACAACCCCTACCAGACGGTCTGGGGTCCGATGCACTGGGGCCACGTGACGTCCGATGACTTCATCCGCTGGACATACCACGACGTCGCCCTCGCGCCGGAATACGACTACGAGACGGTCGGCGCCTTTTCGGGTTCGGCGATCACCTTCGGCGGCAAGCTGTACCTCGTCTACACCGGCGCTTCCGAAGGCCGTCAGGTCCAGGCGATCGCCTCGTCGACCGACGGCTATCGGTTCACGAAGTTTTCCGGCAACCCCGTCGTCGGCGAATCGCTTTTGCCGGCGAATGCGAACGTCGCCGACTTCCGCGACCCGAAGGTCTGGGAGAAGGACGGGACGGTCTACATGATCGTCTCCAACCGCAACGCGACCAACCAGTATTCGAAGCTGCTCTTGTACAAGACCACGAACATGACCGACTGGACCTACGCCGGACGGATCCTCGCCAACGGCGGCAACTACCAGTCGAAACTCGGGATCATGTTCGAATGCCCCGACCTCGTCACCCTCGGCGACAAGGACGTTATCATCGTCAGCCCGCAGGCCGTTCCGAACCATCGGAACGGCGACGGCAACGTCTACATCGTCGGAAACCTCAATTACGCGACCGGCGCCTTCGAGAACTGGAACTTCGAGGACGTCGCGACGATCGACCACGGGTTCGACTTCTATGCGCCGCAGACGATGAAGATGCCGGACGGCAGGACCGTTCTCGTCGCATGGATGCAGAGCTGGAACCGCCGGCCGATCTACGCCGGGACCGGCATCGCCGGCGCCCTGACGCTGCCGCGCGAGATCTGGCTTGAGGGCAACCGCCTCTACCAGGCGCCGATCCGCGAGATCGCGAACTACCATGCGAACGCCACGATCGACGCGTTTGCGATCCCCGCCGGCGCCAGCGTCCACGATGCACGGCTCGACGGCATCTTCCAGGATCTGACGATCTCCTTCACTCCGGGCGAAGGCAAGACCGGCGTGCGCGTCTTCGACGACGGCAACGGCAACGCGATGAAGATCTGGTACGAGGACGGGAAGGTCTGGCTCGATCGTCACGGCGTCACGGCATCCGCCTACGCCGCCACCGCGGTGAACAACCTGACGTCGGTCGACTGTCCGCTCGTCGACGGAAAGGTCGTCCTGCGTCTCATCCTCGACCGGTACTCCTGCGAACTCTTCGTCGCCGGCGGCGCCCATACGATCACCGCGACGGCGCTTCCGAACGCATTCCAGACGCAGGTCACGCTCTTCTCCGACGCCGCCGTTTCGATCGCCGTCGAGCAGTACGACATCGTCCTCTGAACCATCCCGATCCATCCGTTCCGCGGATGGATCTTTTCATCTCCTGCGCACGGTTTCCCGCGATGGAGTCGACGGGCCTCCCGTTCTCCGCGATCCGGGCGATGATGGCCGGCTGGGCTGCTCCCCGCCGCCCGAGTGCGCGGCCATGGAAGCCGATCTTGAACTCGATAGAAAAAACAACGGCTAGCGCGTCACGACGACGGCGCCGGCCGTTGTTCTGTTTTTGAGATAACTCTGAAGGATCGGCGAAAGTTTCATCTCGATCGCCCCGACGGGACAGACCTTCGCGCACAGACCGCAGCGGACGCATCCCTTCCCGATCGCGGGCTCGTCGGTCATCGCCCGGACCGGGCAGCGCTTCGCGCATTCGCCGCAACGGACGCACTGCTCGAGGTCGATTGCGATCTTCACGTTCGCCTTCGCGCGCCCCTCGGGGAAGAGGAAGGCGAACGGATTGAAGGGCAGACGCGGGATGGAACAGGGAGTCATGTCGCCGCCGTTCACCTTGGCGACGATCGGGTCGTATAGGGAGAAGTCGATCGGGACCTCGCCCTCGCAGTAGGCGTGCTTCACCGCGGTCACGCTCCAGGCGACGACCTTGTCGCGGCCGACGAGGTCGGCGGCGATCGCCGGCGCCCGTCCGTAGGCCTTTCCGCCGTAGGCGAGGTTGAGGACGTAGCGTTTCGCCTTGAAGCGCTTCAGCCACGGCTTCATCGCCGCCGGGACCGATTCCGACCAGACCGGCAGCGAGAGGACCATGAGCCCGTACTTGACGTCGACGTCGAACGCGTCGCGGACCGATGGATCCGTGAAGTCGTAGAAGATCCCGCCGCACTTTGCGTAGAAGTGCGCGGCGATCCTTTTCGTCTCGCCGCAGGGGGAGAAGCAGACGTGCGCGATCCACATCGGTACCACCGTCCTTCCTCCCCCCGATTATAGCAGAATCGCGGCGAAATCACAACCGGACCTCGCGTCCGCATCCGTTCCGTAGTACAATGTGATGTAGGCACAGTTCGGAGGTCACCATGGGCGACGTCATCATCGCGAGGAATCTGAAGAAGTACTACGGGACCGCGCGCGGTCTCGAGGACGCGACCCTCTCGGTCCGCGAAGGCGAGGTCTACGGCTTCGTCGGGCCGAACGGATCGGGCAAGACCACCTTCATCCGGATCCTCGCCGGGTTGATCCGGGCGACGTCCGGATCCGTCTCGGCGTTCGGTCTGACCCCCGGACCCGACTCGGAGAAGATCAACGCCGCCGTCGGCTACATGCCCGGCGAATCGTTCTACTATCCGGAGCGGAAGGTCCGCGAGGTCCTCGGCTTCTTCGCCAGGGAGCGGGGCGTCTCCGAGGTCCGCATGCGCGAGCTCGCGGAACGGCTCGACCTCGACCTCGGGAAGCGGATCGACGCCCTCTCCTTCGGGAACCGCAAGAAGGTCGGGATCGTCGCGGCCATGCTCCATCAGCCGAAGCTTTTGATCCTCGACGAGCCGACGACCGGCCTCGACCCGCTCGTCCAGAGGACCTTCCTCGACCTGCTCCGCGAGGAACAGGCCCGCGGCACCACCGTCTTCCTCTCCTCGCACAACCTCACCGAGGTCGAGAAGGCGTGCGACCGCGTCGCCCTCGTGAAGGAGGGCGGGATCCTCTTCACGACGACGATCGCCGACCTCGTCAAGCGCAAGCACAAGCGCCTCGTCGTCGCCCCCGCCGTCGAGCTGTCCATCGCCGGACTCGAGCGCACGGGCGGAAACGAGCGCGAGTCCTACTACGAGTACCGCGGCGAGACCGCGCCGCTCCTTTCCCTGCTCGCGGACGCGGGGCTCACCGACGTCGTGATCCGCGACGCGACCCTCGAGGAGATCGTGATCGGCCACTACGAGAGGGGGAACGGACGATGAGGATCTTCGATTCCACGCTGTTCACGATGGAACTGAAGCGCGGCTTCAGGGGCGTCCTGATCTGGACCTTCGCGCTCTCCGCGAGCATGGTCCTCGTGATCGCCCTCTATCCGATGGTGATCGACATGTACGCCGCGATCCCGCCGGAGTTCGCGGACCTGATGGAGGCGTTCGGCGGGATCCCCGACTCGATCGTCGAATACTACGCGACCGAGGGGGCGATGATGCTCCAGCTGTTCGGGTCGATCTTCGCCGCCCTGCAGGGCTTCGGCGCCATCAACCGGGACGAACGCGAGAAGACCGCCGAGTCGCTCTACGTCCTGCCGATCGCGCGGCGGACCTTCTTCGCGACGAAGCTCCTGCGCGCGAGCCTCGAGGTCCTGATCCTCTCGGCCGTCGCCGCAGCGTCGAGCTACGTAGCCTTCCTCGCCGTCGGCGAGCCGATCGACATGGCGCCCTTCCTCCGGTTCACGGCGCTGAACGCGCTCGTGTTCCTCGTCTTCGTCTGGCTCGCCTTCGCGATGGCGGCGCTGTTGAAACCCAACCAGAAGCCGTTTGTGGCGATCGCCGTGCCCTTCGTCCTGTACGTCCTCTACACCGTCTCGCTGATGGCCGACGACGCCGTCCTCGAGTTCCTCCGGAACCTGACGCCCTTCACCTTCGCCGATCCGCTCGAGATCCTGAAGGCCGACTTCGAGGTCGCCTGGATCCCGATGACCGTCTTCCTCGGCCTTTCGGCCGCCGGACTCCTCGCCGGCTGGCGCGCGTTCCGCGTCCGCGAGATCATCGTCTGAAACGAGGAGCATCGCCCCGATCGGGACGATGCTCCTATGGATTCCTCATGTGTTTTCGATGCCTTCTACACCGTCGACCACGAATCAGGAGAACTGGTCGTCCGGAGCCCATGCGATCCGGATCGTGAGGTTCGGATCCTCGCAACTGACGATCCGGAACACGTGCAGGCCTTCGTGGACGACCGTGAAGGCGCCGTCCGTGACCGGGATCACCGTTCCCTCCGCGTCGGTGAACTCGCCGACGAAGGCGGGAGCTCCCGCTTTCACGGTGGCGTAATGGGTTGTGCCGGCGGAGAAATAGAAGAGGATGTGGTTGGCGGACAGGACGGAGGCGTCGAGTTCGATGCGGGCGCCTTCCTCCGTCCGCCAAAGCAGATAGGCCGGGTCGGAAGCGACGAGCGGGTGGTACGCCATACGGCCGCGGAGGTACTCGAGAGGGTCGCAGTCGAGGACGAAGTCGGATCGGAAGGAGGCTCTGAGGCGGGTCGTCTCGCCGTCATAGGAGGGATCGAGGTCGAACAGGAAATCGATGTCGATCCGAATGACGTCGGGTCCTTGCCACTCCTCCCGGTAGAAGGAGAAGTCGAGGTCGATCCCGGACGAACCGGAAGCCGACAGATGCGCGAGTTCGTCGGCGAAGGCCGCCGCGTAGCCGGCGAACGCGGATTCGTCCGAAAGCGCCTCGATCGGCAGCGACGAGGTCATGGCGGTCGTCCCGGAGCCGATGAACGCGACGTCGCCGTAGTCGTGCCAGGCGGCGGGCGGAAGGAAGTTCCAGGCGTCTTCCGCGAGCGCCTCCTGCGGCGTGGTCTCGGAAGCGTCCGCATAGACGGTCGACCCGACCAAACGGTAGAACACCGGCACGCCTTCGTGCAGGCGCCACATCGAAAACGTCTCCGCCGTCACCGCATCGCCTCGCGTCATGCGCACGAATGCGGAGGCCGCCTGTCCCGCGCCCTCGGACCGAAGACCGAATTCCGTCGATTCGACGGGAAGTTCTCCGTCCGCGGTGAAGCGTTCGATCGTGCGGGTCACGACGACGTCGTAGCCGTCCGTCGCTCCAATGGCGAAATCCGCCATCCGCGCCGCGAGCGCTTCGCCGGGCAGCATGTGCGCATAGGGGTCGGTCGTCAGCCGGCAACCGATGAAGGCGATCGAAAGGACCAGGAGGAGACAGGAAAGTACGCGCCGCATGGCGAACCTCCGGAACGCGGCGTCCGCTTGCTCGTCGCGTTCACATCTGCATCATAACACTAAGCTAGAACGAATGCAAGACGACACCGAAAAAGAACAGCGATTCGACGCGTGCATACGTTTCGGTGATATCGTTAGGCGCGGGGGTGCGGTCTTGGTATAATGGAAGGTGGAAGGGAGGCGTCCCATGAAGACCATTGACCTGTCCCAAAGCGTCCAATCGCTCGTCAAGAACGATCCGGCGGTCGCCGAGATCCTCGCCGGACTCGGGTTTACAGAGATCCTGAAGCCGGGCATGCTCCAGACGGTCGGCCGGATCATGACCGTGAAGAAAGGCGCCGCCCTCCGCGGCATCGACTATCAGAAGGTCGTCGCCGCGTTTTCCGAACGCGGCTACGACGTGAAGGAGGAATAGCGTGTCCGAATACATCGACAACGCCGCCAGGCGCCAGGAACTGCTCAAGAAGATCATCAGGGGCCTGCACGAGGGAAAGAGCCTCGAGGAGGCCAAGGCCGAGTTCAAGGCCCATTTCGAGGACGTCTCCACCCAGGAGATCACGCAGATGGAGAACGCCCTGATCAAGGAGGGGATGGCGATCGAGGAGGTCCAGCGCCTCTGCGACGTCCACGCCGCCGTCTTCGACGGGTCGATCTCCGACATCCACCGCACCCTCGACCGCACCGCGATCCCGGGCCATCCGGTCCAGGTCTTCCGGGAGGAGAACGAACGCATCGAGCGCCTCATCCGAGAGGAGATCGAGCCGTTCGTCGAGCGCCGGGACGCGAACGAGCTCCTCAAGCTCCGGATCGGCTTCGACCGCCTCGCCGAGATCCACAGGCACTACGCCCGGAAGGAGTACCTCTTCTTCCCCGACCTCGAGAAGAAGGGGATCACCGCCCCGCCCAAGGTGATGTGGGCGAAGGACGACGAGATCCGCGGAATGATCAAAAAGGTCCAGGAGATCCTCGCCGACCCGAAGGCGCCCTACGGCGCCGCGGAGGAGGCGATCCCGCCGGCCATCGCCGCCGTCCGCGACATGATCAAGAAGGAAAACGACATCCTGTTGCCGCTGCTTGTCGAGACGCTCTCGTTCTTCGACTGGATCCTGATCGACGGCGCCTCGCCGGAGATCGGCTGGTTCCTCGAGAAGCCGGCGCAGAGCTGGAAGAAGGAGGCTCCCGAGGCCGGCACCGCCCCACAAGCCGCGCCCGCCATCGCCGGTTCGATCCCGTTCGACGCCGGCAGCCTCACCGCCGAGGAGGCGAACGCCGTGTTCAACGCGCTCCCGTTCGACCTCACCTTCGTCGACGCCGACGACCGCGTCAAGTATTTCACGCAGGGCGCCGACCGCGTCTTCGAACGCCCGAAGACGATCGTCGGCCGCGCCGTCTCGATGTGCCATCCGCCGCAGTCGGTGCACGTCGTGATGGGCATCATCGAGAGCTTCCGCAGGGGCGAGAAGGACCACGAAGACTTCTGGATCCGGATGAAGGAGCGCTTCGTCCACATCCGCTACTACGCCGTGCGGAACAAGGAAGGCAAGTACCTCGGCACCCTCGAGGTCACCCAGGACATCCAGCCGATCGTCGAACTCCAGGGCGAGAAGCGGCTCGTGTCGAAATGAGACGATGAAGAAAGCGGAGATCCGCCGCCCGATGGCGAGGATCTCCGCTATTCTTGTCATTGGAGCGCTTGCTTAGGCGGTCACTTCGGAAACACGCTGGTCATCAGCTTGTTTTGAAACCGCGCGTAGTTCTCTTCGTACGCCACGTCGAACCCAAGTACCGTGAAGGCCTGCGCGTACAGTTCTGCCCCGGCGGCGAAACGTTCGTCGAAGTAAGCCCGGGAATACGGAGAGGACAGGCCGATGACGCCGAGAGTGGGGATGTCGTCGGGAATCGAGGTCGCGTGATCGAAGTGAACGTATTCGAAATAGGGATATTCGCCGACCAGGTATTCGAGTCGGATCCGTTCGTCGCCGGAGAGCAGGACGTCGCCGTCGTAAAGGCGATAGGACCCGATCTCGTCCTCGACCTTCCGGATGTTGTCCCAGCCGGGGACCTCCGCGAGGTTGACCTGGAAACCACTGTGTTCAGTGTAACTGACCACATTCGTGTTCCGGATGTATCGCTCGTACGTCCATGGCTCTAGTCCCGTTTCGGTTCCTCGGAAGCGGTAGTATTCGCCGGTATCGTCGTCGTAGATCCTGCCGTTCATGAAATCGGGTCCGATCGCGATCTCGAGATAGCGGCCGATCGTGCCGTCGTCGAAGTCGCGCTCATCGAGGTCGTTGAACTCGCTTCTGAAATATTGGAGATATCCCTCCTCGGGATCGTCGGGATCGCAGGAAACGCATTGATAGGACTCCTCGCTTTCGCCCCGGATGAGTTTGGTGTACGACATCGTCTCGTAGCCGGGGGCGCCGACCTTGGAGACCAGGATCGTCATCTCCATGACGTTGGGAATCGACGACGGAAACAGCGCGTAGAACGAAAAGATCGTCCGATTCCGCCAGATCCCGTTGACCGTACGGAGAGTATCGACAAAGAGCGAATCGCCGTCCATGTAGAACAGGAGGCCGCTGTACGCACCCTCGACGTTATCCAGATATCGGTAGCACGGGACGCCCTCTTCGGGATCCTCGCAATCCCCGCCCTCGACCCAGCCCAGCTGGAACTCATACATGCCGAGCGCCGTGGTGAGGAAGTCGCGGTCGTCGGTCAGATGGTAGTTGTAGAACTCGTGGCGCCAGACGACGTCGCGGTCCCAGATCTGCGCGTGAATGTAGGAATCGTCGTCGTAAATCCAATTGTATCGATCGACGAAGTCGAGCGGAAAGTACGTCTTCAGGTGATCCTTGACCCATCTGATGTTGTCACTGAACGCAACGCGCGCGTCTTCCCAGGAGTCCTCCGTGGGGTTGGGAAAATAATCGTTCGAAAGTTGCGTCTTCGCGCACGCGTTCGATGCCAGGAGCATAAGTATGAGCATCGCGATCGTCAGAAGTCTTCTCATCGGTTCCTCCTGGGGGGGGGGATGCCCTCCGTAACGTTCATCTGTCTTGAACCCATTCACCGTTGCATTCATCATATCACCATCCCATCAGGATGGGAAGAGGTTTCCTCGAATCTTTGTCGGAACGTTTGCTTATTTTCAATGGAAAAGGCGGCTTCCGGCGCGAAAGTCGGGTTCCCCCCGTTGACGGAGAAGGAGTTTCCGCATATAATCGAATCATCATCCGATTCACGGATCGATAGCCGTCGCAACGCGACGCGACGGCCGGCTTTTTTTTACTGCGCGCGACTGAACTTGGAGGACTCCACGAATGCCCAGACGCTTCCCCCCGATGATCCTGATCCTGCTTTCCGCCCTGGTCCTGACCGCCTGCGGCGGAACCACCACCCTGCCCGACCTGACGAACCTCTCGATCGAGGCAATCGACGAAGCCGACATCCCGGCCGGCGTCTACGAGATCCCCTTCAACCGCGCCGAGATCGAGGCCTACGCCGCCTATTACGAAGTATCGATCGAACTGACCGCGATCGATTCCGACGGGACGCCCGTCGACCTCGACGGCGACTCGATCACGATCGTCGAAGGGGAAGTCTACACCGTCACGATCCGCGCGACCGTCGGTTCGGCCTTCGACGAAAGCCGAACCATCACCCTGACCGCGGTCGGCGCGTCCGTCTCCCATACCGTCACCTTCGATCTGAACGGCGCGCCGATGACGGCCCCGATCACCCGTTCCGTCGCCCACGGCGAACCGATCGCCGACTTCCCGGCGGAACCGCTCCTCGACGACTACGCGTTCGGCGGCTGGTGCCGCGACGCCGCCTGCACGACCCCCTGGAGCGAAGAGGACGACGTCGTCACGGCCGACCTCACGCTCTATGTGAAGTGGAATCCGGTCGTCGTCGAACACGACGGCTCCGACCTGTTCATCAACTGCGCCCCGGGTGACGCGTCGCGGATCGAAGGAGACCTTCCCGTCCAGATCTACTCGCTCTGGATGGGGTTCGCGTATTCCCTGACGGACGAGGAGTCGCGGCCGCTCGAGTTCGGCCTCGTCTACTCGACGACCGACGGGACGCCCGGCTATTTCGAGGATGGGGTGATCGTCCATCCGATCGCGGAGTTCGACGAGAACGACCTCGCGATCATCTGGTTCGCCGCCGACACGCTGCCGCTGGCGGACGAGACGCATTACACGATGCGCGCCTACGCCCTTTACGAGCATGACCTCTATTACGGCGAGATCGTCTCCTACGACACGGCCCGGCTCGTCGGTTCGGCGCAGTCGGTCGGACTGCAAGGGATCGTCTCAGGCGGCCGCTACTACATCGACAACGGCACCGCCGCCTACCGCCCGGCGATGTTCGACGTCGCCGTCGCCGAGGGCTACGAAGCCTTCCTCGGGACCAATCCCTACCACAGCTACGAACAGATCCGGCAGAGCGGCATGCGGTCGATGTTCGTCGTCGACACCGCGACCGGCGTCCGGTATCTGCACGTCTTCGAGCTGACCCTCCGCAACAGCCCCGCCGTCGTCGCCTACGAAGGCTTCGCAACCTCGGTGCAGCTCGGGGAATGGCACGTCACCGCGAGTTACGGGATCACCCTGCCGTTCGCCGAGGAGTACGACTATCACATCGAGGAGTACGGCGTGCTGTTCTCGACCGCGACGCCGTACCTCGAGCTCGGACGCGAGGGTGTCCATCGCCGCGCGGGCGGCGACCTCGATGAGACGAACGGCTTTGCGAACGAGGACGATTACACCCTCCCCACCGTCGAACGGACCCTCTACGTCCGCGGCTACGCGATCGTCGACGGCCGGACCTGCTACTCCGCGACGATCTCCTCGATCCTCTTCGAAGAGGACCTCTCCGGCGCATCCTACGAGACCGGACCGTCCTACACCGAATACGAGGACTTCACGTCGAGCCGATCCGGCTATTCCGTCTACACGAGTCCGAACGTCGTGCACGTCGTGACGACCTTCGGTGAGACGCCGTCGGCGGTCGAGTACGTCGGCAACTTCAGTCTGACCGCCCCCGGCGTCTACTACGTCCGGCAGGCGGGCATCGCCTTCTGGCAGAAGGTCGTCATCCTCGAACCGCAGGGCGTGATCGAGGGCGTCGCCGACGGCGCGACCTATCAGGACAAGGCCGTCGTCGTCTCGACGACGTGGAACGCGACCCTCTGGCTCTCCAAGGACGGCGGCCCCGAGGTCGCGATCGGAAGCGGCGTCACCCTGACCGAACCGGGCGTCTACGTCGTCTCGATCTACCTCTACGGCACGACGACGTCGACCTTCACGATCGAATGATCCCATGGCCGGGCGGCGCGAAACCGCCCGGCCGTGCTATAATGGTCGTGAACGGAGGGATCCCATGGACTTCGAGACGAAACGACTGACCCTGCATCCGATGACGGTCGAGGAACTGAGATGGTACGCCGACGACCCGGAGCGCCTCGCGGCGCGCTTTTCCAGCCCGACGTGGGAGGAACAGCCCGACTTCTTCAAAGCCATCGTCCGCAAGCAGGCGGAGCGCGTTCTGGCCGATCCGGAGAACGCCGCATGGCACACGTTCTACCTGATCGTCGAGAAGGCGACCGGATGCCTCGCCGGCTCGATCGACTTCAAGCGGCCGCCGGCGGACCGGACGGTCGAGATCGGCTACGGGATCGACGAACGCTTCCGCGGCCGCGGCTACGCGACCGAGGCGGCCGACGGGATGTGCCGGCGGGCCTTTTCAAGCGGCCTCGTCGACAAGATCGTCGCCGCGACCGAGGAGGACAATCCCGCCTCCGACCGCGTCCTCGCGAAGGCCGGATTCCGGTTCGTCCGTAAGGACGGCATCTCCAACTGGTACGAACGCCTGAAACCGTGATTCCGGGCGAAACCCTCCTGAACAAGGGGGGTTTCTTCGTTTTTCGGCGAATATTCGGGAAACGGTATCGCAAGCGCCGCGTCTTTGATATAATGATGGAAAAGGCGGTCCTTCCGCCGCGTCCGAAAGGAGTCGTGCTCGGAGCATGCTGAAACGGTACTGGAAGCCGGCGCTCGTCGTCCTGTTCCTCGGGGCCATGACGGCGGTGCTCTATTTCGAGGACTACTACCACGACTACCACACCGTCGTGATGCAGGCGTTCACCTTCATCCTGATCGTCGTCGCGTTCTGGCTCAGGCGTTACCTGATCCCGGTCGCGGTCTATTTCGCGTTCGTCCACGTGCTCTTCGACGGTCTCCTGATCGGCGAGTTCCCGGCGGCGGCGGTGCGCGAGTCGCTCCTCCAGTTCGTCTTCGTCGGCGTCCTCTACGTCGTCCTCGACCAGCGCGACAAGAGCCGCGTCCGCCTGAAGCGCTACATCGACGCCTCCCGAATCGCCACCTGGGAGTGGGACCTGCGCACGAACGTCAAGACCTACAACGAGCGCTGGGCGGCGATGCTCGGATATCGCCTCGACGAACTCCGGCCGATCACGAACGAGACCTGGCTCCGCCTCGCCCATCCCGACGACGCCGTCTCCTCGCAGAAGGCGGTGGACGCCGTGCTCGCCGGTGAGACCGAATTCTTCGAACACAAATCGCGGCTGCGCCACAAGGACGGCCACTGGGTCTGGATCCTCGACCGCGGGAACGTCGTCCAGCGGACCCGCAGGGGAAAGCCGACGGTGATGAGCGGGACCCACACCGACATCACGCTCGAGATGACCCTCGCCGAACGGCTCCACCAGCAGAACGCGAAGTTCGTGCGGCTGGTCGCGTCGGCTCCGGACATCATCTACGAACTCGACCTCGAGCAGCGCCACACCGCGATCTACGGCAAATGGATGAAGGACGAGGGCGTGACGCCGAGCCAGTTCCTCGGGAAGACGGCCCGCGACGTGTTCGGCGAAACCGCCGCGAAGCCCCACGAGGAGGCGTTCGCCCGCGTGCTTGCGGGGGAAGGCGTCGTCTACGACTGGCACATCGCCGGAACCGCGGGCGAACGGTTCTTCCAGACGTCGCTCTCGCCGATCCTCGGGACGGACGGCGAAGTCGCGGGCGCCGTAGGCGTCGGCCGCGACGTCACCGCGCTCAAGCTCGCCGAACGGCGGCTGCTCCATTCCCACGACCTGATGAAGTACGTGATCGAGCATTCCAACTCGGCGATCGCGGTCCACGACCGCGACCTCCGCTACCTCTTCGTGAGCGACAACTACAAGAAGCAGTACCACGTCCTCGACCGCGACCTGATCGGGAAGCACCACTACGACGTCTTCCCCGACCTGCCGGAGAAGTGGCGCGCCGTCCACCGGCGCTGCCTCGGGGGCGAGGTCCTTTCCGCCGACCGCGACCGCTACGATCGCGCCGACGGCACCGTCGACTACACCCGCTGGGAATGCCGCCCGTGGTTCGAGGACGACGGCACGGTCGGCGGGATCGTGATCTACACCGAAGTGATCACCGAGCAGGTGAAGATGGAACAGGAACTGGTCCGCCGCGCCGACGAGCTCACGCTCCAGAAGCGGCGCGCCGAGGCGACCCTGCTCTCGATCGGCGACGGCGTCGTCTCGACCGGGCACGACGGCCGCATCGCGGCCTTCAACGTGGTCGCCGAGAAACTCACCGGCTGGACCGCCGCCGAGGCGATCGGCAGGCGCTTCGACGAGGTCTTCGCGCTCGTCAAGGAAGCCAGCGGCGAACCGGCCGTCGATCCGGTGCGGAGGGTCGTCGAGAGCGGCCGCCGCTTCGAACTCGAGAACCACACGATCCTCGTCGCGAAGGACGGGTCGCGCTACTACGTCGAGGATTCCGCGGCGCCGATCATCGACGTCGACGGCTCGCTCTCCGGCGTCGTCCTCGTCTTCCGCGACGTCACCGAGAAGAACTTCAAGCAGCGCGAGATCGAATACCTGTCGATCCACGACTTCATGACCGGACTGTACAACCGCCGCCACTTCGTCGAACGGCTCGCGGCGATGGACAACGAGAACCACTATCCGCTCGGCGTCGTCATGTCCGACTTCAACGGCCTCAAGATCCTGAACGACGCCTTCGGCCACGACCTCGGCGACGAGGCCCTGAAGAAGATCGCCCACATCCTCGAGCGCGTCGCCCCGACGTCCGCCGTGATCGCGCGGATCGGCGGCGACGAATTCGCCGCGATCCTCCCGAATGCCAGCGAGGTCGAGATCGCCGCCTTCTCCGATGCGCTCCGCACGGCCGTCGCCGGCGAGCACGTGAACAACGTGCCGCTCTCGCTCGCGGTCGGCTACGCGATCAAGGACGCGACCTCGGCGTCGATCGACGAGGTCCTCAAGCTCGCCGAGAACGACATGTACGCCCACAAGATCTCCGAGGGCTCGAGCGTCCGGAACCGCGCCATCCAGGCGATCCTGAAGACGCTCACCGACAAGTACGCCAAGGAGAAGGTCCACTCCGAACGCGTGAGCCGCCTCTGCGGCGCGATCGGCCGGGCGCTCTCGCTCCGCTCCGAGGAACAGCGCGAACTCGAGATGGCGGGCCTCTACCACGACATCGGGAAGATCGCGATCCCCGACGAGATCCTGAACAAGCCCGGCCGGCTCGAACCGGCCGAGTTCGACGTGATGAAGAAGCATACCGAGATCGGCTACCAGATCCTCCGCGCCGCCGACGAGTATTCCGACCTCGCCGAATACGCGCTCTCGCACCAGGAGCGCTGGGACGGCAAGGGCTATCCGCGCGGGATCGCCGGCACCGCGATCCCGCTCTTCAGCCGGATCATCTCGATCGCCGACGCCTACGAGGCGATGACCGCAGACCGGCCCTACCGCATGTCGCTTTCGAAGGCGGAGGCCGTCGAACGCATGCGCGAAGGCCGCGGCACGCAGTTCGATCCCGAACTCGACGACCTCTTCCTGAATGTCGTCCTGCCGGGCGGCGACTTCTAGGAGGGGCCATGGAAAACAACGAATTCTTCGAACGCCTGTACAACGAACTGGAGGACCTCCTCCGCATCCGCTACCGCCTCGAACCGAACGCGAGCGCGGTCTACTTCCACGAGAACCGCGTCGGCGGCCAGACGGCGAAGAACCTGCGGGCGATCCGCGAGCTGCGCAACTACATCGTCCACGACAAGCGCACCGACACGATCACCACCTGCATCGTGAGCGACGAGGCGATCCGCTTCCTCGAACGCGCGATCGAGGGCCTGAAGCGCCCGCGCCGCGCGATCGACGTCTGCGTGCTGAAGGAACGGATCCTCTTCGCCTGGATCACCTCGCCGGTGAAGCCGCTGCTTGCGGCGATGCTCGAGCGCAACATCTCGCACGTCCCCGTCCTCGACGATTCCGGGCGCATCCTCGGCGTCTTCAGCGGCACGACCCTGTTCGCCCAGGCGGCGGGGACGGAGGTCCTGGCGGTCGGTCCGAAGACGACGATGCGCGACTTCGAACGGTACCTGCCGCTCGCGGCCCACGTCGAGAACTACCTCTTCGTCGACCGCACGACGCCGCTCGAGGAACTCATCGAACTCTTCGGCGCGACGCCGAAGGGCGGACGCAAGACGAAGATGATCTTCGTCACCGAGCACGGGGTGCCCGAGGAGCGGATCCTCGGTCTGATCACGCCGTGGGACATCCTCGACGGCGACGTCGTCGCCGCCTAGAAACCGAAAATCAAAAGGGGCTGCATCGAAACGGATCCGAGATGGTCCGAATCGATGCAGCCCCTTTGCGAATGGGCCGGGCGGGTCACTCGGCGACGTCAGCCTCGACCAGCAGGAACACGACCCAGGGATCCTCGTAGGCGGTGACGCAGAAATCGTAAGCCTGTTCGACTGCGATCGCGAACCTGGCGTCCGCCATCGCGATGGCCGTCCCGTCGGCTCCGACGATGGAGACGGGGATATCGCCGTTCGGCTCGTCGGCCGTGAGTCCGTAGGCCCCCGCTTCGAGGAAGGAGCGGAAGCACCCGCCGCCGAGGAGCGACGCGTCGAAGAAGACCCAGGAGTTCACGACGACGACCCCCTGGTTCTCCGGGAAGAACGCGGGATCGCTCGCGACGAAGGGCTCGTCGAACACGCGGTACCGTTCGGCGTAGGAAGTCTCCTCGCCGTCAAGCTGACAGGTGATCTCGAGCGTCACGACGATCTCGTCGCGTGCCGGATCATAGGCCGGATCGAGGTCGAGGGTGAGCGTGAACGTCAGCCCGACGCAAGCGGATTGACTTGACCAGCCTGCCGTGGAGAACAGGAAGGTCGCGGCAATGCCCGAGGATCCCGCCGGATCCAGGTGCGCGAGTTCCTCGGCATACTCCGCTTCCATCGCGGCGAACACCGGATCCGCAAGGATCGAGCCGACGCCCGCTTCCACCTCGAACTCCCAGTCGGAATCGTCTTTCCGGGTCACCTCGCCGAAATCGTCCCAGACGGCGAAGCGGAGGAAGTTCCATCCGTGTTCGCCCATCAGCGCATCCATGGACGTTTCGGCCGGACCGATGTACGTCACGGGGTCGACATGCCGCTGCCAGGCGAGGACGCCGTCGACCGTACGCCACCGGTTCGGTCGGGTGAGCGCGACCTCTCCGGAGTCGCCGACGTCACGGGCGCCGTCGGCGATGAAGAGTTCGTCCGGCAGGGACGACGCGTCGGAAAAAACCGCCAGAAACGTCCGCCGTTCCGCCGTCACGGCCGCTTCCGCGTCGGTGACGCGGATCTCGCGGCGAACGATCGCGGCGTACCCGTCGGAAAACTCGTCCTGCAGGCCGTTCAGCCGGTCGACGAGGACGTCTTCCGCAAGCCATCCGTCGTACGGAGATCGCGTCGTCAGGGGCGGGCATCCGGCAAGCGTCGAGACCAGAATCAGGAGAAGCGACGTCAGAAGCAGTCTTCGCATGGCCATCCGCCCTTCCGTGAACGGGTCGGATCGGCCGACGAACGTGCGTTCTTCCGTCTAGAACCATTCCGATGCGGGTCCACTGGATTCATCGTACCACCGATCGGCCGTCCATGCAACGGCTTCCGTGAAAATCGAAGGAAGAATCCTCTTTTTTAGATTTCGATCGGCGAGGCGTCGAAGCCGATGCCGGAAGAAGCCGTCGACATCAGGCACCGATATCAAAACGAGCGCCGCGGACGGATCCGCGGCGCTCCCTTGTGCTTGTTCAGACCATGAAGAGGAGCCCCATCAGGACTCCGAGAAACGTGCCGGCGGCATAGCCGATCGACCCGCAGACGAGTCCGGGGACGGTGAGGGCGTCGTTTTGGAGTTGCTTCGTCACCGCCGGGATGAAGGCGGGACCGTAGAGTCCGGCGGTCGCGGTCACGATCGCGCAGTCGGCGTCGATTCCGAGCAGCTTCGAGAAGAGGACGTGGACGGCGAAGATCCCGACGGTGATCACGCCGTAGAAGAGGATGTTCATCCCGAACCCGGTCGAGACCTTCGTGAGGTCGAGCGAGGAGGCGAGGGCGAAGGAGAAGACGAGGATCAGGTAGTGGCCGACGACGTTCGTTCCTTCGGTCCTCCGGATCTTGCGGTTGAACGAGCCGAGGATCCCGAGGACGGTGACCCCGAGCATCATCGCCGGCACGACGTAGTCCGTCATCCGACCCTGCACGGCGCCGAGAAGCACCCAGACGAGGATCCCGGCGCCGGCCGAGACGGCCGTCATTGAAAACGCGACCAGGATCACGAGGAACAGCCGCCGGGTCGGCCGGAAGCGCTTCAGATCGATCTCCTCGGTGTTCTTCATCGCCGCCGGCGAGTTCATGTACGACGCCAGACGGGACGGCTTCAGGATCTTCGCCACGAGCGGCTTGGCCGCGACCAGGAGGAAGACGTAGAAGACGGCGCCGACGATCATGTCGGAGAGGTTGGCGAGGCCGAGGGCGGTGGCGTCGAGCCCGAAGATGTTCGCGATCGCGTTCAGGTTGGGGGTCCCGCCCGTATAGACTCCGACCGACATCGCGGCGAGGACCGCGCCGTTCGCCATCGTCCTTCCGATCGCATAGAACGCGACGGTGGCGACGAGGAGCGCGGAGACGAGGAGCGAGGCGAAGGAAAGCAGGACGGTCTTCGAGAGCTTGCGCGCCTCGAGCAGGTTCGACGAGAAGAGCAATAGCGGGATTCCGACGCCGATCGCGGCGTGGCTCCCGATCTCGCCGATCGCGGCGTCCACGACGATGTCGACGCCGAGCTTGCGGAGGGCGAAGACGACGAGGGCGACGGCGATGCCGGCGAGGTAGGCGGTGCCGATCGTGCCGAAGATCCGCGTCAGCCGGAACTTCGATCCGCGGATGATGAGGATCGGGACGAGGAAGATGAAAACGAGCTGGACGAGGCTGTAGATCATGGGGTCAGGTCCTTTCCGTAGAGCCGGAAGGTCTTGGCGATCCGGCCGCCGAGCTTGAGGAAGGTGGCATACGACTTGAAGTTCCCGAGGACGATCGTGCCCCCCTCGAGGCGCGTCATCCCGCGCTCGCGCATCCGTTCGAAGACCGCGAAGTACATGCGGAAGACGAGCCCCGTGTTCTGCATCTCGGGGACGACGTACTGGAGCGTGCCGCGCACCCGCCGGATCCGGTTTCGGAGGATCAGGAAGGCAAGCGGCCGGATCCGGCCGCGGGTCCGCTTCAGGACCTCGTTGAAGTCGGGCATCACGAAGACGAAGCCGACGGCCTCGCCGGAATCCTCCCGGCGCGCGATCAGGACGAGCTTCGGGTCGAGGAAGAGGCGGAGGCTTTCCGCGACCGACCGGATCATGTCGAGCGACGGGGCGCGCTGGTAGTTCATCTCGGTGGTGGCGCGCGCAAGGATCGCGTGGACGTCGTCGAGGTCGCGCTCGAGGTTCCGCCAGGAGAGCGCGTCGATCCGCACGTCGTGCTTCCGGTCGAAGCGTTCGGCGATCGCGGAAAGCGTCCGGTAATTCGCCGCGGTGCCCTCGGCGGCGACGGCGACGGTGTCGACGGTCTTCGCATATCCGGCGTTTTCGAGGAGACGGGCGTAATAGGGCTTGTTGTAGGAGGTCAGGAAGGCGGGGTCGTCGTCGAACCCGTCGACGAGGATCCCGCGGCGGGTGTCGGGATCGTGGGGGGCGTAGGTGCCCTCGGCGTGGAGTACGCCGCGGGTCCGCATGTCGGCCTCCATCTCCCCGAAGAGCGCGTCGGCGACCGCCTGGTCGTCGACGCATTCGAAGTTCGAGAACCAGCAGACTTCGCGGCCGTGCTTCTCGTCGTGCGCGAACGCGTAGAAGAGGCGTCCCTCGACGCGCCCCTCCGCGGTCCATAGCAGACCGACGGCGCGGCGCGCCTTCAGGATCTCGCGATCCATCTCCTTCGTGAAGACGGAAAGGATCGGCGGAACGAAATGGGGATCGAAGCGGTACAGGTCGATCTGGAACCGGACGAAGCGGCGGATGTCGCCGGGGGTCCGGACGCGTTCGATCATGGGTTTACCTCCGGAAGCGTCGTTACCGTCCCATTATAGCAAAACCTTCGGACCATCACAAGGCTTTGCGGGATCGCGGTTGCGGCGATTTCGTGAAAAAGGAACGTCCGCGGGAATGCGCAGGCGTGAAAAACGGGGATGGACGGAGGCCGGATCGATGGTATAATACTTGATGGATGAAAGGCGGGATCGGACATGATCGAGATCGACAGGAAGGCCATCCGCGAGGAACTGGACCGGAAGAACATGCTGGGGCTGCAATGCGAACTGACGCGTCAGCGCCGGCTCCGCACGGCGGTGATGGGAGGGCTCTTGCTCGCGCTCCTCACGACCGTCGTCTTCGGCACTCTCGAGGATCCGTTCCTCTACACCTTCTCCAACATCGGGAACTTCTTCGATTACCGGCTCTTCTTCATCGTCTGGTCGATCCTCGCCGGAACCGCGATCCAGGCGGCGATCCTCGCCCTCTTCCGCCTCGAGGACTATCTCCCCGGGAAGAAGTGGAAGAACGTGCTCCTCTTCCTCGCGGTCGTCCTGCTCGTCGCGACGGCGCTGATCCCGGCGCTCAGGGACGTCTACCCGACGTGGCACGTGCTGCACTTCGTCACCGCGATCCTGCACGCGATCTGCGTCTGCGGCGCGTTCGTGCCGTTCTCCCTCTGGGTCAGCCGCGAGAACCCGCGCCTGCGCCGCGTCATCTACGCGATGATCGCCGCGACCTGGGGCGGATCGCTCCTCGCGCTCGTCTTCTTCGGGAAGAGCGGTCTCTTCGAGATGTGGTTCTACGTCGGGATGATCGTCTTCCTGCTCTACCTGTCGCTCGTCCTCTTCGAGGAGAAGATCGTCAAGCTGTCGGTCGCCTTCCTGCAGGGCGAGGACAACCTGAACCTCGCGATCGAGAAGTACTTCATCGACCTCGAGAAGCTTCCTTCGGAAAAGAAAAGACCCGCGGAAACCGCCAGGGCGGCCGCGGGAAGGGACGATTCACTCGTCCAGTAGAGCCTTTCTCCAGATCGATAGGAGCTTTTCGTAGGACGTTCCCGCATTCGCGGGGGAGGTCGACGGGAGCGCCACGGACATCGTCGTACGTTCGGGATGGCCGCGTCGGAACCATTTCGCGGCGGTCCCGCCGTTCAGCAGGATCCGGCCGATCCCCGTACCCGCGAGGATCGCGTCGAGGTCGGCGTAGACGACGTCTTTGATCGAGGCGTCCGCCGAACCTTCGACGACGCACTCCTCGACGACGTCGTAGAGCGCGATCCCGTGCACCGCCAGAAGCCTGCGTTTCCCCTCGTTGTCGGCGTTCACGAAATCGTCGCCGTAGACGTCCGAGAGGATCCGCCAGAAGCGGTTCCGCGGATGCATGTAGAAGAAGCCTTCCGCCCGCGAGCTGACGGATGGGAAACTGCCGAGCACGAGGACGACGCTGTCTTCGTTTGCGACCGGCGGAAAACCGTGCGCGATCCGTTCCATCGTATCACCCGACACCCATTATACCATGATCCGTCCCCGAGATCGAAAGGAGTCCCATGACCGAGATCGAACGCATCCGCGAAGCCGCATCCTTCCTCGACGGACGCCTGCGCACGAAGGCGAAGGTGGCCGTCGTCCTCGGCTCCGGGCTCGGCGCCTTCGCCGACCGCCTCGCCGACGTCCGCGCCGTCTCCTTCGCCGACATCCCCCACTTCCCCGAGATGCGCGTCGCCGGCCACGCCGGCCGGATCGTCGCCGGCCGTTTCGGAACGGTCGAGGCGATCGTCGTCCAGGGCCGGTTCCATCTCTACGACGGCTATCCGCTCGCCGACGTCGTCCTGCCGGTCCGGGCGCTCCGCCTGCTCGGCGTCGAGACCCTCGTCCTCACGAACGCCTGCGGCGCCGTCAACCCGGCGTTCGCCCCGGGGGAACTGATGGTCCTTTCCGACCATCTGAACCTCACCGGCGGAAATCCGCTCGTCGGGAAGAACGTCGAAGAACTCGGCACGCGCTTCCCAGACGCCTCGGAGATCTACGACGCCGGCCTGCGCGAGCTCGCGAGGGCGGCCGCCGCCCGCCTCGGGATCGTCCTGCGCGAGGGCGTCTACGCCTGGTGGACCGGACCATCGTACGAGACCCCCGCGGAGATCCGGATGATCCGCATGCTCGGCGCCGACGCCGTCGGGATGTCGACGGTGCCGGAGGCGCTCGCCGCCTCGCACATGCGCATGAAGGTGCTCGCGATCGCCTGCCTCACGAACATGGCCACGGGCATCCGCCCCGGCCGGCTCACCCACGAGGAGGTCCTCGAGGTCGCCGGGACGGCCGCCGGCCGTCTCACCGCGATCCTTTCCGACGTCGTTTCGCGCCTGCATCCATGACCCGCCTTTCACGGTGGGTCTTTTTTTTCGACAGAGGTACGGTTTTTACGGAAAATCGATGAATATTCCCTGGGAAAGGTTGACAATTTTCGATATTCAACGTATAATGCGCGCCAAAGCAAGGCGAACAACCTCGAACATCGCACAACCGCATGACATCCCGCATCCGCCCCGGAGAAGCTTTCCTTCGGTGATCGCTCCGGACGCGGACCGGGATCCGAACATCCGTCGGGATCCCCGCTTTTTTGCGTGCGGAAGGATCCCCCGGAGGCCGCATCGCGGCCGGAAGGGAGCGACATGCCGCTACGCGAGATCCTCGCGAGGACGCCGAAGGAGCCCGACCGCCTGATCGGGATCCTGCTCGAACTGCAGGCGGAAAACGACCGGACCTTCGTGTCCGAAGAAGAGGCGCGCGAGATCGCGCGCCATCTCGGCGTTACCGAAAGCCGCGTCTGCGCGGTCCTTTCGTTCTATTCGTTCTTTTCGCAGGCGCCGCGCGGGAAGCACGTGATCCGCGTCTGCAAGGACGTGCCGTGCCACGTCCGCGACGATTTCGACGTGCTCCGCACGATCGAGGAACTGCTCGGCGTCAAGGCCGGGCAGACGACAGCGAACGGGAAGTTCACGGTCGAGACCTCCTCGTGCCTGGGCTGTTGCGACCGCGGTCCGGCGATGCGGATCGACGGCGAACTCCATGCCGGCCTGACGGCCGAGAAGGTCCGCGCGATCCTCGCGGACATCCGGGGGTGAGACCGTGGACGAACTGAAGATCGTATCGAAACGCTGCGGCGTCATCAATCCGCTCTCGATCGACGACTATCTCGCCCACGAGGGCTACCAGGCGCTCGAACGGGCGCTTTCGCTCACGCCCGAGGCGATCGTCGCCGAGGTCAAGAAGGCGTATCTCCGCGGTCGCGGCGGCGCCGGATTCCCGACGGCGACGAAGATGGCCGCGCTCGCGGCCGAACCGGATCCGGAGAAGTACGTCGTCGTCAACGCCGACGAGGGCGAGCCGGGCAACTTCAAGGACCGCTACCTGATGGAGAACGATCCCCATTCGATCCTCGAGGGGATGGCGATCGTCGCCTATGCGACGGGCGCGAAGAAAGGATACATCTACGTCCGCGGCGAATACGACCTGCCGATCAAGACGCTTCGCTGGAGCGTCGAGCAGGCGCTGGCGCGCGGCTATCTCGGCCGCATGGTCATGGGGGCGGGATTCGACTTCACGGTCGAGGTCCGCTCCGGCGCCGGATCGTACGTCTGCGGCGAGGAGTTCGCCCTGATCGAATCGATCGAGGGCAAGCCGGGCAGAACCCGCGTGAAGCCGCCGTTCCCGACCCAGAAGGGCATCTTCGGGCATCCGACGCTGATCTCGAACGTCGAGACCTTCGCGAACGTGCCGGCGATCCTCGCGATGGGCGGCGCGGCCTTCGCCAAGATCGGCACGCCGTCGTCCACCGGGACGAAGCTGATCTGCCTTTCGGGCAACGTCAAGCGCCGCGGCGTGTTCGAAATCCCGTTCGGCGTCTCGATCCGAAGCGTGATCGACGAACTCGGCGGCGGCGTCGAGGGCGGACGGAAGATCCGCATGGTCCAGCTCGGCGGCGCCTGCGGACCGATCATCCCGCCGCTCATGCTCGACATGCGGATCGACTACGAGCGCTTCGAGGAGTTCGAGTCGAAGACCGGCGCGGGCGCGATCATCGTGATCGACGACCGCTTCGACCTGTTCCGGATCCTGCTTCGGATCATCACCTTCTTCGCCCACGAGTCGTGCGGGAAGTGCGTCCCGTGCCGCGAGGGCAACGCCCAGCTGATGGTCATGCTCGAGAAGTTCATCGATCGGCGCGCGACCACGGCCGACCTCGTCAGCCTCGAGTCGCTCGCCCGGGTCATGCACCAGACGTCGCTCTGCGGCCTCGGGCAGACCTGCCCGACCTCGATCATCGCCGCCCTCAGGTATTTCCGCGAGGACTTCCTCGAGCGGATCGAATACCCGGGCATCTAGGAGGAACCCCATGATATCCTTCAAGATCAACGACGTTTCCGTCCAGTGCGAACCGAACACCACGATCCTCGCCGCCGCCAAGGCGTACCACGTCGACATCCCGACGCTCTGCTACTACCCCGACCTCGACATCAAGTCCGACTGCCGCGTCTGCTCGGTCGAGATCGTCGGTCAGAAGGGGCTCTCGACCGCCTGCTCGACGATCGCGCGGCAGGACATGCACGTGCTTACCAATTCGCCGCGCGTCCTGAACGCCCGGCGGACGATCGTCGAGCTCATCCTCGCCGACCACGACGCCAACTGCACCGCCTGCGCGAAGAACCTGAAGTGCGAACTGCAGGACCTCGCGCGCAAGCTCGGCATCGACTCCAACCGCTTCCCGCCGATCCTCCGCCACCGTCCCGTGGACGACCGGAACCCGGCGCTCCTGCGCATCCCCGACCGCTGCATCAAGTGCGGCCGCTGCGTCGACGTCTGCAAGAACGTCCAGGGCATCGGCGTCCTCGAGGGGATGGGCCGCGGCCGCGACGTCGTCATCGGTCCCGCCTTCGGCCGGCCGCTCGGCGACGCCTTCTGCACCTACTGCGGCCAGTGTTCGAGCGTCTGCCCCGTCGGCGCGATCCTCGAACACGACGACACCGAACTCGTCTGGCGGGCGCTCCACGACCCGCGCAAGCACGTCGTCGTCCAGACCGCCCCGGCGGTCCGCGTCACCCTCGGCGAGGAGTCGGGCGACAAGCCCGGCGGGATCGTCACCGGCAAGCTCGTCGCCGCCCTCCGCCTGCTCGGCTTCGAAAAGGTCTTCGACACCGACTTCACCGCCGACCTGACGATCATCGAGGAGGGCAACGAACTGCTCGAGCGCATCTCGAAGAAGGGCGTGCTCCCGATGATGACGTCCTGCTGCCCCGGATGGGTCAACTTCGCCGAGCAGCAGTACCCCGAGATCCTGCCCCACGTCTCGACCTGCAAGTCGCCCCAGCAGATGTTCGGCGCGCTCGTGAAGACCTACTACGCCGAACGCGAGCATCTGAATCCCGAGGACATCTTCGTCGTCTCGGTGATGCCGTGCACGGCGAAGAAGTACGAGGCCAAGCGTCCCGAGATGTCCGCCGACGGGATCCATCCCGACGTCGACGTCGTGCTCACGACGCGCGAACTCGGGAAGATGATGAAGCAGATGGGGATCGATTTCGACGAACTGTCCGATTCCGACTACGACAAGCCGTTCGGCGAGACCACCGGCGCGGCCGTCATCTTCGGCGCCACCGGCGGCGTGATGGAGGCGGCGCTCCGCACCGTCTCGGTCCTGCGCGGCGAGGACAAGGACATCGACGTCGACTTCGATGCCGTCCGCGGCCTCTCCGGCATCAAGGAAGCCGTCGTCGAACTCGGCGGGATCCCCGTCCGGGTCGCCGTCGCGCACTCGCTCAAGAACGCCCGCATCCTCGCCGAGCAGGTGAAGGACGGGACCTCCCCCTACGACTTCATCGAGGTCATGTGCTGTCCCGGCGGCTGCATCGGCGGCGGCGGCCAGCCGTACGGCACGATCGCCAAGACGCGCGCCGACCGGCTCGACGCGGCCTATCGCGTCGACCGCTCGATGGCCGTCCGCAAGTCGCACGAGAACCCGGCGATCACCGCGATCTACGGCGAGTACCTCGTCAACCCGCTCGGTGAACGCGCCCACAGGCTCCTGCATACCCATTACCACAAGCGCTCGGAGACGGGCGTCCGGCCCTGATACAGACTTCGTTTCCGCGAACCCGTTGAAATTCCGACGGGTTTTGCATATAATGGGGCCGAGACGACACCTTGGGAGGATCATATGAGACTCGAAGAACTGAAACATCGTTACGAACTCAGGAATCTTCCGGTCGCGGATTACGAGATCGCCGCGGCGACCCTAACCGCCTTCGACGCCTTCGCCCGCGGGGAAGGAACCGACGCCGACGGGGCATCCGTCCCGGCGCTCGACCGCTTCCTCTCGACGCTGGTCGCCTCGGGCGAAAACTCCGCGGCGGCGGTCTACGGCCTGGCGCGCTACTATTACGTCATCGGCCGTTCCGACCTCTACATCCGCCTGACCCAGTACACCGGCGGCGTCGGCGTGATCGAGACGATCATCGACCGCCTCGAGCGCGTCTCCGGCCACGAGGCGAAAAAGCGCGTCGAGGCCGGCCTGACGATTCCGCCGCTCGGCACGCCGCCCGAGGCGATGCCCGTCTTCACCGCGGCGTTCATGGCGGCGCTCCGCCGCGAACTCTCCGGCGCCAAGCTCGAACGCGTCCTCTCCGGCAACAACCACGGCATCCCCGACCTCGCCTTCGACAGGGAGAAGGAGGCGTACGCCGCCGCGCCGACCTTCGAAGACTATCTGCGCGATTACCACGTTCGCCAGGTCGAGGAACTCCGCGGCCATGCGAAATCCGGAATCCCCTGGTTCGAGCAGCACATCACCGACGAGGTCGTCGACTTCGTCGCCTCGCAGCCCGAGATCCAGGGCGGCGTGCTACGGGACGGCAAGGTCTACGAGACCAAGATCCCCTACGACATCGAACGCTGGCTCCATGCGGAAACGCCTGAGGAGAAGCGCTACTACGCCTGCCACTGTCCGTTCGCGCGGGAAAGCGTGAAGGCGGGCGAACGCGTCGTCGACCCGCTCTGGTGCCACTGCAGCGGCGGCTTCGTGAAGCGCCGCTACGAGGTCCTCTTCGGCCGCGAGCTGAGGGCGAGATGCCTCCGCAACGCGCTCGCCGGCGACACGCTCTGCCGCTTCGAGATCGACCTTTCCGACGTCCCCTACAAGCGCTGAAGCCTCCGCCTCCCACGACCGGGAGGCGGTTTTTCCGTCGCCGATGCGGCGTTTTCATCGGCCGTGCCTTCGGTTGGGTGTGGCGGAATCCGGCCGAAGTGGTATAATAGTCTATACGCAACCGTGAATCCGGAGGACGACGATGAAGGAACTTTGGGGTTTGCTGATCCGCTTCAGACTCAGGGAACTGTTCCTCGCACCGACCCGAAACGAGTGGGTCCGGATGTTCCGCTACCTCTTCGTGGGCGGCGTCGCCTTCCTCTTCGACTATGGAACGTTCGTCCTGACGGGACTCTGGCTCGGGGACGGATCGTGGGCGATCGCGCTCGAGACGGCGGCCGGGTTCATGGTCGGGCTTTCCGTCAACTTCCTGCTTTCGAAGCGCTTCGTCTTCGTCGAGAAGCCGAAGGGCGTCGGCGCCGGCGGCGAATTCCTCGTCTACGGCGCGATCGGCGCCGTCGGACTCGCCTTGTCGACGGGACTGACCGTCCTCGGGGCGCTGGTGATGGTCAAATACCTCGCCCGGGCGATCGTCGCCGTCCTCGTCCTCTTCTACAACTATTTCGCGCGGAAGTTCCTGCTCTACCGCACAAAGGAGAAGCACGCATGAACAAGAAGATCGTCGTCATCGGCGCCGGCCCAGCGGGCCTGACCGCCGCCTACGAACTGCTCAAGCTCGGACACGGCTACGAGGTCGTCGTCCTCGAGGCGACCGGCCGCATCGGCGGGATCGCCCAGACGATCGAACATCACGGCAACCGCATCGACATCGGCGGCCATCGCTTCTTCTCTAAGGATCCCGCGGTGAACGCCTGGTGGGAGGCGGCGATGCCCAGACAGGGCGCGCCCGCACTCGACGACCGGATCCTCGGCCGTCAGGTCGAGACCGTCGCCGGCGGTCCCGACCCGGAGAAGGAAGATCGGGTCATGCTCAAGCGGCGGCGCGTGTCGCGCATCTACTACCTGAAGAAGTTCTTCGACTATCCGGTGACGATGTCGGGGAAGACGATCAGAAACCTCGGACTGTTCCGCACCTTCCGGGCCGGCATGAGCTATCTGTGGGCGAGCGTCTTCAAGAAGAAGGAGGACTCGCTTGAGAACTTCTACGTCAACCGCTTCGGCCGCGTCCTCTACGGGATGTTCTTCGAGGACTACACGACCAAGGTCTGGGGACGCGCGCCGAAGGACATCTCCGCCGACTGGGGCGCCCAGCGGGTCAAGGGGCTCTCGATCCTCGCGCTCCTCAGAAACATCTTCGGGAAGAAGAAGGGCAAGGTCGAGACCTCGCTCATCACCGAGTTCCTCTATCCGAAGCTCGGTCCCGGCCAGCTCTGGGAATGCGTCGCCGCCGACGTCGCGGCGATGGGCGGGACGATCGTGATGGACGCCCGCGTCGAGAAGATCGAAGTGAAGGACGGCCGGATCGCGTCCGTGACCTATGCGAAGGACGGGGCGGAGATCGTCGTCGAAGCCGACGAGTTCATCTCCTCGATGCCCCTCAAGGACCTCGTCGCCGCGATCGGGGAGGCCGCTCCCGCGGCCGTCCGCGAGATCGCGGGCGGACTGCCGTACCGCGACTTCGTCACCGTCGGCCTCCTGCTTCCGAAACTCAACCTGAAGAACGAGACCGACCTCGCCACCCTCGGCGACATCGTCCCCGACTGCTGGATCTACGTCCAGGAGACCGAGGTCCGGCTCGGACGCATCCAGGTCTTCAACAACTGGTCTCCCTACATGGTGAAGGATCCGCTCCATACCGTCTGGGTCGGCCTCGAGTACTTCTGCCAGGAAGGCGACGACTTCTGGAACCTTTCCGAGGCCGAGACGATCGAACTCGCGCGGAAGGAACTCGCGAAGATGGGCGTGATCGACGAGACCGCGCCAGTCCTCGACGCCGTCCGCGCCCGCATCCCGAAGGCCTATCCCGCCTATTTCGATTCCTACGCGCGGATCGGCGAGATCGTCCCCTTCCTCGATTCCTTCGACAACCTCTGGTGCGTCGGCCGCAACGGCCAGCACCGCTACAACAACATGGACCACTCGATGGTGACGGCGTTCCGCGCCGTCGAGGCGATCGACTGCGGCTCGACCGACAAGCGTCCCGTCTGGGAAGTCAACACCGAGGTCGAATACCACGAGGAGAAGCAGAACGATGGCAGATAGGGTTCGTCGGATCGTCCGCTTCGCGGCCGCGGCGCTTGTGTTCGCGCTCTCGCTTGCGGTCGTCGTCTACTACGTCCTCGGTCCGGCGGAGGGCTACTTCCACTCCGATTCGACCGACACGATCTTCTGGGCGGAGGCGTCCTACGTCTCCGGCATGGCCGTCAACCCCGACTTCAACTACGCCGCCATCCTCCCGATCGGCGGCAACCTCCTGATGGGGATCTGGATGCCGTTCTTCGGCACCTCGATGACGACCCAGGCGCTCGGGATGCTCTCGTTCCTCGTCGTCCTGGCCGCGGCGCTGCTTTTCTTCTTCCGGAGCATGCGCTTCGGCTGGACCGGAACGCTCTTCTACGCCGGCCTGGTCCTGCTCGCGCTGTCCGCCACCGACAAGCTGCGCGAGATGTTCTGGGGGCACGTGATCTACTACTCCATCTACGTCGTCTTCCTGCTCGTCGGCTTCGGTCTCCTCGCCCGCCTCGAGCGGACCGGGGCGGTCCGATCGTGGAAGACGTGGGTCCTGCTCGGCGCGCTCTTCGCCTATGCGGCACTGGTCGCGATCGACGGCCTGCAGCTCGTCTTCATCGTCCTCGTCCCGATCGGCGGCGCGATCGCCGCGGAACGGTATTTCGATTACCGCCGGCCTTTGGCCGCGAAGGCGAACCTGCCCGTCTGGATCGTCCTCGCGACGATCGCCGTCGGCGCCCTGACCGGACTCCGGATCCTCGCCGCGCTCAAGCACGGCCAGGTCGCCGGCTACGCCGACGCCTGGTACGCCATCACCCCGATCTCCACCTGGCGGGAACACCTCGAAAAGATCCCCGAGCACTGGATCACGCTCCTGGGGGGCGGCGTCCCGACCGATCCGGCGGCGACCTTCATCGTCGCCGAGAACTTCGCGAGCCTCGGCTTCTCGCTCTTCCTCGCCGTCTTCCCGCTTCTCTCGCTGGTCGTCTTCCGCAAGGCCGGAACGCTCTTCAAGGTGTTCGCCGTGCAGCATTTCGCGCTTTCGGTCCTGATCTTCCTCGCCTGCGTCTTCGGGTCGCTCGGCGCCGCCAACTGGCGCTGGATCCCGGTCGTGGCGAGCGCCCTGATCCTCACGGTTCTGACGATCCGCGAACTGTCCGCGCAGTTCTCCGCACCCCGTTTCGCCGTGCCGTTCGCGCTCGTCCTCTTGGCGTTCGCGGCGCTGAACGCGATCGAGATCGCGAGGATGGACGCCGACTACGGGCGCGACAACCGCTACCACGTCCTCGCCGCGGAACTCGCGGAGCGGGGACTCACGTACGGTTACGCCGACTTCTGGATCGCCCAGGCGGTGACGGTCGTCTCCGACGGCGAGGTCCGGGTCCGCTCCGTCAACGTCGACGCGACGAACGGGCTCACCCCGTACTACTACCAGAGCGCCTTCTCGTGGTACGAAGCGCAGGAAGGCGTCGACCGCTACTTCGTCGTGATGACGACCGCCGGCTACAACCAGTTGCGCGCGAGCGACATGTACGACGAGATCGTCCCCCACTGGGTCGAGACCTTCTCGGTCGAGGGCTATTCGATCCTCGTCTTCAACGAGAACGTGTTCTGATCGATGCCGATTCCGCCGGCGGCAGCGCCGGCGGGACTGCCGCGTTCGCGAAAATGCATTTTCCGATCATTTTCCCTTTGCAAAATCGAAGTCTTGTATTATAATATTGTTTGCTTGCGGTTGTGGCGAAACTGGCAGACGCGCTACTTTGAGGGGGTAGTGCCTAACGGCGTGTGGGTTCAAATCCCATCAACCGCACCATATTTCAATCATAGGTTTGATACAATCGTATCGAACCTTTTTTTGTCGGCAGAAAGGGGGGATTTTCCCCCAACTCCAAAATTCCATTTTTCCGGAGGAGAAAGAAGAATCGTCTTTCCTTCTTGTTTATCGGAGTGATCGTTCAACCTTAATACGATTACCTGACGATTTACACGATTACCTGACGTTTACCGATTACACCTGATGATATAGATGAATATGAATGCATTCTCAACAATAGAGACCGATGATTGTAATAATGTCAATATCGATGCCATATGGAACGAAGATTTGGTGACGGATGGTGTGACGAATAATGACAGAAAAACACAACAATGATATGGGGTTCGCATGAGTTATGTTCAATGCAATGCGATACTGTTTTCAGTAATTCAAGCATATGCTGCAGGCGAAAGATATGACCCAATATCATTCGCCTTTCGCATGATTATTATCGAGAAATGAACACTTCAGCAATACAGTGCAATTAATTTGCTTTTGTATATGTTAAAATATCATTGCGATGAGTGAGGTGACATTATGTCTGAGATGATTCAACGAATAATCGAATACGTTGAAGACAGACTGTCAAGCAACTTGGACTTTGACGAATTGTACAGAGACATCGGATATTCAAAGTTCCATCTATCAAGAGCATTTAAAACGAAAACCGGTTTTACCATCAGCGAGTATTATTTGAAAAGAAGATTATCGGAAGCGGCCTTGGAAATATTGAATTCAAAGAATCGAATCATGGATATTTCATATAAATATGGCTTTAATTCGGATTCGTATTTTTGTAGGAAGTTCAAACACGAATTTGACACAAATCCCTATAAGTATCGAAAAAGAAGTAGATATATTGTACTTACGAACAAAATAGTCATTAAGGAAGGGGAAACGATGAGATACACCCATGAAGAAGATCTGATTCATGATCTGCTTTTGTGTTCCTCTTCTGAGGAACTGAAAGGTTTCTTTGCAAAAACCGAAAACTGCGTCTTGACGAAACAAAACAATAGCCAGCTCGAAATCGTGTACGTCCAGTACTCCGAAACTGGTTTAGGGAAGCAACTGTTGACCGTACACCTCAACATGATTACGGGACATGTAAGTGTCGTCCCCATCTACAAAATCACGGATCAAGATGGGCCTTTGGTTGAGATGCAGGATCTATCTTTTGAAAATGATACTTTGTATGTTTCCTTTATCGATCACGAGTCAAACAAAACATCTCGGGCAAGACTAGAAAGGATTCCCGAGAAAAGAATTTATTGTAGCTATTCATGGAGGAGCAGATGATATGAAAAACCAACTTGAAAAATACGCTACGAAACTGTTGCAATGTGTCAACTCGAAAGAAGTAATGGATTCGGTTGGAAATGACCATACGGCGGTGATTATGAAACAATTCGGATGCGAATATGTCGTCCTTAAGTATGTGGAAGATGATGAATACCGAATGATATCGCCGATATATATCAATTTTGAAGACTCATCATATCATATCGATGATTTCATCAAACAAAACAAATATAACACCTTCCAGAGACTTGTCAATCTGGGTAACGGAAAAGCATTGGTCCAATACGACGATTTGCAGGCTGAGATCAGTGTGATTTATAACTATCCAAAAGGATTATCATATCAACTTGTTTTGGATACCGGTACTTCTGGAGGAGGGGCAGGCTGGGGCAAAGTCGCGTTGGGTCTCGACTGATTGCGGTTGAAATCCGATTTTCTAGAATTTCATAGGATAGAGCCCATAGCTTATTGTCTTTTTGATTGGTATGATTTCCGGGCAGAAGTCAGTAGTCCCATGCATATGGAACGGGATGGATTCGCAACTTTTTTTGTGGGGATGCAAAAAATGCTCCGCGGGGTGCGATTATGTATCTACACCATTTTCAGCCCTACATATCTGACAATCATCGGTTTGATACGTCCGTATCAAGCCTTTTTTTCACCAACGGGGTGTTCTTGATCATAACCCCTTCAGGAAATTGCCATCAACGGGAGTCAAGAATCGATGTGACAACAGGAAGAAAAGACGCCACCAAAAAAAAGAATGTGAGAAATCCACATCACAATTATTTAAACCCGCAAACAGATTGCGATGATAGAATATAGGTGTGGATCAATCTGGCGGGAGAGACAAGATGCTGGAAGTCGTGAATGCAATTCTTGATTATATTGAAAATCACCTATTTGAGGAAATCACGCTTGAAGACCTGTCGGCATATTCCCATTACTCAAAGTTTCATCTGAGTCGGGAGTTCAATAAAATGGTCGGGACCTCCATACCGGAATACATCACAAGGCGACGACTTTCGAATGCCGCCATCATGATTTTTGAAACGGACAAAACCATAAGCTATATTGCAAATACTCATGGCTATAACTCGGACAAGTATTTTAGCACCGTATTCAAGAAGAATTTCGGAGTATCTCCAAGTGCCTATCGAAACAACCCGGGAATGATCTATCTGTACCCAAAAAGAATGATGAAAGGAGGAGAACAAAAAACCATGAGGAGACTGGATGATATCGTTTGTGAAGTCAATGTTTCGTCCAAAGACGACAATGAAGTTCGAGTGACCCTAAGCAACATTGAAGTCAATGGAAAAGACGTTACTTCATCCATCGAACTTCAAGATAACGGGAACGTGAAAGTCACTTTCTTGGAATGAATCCATATCCGATCAAGTAGTCAAAGACGTTTGGCTACTTTTTCTTTTTATATATCCCAACCAGTATATGTGCATCGAGAGAAACACGGATAAGGGCGAGGTGCGGCCGACAAAGGTCGTTTGAATTGATTGCGGCACGCCGACCGAATGACTCAATGGTTCAACGGCTCCTCCTCACGAATCGATGCATCGATGATATCCACGCACGTCAGGAATGTCGAACAGCCCGCTCCTCCTCGAAACCAAGCATGGTTGCCTCATAGGCCAAATCTTGATGATCCAACCAAGAGACGTTCATGAAGCCGTTTGACCAATTCGAAGTGTGTCGAATGGCGTTTGATGTTTCTCTTTTTCCATGTTATCGGCTTTACATTTTTGATGAGACATAGTACAATATGAACATCGACTACATTTGTAGTCAGAAATAGAGAGGCTATCAAACATGATCAAGCTTACCGACGCCGAATGGCAGGTCATGCGTATTGTTTGGGAAAGACAACCGGTAACGGCAAATGAAGCGACCCAGGATTTGTATGAATCCCAGGCCTGGACCATCAGCACCGTCAAGACGCTGTTGTCAAGACTCGTGGATAAAGGATTGATCCAGGCTGAACCTCAAGGAAAGAAGTACCTCTACCAAGCGATTTGGACCGAACGCGAATGCGTCATATCGGAAATGAAACAGGCGTTGCATCGAATCTATGGCGGACATCTGCGATATCAATCCAACCGATTTGCTTTCTTTGGTGCGCAATTGAACACGGATTTGAAGGATTTCGCTTCGTTTCTGGAAGACAGGACGGATCGAATCGAAAATCGATACGCGTTCAAGATGGATGAGAGACAAGAAATCATCATGTATCGGACGAAAGCACGAATGCATTCGGCATTGGGTCTGGCAGACGCACCGGAATGGCTCCGTGCCGCCTGGGTATGGGACATCATCCATTTGGCTCCCGAAGACAGCTTTGACGACATCCAATTCAAGGCCGCCGCATTGTTCGTGTGGATGCAAAGAGTCATTTTCAGTGTGAACTCATCCGCACCCTACTGGTTATCTCAAGGAATTGCGGCATTTGAGAGCGACCTTATCAATCCTTCTCGCCTTGCGAAGACGATGGAATCGCTGCTGCCAACTCTCCGTCAAGATGCCGTGCTGAATCTTGGCAATCATTATGAACTGTTCCGTCTTCAGGGGGGTTATGAGTTGACGACGACGGCTGTTCAATTCATCGTCAGGACATTTGGATGGGACAGACTCGTAGAATTCGTGAAACATCCGGATGCATATGAGGAATTGTTCCATCTTTCTCAGGACGATTTCTGGCATGAATGGTTCAAGCAAGTCGACACAGAGTATTCAGGGAAGGAATCCTAACCATGATCACAAGAACGCTCAGAATGATCGTGATTTATGCGATTTGTATCTTTGCGATGGGTTGTACGGCCATTTCTACGACATCCACTGCCTCGATGACGAATTCCACCACCTCGACCACGACATCGTCAACCACCACCTCAACCACGACAGCGCCGACCACGGCGACGACTACGACAACGCCGACCACCACCTCATCCACGACAACGTCATCCATCACGACGACCGGAACGACTACGGTTGCGACGACTTCGGTTGTGACATTGGAGCCTGGTCATTTCCCGCTATCGAAACTACAAACTGATTACGATCAATTTGTTCGATATTTGTCATACAATCCGCAGATTTTCACCAATCGGGTCGAACTGGAGGAGGTCATCGAAAGCCAGCGGGAGTTGCTTGCGGATGGAATGACCAGCCTGGAATTCTTCCGAGTGATTACCGTGGTGATGTCAGCGATTCGGTGCGGTCATTCTTTCGTCATCATCCCGTCTGCCATTATCGGAGAAGTGTTTGACGCCGAGTCGGCGTATCCGATTGATGTACGCCTGATCGAAGGGAAACTATATGTTGTCGGGATTGATGGAGATACTCAATTGGAATTCGGGGATGAAATTGTGTCCATTGACGGTATCAGCACACAAGATGTTACGGCGGACATGATGCGATATTTGAGTGCTGACGGCGAAGGAACTGCGTACAAGACGATTGTTTTTAGCCAATACTACCTCTATTATTATCAGCTTTATCTCGCAACCGAAGAAGCTATCGATGTGGAATACATCGATGACAGTACAGGTGCCAGCCAATCGGAGACACTCACGAGAAATTGTCCGAACGTGCACGGTTGGGTTCAAGAGGAACCGTTTGAAGCAACGTACGAAGATGATGTCGCGATCATGACCTTACGGACCTTTTATCCAGAATATCCGTACACCTTGACGGATTTCTACCTGTTCTTTGAGGAATTCTTTCAAACGGTTGCGTCTCAGGGCATTCATAAAATGATTCTGGACATCCGTGGAAACGGAGGCGGAGATCCGCGAGTTGCCAGTCGGCTGCTTTCGTATCTGCTGCCTGAACCGGCACCCTACTTCGCACCGGAAAGCCCGAATTACTATACTGGGCTCAAAGACCGCGTTCCCCTTTCTGAACCACATTATGATGGAAGACTCGCCACGCTTGCAGACGCGTTTTGTTTTTCTACCTGTGGACATTTCGCCTCGTTATTACAATTTCACCAGGTGGGAGTCATCATCGGCGAGGAAACCGGCGGTGGATACACCTGTTCCGATACCTCAAGGAATTTTACCCTGTCGAACACGATGATGCAAATACGAACGTCGACAACTCAATGGACCGTCGCCGTGGAAGACATGACGAAGGGAAGGGGAGCCCTTCCAAGCATCCATGCCTATATGAGCCTTGAAGATTACCGAGATGAAGTCGATCGTGTTTACCTTACGGGAATCGAGTGGCTGAACGAGCAGGAATGATTACGAAATTCACGACAATATTACAAAAGGAGAATGAAATGAATGAAGTAACGAATAACATTGAAAAGTACTACCACATTTTCAATACATTTGAACCGTTCAACAATTTCGTCAAGTATGCGATTAGGGATCATCGACCACAAATATTCGTTGACGATGAAGAACATTGCAAATGCGCAATCCTATATTTGAAGCCCGCCTATTTCATAATTGGAGAGCCGCGCGTTGAATATGCTGAAGGTGTCTTCAACCTGTTTCATAAAGACTCGTGGATCATTGCACAGTCGGAGCTTTGGAAGCAGGCCATAGAAGCATATTTCAAAGATCATGTCGCGACACACCCTAGAGTGCTTTTCAACTCCAGTTCACTGAACGTGGACCATATCATCAAGCAAAGAAAAGAAATGCCATCGGGGCTTTCGATCGTTCCGATTGAAAAGAAACACATCGAATCAGGCATGATTAATCATGATGTAATTCAAAGATTCTTTACAAAGAGCGATTTTTTGGAAAACGGTTTTGGCTTTGCCCTCGTGGGTGAAGATGGGAAATGTGAAGGATTCTCTTTGACGAATTATCCGGTGATTGGAAAGGATATCGAACTGTATTTCAGAGTCGGGTATGATACATATCCCGACTATCGCTCGAAAGGGATGGGAACCAACCTGTGTACCTATTTCATCGAAGAAGCATTCAGGCGTGGGTATAATCCGGTCTGGGATTCCGCAAACGATATATCATCCCACATCGCCAAAAAACTCGGGTACATCGCGGAAAAGGAATGGTATATGTATCATATTCTATAACCGGTTGAGAAAAAGCGGATTGCTGCCGAAAATCCAAGGGAGTAAGTGGAATGAAGAAATTGATTCTGTTCGTTTGTATGATCTGCTTATCATTTCTACATGGATGTTTTGAAATCTCCACACACATGGATACTCTAGACACAAGCACTACCGTAATCAGCACATCATCAATGACGACAAGTTTTGCGACTACTCAGAGTTCCGAAATCACGACTACGTTCATGAAAGCTGCTCTATTTGGCGAACCAGGCGTGACTCCGGAAATCTTCGCGCCCGGGTTCATCAGCACCGAAACGAACTTCGAATTTGCTGGTACATTTTCACCAGATTATCGATATTACTTCTTTACGCGAAGAGCTCCCGAAGGTGCAAATCGGATTTTTTACTCAGAGTATATTGACGGACAGTGGTCACATGCGGAGCTATCACCGATCAGCGAAGATGTCGATGAATTTGAACCATTCATCACCCCCGACGGGAAAATGGTGTATTTCGGATCAATGCGTGATAATCGAAGCGATTATGCCATCTATCAAAGCGAATTTGCTAATGGCGCTTGGCAAACCCCTACATATTGTGATAATGGATTGAATTCTGGATTCTCCATGTATGTTACTGTCTCAACATATGGGAATATCTATTTCACCGGTTTGAATGGCATTTACGTCATCAAGAATATGGAAGGGGAATTTCAATCAAGAGTATCTACGGGGATCGCAGGGGCGCATCCCTACATTTCACCAGATGAATCGTATATGTTGTTTGATAGGGAATCCGGATCAAGCAGATACATATACATTACCATTCAGAATAATGGTCATTGGAGCACTCCCGTAAAACTGGGATCCGACATCAATCAATCCGGAGCTGAACAATTATGCCCATCGGTAACCACAGATGGAAAGTACTTTTTCTTCAGTCGTTTTATTGAAGGTGTCAGCAATATTTACTGGGTTGATGCATCGTGTCTGGATCAGTATCTCGATTGATTGTCGTAACGCACCCAATCGCGCGTGATGAACCCCTGCAGAGCGGTTTTTTTTTGATTGTTCGAAGGGAGCTTCCCCTGATCCGCAATCTCGCATGTCCAGACGGCGGTAGCGCCCCGACGCAATCGTGACGAAGGGACCAAACCAAAACGAATCATAAATGATGATTGTTTTGTGAAACCTGAAATGCTATGATGGAAGTGGTTTTCATTCATCATTGGGTCGGATTCGTCAGGATGGGTCATTCAACGATTCGTTGATGTCTTGTTGATAGGAACTTCGTCGCTTTGGCGGTATTGTATGACTGGGAGGGTTGCCAATGGAAATCGGACTGATGATCTCGAAACGAAGAAAAGAACTCGGCATGACCCAGCAGCAGCTTTCGGACCGACTCTACGTGACGGTCCAGGCGGTCAGCAAGTGGGAGACGGGAGCGGGGAATCCGGACATCCACATGATTCCGCAGATCGCGAGCGTCCTGAATCTCGAGATCGCCCGCCTGTTCGAGAACGGTGATGGAAAGGCGGATCGCGATCAAGCCGATATCGTCGAGAAGGATCCGATCGCGGAGAGGTATGTCGCATATCGGAAATACATCATCCTGTCCGGATTGTTCCTCATGATCGCGTTTCTGTTCTTCGGACTGTTGTATGCGGACAAACTGGACCATCACGCCTACTTGTACGATTGGGTGATCTACGGCGGCTTCATCGTCTGCGGAATCGTCTGCTTCGGGCTGTTCTTCCTTCTGACGGCGCCCTCTCCCAGGACCGACCGGGAAGACGATCCGAAAAGGATTCAGGAAAGGCGGAACACCAGAATCCTGGCGACCTTTCCCATCGTTCTCGTCCTCGGGGAGTACTTGTTCTTCCTGATCATGAACGACGATTTCTATTCCCCCGTGATCGCGACGGACTTCTTCAGCTTCTTCGTGTTCACATGCGCCCTGGTTTATTATCTTCTGCCGGCGGCGATCCCGATCTTCCTCGTGTATCGCCATCCCGCGAATCGGCAGCTGCTCGTGCCGTTCTCGGTCGTCGCGCTGTTCATCCTGTGCCAGTTGGTCGACCTGAAGGTCTTCCAGAATGTCGCCGTCGTCTCCGGCACCATCCTCACGTTCGTCTGGGGCCTCCAGCTGGTGTCGCGAATGATCTTCCAGTCGATGAAGCATGCGGAACGGCGACGGATCCGGCGGCTCCCGTTCGACCTTTTCCTGACGGTCGTCGCATTTCTTCTGGTCGTCCTGCTGTTTGCCGGAATGTTCATGAACCTTTCCGCGAGGACCGACACGATGCTGGACGAAGTGTTGTCCGCATACACCCTGTTCAGCGTCTTCTATGTCGCCCTGTACGTCGTCACGCTTCTGTTCCATTCTTCCGATTCGCTGTTCGGACGGCTTTTCAAGAAGTCGCTCCCCGCTTCACTCCCAGAAGGAAAGGCCGTGGAATGGTTTTCGCGCCATCGAAGCATCCTGGGCTTCGCCTTCCTGACCCTCGTCGTCGTCGTCTACGTCATCCTGAGGATGCAGATCGACTTGACGAGAGCCGACGGCATCATCTGGATCGGGATCGCCTCGCTGATGGCGACGATCCTGATCGACGCCCGGCTCGGTCCGACACGGTGAACGCACAAACGAAGACCGACACATCGCTCGAAGGAGGAGTCAAATGGGAAATCATTCGTTAAGAAGATTCGCATGGGCCGTGGCAATCGTCTCCTTGGGATTCCTGATGTCGTCGTGCGACCTGATGCTGCTGGATCCGGTCGCCACCGCCACGACGCTGTTCCCCATCGATGAACTCGAAGCGCCTCAAATGACCTACAACACGATCGACCAGACATTCCGTTGGGAAGCCGTCGAGAATGCGTCCGAGTATCAGATCTATGTCGACAACGTCCTGCGGATGACGACCACGGAACTGACGTGTTCGATCGACTTCAACGACTATCTGGTTTCGCATCTGGTCGGCATTCGTGCGATACCGACGGATTTCGACCTTCATGCGCCTTCGATCGTCCGAACCATCTCGTTTTCATCTCCGTTATCCTCCTACGACCACATATGGGTGAGCACCGACCCCTGGACGACCAATACGATTCCGGCGGACGCGTATGGCAATTGCGTCTACCTGTTCACGCCGGAATACGAATCCGATTACCACCTTACGCTACGGTTCGTCTCGGCTCCGGAGGGATGGACCGGGTTGCCGCTTCATTGGAACAATCCGGAAACCCAGCGACCGGAACAACTCGACGCGAACGACGACGGCACCTACGATGTCCACCTCTATCCGGACACGACGTACCTGTTCGTCCTCTACGACGTGCCGTCTCCGATGACGGCGAAACTCGAAGTGGATTATCGTTTCGCGTATTCGGAGAATGAATCGGAGATCTTTTCGCTCGCTCCCGAAGAGCGGCAGGTGCTCAAACTGGATGCCCGTGACGTCGGGTTCTATGCGTATGTGAGCGAAGACAATGTCCAGGTGATCATGCAGGCTTATGATCCCGCCGGAAACCAACTCGGCGGGTGGTACGGGTATGCATTCTTCGAGATCAGGGAGCATGATGTGCTGCCCGACGCTCCGTATGAACTTCATCTCTGGAATCCCGCAGATGTCGCCGTCGAATTCCGCATCCTGAAGTTGGACATGTCGCATCGGACTTTGGAACCGAACCGGGAATTCGAGTTTCAAACGTCGAATCACGTGGAGGTTTTGGCGATTCCGACCGGTTTTGCCGGTTATTCGGCTTCCATCAAATACATTTATTTCAGATTCTCGGATCTCCATCAAAGCATCGAATTCGTCAATTGGCAGAATCACTACACATATCCGGAAGGGAACCAACGGTCGCCGAATGACGGCGAACGGCTTTACGAACTGATGATCAACTGCGGGTACACGACATATATCATCATTCAACCTTGGAACAATTACCTTCCGGAATACAACGGTACGGTTTTTGTGACCATCACACTGACCGACCCGATTGGATAGGCCGTTTCATCGGGTCAACCGGCGAAGCAGGTCAAAGGGCGCGAAAATCGGACCCGGCCGCTTCCTCGCGTTCGATCCGGATCGCGGTTGAATCGTCACCCTTGCTGAGCGACCATTCCACTTGTTTTCCATCCCCGGGCATTCCCTTTTCCGCCGAAACGCGGTATAATATCCTTGAACCGCGGCCGTGACGGCCGTCGGCATCGCAGGACAAAGGAAGTGACGATCGTGGACAAGAACGACAAGGCGAAAAACGACAAGCTGACGATGAAGAAGAAGGCCGACAAGAACAACCCCAAGCTGAAGAAGCCCTTCATCGCCGGCGTTTCCGAGCCTGAACAGTCGCACAGCAAGAAGCCGAAGAAGACCTATGAATGAACCCGATCGAACAAGCGTCCCTTCCCATCGAGGAAAGGACGCTTTCTATTTGATGGAAAAGCCGTCCGGTCGAGTCGACCGGACGGCTGATGGAAGGAAGGTTCGTCTCAGGAACCCCGGACGAGGTTCTTGCCTTCCTTCTTGGCGAGATAGAGGTTGTTATCGGCGGTGCAGACGAGTTCTTCGAGCGAGGTTTCCTCGGCGCGCGTCCGGATTCCGACGCTCACCGTGAGATGGAGCGGCCCCTCGTCGGAAAGCGGGAGCGACTTTCCGGCGACGGCGGCTTGGATCCGTCGCGCGACGAAGGCGGCGGCCTCGAAGCCGGAACCGACGAGACCGATGACGAATTCGTCGCCGCCGTAGCGGCCGATCACGTCGCGCGCGCCGAGCTGGTCGCGGATCGTCCCGGCGACACTCTTCAGGACGGCGTCGCCCGCGGCGTGGCCGAAGCGGTCGTTGATCGCCTTGAAGTCGTCAACGTCGATCATCAGGATCGAGAGCGCGTCGCCGTGCTCGTTCGCCTGGCGAAGCAGCTCGTCGAGCAGCTGGAAGGCGTACTGGCGGTTGTAGGTGTTGCAGAGGAAGTCGTTCTGCGCCATGTTCATGAGCAGCCTGCCTTCGACCTTCTCGGATACATCCATGCAGCTGCCGATGAAACCGACGAAGGCCCCCTTGCGGTCGAAGACAGGAACGCCGCGGTCGTTGATCCAGCGGTATTCGCCGTCATGACGGCGGAGCCGGTAGTCCATCTCGAACGGCTGGTGCGCGTGGAAATGGTCGAGGTAGATCTTGACGCAGCGGTCGAAGTCGTCGGGATGGACGCCGGATGCCCAGCCGAAGCCGCGCTCCTCTTCGGCGCTCCTTCCCGTGAAGGCGAGCCAGGTGCGGTTGAAGTAATCGCACTCGGTCGACAGGTTCGAACGCCAGATCATGTTCGGCGACGATTCGACGATCAGCCGGTATTCCTCTTTCTTCAGCATTCCATGCCTCCCCCGCCCGAAATCCGGCGTGCCTGAATCCCATTTTACTATGATGTTCAAAATAAATCAAGAAAGATGGGAATCTTGACCGACGAACCGGCCGCGGAACCGGCGGGAGATCGGGATGGTCGGGAGCGTGGACGACGTTCTCGGCCTTTCTGCATCCCATCCTCATCGAATTTCATTTTTTTGCATCACGGGTCGCTTCCCGCGGTATAATGGATATGAAGTGCGCCGAGTCCGCTGATTCGCCGCACCGTGTCGTCCCAGCCCGGAGGAGCCTATGAGAAGAGCCTGCCTGTTCTGTCTGTCCGCCCTCGCCGCCTTGACGGCGATCGCTTGCGGAAAATCCGCCACGACGGTCGCGACCACGTCCGTTCCGCTCCCGTTCGACGCCGGCACGCTCCTGACGCCGATCGATCCGCCGGATTCGTTCCGCGACATTCTGGCGAACGGGGACCGGATCCTGCACCTCGACGAGAGCATGGTCGTCTTTCGGGAGGACGGCGGGACGACCGTCATCGCCGACGGCGAGACCTACCGCTTCCCTTCCGTCGCCTTCGTCGCCGACGATCAAAGCCGGTGGTTCCTCGGTTTCGATTCCGTCACGCGGACGTTGTATTATTACGAAGACGTCAATACCAGGTACACCAGCCTCGAATTCGTCTCGCTTTCCGGCATCGACGACGAGGATCCCGCGTTCATCGGTTATTCCGAAACGCTCAAGTTCCGTTCCCCGTCCTTCACCGTGACCGGCAACACGATCCGCGACTTCCGCGGCGCGACGCTTTTCCAGAACGGCGAGACGATCGCGTTCCCCGGGTCGATCCCCGGTGATCCACTCCGGTTCTACACCTACCATCGCGCCTACGATGCGGCCGATCGGGGCTGCACGATCGAGACTTACGACGGTTTCGACGCCGAGCCGTCCGCCGTCCAGCCGGTGCATGACACCTACACCTGCGGCGATGTCGCCGCGCGGACGCGGACCCAGGTCGCGATCGAGATCCTGCGATATTCGACGGTGAAGGGTTATGCCCTGATCGACGCCGCCGGAACGGTCCACACCTTCCTGTTCGAGGACTACCTTCCGGCCGGCGCGACCGTCGCGTTCGATTCGGTCAACATCGATGCATCGATTCCCGGCTTCGAATCGCCACGCTTCAAGTACGAGGATGCGGAGGACGAAATGCATACGGTCTTCACCGACATGGACTTCTCGTTCGTCGCGGACGTCGTCGGCGGCAACCGGTACCTGTTTGCGGACGACCGCATCCGCGTCTTCCGCGATTACGGCATCTTCGATCCGGATCTGGTCAGGATCGCGACCTATGCGGCGCACTTCGAACACCCCATGGGGACGTATCTCGAGGCGATCGACGATTTCCTGCTTATCATCGAAACGAACCTCGTCGACGAGGAGTTCTACGCCTACACCACGGTGCTGAATCGCTCGACCGCGTCGACCGCCGGATTCGACGGGATGGTCTATGAGATCGAAGGTGACCTCGCCGTCGTCGACACCGGGGACGACCTCGTCGTCTACGACAAGACGACCTGGACCGTGCTTCGGACCATCTCCGACGCCGACTACGAACTGCTTCAGGACGGGTTTCTGGTCTATCGAGGCGCATCCGGGATGACGATCCTCGACGTCGCGACAGGAGTGGACGCGACGTTCGCGATCGTCTGCGAGTTCCCCTACGCCTGGACCGTCTACGGGTATCTGCTCGAGCGTGAGGGCGCATACTTCGTGTTTGGCTGACGTGCCGGCGATTTTTACGGTTTCACAAGATTCCCCCTTGGAACGCATTTACTTTTCGCGCGTTTGTGCTATAATACGACTTGAAATGGGCGTCGCCCGCCCCCAAGTCGCCCCGCGATTGAAAGGAATCCACCATGCAGATCGAACTCGTGAACCTCGACCCGAAATCCATCGCCTTCGCCAACGACCGCGACGAAACGCTCGCGAACGCGAAGCTCGAAGCGTTCCTCGCCAATGCCGGGATCGTCCCCGAACACCGTTTCCAGAACGAACTCGTGATCAAGAAGGACGGCAAGCGCCTCGCCGTCTACATCAAGTACGCCTCGGTCCCCCGCGGCACGCCGAAGACGAAGGACGTGAACGTCGCCGACATGGCCGGCGGACCCGCGCTCAAGATCCGGATCTCGCCGGAGGAATACGTGCCCTTCACCGACGGCGACCTGATGCCCCGGATCCGCGAATATCTCGATGAGAACCGTCTCGGCATCGACAACCGGCAGGCGAACGCGCTCGCCGAACCGCACGGCGACGGCTACGATGTCTATCTCCCCGTCAAGGGGAAATGAGATGGACGGAATCCCCGAACTGCGCAAGTTCCTCGAGCCGCGGCTGCGCGCCTGCCCGGGCGTGCTTGCGGCCCATGAGGGCGGATCCGCCGCGACCGGCTTCTCCGACCGGTATTCCGACCTCGACCTCGAGGTCGTCTGCGAGGACGACGCCGTCGAGACGGTGATCGCGCTCGTCCGCGCGGCGCTCGACGAACGTTACGGCATCGAACGCGAGTATCGCGTCCCCGAACCCGCCTGGCACGGCTTCTCGCAGGCATTCTACAAGCTGAAGGGGCTCGCTCCCTTCGTCTACGTCGACCTCGCCGTGATCAAGGTCTCGATCCCCGACAAGTTCGAGGAAACCGACCGCCATGGCCGCGCCGTCGTGTGGTTCGAGAAGGAATCCGTGCTTTCCGAACGGATCTCGTCCGCGGAAGCGATCGACGCGCGCGGAAGACGGCTCTTCCGCCAGGCGACCGCGACCGACTTCCTGATGCTTCTCGAAGCCCGCAAGAACATTGCGCGCGGCCGCTTCGTCGAAGCGTTTCCCAACTTCTTCCGATATCTTGTCGCCCACGTGGGCGTCCTCCTCAATCTGAAGCATCGTCCCGCCAAGGCCGACTTCGGCGTCCGGTACGCCTACCGCGACTATCCCGAAGCGGACCGCCTCCTCGTCGAAGACGCGATGAAGGTCTCGAGCCTCGCCGAACTGTCGGCGATGCTCGACCGCCTCGAAGCGCGCTTCGAAGAGCTGAAGGCCGAGCTCTCCGGCCGCTGGAGCTGATGCCCGAAAAGCCGCACGGAACGTCCTGAACCGTTTCAGCCATCCAGAATCCATACTCCAGGAGGTCCATCCATGTCCCAGTGGTGGGAAGCATTGTCCGGTTTCCAGCAGGCCATGTTCGTCGTCGCGGCAATCGCGACCGCGATCATGGCGATCTTCCTGATCCTCATGCTCTTCGGCATCGAAGGCGGCGAAGCCTCCGCCTATGGCGGCGACGTCGACGTGCCCGATGTCGACGCCGACGTTGACGTCGACGAGATCAACGACGAACCGCTCTCCGCAATCGGCGGCCTCAAGATCATCACGATCCGCGGCGTCCTCGCGTTCCTCGCGATCGGCGGCTGGACCGCCTTCTCGCTCGGCGACTTGATCCATCCGCTTCTCGCTTCGCTCTGCGGCCTCGCGTCCGGTTCGCTTGCGGCGATTCTGCTCGCGATCGGTCTCCGTGCGGCGATGAAACTCGAGTCCGAGGGCAACCTCGACCTCAAGAACGCCGTCGGCAAGATCGCGACCGTCTACCTCCGCGTCCCGAAGGACCGCACCGCCAAGGGCAAGGTCACGCTCACCGTCCAGGAACGCTACGTCGAAGCCGACGCCGTCACCGACGAGCATGAGGACCTGCCCACGGGCGTCGAGGTCGAGATCGTCGACGAAGCCGACGAGAACACGCTCGTCGTCCGCCGCAAATAGCGCCATCGTCCCCCTAGTCCTTCAAAAATCCACAGATAGAAAAGGAGATTTCCCATGACACCCCTGTTCCTCGAATTTCCCATCGGTCTCGTCGTCACGATCATCCTGCTCTTCTTCACCGGCATCATCTTCATCGTCTCGCGCTACAAGAAGTGCCCGGCGGACAAGATCATGGTCGTCTACGGCAAGGTCGGACGCAACAACGACGGTTCCAACAAATCCGCCCACTGCATCCACGGCGGCGCCAAGTTCATCTGGCCGATCTTCCAGGCATACCAGTTCCTCGACCTCACGCCGATGTCGATCCAGGTCGACCTCAAGAACGCCCTCTCCCGCCAGAACATCCGCATCGACGTCCCTTCGCGCTTCACCGTCGGCATCTCGACGGAGGTCGGGATCATGCAGAACGCGGCCGAGCGCATCCTCGGGCTCGGCCTCTCCGAGATCCAGGAACTCGCCAAGGACATCATCTTCGGACAGCTCCGTCTCGTCATCGCGACGATGGACATCGAGGAGATCAACACCGACCGCGACAAGTTCCTCGAAGCCGTCTCCCGCAACGTCGAGACCGAGCTGAAGAAGATCGGCCTCCGCCTCATCAACGTCAACGTCACCGACATCAACGACGAATCCGGCTACATCCAGGCCCTCGGCAAGGAAGCCGCCGCGAAGGCGATCAACGACGCCAAGAAGTCCGTCGCCGAGAAGAACCGCGACGGTTCGATCGGCGAGGCGAACGCCGTCAAGGACCAGCGCATCCAGGTCGCCTCGGCGAACTCGACCGCGATCAAGGGCGAGAACGAATCGCTCGGACTCATCTCCCAGTCCAACGCCAGCCGCCGCGAGATCGAGGCAGAGGCGCTCCGCCGCGCCATCGCCGCCGAGAAGATCGCCGCCGCCAAGGCCCTCGAGGAATCCTACGTCGCCGAACAGAACGCCGAGACGGCCCGCGCCGCCCGCGAGAAGGCGACGCTCGAGGCCGACGTCATCGTCAAGACCGAGATCGAGAAGCAGAAGCGCGTCCTCGAGGCCGAGGCCGAAGCCGAACAGATCCGCCGCCGCGCGAAGGGCGAGGCGGACGGCATCTACTCGAAGATGGAAGCCCAGGCGCGAGGCAACCAGGAACTTCTGACGAAACAGGCCGAAGGCTTCGCCGAGATCGTCAGAGCCGCCGGCGGAAGCCCCGACGCCGCCATCAAGATGCTCATCACCGACAAGCTCGAAACGCTCGTCAAGACCCAGGTCGAGGCGATCAAGAACCTCAAGTTCGACAGGATCACCGTCTGGGACGGCGGCGCGAAGGACGGCTCGTCGACGACGGCGAACTTCGCCTCGTCGCTCATGAAGTCGATCCCGCCGATGAACGACCTGTTCAAGATGGCGGGCATGGATCTGCCCAAGTATCTCGGCGAGGAGACGCCCGCCCCCGAGGCGAAGCCCGAACCGAAGAAGTAATCCGAATGAAAACGACGCGCGGTCCCTCGCAGGACCGCGCGTCTCGTATTTTCGATTCAGTATTTCGCCAGGTCCGGATGGCTGCCGAAGCGGCCGATTCCGGAAAGCGTCGCGATCTTCGCCTCGTCCTCGTCGTCGAGCGTGAAGGAGAAGACGTCGAGGTTCTCTTTGATCCTTGCCGGCGTGACCGATTTGGTAAGCGGATGGATCCCGCGATCGAGGATCCAGCGCAAGACGACCTGGGGGACGGTGCGGGCGTGCTTCGAAGCGATCTCTGCGAGGACCGGGTAGTCGAAGACGTGGCCGCGCATCATCGGACTCCATGCCTGGACGAGGATTCCCCGGGCGCGGCACCAGGCGACGACGTCGTCGGCGGGATTTCCGGGATGGAGTTCGACCTGGTCGACCATGGGCTTGACCTCGGCGGCGTTCCAGAGCGGTTCGAGGTGGTGGGGAAGGAAGTTCGAGACGCCGATCGCGCGGACCTTGCCCTCGCGGTAGAGGCGTTCCATCGCCCGCCAGGTCTCGAGGTTCGTCGCCCTGTGGTCCGGGAAGCGGTTGACCGCCGGCCAGTGGATCAGGTAGAGGTCGACATACTCCACGCCGAGCTTGGCGCGGCTCGCCCCGAAGGCGCGCAGGGTCGATTCGTAGCCCTGGTCGTCGTTCCACACCTTGGTGGTGAGGAAGACCTCGGAGCGGGGGATGCCCGCATCGCGGATCGCGGCGCCGACGCCGGTCTCGTTTCCGTAGACCGCGGCGGTGTCGATCGCGCGGTATCCGGCCGACAGGGCGGCGCGGACGGCGTTGTAGACGACGTCGCCGTCGGGGATCTGCCAGGTTCCGAAGCCGATCGGGGGGATCGCGACGCCGTTGGATAGGGTGAATGGTTTCATGGGATGCTCCTTCGAAGGATGTCTTGGGGCAAGCGGGTCATTCGCCGTTCCATTCGGCGAGGAAACGGCCGAGATAGGCCGAGAGGAAGCGGTGGCGTCGAATCGCGATCCGTTTCGCCGTCTTCGTGTTCATCAGGTTCCGGAGATTAAGGAGCTTCTGCCCGAAGTGGGCGAGCGAGGAGTCGTCGTCCATCGAACCGGCGTAGATCGGCCGGCCCTTGCGCCCCCCGTATGCGAAGGCGCGCGCGATCCCGATCGCACCGATCGCGTCGAGCCGGTCGGCGTCCTGGACGATCATGCCCTCGATCGAAGAGACCGCCTTGCCTTCCATATGGGCGGTGTACGACATTGACGCGATGATCTCGAGAACCGCCTCGCGGGTCGCGGCCGGAACGTCCTGTTCGCGCAGGAAGCGTTCGGCGCGGTCGCCGGGACCGCCGAGCTTCTTGTCGTCGACGTCGTGGAGGATCGCCGCGAGGACGACGACGAAGCCGTCGGCCCGTTCGTGCGCGAGGATCCGCTCCGCCATCCGGCGGACCCGCTTCACATGCTCGTAGTCGTGTCCGGAGGCGTCGTCCTTCATCACCGTGTGGGCGAAGGCCTCGGCCTTCGCGACCACATGTCTTTCGAATCCGTCCATCGTGCGCCTCCCGAATGATTCCTCACGACCATTATACCATGAGCGGGTGCACGATGCGAATCGGACGCGTTTTCCGGAAGATGTCCGGAAACCGTCTCCGAGGAAGCGAAAGCAAGCATATTTCGCTTGCCAAATCGGACGATTTCGTGTAAAATCTTTCTTGGCGGCAAAATCAGTGGGACTGTAGCTCAATTGGGAGAGCACCAGCATGGCATGTTGGGGGTCGCGAGTTCGAGCCTCGTCAGTTCCACCACCTGATACATCAGGCATCCAAGTTTGGATGCCTTTTTGTTTAATGCTTCAATGAGAATATTTGACCCAAAATGGTTGAATATGTCCCAGAACGTGCTATAATATAAATATAAAGGGTGGGCGCGATGAAAAAAAAGAATATTCTTAACTTAATAAAATACTATAGTGAGAAGAATGATATCCAGTTTCGCAACGAAGCATATGATATTGCACGGGACTTTGATTCGGCCGGTGACTATCAATTGGCTGAATACATTATGTCGCTTTTGTCAAAAAATAACGTGTTCTATCCTCAAGTTAATGATGATAAGGAGTCATTCTTCAAAAAAGTGGATGTAGGAAATGAGTCTTTACCACTACCGAAGGCGATCAGCGATGACATCGTGGGTATGATCAACGCCATTAATCACAATGCTGGGATTAATAAGTTTATGTTTATTGGCGCACCGGGTACAGGTAAAACCGAAACTGTAAAGCAAGTCGCAAGATTACTTGAAAGACAACTTTTTATGATTGACACTAGCGAACTCATTGATAGTAAACTTGGTCAGACAGCCAAAAATATCAGTGATGCATTTGCCGAGATAAACACTTTACCCTATCCCGCTAAGGTGCTCATCTTAATTGACGAACTAGATTCTATTGCTTTGGATCGAATCAACAACAATGATTTACGAGAAATGGGTAGAGTAACTTCAGCCTTCTTTAAGGAGTTGGACAATTTGAACGAAAATATAGTATTGGTTGCAACAACCAATCTTTTTGAGCGTTTTGATAAAGCCTTAACAAGGAGATTCGATTCCATCATTGATTTTAATAGATATACAAAAGAAGATTTAGTTGAGGTTGCAGAGAGCATCCTAAACACTCAACTTAAACGTTTCAAGACGGCTGGACATGACATGAAATTGTTCAAAAAAATTATCAATTGCATGACGATAATTCCTTACCCTGGTGAATTAAAAAATTTAATACGCTCTTCGATAGCTTTTAGCAATCCGAATAACGAATTTGATTATCTTCGTAGAATGATAAGGAACGTTATACCGAATATTGGCGAAATATCTCCTAATAATTTGCAAAAAAGAGGATTCACAATACGAGAAATCGAAGTGTTGACTGGCGTTTCAAAAAGCTCCGTACAACGTGAACTGAAAGGTGAAAACCATGAATGATATTCTGCAGTTAAAAGGCCCGTTCGAAAGTAGAAAAAACCCAAATAGACCCGCAGCTCCTACATTGCCAAGCAATCAATCTGTATGTAGCAATCATATTCGCAAACTAGGTCAAGACCTTCTGGATATTGCTGCTTTTTGGCGCGCTGAGAATTTTCTTCCTGATGTGTTGCTGAGCGCCCATTATCGAAAAGTTGCTGCCAAAAGCAATCGAATAGATAGTTTCCTTTCATATAAAGATGTTACTGCCGAACAAACAATAGTAGGAGCGAAGTATGGTGGTACTCCATCTGACCCATATCATATCATCACGCATTATGTTTCAATCGACGCCATTGTATCATCCGTTGAAAAAGCAAATGAAACCGCTAAAATTCTTGACGAATATTTCACTGGAGTTGCCACTACATCTAGTTTTAATAGTGCCGAACGTATTTCATTGATTGATTTCTCTCGCTATTCAATATCAAAGACAACGTTTCAACGAATGGTTGTTGATGCGTCATTTATTACTAAATTCGCAATCGATAAGTCAGAATTCCTCACCAATGAAACAGCGATCATTTCATTTTTTGATGTAAAGATGAAGATTGATGATCTCCTTCGGAAATTTGGCATTAACCCGACTGTGATTCGCGCACTTGATAATACATCAGTTTTATTAGGCCGAGAAGAAATCGAACTGATCCTGCGGAAGGCGCCATATTTAGTTGCTATGGCAACGGTAGATTTTTCGCGATTGTTACCAACCGATTTCGCTCCCTCAAGCGAGTCAACTCCAGGCGTTATTCCTTCCCCAAAAAACGAGCCAATTATTGGAGTGATTGACACTCTATTTGATTCATCGGTTTACTTCTCTGATTGGGTCGAACACCATAACGACATCTCATCAGAGATTCCTGCGCAATCATCAGATTATCAACATGGCACTTCGGTGTGCTCGCTCCTTGTTGATGGGCCTTCACTCAATCCTGAATTGAATGATGGGTGTGGTCGTTTTCGTGTTCGACACTTTGGGATCGCGCTGCATGCAGGTTTTAGTTCTTTCACAATAATAAATCAAATTAAGACGATAATTTCAAAGAACACGGAAATACATGTATGGAACATCTCGTTGGGATCAGATCAAGAAGTGAATAGGAACTTTATATCCGCTGAAGCATCCGTGCTTGATCAAATTCAATATGAAAACGACATAACATTCATAATTTCAGGAACCAATAAACGGGCAGATGAACCCAAAAAACGTATTGGCGCCCCTGCTGATTCCGTGAATGCGATTGTAGTGAACTCTGTGGACTCTCAGAATAATCCTGTGAATTACTCGCGTTCCGGTCCGGTATTATCATTCTTTACAAAACCTGATGTCAGTTACTATGGCGGTGATTCACACAAACGAATACGTGTTTGCGATCATCTCGGATTGTCATATGTCTGTGGCACATCCTATGCCGCTCCATGGATATCTAGGAAGATGGCATTTCTTGTGGATGTTCTCGGTTTCCCACGTGAAATTGCTAAAGCATTATTAATTGATGCCGCGATAGGGTGGAACGAAACGCACTCATTTGAGGAACGTTCTTTGAAAGGTCATGGTGTCGTACCCGTTCGTATCGATGACATTGTCAAATCAGAAGATGATGAAATCAAGTTTGTCGTTTCGGGCGTATCTGAACAATATGAGACCTATAGTTATCAATTTGCGGTGCCAAAGTATAAAAACGAATACCCCTTTCTTACCAAAGCGACGTTATGTTATTTTCCACGGTGTTCTAGAAATCAAGGCGTAGATTACACTAACACTGAACTTGACTTATACTTTGGCAGAATCGATGAAGATAACCATATCAAATCAATTAACAATAACAAACAGTGTATAGAAGACAATGATATTCATCCAGTATATGAGGCTGATGCAAGAAAATATTATCGGAAATGGGACAACATCAAGCATATCACAGACGAAATAAAGGAACGTCTTATCCCTAGGAAAGCATATCAGGGTAAACTTTGGGGGATGAAGGTTGTCACGAAGGAACGACTGAAATCTCGAGATGGAATTGGTATTCGATTCGGCGTAGTTGTCACACTAAAAGAAATTCATGGAGTGAATCGAATTCAAGATTTCATCTCTGAATGCTCACTTAGAGGTTGGCTTGTTAACCGAATCAATGTTGAAAGCAGAATACAAGTCTATAATAAAGCTAGCGAAGAAATCAAATTCGATTAATCATCTCCAACTCTCGATGATGGTAGGTTGATTTATTAATATTGGTTGAGTTGAGTATATCCTATTACTCCTAGGGACCTTGACGAAGTGTACAATTGAAGCTCATGCATAATCGTCGAGTGAATTTTCAAGCGTTCTTAGGCCTATAGGTGAAACGAACGTACAGTGAAGTAATCATTTACAATAAATTCAGCTACAAAAAAATAGTCATAGTGCTGTCACATTAAAAAAACATAATGGGAGAGATGACAAAGTAGTTTTAGAGCGGCCTTGATAATCCAATTTCTATACTATTTACGATAAGTGTGAATATGCTTTTTGTCTTCAACAACATGTGGCATCCACATCCTGGGTGCCTTAATCATCATTCCTACAGGCGAGATGGTAAAATTTCAGCGATTCCCTTATAATGGAAACAGACTGCATCAATGACTAGGAGACACGATATGACCCGATCCGCACTTGGCAAGAAACTCGCGTTCGCTTCCGCCGACATCTTCGGCGGCGGCTCCTTCAACATCATCAACTTCCTGCTTCCCGGCTTTCTCGCGCTCACGGTCGGGATCAGCCCCTACTGGATCAGCTTCATCATGCTGATCGCGCGCTTCTGGGACGCGATCACCGACCCGCTCATGGGATACCTTTCCGACCACACGAAGTCGCGGCTCGGGAAGCGCCGGATCTATCTCGTGATCTCGGCGCCGCTCGTCCTCGCCGGGATGTACTTCCTGTTCTTCCCGTTCGCCTTCCCGAGCCATACCCTCCGCGTCATCGCGGCGCTCACCGCGTACCTCGTCTTCACGATGATCCAGACCTCGGTGATGATCCCCTACTATTCGCTCTCGAGCGAGATCTCGAGCGACTACCAGGAACGGGCCTCGTACAATTCCTATCGTCTCGGCTTCAGCATCTTTTCCTCGATCCTCTGCGTCGCCGTCCCCGGCATCATCGTCTCGCTCTTCCCCGACGACCGCGTCGGCTACCAGGTGATGAGCCTGATCTTCGGCACCTTCTTCGGCCTCAGCGTGCTCTTCACCGGCCTCTTCGCGAAGGAGGAGATCACGACGCCGGCGGTCACCTCGAAGCTCTCCCTCAGGGAGCTCGTCAAGCCGCTCGGCCTCCGACCCTTCCGCCAGTACCTCGGGATGTTCCTGTTCCTGCAGATGTCGATGGCGGTCATGAGCGGACTGTTCTTCTTCTACGTCGACTTCTACATCGTCAAGGACGTCACCGCCGCCGGGGAATCCTCGATGGTCGGCATGATCGCCGCGGCGTTGATGTTCGCGATGCAGATCGTCGCCCTGCCCGTCTACATCCGGATGATCGGGAAGAAGGGGAAGACCTACGCCTACCGCTTCGGCGCGATCGTCTGGATCGTCACCGCGCTCACGCTCCTCGTGATCCCCGCGAACGTGAACCCGGTCGTGATCTACGTCGTCGGCGCGCTGATGGGCTTCGGGATCAGCGGTCCCGGCCTCGTCCCGCACACGATGTACGGCGACGTCGTCGACGCCGGCCAGCTCAGGTTCAGGGACCGCCTCGACGGACAGATGAGCGGCTTCACCAACTTCATCAACAAGGTCGCGCAGGCCGTCGGCCTCGCCGCCGTGATGGCCCTGATCGGCCTCGCCGGCTTTCAGTCGCAGGATCTGACGCAGCCGCCGCTCACCGAACAGCCGCCGGAAGCGATGCTCGCGATCCGGCTCATCATGGCCCTCGTCCCGCTCGTCTTCATGGGCGTCGGGATTCTCATCTCGACCCGCTACCGGATCGATGCGGCGACCCAGAAGAAGATCGCCGAGACCATCCGCGACGGCGCGGACGCCGAAGAATTGATCCGGAACCTCTGAAGATGAAGCGTCCGAATCCGCTCCTGTACGCGACGCTCGGCTTCCTGCTTCGGATCTACGCCTTCTTCAAGGGGCAGCGGATCCGCCGCCACGCGAAGATCAAGGGGCCGGCGATCGTCCTCTCCAACCACACGTCCTTCTACGACTTCATCTACACCACCGCGGCGGTCTATCCGAAGCGCGTCAGCTACATGGCCGCCGGGAAGATGTTCTACGACCCCCTCCTCGGCTTCTTCCTCCGGATGGCGCGGGCGTTCCCCAAATGCCTCTTCCAGGCCGACCCGGTCGCGACCATGAACGTCTTCCGGATCCTCCGGCGGAAGGGGATCGTCTCGATCTTCCCCGAGGGGCAGATCTCGCCGATCGGCGTCACCCAGCCGATCGCGCCGTCGATCGCCAAGCTGCTCAAGAAGGCCAAGGTCGACGTCTTCGCCGTCCGCCACCAGGGCGCCTACCTCGTCAACCCGCCGTGGTCGAAGAAGAACTTCCCCGGACGGATCCAGACCGACGTCGAACTCGTCCTGACGAAGGAACGGCTGGCTTCGCTTACGGAAGAAGAGGTCCTCGCGGCCGTCGTCGAGGCGCTCCGCTTCAACGTCTCCTCCTTCGATCCCGAAGGCAGGTACCGTTACCGCATCAACGACATCGAGAACCTCGAAAGCGTCCTCTACCGCTGCCCGCGATGCGGCGGCGAGACGCTTCATGCGGACGGACGCGACCTCGTCTGCCCGGCGTGCGGGAACCGCCTTTCCTACGATCCCCACGGAAAAGTCGGCGGACTCCGGATCGACGACCTCTATCACGTGCAGGAGGCGGAGATGCGCATGCGGATCGAATCCGACCCGGCGTTCCGCCTCGAAGCCGACGTCCGGCTCGAGAGTTTCCGGGACGAGCGGCTCGTCGAGGTCGGCCGCGGCCGACTCTCCCTGACCCATGACGGATACCGCTACGAGGGCACCGTCGACGGCAGGGAAACCGTCCTCGCGTTCGATCCCAAGAACGTCCCGACGCTGCCGAGCGACCTCGGCAGAAACGTCCAGATCTACGAAGGCTACCTGATCTACCAGTTCGCGATGGACGTCCCGACGATCCCGACGAAGTTCGTCATCGCCGCCGAAATCCTGCACGCGCGCAGCCTTTCCGGCGCGGCCGACGCGGCCTAGACGACCGATCGACCGCGCATGATTTCGCAAATTCGACCGAAATATGACGGAAAATCGCCCGATTGCCATATACAAGGGCATGAAATGGTGTTATAATCGACATCAAAAAGGGGGCATTGAAAAGATGGATAAGTACGTCAAGCTCTACAAGCAGATGTGGATCGACTGGAAGAACTACGAAGGCAAGATCAACCTGAACGACTTCTGGACCAACATCGTCGTCCATATCATCGTCCAGTTCCTGATCGGCCTCATCATCGGCCTCATCAACATCCCGGTCCTCACCTCGCTCGTCAGCCTCGTCCTGCTCGTGCCGGTGATCGCCATGGGCGTCCGCCGTCTGCACGACGTCGGCGAGAAGGGTACCTACATGCTGTGGTGGCTCCTCCCGCTCGTCGGCTGGATCTTCGTGATCCTGAAGTGGGTCAAGCCGAGCGTCGCCGCCTGAGCCCAAGCGCAACGAACAAGACACGGTCCGTCCGTGTCTTTTTCTTTACCGGAATACCGCTTGACGGAAGCGGCGTGCGATTGTACAATGAATGAGCGAATCATGAAGGACGGGGAACACCATGGACAAGAAAACGCTGATCTTCGAGAAACTGCCGATCTGGAAGGCCGTCGCGACGCTCGCGATTCCTTCCATTCTCTCGCAGTTCGTGACGATGATCTACAACCTCGCCGACACCTTCTACATCGGTCAGACGAACGACCCCTACATGGTCGCCGCGATCTCCTATTCGTTCGGCGCCTTCGCGCTCCTCGCCGCCTTCGGGAACCTCTTCGGGATCGGCGGCGGCAGCCTGATGGCGCGGATGATGGGCGCCAAGCGCCCCGAGGACGCGAAGAAGGTCGCCACCTTCAGCGTCTACGGCGCGAACGTCTTCTCGCTCCTCTATTCCGTCCTCCTCTGGATCTTCATGACGCCGATCCTCGAACTGCTCGGCGCCAGCGCGATGACGATCGGCTACGGCAGAGACTACCTGTTCTGGACCACCGTCGTCGGCGGTCTTCCGACGACCCTCGGGATCGTCCTCGGCCATCTCCTCCGCTCCGAGGGCGAGGCGAAGCTGGGCGCCGCCGGAATCGCCTTCGGCGGCATCCTCAACATCATCCTCGACCCGATCTTCATCTTCGTGCTCGACCTCGACGTCGCCGGCGCGGCGATGGCGACGATGATCGCCAACGTCGCCGTGGTCGGATTCTACCTGATGACCGTCTTCTCCATCGGTCACCGTTCGAACGTCGGTTTCTCACCGTCCCGGCTCTCCGGGGCGAAGCAGGTCGCCGGTCCGGTCTTCGCGGTCGGTCTGCCCGCGGCGGCCGCCGTCGTCTTCAACGTCCTCGTCAACGCCGCCGTCTTCAAGGTGCTCTCGGGTTACGGCGACCTCGCCGTCGCCGCGATGGGGATCGTCAAGAAGATCGACTCGATCCCGCTCAACATCGCCCTCGGTCTCGGCCAGGGCGTCCTCCCGCTCGTCGCCTACAACTACGCCGCCAAGGACTTCGACCGCATGAAGGGTTCCTCGCGGTTCGCCCGATTCGCGGCGGTCGGGATCGCGAGCCTCTGCATCGTCTTCTTCGAGGTCTTCTCCGAACCGATCGTGACCTTCTTCATCCGGGAACCGGAGACCGTCGCGCTCGGCGCGCGGTTCCTCCGGATCGCCTGCCTCGGTACGATCCCGATGGCGCTTTTCTTCCTCTACAACACGACCTTCCAGGCGATGGGACACGGGAAGCAGTCGTTCTTCCTGGTGTTCATGCGCCAGGTGGTGATCAACCTCGGGATCCTCTTCCTGTTCGAAACGCTCTTCGGGATCGACGGCGTCGTCTGGACCCAACCCGTCGGCGACCTGCTCTCCGCGCTGATCGCATGGGTGCTCTTCGAACGCGTCGTCGTCTCGCTCAAGAAGGAACAATCGGGACTCGACCGGCGCTCCGCATGATGGAGCGCTTTTCCTTTTTGATAGAAATGAACAAACGTTCATTGATACACTGTTCAAAGGGGATCCGCAGTGGTAGAATGGATACGAAGGAAGGTGTTCGGATGAAGACGATCGTGGTCACCGGCGCGACCGACGGGATCGGCCGTGCCGCGGCAGAAGGATTCCTGAAGGCGGGCTGCCGCGTCGTCGGCGTCGCCCGCAACCGGAAGAAGGCGGCGGCCATGGAAGCGGATTTGCGCGAAGCGCGGCTCTCCTTCCAATTCGCCGACCTGTCGAGCGTGCGCGAGGTCGACGCGCTCGCCACCCGCCTGGCGGAGAGCTGCCCTGACGGCATCGACGCGCTCGTCCACGTCGCCGGGACGGTCTCGACGCATCGCGAACTCACCGTCGACGGCTACGAGAAGACGTTCGCGGTGAACCACCTCGCCGTCCACCACCTGACGATTCGGTGCCTCCCGCTGCTGGAGCGCCGTCCCGGCGCCCGCGTTCTCGTCGTCAGTTCGCGCGCCCACCGCTGGGGGCGGATTTTCTTCCGGGACGTTTCGCTGCGCGGCTTCTACTGGCTTCTGACGGCCTACGCCCAATCGAAGCTGATGAACGTCCTCTTCGTCCGCGACATGGCGCGGCGGATCGATCCCAAACTGGTTTCGTTCTACGCGATCGATCCGGGTCTCGTCGACACCGGCATCGTCGCGAAGACGACGAAGGGACTCGAACGGTGGATCTGGAGCTGGCGGCGGAAGGCCGGCACTCCGCCATCGGTCCCGGCCGCGGCGATGGTCCGGATCGCGCTCGAGGACGCCTATGCGGGACGATCCGGTCTGTTCTGGATGGAAGGCGTCGAGAAGGCGCCCGCGCGCCGGTCCGGAACCGTCCGCACGATGGATCGGCTCCATGCGCTCTCGGACGCGATGGTCGACGTCGCGCTCGGCGGATCTTCGCGTTTTTCCGCGAAGAAGTGAAATCGCGGGAATCGCCACCTCCGGCGATCGCTTTCTTCCGCGATATGCTCGCACCGTCTTGAAATAATGCGGCGATGGTGCTATCATCAAGGAAAAGAAGCATCCGTCATAGGGGGATTTCCATGGCACAGATCCGTCGTTTCCTCGGCAAAGTCCGGATCGAGTTCATCGCGATCGGGCTGTTTTTCCTGACTCTCGTCGTCTTCTCCGCGCGCCTCTACGTCTGTCGCTTCGACGGCATCGTCGTCGCGCAGCTGTTCCTGTTCGCGTTTCCGCCGTTCTTCGGGCCCTTCGCGCGGGCGGTCGTTCTCGACGCCTGCTTCGCGACGATCGGCTTCATGGCGTTCGAGGGCGGTTTCACGAAACGTGCCAGACTCGCGTTCCGCGTCGGCTTCTACGTCGCCGCGGCGCTGTTTCTCGTCAACCTCGCGCTCGTCCTCCTCGGCGCCGGATCGGATCCGGCGACCGCGAACCTGTTCTTCGGGAGAGAGGAGTTCTCCGGCGGGGAATCCGTCCTCGTCGGCGGCTTCGGACTCGGGTTCTATCTCTACATCCTCTTTCTCGCCGTTTACGGCGTCGCCGTCTTCCTCCATCCCGGATACGCCGGGACGGATGAGCCGACGCTGTGGCGCTGGATCCTGCGCAAGCTGAACCGGAAGGACCCGCTCGTCGCGCTCGATCCCGTCGGCGACGCACAGATCGTCCGGAGCGTCCCGCTTCACGTCTTCTACACCGTCATCACCTTCGGCGTCTGGTACTACATCTGGATGTACCGGATGATCCGCGGGATCCACAAGCTGGTCGGCGGACCCGCCGACCTCACGAAGGATTTCCTCCTCTCCGCGCTCGTCCTCCCGGGGATTCAGGTGATGTACGGCCTCAACCTGAAGAAGTGGGAGACCTTCCTCTTCCAGAACCGCGACCGGTTCGGCGTCAAGAAGCCCGACTTTTCGATCGCTTACCTCGTCCTTTCGATCCTCGGTCTCGGCGTCGTCGCCACGGCGATGATGCAGCTCGACCTGAACAAGGCCGCCACCGTCGCCAACGCCACGCTCCAGAACGAAGAAGCGCGTGCCTGACCGAAACGATTTCGACAACGCGTCCGATCGGACGCGTTTTGTCGTTTCAAGGACGATTTCCGATCCTCTTCTTCGCCGCTCGTGCTATGATGGTACCATAGCGAGGTGCCTGCCATGACGAAACGCCTGACCACGATCCTGATGATCTTCCTATTCCTGTGCACGGCGGTCGCCGCGGGCGCCGCGCCGGTCGTGACGGCCGAGACCCCGGAGGCGAATCCGCGCTTATCTGCTTCCATGCTCGCCGCCTACGGGTGGCTGTCCGCCCAGCAGGACTCCGCCGTCCTCGACGGCAGCGACGAAATATCCGGTCTCGTCGACAGTTTCGAGGACTATTCCGGTCCCGACCAGCCGATCACCGAGGCGTTCACGTACGACCAGGCGGTCGCGGCGATCGCCTTCCTCGTGGCCGGCGACGTCGAACGGGCGACGACCGTGCTCACGACCCTGCAGAACCTGCAGGCGGAGGACGGTTCCTGGTGCAACTCCTACTGGTACGGCGGCTACTGGGGCGCCGAGCTTAGGAAGCACGTCGGTCCCGCCGTCTGGGTCTCGCTCGCGGTGATGAACTACGAACGGATCACCGGCGATGCGGAGACCTTCCACGCGATGGCCGTCGCCGCTCTCGACTGGGCCCTCGGATACCAGCGGCCCAACGGCGGGATCGCCGGCGGCGAGACCACCTGGGACGTGCCCGGCGTCTGGACCGAGGAGGTCTGGACCGGCACCGAACACAACATCGACGCCTATCCCGCGCTCCTCTATTTCGCCGACACCACGCCCGCAAGACGCGACGAATACAACGCCGCCGTGGCGGACGTGCTCGCGTTCCTCACCGATGTCGTCTGGGACGACGCCGAGGGCCGCTTCTTCGGCGGCTTCAAGAACGACACGCAGCTCGTCGACCCGTGGGTCCCGCTCGACGTCAACCCGTGGGCGGTGCTCGCCCTCGGTACGGACTACGCCGAGGTCCTCGATTACGTCGAGGACGCCGTCGGCGACCCCGTCACCGGCGTCGGCACGCTCGCGCATCCGAAATACGTTCAGACCCTGACCTACGACGACGAGGGAAGCCTCATGACCGGCTACGACTTCGACTGGCAGGACGACGGCGCCGCCGCCGACCCGGCCAAGGGCGGCGGGACCTACGCCGCCGACATCTGGATCGAAGGCACGGTCTTCATGGCGTGCGCCTACTACGCCGTCGGCGACGAAGCGAAGGGCGACGCGATCCTGTCCGAGGTCGAGAAGAAGATGGGTGCCGGCGGGTCGATGGCCGGCGGCCTGCCCTATTCGCTCAAGGCCTCCAACAACCACTACTGGCGCATGCTGCAGCAGAACTGCGTCTCCTCGACCGGCTGGTTCGTGATCGCCGCCGCCGGCTGGAATCCGTTCCAGGGCGAGGAACTCGACCCGCTCGAACGGGTCCAGGCACCGACGGTCGACGTCCCGGCCGGCCAGTACGCCGACGCCGTGACGGTCGCGCTTGCCTCCGCGACCCCGGGCGCGACGATCCGCTTCACCCTCGACGGTTCGGTTCCCGACGAGACATCGCCTTCCTATGCCGATCCGATCCGGATCGATTCCTCGACCGTCCTCACCGTCCGCGCCTTCGCGGAAGGATTGCGTCCCTCCGAGACGGCGGTCTTCGACTACGTCGTCGACGACCGGGCGCAAATGCCCGTCTTCAGCCTCGATTCCGGAACCTACGCCGGTCCTCAGACCGTCTCGATCGCCACCGCGACCGACGGCGGCGAGATCCGCTATACCCTCGACGGCACGGTCCCGACGGCGGATTCCCCCCTATATGGGGGACCGCTCGAGATCAATTCAGACGCCGTCGTCACCGCGGTCGTCTTCCGAAGCGGCCTCGAGCCCTCGCCCGTGATCCGCGTCCGTTACGTCATCCTCGCCGTGACCGCGTCGCCGACGCTCTCCGTCCCTTCCGGGACGTACGACGAACCGGTCGAGGTGTCGATCACCCATCCGGATGCGGACGCGGTGATCCGGTACACCCTCGACGGAAGCGCCCCGACCGCGCATTCGCCGGCCTACGACGGACCGATCACGATCGTCGCCGACGTGACCGTCCGCGCCGTCGCGATCGTCGCGGGTGGCGCTCCCTCCGCCGTGGTCGAAGCGACCTACGAGGTCGCCTTCTCGGAAACCCCCTACTCCCTGACGGAAGGTTCCTCGTCTGCGACGATCACCTGGCTCACGGACTGCGTCTACGTCGACATCCATTACGTCAAGAACGGCGGCGGGCAGCAGAACGTCCGCATGGTCGAAAACGGAGCGACCGGACATCCGGAGATCACGATCAACGGGCTTGCGGCCGACGACGAACTCGTCTTCTGGTTCACGGTGATGGTCGCCGTCCAGAACGACACGGAACATTTCACCCACGTCTTCGGGACGTCCGAACCTGAGATCGGAACGGTCTCTACCCCGACCGCGGAGGTCGCCGGTGGCGACGTCGGTCCGCGGACGGTGACGCTGTCCTGCGTTACCGCGGGCGCCGAGATCCGCTATGCGCTCGGCGTCGGGGCCGATGTCGCCTTCGTCGTGTACCAAGGACCGATCACCATCGAGGAGGATGCCGTCCTCTCGTTCTACGCCGTCAAGGACGGGATGGCCGATTCGGCCGCCGTGACCGAGACCGTCGAAGTCGATCTCGCCGATGAACCCGGTCCCGATCCGTTCGAGGTGATCGAACCCGAACCGACCGCTTCCGGCCTTTCGACCCTCGCGACGATCCTGATCGCGACCGGCGGCACGATCGCCGCCGGCGGCACCGTCGTCCTTATCCTCCTGATCCGCCGCCGCCGGATCCTCGGCTGACCGCCGTGCGCCTGTTCGTCGGGATCCCGTTTTCCGCCGCGGCGATCGCCGCGGCGGAGGAACGCGCGGACTACGTGCGGAAGAACAGCCGGCGCGGGAACTTCACCGCCTGCGGAAACCTGCATCTGACCCTCGCCTTCCTCGGCGAAATCGAAGACGCGGACGTGGTCGCCCGCGTCCTGAACCAGGTCCGATGGACCGCCTTTTCGATCCGGATCGGCGGTCTCGGATCGTTTCCGTCGCGTGGCTCCTCCACCGTGTTCGCCGTCTGTGACGGCGGCACGGCGCTGTCCATGCTCGCGGATGCCGCGAGGACCGCGCTTCGGACGGCGGGCGTCGCCTACGACCCGAAGCCGTTTGCGCCCCATCTCACGCTCGTCCGCGAATCGGACCTCTCCGCGGCGGCGATCGAACGGGGGTCGTTTCCGCCCGCCGTCGTGTCCGTCGACCGCTTCGTCCTCTTCGAATCGCTCCGGTCGGACGGCCGTCTCGTCTACCGGCCGCTCGCGACCTTCCCCGCCGAAGGCGTTCCGCGATGAAAAAATCGCTTCATCCGATTGATTCCACTCGACAAATCCGAAAAAAATGATATCATATCATATGGACACGCACGAGTGCGGGTCCCGATTGGGCTATGGCCAAGCGGTAAGGCATTGGACTCTGACTCCAAGATCGCTAGTTCGATCCTAGCTAGCCCAGCCAATGAAAACATGCGAGCCGCGGATGCGAATCCGCGGCTCTTGCTTTTTTTCCGCAGCCGCGATGGTATAATGGAGTCGAAGGGGTGAGAGCCGTGCGCGAAGTGAAGGCGAAGACGCTGATCCTCGGACCCTATCACAACTACAACGTCTACCGCGGCTGCACCCACGGGTGCATCTACTGCGACTCGCGCAGCGCCTGCTACGAGATCGAGCCGCCGTTCGAGGACATCGTCGTCAAGACGAACGCACCCGAACTCGCCGCGTCCGAACTCGTGAAGAAGCGGACCAAGATCGTCTGCCGCTCGGGATCGATGTGCGACCCGTACATGCCGATCGAGGAACGCCTCGGTCTCTCGCGGAAGGTCCTCGAGGTGATCCTCACCCACGGACACGGCGCGGCGTTCCTCACCAAGAACGCGCTCGCCCTCCGCGACCTCGACCTGATGGAAGAACTCTCCCGCCGGACGGCGGGCATCGCCTGCTTCACCCTCACGACCGTCGACGACGCGCTCGCGAAGCGGATCGAACCGCAGGCGAGTCCGCCTTCGGAACGGCTACGGGCGCTTGCGGCGTTTTCCGCCCGCGGCGTCGTCGCCGGCGTGTGGATGACGCCGGTTCTGCCGTGGATCACCGATACCGAGGAAAACGTCCTCAAAGTCGTCCGGGCATGTTCGGACGCCGGGGTGCGGTATGTCGTCGGTTGCACCGGAACGACGATGCGCGACGGCTCGCGGGAGCATTTCTACGCCCGCCTCGACGAGGAGTTCCCCGGACTGCGGCGGAAGTACGAAGCCCGTTACGGATCCTCCTACGTCTGCAAGTCGCCGATCGCCGACCGCCTCTGGAACGCCTTCACCGACGCCTGCGACGCCGCCTCGATCAAGTGGCGCGACGAGGACATCGCACCGTTCTTCCGCGTCCGCGACCATGACGTCCAGATCTCGCTGTTCGACGGATCGTGAACGCGACCGTCATGCAAGGGAATCGAAGAAGGAAGGGGTCTCCATGAAACCGAAACTGATGCTTTCGAGCGCGATCTACCTCACGCTCTACCTGATCGGGGGAACGCTCTACTACGTGCTCGCCGCCGGCGACATGGGCGAGCGTTTCCCGATCTTCGCCGCGCTCTACGCGCTCTTCGTCGCGATCCACGCCGGAATCGTGCTCGTCGCCGTCCTCTGCCAGTGGTGGGGATACTTCGGGAACCGCCGCGGTCCCGTCTTCGTTTCCGTGCTGCTCTGCATCGTCGCCGGGATCGAACTCGCGCTCCTGGTCTACCCGATGGTGGGGATGCTCGTCGCCGTCGTCCTCGGTCTGATCGCGACGCGCCAGCCGAAGACCGCCCGCTGACGGTCGGATCGCCGACGGTTGACAGCCGACACGGCGCGATGTTATGATGGATCCAAGCTGGCTCCATCCCATCGCGCCTTTTTTCGATCGAGTCTCATGCCAGAAGGAGATGGTCCGATGCTTGTCAGGATGCTCGACCGCAAGTCCGGCGTTCCCCTCTACGAACAGATCTACCGTCATGTCCTGGACGAGATCGGGCGCGGCGCGCTTCCCGCCGGCGCACGGATGCCGTCGCGCCGCGAACTCTCCGCCCGGCTCGGATGCAGTCCCGTGACCGTCGATGCCGCCTACGCGCAGCTCGTCGCCGAGGGCTATCTGCAGGCGCGCGAACGCAGCGGCCATTTCGTCCTGTCGACCGGCTTTCCGGCGCCGGCGCGCCGATCCGCGACCGTCGTCGCGGAAGTCCCCTTCGCCGTTCCGCGCTACGATCTCGGGACCGCCGCCTTCGACGCCGACCTGTTCCCCTATGCCGTCTGGACCCGGATCGTGCGCGAGACGCTCCGTGAACCGAAGAGCGAACTGCTCAACGCCGGCCATCCGCAGGGATCGCGCGCCCTTCGGGAGGCGATCGCGGAACATCTAGCCGCCCAGCGCGGCTTCTCGCCCGACCCGGCGGACATCGTCGTCGGCGCCGGTTCCGAATACCTGATCGGGCAGCTCGTCGAGCTGATCGGCCGCGAACCGCTCTACGCGGTCGAGGACCCCGGATATCCGAAGATCGCGAGGATCGTCGCCTCTCACGGCGCGCGACCGGTCGGAATCCCGCTCGACGGGGCCGGCCTCGATGTCACGGCCCTCCGAACAAGCGGCGCCGACATCGTCCATGTCACGCCTTCGCACCAGTTTCCGACCGGTGTCGTGATGCCCGTCGGCCGTCGCCGCGAGCTCCTCGCATGGGCGCAGGACGGCGATAGGCTGATCCTCGAGGACGACTACGACAGCGAGTTCCGCTTCGCCGGGCAGCCGATCCCGGCGCTCGCCGGCCTCGACGGCGGCGACCGCGTCGTCTACCTGAACTCCTTCACCAAGAGTCTCGCACCCGCCCTCCGGATCGCCTACATGGTCCTGCCTCCGAGGCTCCTCTCGACCTACCGCGAACGTCTCGGTCATTATTCCTGCACGGTATCCAACATCGAACAGGAGACGCTCTCCCGCTTCATGGCCGAAGGACATTTCGAACGTCATCTGGCGCGCGTCCGGAAGACGTGCCGCGACCGTCGCGACCGCTTCCTCGACCGCCTGCTCGCCTCTCCGATCGGAAACCGACTTTCGGTCCGGTCGGAGGACGCGGGCCTGCACTTCGTGCTTTCCGTCGATCTCGGCAGGAGCGAGGCGGATCTCGTCGCCGCCGCGGAGCGCCATGGCGTTCGCCTCGCGGGACTCTCGCGATTCGGCCCGCCCCCCTCTTTCGAACCGGTTCCACGGGTCGTCGTCGGCTATGCCGGGCTCGCCGGCGCGGACGTCGAGGGTGCCGTCGACGCCCTTGTCCGCTCCTGGTCGGAATGAACGCGAATCTCTCGTGCGCGCACGCATTTTTAAGTGACAAGCGCGGCTCGCGCGTGATATAATGTTAAGGTCGGAAACGAAACGGAGGTGACTGGCATGCCGATATTCGAATCCATCCGGACTGCGGAGGAGAAGGCCGAGGCGCTCCGGGCGAAAGCCCAGGAAGAAGCGAAGACGCTTCTGGAACGCGCCCGCATGACCGCGGCCGAAGAAACCGCCCGCATCCAGGCCGAAACCGACGCGAAGGTCGCCGCCGTCGAAGCGGAAGCCGCCGCCCGCGCAGAACGCGAGAGCCGGCGGATCGCCGCCGAGGCCGAAGCGTCCGCGGACGCCGACGCCGCCCGCGCCAAAAACGCGCGGGAACGCGCGCTCGCAGCCGTCATGAAGAAGGTGACGGGCGTATGATCGTCGCCATGAAGAAGGCGAGCGTCGCCGTGCTCGCGGAGGACCGCGAACGGCTGCTCGAAAGCCTTCAGCGCTCCGGTACGCTGATGCCGGTCAAACCCGGCGAGAATATTGCCGCTGCCGACTCTTCGGATGCGGACGCGCTCGCGATCCGCACCGAGAAATCGCTCAAGCTGCTCGAACGATACAAGAACCGCAAGTTGGTCTCTGACCAGGAACCCGCGACCGTCGACTACGACTCCTTCGCGATCGACGATCCCGTCCGGATCGAACTGCTCCGGGAGGTCGAGACGCTCGACGAGACCGTCCAGCGCCTGAAGGGCGAAGCGGCCACGCTCCAGTCCGAACGCGCCGCGCTCCTTCCCTGGATCGACCTCGAGATCCCGCTTTCCGAGCTCGGACGCCGGGGATCCACCGTCGTCCACGCCGGCATCGTTCCGCCCTCGCGGCTCGCCGCGGTGGAATCGGAAGCCGCATCCGTTTCATCCGAGACCTCAAGTTACGGCTCTTCACCCGAAGGGGTCGCGCTCGTCGTCGCCGCCTTCGCCGAGGATGACGCCGCGGCGATCGAACGGATCCGCGCCGCCGGCTTCGTCGAGGCCGCCCTGCCGCGCATTCGCACGACCGCCCGGGAGGCTCTCGCCGAGAAGGACGAACGGCTCGCCGGAAACGCCGCCGCGCTGGCGGCCGCGGAATCAAGGCTGTCCGAACTCTCCGGCCGTAGGACGCCCCTCGAGGTCCTGAACGACCGCACGCTGAGCGCCTCCGAACGGCTTCGGACGCCCGTCGCCGAGACGACCTCGGCCGCCTTCCTGGAAGGCTGGGTGCGCGTCGACCAGATCGACCGGCTCCGCGCCGCCCTCGATCGCGCGACGGATGTCTACGACCTCGAGCTGACCGATCCGGCTCCGGACGAAACGCCGCCGACCGCGGTCAAAAACAACCGCTTCGTGACCGCCTTCGAGACGATCACCGACATGTTCGCGAAACCGTCGTACGGCGAGATCGACCCGAATCCGGTGATGTCGATCTGGTACTGGATGCTGTTCGGGATGATGATGGCCGACGTCGGCTACGGCGTTGTGATGGCCGTGCTCTTCAGCTTCCTGATCAAGAAGATGCGGGCGAAGGGCGAGACCCTGAAGCTCCTCAAGCTTCTGCTCTACACGAGCGTCACCACGATCTTCTGGGGACTGCTCTTCAACAGCTACTTCGGCGCGAGCATCGGCTTCATGTCATTCCTCCAGATCCTGAATCCGGTCGAGGACACGATGGTGCTGCTCGGCATCTCGCTCTTCGTGGGCGTGCTGCACATCTTCACCGGTCTGATCATGAAGGCCGCGAACAACCTCCGGAAGAAGGACCTGATGGCGGTGTTCGCCGACTCGTTCGCCTGGATCCTGCTGATCACCGGCCTCGGGATGCTGCTCGTGCCGTCGCTCATCACCCTGCCCGACGGTGCGAAGATCGCAGCTGCCGGCAAGTGGGTCGCGATCGCCGGCGCCGCCGTGATCGTCCTGTTCGCCGGACGGTCGGTGAAGAATCCGATCGGTCGGATCGGTTCGGGGCTCTACGCCCTGTACGGCGTAACCGGATACCTCGGCGACATCATGTCCTATTCCCGCGTCCTCGCGCTCGCGCTCACCTCGGCGATCATCGGCCAGGTCATGAACCAGCTCGCCGGGATGGTCCAGGGAGTCCACTGGTACGGCATCCTCTTCGCGATTCCGATCTACGTGGTCGGACACGTCTTCAACCTCGTGATGGGACTGCTCTCGGCGTACGTGCATACGAGCCGCCTGCAGTTCATCGAGTTCTACGCCAAGTTCTACGAAGGCGCGGGCTACGAGTTCCGCCCGCTTTCGATCCAAAGCAAATACGTCGACGTCCGCGCCGACGGCGAATGACGATTCAACTACGGAGGAAACCAACATGAACATCACTGCACAAGCATTGGCAATCATCGGCGCGGCGATGGCCGCCGCCCTCGCCGGCCTCGGCTCCGCCATGGGTGTCCAGATGGCCGGCAAGGCCGCCGCCGGCGTCCTTTCGGAAAAGCCGGAACTCTTCGGCAAGCTCATCATCCTGCAGGCCCTTCCCGGCACGCAGGGCATGTACGGCTTCATCGTCGCGATCCTGGTCCTCGGCAAGGCCGGCGCGCTCGCCGTCGACGCCCCCGTCGCCGAAGGCTGGCAGCTCTTCTTCGCCTGCATCCCGATCGCCCTCGTCGGCCTCATGTCGGCCGTCTTCCAGGCCAAGATGGCCGTCTCCGCGATCCACATGACCGCGAAGCAGCCCGCCGCCTCCGGCCGCGGCATCACCATGACCGTCCTCGTCGAGACCTACGCGATTCTCGCGCTTCTCGCGAGCATCCTCCTGATCGGTTGATCCACGCATCGCCGCAATCCGCGGAAGGGAATGATTCCTGTGCCAGCCACCCTCTATGACAAAATCGAACTGAAGGGCGCGGAGGACGCGGCGAAGATCCTCGCCGCGGCCGAAGAGAAGGCCGCCATGCTCGTCGACGGCGTCATCAAAACCGCCCAAGGCGAGAGCGCGGAGCGCCTCAAGATCGCCGAGCGGGCCGCCGCCGCCGTCGTGCGCAACGCCGTCACCCAGGCGCGGCAGGCCGCCAAGCGCGTCACCCTCGAACGCCGCAAGGCGGCGATGGACGACGTCTTCGACACCGCCGTCGGCGCCCTCGCCGGCCTTTCCGACGATGCCTACGCCGCCCTCGTCGCGCGTTTCCTCAAGGACGAAGGCCTGACCGGATCGGAAACGATCCGCGTCTCCGCCCGCGAGCACGCCCGTTTCGCCCGCCTCTTCTCGAGCAAGGGCGACCTCACCCTCGACCTGCTTTCCCGCCGTCTCGGCCTCAAGGCCGGAACGCTCGCGCTCGATTCCGAGCCCGCCGCGATCGACGGCGGCCTCTTGGTCGTCGGCCGCGACTTCGACGTCGACCGCTCCTACCGCACCGTGCTTTCCGACCTCCGCGACGGCCTCGAGCCGGAACTCGCGGAGATCCTCTTCGGCGCGGGTGAGTGACATGAGCTATCCCTACGCGAACGGCGTCGTCAAGGCGCTCGAACCCCGCCTCCTCGACCGGACGAAGACCGCCAAGCTGGCGCGCGCCGACAAGGGCGCGTTCCTCAAGGGGCTTTCCGACGTCGGCTACGGACGGATCGTTCCCGGGGATACGGTCGAAACCGCGATCGCGCGCGAACTGCGCGACTACCACGCCCTGCTCGACGGGACCACTCCCGACAAGCGTGCGACCGACCTGTTCTTCCTCGCCGAGGACGCGATGAACCTGAAGCTGCTCCTGAAGCGGCGGCTGTTCGGCGCGCCCGCGTTCGACGCGGCCGAGGCCGACGGCGCATTCTTGTTCCCCGGTCTCTCGCGGGCGATCCTCGACGACGATTTCGAGGAACTCGACCCAAGCGTCGCGGCGTTTCTGCACGGCGTCGTCGAAGCCGTCGCCGGAACCGACGCCGGGTCGCTTTCCGCGGCCGTCGACAGGGCGATCTACGCCCAGGCGTTCAGATCCCTCGGACTTCTGCCCGACCGGGCGCTCAGAACCTACCTGCAGGCGAAGGTCGACTTCGCCAACGTGACCGCGATCTTCCGCATGCGCCGGCTCGGCTGGAAGGCGGAGCGCCTCGCGGCGGTCTTCGTCCCCGGCGGGCGCTACGCCCTCGAGACCCTCGCGCAGGCGTTCGACGCCGCGCCGGTCGACGCCGCGCGCCTCCTTCAGGACCATTACGACGAGAAGGTGTCGCGGATCGTCCGCGACCAGACCGAGAAGCGCTCGCTCTCGATCCTCGAATCGCTGTTTTCGGAGCTGCTGCTCGAGACCGCCGGCGAATTCCGAGACGACGGCTTCGGGATCGGACCGATCATCTACTACCACCTTGAGAAACGGCGGGAGGCGGACCTGGTCCGCAGCCTTTACGCGCGGGCCGAAGACCGGCCCGCCGTCTGAAGGGAGGCACGAACATGGACAAACAGCCCATCGAAGTCGCCGCGATCGGTCCGACCGACGCGGTCCTCCTCTACAACGCGGCGGGTTTCATGACCTTCGTCGCGCCGACCCCGGCGGAAGCCGACAGGATCGTGTTCAAACTCTACGGCGACGGATGCAAGGTGATCCTCGTCGACGAGGATCTCTACGTTGCGATGTCGGAAACGATCCGCAAATACCAGCAGAAGCCCTTTCCGATCCTGATGCCGGTCCCGATGTCGAAGCCCTCCCTTGGCCTCGGACTGAAGAAAATCCAGGAAAACGTCGAAAAGGCGATCGGCATCAACATCTTCTAGAAGGAGTCCTGAAACGATGGATAACACGACAATCAAGGAAAACAAGGGCGTCATCGTCAAGGTCTCCGGACCGCTGATCGTCGCCGACAACCTGCCCGACGTCCAGATGTACGACGTCGTCCGCGTCAGCGAGAAGAAGCTGATCGGCGAGGTCATCGAACTGCGCGGCGGGCGTGCCTCGATCCAGGTGTACGAGGAGACCGCCGGCATCGGTCCGGGCGAACCGGTCTATCCCACCGGCGAACCGCTTTCCGTCGAACTGGCCCCCGGTCTCATCGAGGGCATCTTCGACGGGATCCAGCGTCCGCTCGACGACATCTACGACATCGCCGGCGACCGCATCCCGCTCGGCATCGACGTCCCGAAACTCGACCGCAAGAAGCTCTGGGAATTCGTCCCCGTCGCCAAGAAGGGCGATTCCCTGACTCCGGGCGACGTCCTCGGAACGGTTCGCGAGACCGCCGCCGTCAGCCACAAGGTCATGGTCCCGCCGGGCGTCTCCGGCGTCCTCAGGTCGATCCACGCCGGACCCGCGACGATCGTCGATCCGATCGCCGTCCTTGCGCATCCGGACGGAACGGAGAAACAGGTGACGATGCTGCAGAAGTGGCCCGTGCGCCGTTCCCGTCCCTATCGGACGAAGTTCGCGCCGAGCGCGCCGATGGTCACCGGCCAGCGCGTCATCGACACCCTCTTCCCGATTGCCATCGGCGGCATCGCCGCGATCCCGGGACCGTTCGGTTCCGGCAAGACGGTGGTCCAGCACCAGCTCGCCAAGTGGGCGGATGCGGACATCATCGTCTACGTCGGCTGCGGCGAGCGCGGCAACGAGATGACGGACGTCCTCCTCGAATTCCCCGAACTGCACGACCCGAAGACGGGCGAGTCGCTGATGAAGCGCACCGTCCTGATCGCGAACACCTCGAACATGCCGGTCGCCGCCCGCGAAGCCTCGATCTACACCGGCATCACGATCGCCGAATACTTCCGCGACATGGGCTACCGCGTCGCGATCATGGCCGACTCGACCTCGCGCTGGGCGGAAGCGCTCCGCGAGATGTCGGGACGTCTCGAGGAGATGCCCGGCGAGGAAGGCTATCCCGCCTACCTCTCGAGCCGCATCGCCGAGTTCTACGAGCGCGCCGGCATCGTCCAGTGCCTCGGAAGCGAGGGCCGCGTCGGCGCGATCACCGCGATCGGCGCCGTCTCGCCGCCCGGCGGCGACACCTCCGAGCCGGTCTCGCAGGGCACCCTCCGCATCGTCAAGGTCTTCTGGGGGCTTTCCGCCCAGCTCGCCTACCGCCGTCACTTCCCGGCGATCGACTGGCTCAAGTCGTACTCGCTCTATTCCGACACGCTCGACGCCCATTTCGATTCGAAGGTGAAGAAGGGCTGGAGCGCGCAGGTGCACGAGGTGCGCCGCATCCTCCAGGACGAGGCCAAGCTCTCCGAGATCGTCCGCCTCGTCGGCGTCGACTCGCTCGAGTTCGCCGACCGGCTGACGCTCGAGTGCGCCCGATCGATCCGCGAGGACTACCTCCACCAGATCGCCTTCCACGAAGTCGACACCTACACCTCCCTGAACAAACAGTACGGGATGCTCAAGGCGATCCTCGGCTGGTACCATCTGGCCCAAGAGGGAATCCGTTCGAACGTCGCCTACGCGAAGCTCACGTCGATGGACGTCCTGAACCGCATCGGTCGCATGAAGTACCTCACCGAGGACCACTTCGAAGCGGAATCCGCCTCGATCATGGCCGCGCTCGAGGCCGAATACCAGAACCTTCTGAAGGGGGACGACGCCGATGCCTAAGGAATACAAGACCATCCGCGAGGTCGTCGGCCCGCTGATGCTCGTCGACAAGGTCGAGGGCGTCAAGTACGACGAACTCGTCCGCATCCGCCAGGCTTCCGGCGAGGAGCGCGTCGGCAAGGTCCTCGAGGTCGACGGCGACCGCGCCCTCGTGCAGCTCTTCGATTCCTCCCAGGGACTGCGCATCTCCGACGCCAAGGCCTCGTTCCTCGGCCACGGGATCGAGATCAAGCTCTCCCCCGAGATCCTCGGCCGCGTCTTCGACGGCATGGGCCGCCCGCAGGACGGCGCCGGCGAGATCATCCCGACCAAGGTGATGGACATCAACGGCACGCCGCTCAACCCCGTCGCCCGCGACTATCCGCTCGAGTTCATCCAGACCGGCGTGTCCGCGATCGACGGCCTCAACACCCTCGTCCGCGGCCAGAAGCTGCCGATCTTCTCCGGCAACGGCCTGCCGCATGCGAAGCTCGCCGCCCAGATCGCCCGCCAGGCGAAGGTCCGGAACAGCGACGAGAAGTTCGCCGTCGTCTTCGCCGCCGTCGGGATCACCTTCGAGGAGGCCGACTACTTCGTCACCGACTTCAAGCGTTCCGGCGCGATCGAGCGCTCGGTGCTGTTCACGAACCTCGCGAACGACCCGGCGATCGAGCGCATCGCGACCCCGCGCATGGCGATCACGGCCGCCGAATACCTCGCCTATGAACTCGGCATGCACGTCCTCGTCATCATCACCGACATCACCAACTACGCCGAGGCGCTCCGCGAAGTCTCCGCCGCCCGCAAGGAAGTTCCCGGCCGCCGCGGCTATCCCGGCTACATGTACACCGACCTCGCCTCGCTCTATGAGCGTGCCGGCCGCATCAAGGGCAAGAAGGGCTCGATCACCCAGATCCCGATCCTGACGATGCCCGAGGACGACAAGACCCACCCGATCCCGGACCTCACCGGCTACATCACCGAGGGCCAGATCATCCTCTCTCGCGAACTCAACTTCAAGGGCGTCACCCCGCCCGTCGACGTCCTCCCGTCGCTCTCGCGACTGAAGGACAAGGGCATCGGGAAGGGCCGCACCCGCGAGGACCACTCGGCGACGATGAACCAGCTGTTCGCCGCCTACGCTCGCGGCAAGGAAGCCAAGGAGCTCTCCACGATCCTCGGCGAGGCCGCCCTCTCCGACGTCGACAAGCTCTACTCGCGCTTCGCCACCGAATTCGAGAACCGCTACATCTCCCAGGGCTTCGAAACCGACCGCACGATCGAGGAGACGCTCGACCTCGGCTGGCAGCTGCTCACGATCCTCCCCAAGACCGAACTGAAGCGCATCTCGCTCGAGATGATCGAGAAGTACTGGCCGAAGGCGAGGTGACCGCGATGATGAACGTGAATCCGACCCGGATGGAGCTCACGCGGCTGAAGAGGCTGCTTTCGACCGCCCGGAGGGGACACAAGCTCCTCAAGGACAAGCAGGACGAGATGATCCGTCGGTTCATGGACATGATCCGAAGGAACCGCGCCCTCCGCATCGAGGCCGAGGAGGCGCTCGCGCTCCTCTCCCGCGGGTTCGACGAAGCGAAGATCAAGATGAGCCGGCAGGGCGTCCTCGAGGCGCTGATGGTGCCGGCGCAGGCCGCGCTCGTCGAAGTCGGCGAGAAGAACGTGATGAACGTCCGGATCCCCGTCGTCCACGCCGTCGACCAGGGTCCCGTCGATCTCACCTACGGCTTCGCCTTCACCCCCGCCCTGCTCGACAAGACGGTCCTCGACCTCGCGGCGCTCGCGCCGAAGCTCGTCGAGCTCGCCGGCCTCGAGAAGGCCTGCGACATGCTCTCGGACGAGATCGAGAAGACGCGCCGACGCGTCAACGCGATCGAGTTCATCATGATTCCGGATTACGTGGAGACGATCCACTACATCCAGATGAAGCTCGACGACTACGAGCGCTCGAACATCGTGCGGATCATGAAGTCGAAGGAGATCATCCTGAACAAGGCCCAGAACAAGACCCAGTATCAATGAAAAATCGCTTTTCCGGACACCCGGAAAAGCGATTTTTTTACGATGGTTCGTTGTCCATTCATCCTTCGATGGAGGAAGCTGCAAGGCGAACACGTCTTGTTTGATGATCCATGGGAAGTCATACAATCTATCGAAGTCAATTTCAAAGCATGAAACGAAGATGTCTCAAAATATAAAACAAAAATGTCTCAAAATACAAAACGAAAGCGTCACAATATATAAAACAAAATGGTCATATTTTATAAAACGAAGTGGACGTGGGAATCCTCGCGTGTTATAATCTTGAATGAAGGTGATCAGGATGAGATATCGGAAAAGGGTGATGGACGCTCAGCTGGAATTCATGCTGTCGTCGTCGGGGGCGGTCCTGATCGAAGGACCGAAATGGTGCGGCAAGTCGACGACGGCAAGAATGCGGGCCGCAAGCGTCATCGAGATGGATGAACCGGGTAACATGGAGAATCTGGCGAACCTGGCCCGCGTCGCTCCGGCGTTGATCCTCGAAGGAGCGACGCCCAGACTGATCGACGAATGGCAAGCCGCACCCGTCCTTTGGGATGCGGTACGTCACGAGGTCGACCGACGTGGGGTCATGGCACAGTTCATCCTGACCGGATCCTCGACGCCGATGGACAAGAGCGCCATTTTTCATAGCGGGACGGGGCGGATCACGAAACTGAAGATGCGGACCATGAGTCTGTATGAATCGGAGGATTCCGACGGCTTCGTGTCGCTTACCGCGATGTTCGGCGGCGAGGCCCCGAAATCGCATGTCGTACCCATGAATATTCACCGACTCGCATACCTCATCTGTCGCGGTGGCTGGCCGATGTCGCTCGATCTGGAACCCCGTGCCTCGCTCCAGCAGGCGAAGAATTATCTCAAGGCCGTCGTCGAATCGGACATGTCGGCAGCCGACGGCGTGCGAAAAGATCCCGTCAAGACGTATTCGCTGATTCGATCCCTCGCTCGCAACGTATCGACGCGAACACCGCTTTCGACGCTGCTCGACGATCTTCAGGCCGGTGACGGTTCGATGTCGGCTCCGACAGCGACCAGTTATCTGAACGCGCTCAAAGCAATCCATCTTCTTGACGACCTCGATGCATGGAACCCGAATCTCCGCAGCAAGGCGGCCATTCGGACGAGTCCGACGCGTCATTTCGTCGATCCTTCGATCGCCGTCGCCGCCCTCGGCATCGCGCCCGAGGAACTCGTCCGCGACCTGAAAACGATGGGGTTGGTCTTCGAATCGTTGGCGATTCGCGACCTGCGTGTCTACGCCGACGCGATCGGCGGGCAGGTTTTCCACTATCGGGATTCGAGTGATCTGGAATGCGATGCGATCGTCCGTCTCGACAATGGGTCCTGGGGCGCATTCGAAATCAAACTTTCGGAGCATTTCGTCGAGGACGGGGCGAGGACGTTGCGCTCGCTCGCGGAACGGGTCGACACGGAACGCATGGGTAACCCATCCTTCCTTGCCGTGTTGACCGGGGACGCATACAGTTATGTAAGGGATGACGGCATCTTCGTCGTCGGCATCGGTTCGCTGAAACCATAAGGATCGATAAAAAATCCATGCGGCGTCCTTTCATCGGACGGGCATGGATTTTTTCAACTGCCGGCGCTCTCGTAGCGCGAGAGGCCCCGGTTCCAGAGGGCGAGGCCGGCGAGGATGAAGAGGATCGCGGTCACTGCCGCCTGCAGAAGCATCCCGCCCGGCGTCTTCCATAGGATCCAGTCGAGGCCGCCGGAAAGGACGCCGGCGTCTGCCATCTTCGAGAGCAGGAAGACCGAGGGGAAGTACGAGGTGAAGCCGAACGGAAGCAGGTAGACGAGGACGAAGCGGATTCCCTTCGGATAGATCTCGATCGGGTTCTTCGTGAAGATCGCGACCTCGTAGGCGGCCGACTGGACGGCCTGCGAGTCCATCGTCCAGAAGGCGACGGAAGCGGTCAAAAGCTTGATCCCGGTGTAAGTTGCGGCGCCGGCGGCGACGAAGCCGATCAGGAGGACGACGTCGACGAAGGAGAGGACGACCCCGAGCTTCGGGAGCGCGTAGCCGAGGAGCAGGAAGCCGACGATCAGCTCGCCGAGCGCCTCGAGCTGGAAGCGCTCGATGATCAGGTGGCGGAGGACCGACATCGGCCGGACGAGGTACTTGTCGAAGAGGCCCTGGCGGATGTAGAAGCCGACGAGCCAGAGGTTGTCGGTGAGGAGGTGGTCGAAGCCGCGCGGGATCTGGAACATGGCGTAGATCACGAGCAGCTCGTAGTAGGTCCAGGAGGCGATCCCGGTCGCCTTCACGAGGACGTCGAGGAAGATGATCCCGGCGGCCTGCTGGACGGCGAAGGAGAGGATCCCGATGGCGAAGTCGGCGCGGTACGCGAGCATCATCTTGAGATGCTGCGCGACGAACTTGAAGTACAGGCGGATTCTACGCTTCATGTCAGCCACCCTGCACGACGACGCGGCGGACCGCGCCCTTCCAGGCGAGCGTCGTCGCCAGAAACATCACGAGCACCCAGATTCCCTGCACGGCGAGGGTCCATAGCGCCGCCGGGAGGTCGCCGTTGTACTGGCCGAGGAAGAAGGTGACGGGGACGTAGCGCGTCTGCGCGAACGGCATGAAGTCGGAGATCCCGCGGAGCCACGCGGGGAAGAGGGAGATGGGGATCAGGCTGCCGGCGAGCAGGCGCTCGACGGCGCCCTTGAGCTGCCACATCCCGAACGAGTTCAGGGTGAAGAAGATGAGCATTCCGAAGAGGAAGCTCGTGAGGAAGTAGATGACCCCGCCCATCAGGATCGAGACGATCCCGAGCAGGATCGAGGGCACATCGGCGACGAAGGGGAGGTCGACGAAGCCACTCGTGACGATCATCCCGATGGCGAACGCGGAGGAAAAGATGATCGCCGAGACGGCCGCGTAGCCGAGCGACTGGGCGAAGAGCTGGGCGCGGTAGTCGATCGGCTTGATCAGCCTTAGGGCGATGTTTCCGCCGTGGATGTCGTCGTCGATGAAGTTCTCGGCGGCGAGGGCGGTGAGCGAGCCGACGATCTTCTCGAGGAAGACGTAGAGGATCATCATCGTGAAGCCGAAGCCGCCGATCATGACGGTCTCGAAGGCGGTCCCCTCGGCGGCGGCGCGGGCCTCGTAGACGCCCTTCCAGAGGAAGTAGGCGATGACGATGTAGAGGAATTCGAAGAGCAGCCAGAAGACGAAGCGGAAGCGGTACTGGACGGCCCCGAGCATCACGCTCCGCGTGAACGGAAGATACCTCCGGAGGAGGGAGCCGAAACGCCTTCTCATGCGACCACTTCGCCCTTCTCGTAGATGTTGGCGACGAGCGTCTCGATCGGCGGTTCGGAGACCGACATGTCGAGGACCTTGTATCTTTGCATCACGAAGCCGGTGATCTCGGAGACGTTCAGGAGGTGCTTGTTGAAGCGGATCTTGAGGGTCTTGAAGTCGGCCTCGGCGGAGAGGTTCTCGGCGGAAAGGCCGAACGGCGCGAGGTCGGGGAGCTCGACCGCCTCGGCGCATTCGAATTTGACCGTCTTCATATAGCCGTAGATGTCCTTGATCTCGTCGAGCGAACCCTCGTACATGATCTTGCCCTTGTCGATCATGATGATCCGGCTGCAGAGTTCCTCGATGTCGTCGAGGTCGTGCGTCGTCAGGATGACCGTGGTATGGAAGGTCCTGTTCATGTGTCGGATGGCGTCGCGCATCTTCTGCTTGGCGACGACGTCGAGGCCGATCGTCGGTTCGTCGAGGAAGAGGATCTTGGGGTGGTGGAGGAGCGCGGCGGCGATGTCGGCGCGCATCCGCTGTCCGAGCGAGAGCGTGCGGACCGGCGACTTGATGAAGGCGTTGATCTCGAGGATGTCGTTGAAGAACGCCATCCGCTCCTTGAAGTCGGCGTCGGAGACGTTGTAGATCTCCTTCAGGATCGTGAAGCTTTCGTTGAGCGGGAGGTCCCACCAGAGCTGGGTGCGCTGACCGAAGACGACGCCGATGTTGAAGGCGTTCCTGATCCGTTCCTTGTAGGGGACGACGCCGTCGACGACGACCGACCCGGAGGTCGGCGTGAGGATCCCGGCGAGCATCTTGATGGTCGTCGACTTGCCGGCGCCGTTCGGGCCGATGTAGCCGACGATCTCGCCTTCCCTGATCGTGAAGGAGACGCCGTCGACGGCCTTCGTGATCACTTTCTTCGCATTGAAAAAGGATTTGATCGAACCGATCAGACTCGGCTTGCGTTCGTATTTGACGAAATCCTTGTGAAGTTCCCTGACTTCGATCATGATGTCACCTTTCCTTTCGATGCCTTGCCGATATCATTTTATCATCAATCGCGACATTTCTATGATCCATGTCGATTCTGAACACAAATATCGTATGCGATGACCGCGGGGCGATCGTTTCATCGTATTTTAGAGATGATCGAATGACAATGTATAGTGCGATTAGTATAATTCATATATGCTATTGACATTCATCGATGCCAGAGCATATAATACGTTTAGTGTGTTGTGTTTACTGTATGTATAATGTGATACTTGCTATCTAGAACGCAAATCCATCATTATCGACAAGAAGAAGATTCAGCGGACAAGAGACCAATGCGATTCGTGGTATTGTCCGTTTTTATTTTTTACTATATAGATTTTTTGCGATGGAAGATAATTAGAAGCGGAGGTAACAATAATGAAAAAGATGTTCAACAGAACCATCAGCAACGAATATTATCTCTTGATGTCTGCGATTCAAAAACGAATTGCGAAAATCGTGGGGATTCTGCTCGTGATCTTTACCATCGGAAGCGTCTGCGTACCTCCTCAACGTGTCTACGGATATGTCTATGATTTCACCGATCAAATCCAGGATGTGTCTGGCGAAGAGGAAGAAAAAGTCGTATACAAGACAACCGAGGATGGAGACTTTGATGCTTCGGCGGTTGACATCAATGCAGAAGTCGTTGGTCTTCGCACGCCGAACACGAAGACTTTCATCAAGAAGGATGGTACTTATGTCGTCGCTATCTATGATGAGGTCATTCATTATCAGAGCGATGGAATTTATAAAGATATCGACAACACGCTCGTGTATGATGCTGAAGACGATTCATTCGCAAACACTGCCAACGAGATAGGAGTAAAATTCCCAAACAAACTTGATTCGAATAAACCGATCAAGCTCTCATTTGCCGACTATGATATCGAGTGGAGACTTACCGGAGTAAACCGAGCTACGTCGGTCACTGCATCTGAGTCGGGGTCGTCTGATGATGTTAAACAACTCACGAAAATATCGAGAAGCGCTCTTTATGAAAATGTCTTTCTTGGTGTTGATGTCCAATATATCATTGGTGGCGACTCCGTTAAGGAGAACATCATTATTGATCACTATATTCAGAATTTTTCGATGTCATTCACCTATTCGACCGGAAGACTATCGTTGGTCAAAACGAATGAGTCAAATTATGTTTTGGTTAATTCGGATGACACCGAAGTACTTCGTTTCGATCCATTGGTGATGTATGATAGTGCATCTAGTTCATCTGACAAGATTGCGTTGGTTGTCGAAGAAGTCAAGAAGGGTGAATATACCATCACGATCGTTCCGGACGATGAGTGGATGAAGTCGGCGACTTATCCCATCACGATCGATCCAACCATCAGTAGCGCCGTTCAATCAATGACGATTTATGATACATATGTATCTGAAGCCGATCCGACAGAAAATTTTTCATCAAGCGACTATATTTGGATTTCGGGTACGACATCGAGCGCTGAGTATAGGGGGTTGTTATATTTTATTCTCCCAACGACAGTCATGGATAAAGTGATAACATACTCGTATCTGACTTTATCGTCAGATGCAAGCAACTTTTCAGCCGGGCGAGTCATTGGTTTGTATGCCAACAACACAACGTTCACTTCATCGACGGTCAGATGGGACAACAAACCCAGCTATTCGACGAGTATGACAGATTTTCATGTCACAGATTCCCGTAGCACTAAGTTCATTTTCGACATCACATCGGCAGTGGTCGCGTGGCAGGCGACGGGCTCGACGATCACGAAAGGATTCACAATCAAGGATAAATACGATTATGGCGCGAATAACCGAGTGTACTCACTTGGTTACGATGATGTCGCCGGATTGAAGCCTGTTGTTGAAATTGGATATATTGATCCGGCGGGGTTGAAAGACTTCTGGACCTATAGTTCGCAAGATGTCGGAGTCGCTGGGATCGGCTATGTTTCAGACAGAACCGGATATTTGTCTTTTGTACGTAACGACATCTCGTTCGATACTGACAAGCAGTCATTATCCTTGTCCTTCGCATATAACGTTCTTGCAAGAACGGTCGATGTGGGATATGGCAAAGGATGGAACATCAACTACAACAACAAACTCGGGTACGATAGCACGCTTGCCTTATATTACCTGACCGACTTCACGGGTAACAAAGTCTATTACCACTATCAATCATACTGTGATGAACGAATCAACCCGACTCTGCCTGAAGTGGATGTATGTTATCTAGCAGAAGACGGTTCGGGAAGCGTTCTGGTTCGTCAGTACGCATATGGATATTTTGGTAGTCAATACATATTGACGGATGACCAAGTCAAGTATGCATTTGGCACAGACTATTACCTTGATTCGATTGTGGACACTGTGAAAGGTATCTCGCTAACGATTGAACGAAACAGTTCGGCCCTTGACAAAGTAACGCGAATTACTGATTTATCGAACAACGAGATTGTAATCTCATATTCAATCACGACCGGGGCACTCGAGAGCGCCACCCTAAAAGTGAAACAGACGAATGGGACGCTAAGGGATCTAGAAACCGTGGTGTATACCGATAACGATTCCATTTCGGGATTCACCCCCAACGTTGTGCAATACAAAAAGAATTATCTGTCTTCCGAAAGCATGACGTTGTACGACGAAGCGAATTACGTCTACGACACCTCGTTTCGGCTGACGGAGGCATTGATTCCATCTGAACAGCGAGTCATTTATACGTTCAATGCCACGAATAAAGTCGCAACGATTTCCTCGTCGTACAATTCCAGTACATTTGGACTTGTCACCTACACATATTCTTTGAAAGTTACGACAATAACTAGCGATTCTGGGAGTGAAGAACCCGACGAATATATCATCTACAAATTCGATGATTATGGACATACAGTAAATATCATTGACAGTTTCAGTAATACGCAATTTTTCCACTACATAAATCTATTCAGCGATATCACAGCTTATAATGGCATATACACGCAATCGGATGGTACGCCGAATTACCAAAACAATCATAAACTCGTCTCGAAATCCGCTCCTCAAATCACGAGTTACAATCCGATCATAAACTCCGGTTTTGAATACAACACAGTATCAACTGGCTGCGATTGGGAACTTGTGATTGATGCACTTGGAGGAACTTCACTTGAAGCTGAATATGTGCGCAATGAAGAGGAAGCTCTTGTAGGGGGATATGCGGGCGAAATCAATGTCGGTGATACAACCGATGATGTTCATCTTGAGCAAACTGTAACGTTGGATGCCGGCGCATATTCACTCGTCGGATTCATTAGGAATGATACAGATTCCGATGTTGACATCTATGCATCTGTTATTTGGCAATCTATCGAAGAAGAAAGCGATCTTGTCATTAGTGATGGAGAATGGACCAAAGTTACAATCACGTTTTATGTTACTGTCGACGACACTCCAGTAACCATTTCAATGTTCAATCACGGATTTGGAAGTGCCTATTTTGATAATTTCCAGATTGTGGACGGATTTATCGATACGCGAGCCAACATGCTGGACAATCCATCGTTCGAAGTTGGTGACACCAACGGTGACTTTGCAGGATGGCAAACAAATTATGTACAGGTTGATCGCGTGCCGATTAGCTCATTTACCGATGGAATCTACGAGGATATTCTCGGTGATTATGGCGCAATCATAGACGGTAGCGCTACAGAAGCGAGATGGGCAGCTGCTGTCTTGCAACAAGAAGCAGATACGACCTACATCCACCAACGCGGAGAATTGATTGTCGGTGGTTGGGCATATTCGAACGGGACCCCGACTACTCTCTCGTCAGGTGCATATCTAGATCAAAACTACCGCTATTTCCGCATTCGCGTCGATTTCATGTCCGATGATGGAGTATATGGACCAGATACAGCAGGAGAATTGCTTGTTGATCGATCATATGTGAATTTTGATCCATCCGTTATTGGGTGGCAATATACATATGCAACCATTCCGGTTCCCAAAGAGAATTTTTTGTACGTTAATCTTTTTATTGAGTATCAAGGAGAAGGCCAAGTTTACTTCGATGGTGCACAAATATTCCTTGAAAATGATGCAACAAACTACGAATACAATAGCCAAGGTCAAATTGAACGAATCATAACATCGACCGGCGACGTCACAAAATATACTTATGATGAAACGCTACATTTTCGAAAGAACCCGGAAACGATCATTTTGCCGGATGGAACGACTGTAGAAGTTACCTCTGATAACGATAACATCGTGGATCAAGTACAATACAACAACGTTGCTTCTACACCCACATACAACAGCCTTGGACAAGTAACATCAATGCGAGTGGGAGATGAGGACGATTACTTCACGACATCGACGGCATTTGTCCATCTTTCTCAATACGTCGGATCGACGACCGATGAGTTTGGTGAAACGACAGAGTATACAAATGATTATTTAACAGGGCTACTTATAGCGATCGAAAATTCAAAAGGACAGGACACGCACTACATATACAATAACGACGGTACGCTAAGCGAAGTGCGTTCTGTTGGCGAGTATACCGATCCAGAATCGTCAACCGATGCCAAGGTTGAGTATATTTACGATACATCAGATCGTTTATCCTATATCATCCTGGATACCAACTTTTCTTATCACATCACTTACGACGCACAAGGGCGTATGGAGAATGTATACGTTAATACCCAGCCTTTGATGACATATACCTATGAAATGGAAGGATCCTATTATACTGGGTTGATGTCCACCCAAACGTACGGAAATGGCGACGTCATCAAATTCGTGTATAACGATCTCGACCAGATCGAATTGATTCAGTTTGCCAACTCGACAACACCATCCAACTTCGTTACTCGATTCGGTTACGAGTACGACCAGTTCGGTCGGATTGCAATCTATTCAACGTATAAAAATGGTGTTATTGTCGGCAGTGAGTACTATACATACAATTCGTCCAATCAACTCGTCCATGTCACCGACGAATCTAGTAATGTGACTGAATATACATATGACGATCAAGGGAATCTCACTTCCCTTCGTTTTGGTATCGACGATACAGAGAGCACGACGAATTATTACTATGACGAGTGTTTCCTGTATGATGAACTGGATGTCTGCACTCAGATTTCGTCTCTATATGATTATACCGAATATGACACGATATCCGGAAACGACGTCAAAAAGGATTACCATTACGAAATTGAGGGATTATATCGTCTCAGTTACATCTCGCTGTTGATTGACAGCGTTGAGATTCAACAGAAGTTCTCATTCTCCAGAAACACGACTCGGATATCCAAAATCGAGTACGACATCATTGGTGTAACCGGGACTGAATATACATATTCATACATATATGACGAACTCGGAAACATCGTCCAGGTTTCCTACAGCGAAGGAACGACGCTGAAAACAACGAACTATTATCAGTACGACGATCTCAATCAACTAGTTGTGGAAGACTACTATATCGTCGGCACAGGTACGTATTCAACAGTGTATAATTACGATGACAGGGGCAACCGGACCTCGGTTTACCAGTATTCTACGACCTCAAATCTTGCATACAGAACCACTGCGCCGACGGTCCCTGGATCCACCTTGGTGAATAGTGGATCCCGTACAGTGATTCCATACTACAATACCAGTTATGTTTATACGACCGTCAAGTCCGCCGAAATCGGAGCCGGTGCTCCGACGTTAAATTTCCGATACCGAGACGCTGCGACCGGCGTCTATTATTATGCGGAAACGGATCCGCAATCGACCAACTTCGACACGCTTCGCAAAGGATTTTACACGGCATCGTATACGGCGTATTCGTCAACCTACGGAATCGACGTCACCTTCAACATCCGCTTCAATGTCGGCCATTTGGCGACGGGGACGATAGCCGCATCCGCATCATCGACCTATCAATATTCAACCGGGTGGTTGGATCAGCTCGCGAGTTATGTTACAATGGTTGGCGGGAATTCAGTATCACATGTCATGTCCTATGACAATCAAGGGAGTCCGACCCAGATCACCAACTTCAAGTACAACACGACCACATACAACTATGCATCCCTCGTGTGGGACGGAAGACAGCTCGCTTCCCTCGTTCTCGTCGGTTCCTATGGGCCGGTATACAAAATTGACTTCGAGTACAACGATCAAGGATACCGGACAGCAAAAATCAAATCCGCTTGGATCAATTATGCCTGGTCGCAAACGGAACGGATCGATTATGAACTGATTGACGACAAAGTAATCTACGAGAGCAACGGGACGTACGGCTTGCTGTTCTCGTACGACTACGACGGCAAGATCATTAGTTTCAACGGCGATTTGAATGTCAACGATACCACACCTGGTCAGGAATACTTCTATCTTCGAAATCAACAGGGCGATATCACGACGATCGTCGATGAGGACGGACTAGCAATCGTCAAATATCGGTACGATGCCTATGGTAATACAACGGTTGTATCCGATTTGTCGGAAGGGATTGTGTCATTCTATAACCCATATACGTATCGAGGATATCGTTTTGACTCCGAAATCGGCATGTATTACCTCAACAGCCGCTACTACAATCCCCAAATCGGGAGATTCATTAATGCTGACGGGATTACCGGAGGTCTTCGAGGCGTTTCATCTACAAATTCATTTGCTTATTGCGGAAATAACCCCATCTCGAGAATAGATCCGAACGGAAATGAATGGTGGAATCCTTTCAGTTGGAGCGAAGAAACACAACTCAAAGTAATGTCAGGATGCATAATTGCGCTTGGCGTAATTGCTGCATGCATTCCTGGTGGACAGATGGTTGGCGCAATCTTGATTGGTGCAGGTGCTGGGTCTCTCGTAGGCGGGGAAATTGCAAAATCCAACGGCGGGGATTATCGTGCTGGGTGGCTTGGCGGGCTTATTGCAGGTGCAATAATCGGTGCCGGAATGCCAATTGCAGCTCAACTCTTCACCGTGGCTGCGACAACAACATATAGCGCTTTTGGTGCATGGGTGAATGCATTTGCGTTCTCTGCTCTTATTGGAGGTACTGGTGGTTTTATTGGATCATTGGTTAAGCAAGGAGTAAATGGTACTAAGGATATTGATATGGCTGTGGTGGAAGGGCTTATTTCTGCGGGGTTGACATGTGTGTTTGCACCATTTTCCCTGGTTGGTGTAGCAATGATTACTGATGGTTATGTTGTTAGCAGTGTGATTTATGGATTGTTAGTGGAGTTAGTTAATGACGTATCTAGTTATATTTCTTCCACTATTCATGGCGGTTCAGACAAGGAGGAAGCAGATTACTGTGAGGAATAAGTCAGGGATTTTCGAGCGAGAGAACACATATTGTAGAGCGAAATATAGTCGTAGGTCTCTTGTTAGTGGCGGGATTCTCTTAATGATTCTTTTGATAGTCGCGAACGTCATTGCATTTTCTGTCCCATTATTGTTAGCGACTATATGCCTTATCATATACCTGCCAGCATTTGTGCTTGGGAATTTTTCCAAAAACATTTTCTCCACTATCACATTCAATGCGAAAGGAATAGAGTGGTATTACAAAGGACGTTTATATGAAACATTTCTGTGGTCTGACTTTCGAGAAGTACATCAAGGTTACTTCTTGCTATGTCCGACATTTGATTTGACCTTGTCAAATGAGCTCAGTCAGAAACACAACACACGTATATTTGGATTTGAATCGGATCGTAATATATTGAATGTAATGCTTCGGTTATGCACCAACGAAACTATTGTAAGAAGTCTGAAATGCTTTAGTGTTCGCTATTAGTGCAAGACGAACAAATGAATGGTATGGATTGGATTGGTGTAAATGGTACGATGGAATCGTCTGAAACCGACATTTTTCACCGCCGTTTTCCGACTATTCCATCGCACATATACACCTATTATCAACACCTGATTTGAATACAACACAGTATTGGAAAGGTATGGTTTTTACTCAGCGGGCAGCTCATGACATCATAAGGCTAGTAATTCGGGAGATGAGAAGCCATGCCAAGCAACAACTCGAAATACTCAGAAGAAGTGCGAGGTCGCTCGATTCGCATTTTTTTCTTGACAGTACCTGTGTCTCTGCTGTATCTTTTCGTGCATAACAAACCCCGGCTCGGCAATAATGTTGCGCATTCATCAAATGCGTATTCATTTTCCGATGACGATGTGATATGATGGGAAACAGCGGAGGATAATCGACATGGACAAACTGAGAGGAAACCTGCTTTACGGCCAGTCCGGAGGACCCACGAGCGTCATCAACGCGTCGGCCTACGGCGTCATCAAGGAAGCGCTCCAGAACAAGGATTTCATCGGCGAGATCTACTGCATGCGCCACGGCATCCAGGGCATCCTCAAGGACGACCTGATCAAGGTGTCCGACCTGTCGTTCGAGGACGTCGAGTTGCTCGTCAACACCCCGGGCGCGGCCTTCGGCACGATCCGTTACAAGATGAAGGAATGGGAAGAGGACGAGCGCGAGTACAAGAAGATCCTCGACATCCTGAAGAAATACAACATCCGGTATTTCCTTTACAACGGCGGGAACGATTCGATGGAGACCTGCCGCGAAGTCGACGAATACCTGAAGAAGGTCGGCTACGACTGCCGCGTCGTCGGGATCCCGAAGACGATCGACAACGACCTCCCGATCACCGACCACTGCCCCGGCTACGGCTCGGCGGCCAAATACATCGCCAACGCCTGCATGGAGATCGCCTGCGACTCCTCCGGCTATCCCAAGGGCAAGGTCACGATCGCCGAGATCATGGGCCGCCACACCGGCTGGCTCACCGCCGCCTCGTACGTGGCGAGCGCCTCGAGCTTCGGTCCCGACCTGATCTACGTCCCCGAAGTCCCGTTCTCGATCGACAAGTTCAAGGAAGACATCAAGAAGGTCATGACCCGCAAGGAGCACTGCCTCGTCGCCGTCTCCGAAGGCATCAACGACGGTCAGGGCAACTTCATCGCCGCCGCCTCCGGCACGAAGGACCCGTTCGGCCACACCCAGCTCGGCGGCGTCTGCCACAAGCTCGCCGCGATCGTCACCGAGGAGCTCGGCTACTCGACCCGTCCGTGCGAACTGTCCCTGCTCCAGCGCGCCGCCGTCCACCTGCAGTCGAAGACGGACGTCGACGAGGCGATCAACGTCGGCCGCTACGCCGTCCGCTACGCCCTCGCCGGCAAGACCTCGATCATGGTCGCGATGCGCCGCGCCAACATCGACGCCTACAAGATCGTCTACTTCACCGTCCCGCTCAAGGACGTCGCCGCCGTCGAGAAGACGCTGCCGCGGACGATGATCAACGTCGAGGGCAACGGCATCATGCCGGAATTCCTCGCCTACGTCCTGCCGCTGATCGAAGGCCACCACAAGCCGCAGTTCCGAAACGGCGTCATGCGCTTCACCACGATCATCAAACCCTGACCCATGCCATCCCGAACCGTCCCGAAAGGGGCGGTTTTTTCTCGATTCCCGAGAGCGAATCGATCGTTTGCCGTCGAATCATTATTGACATATGTCGAAAACAAAGTATAATGAAGGCGACCGATCCGCATCTAGACAAGATCATTCCGATCTGTCAAAGGAGAGCAGCGATGGCAAGACCGACGAAATCGCGGAACATCTGCGAGATGCCGCGCTTCACCCGCTTCGGCGCCTGCGGAGCATGCCATGATGACGATCGTGCGCCGATCAACATGACCCTCGACGAATACGAGACGATCCGCCTCATCGACCATGAGAGCCTGACCCAGGAGGAGTGCGCCGACCGCATGGAGATCGCCCGGACCACCGTGACCGCGATCTACGCCGAGGCGAGGCGGAAGATCGCAGAGGCGATCGTCGCAGGCCATGCGATCGAGATCGCCGGCGGGAACGTCCGCGTCTGCGACGGATCGATGCGGCAATGCGGGCAGTCCGGATGCGGCCGCCGCGACGGATGCCGTTTCCGCGGATTTTCTGATCCGTCCAAAACCTGAGGGAACCGATGATCCTCCAGATGCTCGTCGATAACGAGACCGACCACCCAGTTTGCCGCGCCGCCCACGGACTGTCGCTCTGGATTGAAATCGGGGGACGCTTCATCCTCTTCGACTTCGGACCGAAGGGCGTGCTTCGTGAAAACGCCGCCGCGCTCGGCGTCGATCTGTCGAAGGCCGACCTTGCGGTCCTGTCCCACGGTCATGCGGACCATGGGGGAGGGTTAGGGGGTTTTCTCGAGGCGAACCCGACGGTGTCGATCTACGTGCGTCCTGCGGCGTTCCTTCGCCACCTGTCGCGCCGTGATGATGGGATTCACGACATCGGCCTCGACTCCGGTCTTGCGGGTCATCCGCGCTTCGTCGAAACCGCGGACGTTCATCGGATTGATTCACAACTGCTCCTGTTCGCGACGCCGAGTCGCGTTCACCCTGAACCTGCGGGAAATGCTACGTTGATGTCCGACGGACCGTCCGGACCGTATCGGGACGCCTTCGCGCATGAGCAGAGTCTTCTGATCTCCGCAGAAGGAATGACGGTCCTCGTCGCCGGGTGCGCCCATGCCGGCATTCTCAACATCCTCGACCGCGCCGCCGGACTCGGGTTTCCCCGCATCGACCACGTCGTCGGCGGATTCCATCTCTTCAGCCACGGCACCGGCGCCGTGGAACCCGAAGCGGCGATCCGTTCGCTTGCAGAGGATTTGCGGAAGGCGCAGGCCGTCTTCCATACATGCCACTGCACCGGAACGGGACCATTCGCGGTCCTGAAGTCCGTCCTTGGCGACAACATCGATTATTTGAAGGCCGGCATGGCGATCACGCTGTGATGGCCGGATCGGAGCGGAATATGAACGAAGAATGTAACGGCGACTGCGCCTCCTGCGCGGAAGAATGCGAAGACCGGAAGGAACCCGTCAATCTCAAGGCGGAACCGAATCCGACGAGCCGCGTCAAGCGGATGATTGCGATCGTGAGCGGCAAGGGGGGCGTCGGCAAGTCCTACGTGACCTCCCTGCTCGCGGTCGCCGCGAAAAGAAGCGGCCGGAAGGTCGGAATCCTGGACGCCGACGTCACCGGTCCCTCGATCCCGCGCATGTTCGGCATCCGCGAGCGGGCGACGGACAACGAATTCGGACTCGTGCCCGTCCCGACGAAGACGGGAATCGCGACGATGTCCGTCAACCTGCTGCTCGAACGCGAGACCGACCCCGTCGTCTGGCGCGGACCGCTGATCGCGAAGATGGTCACGCAGTTCTGGACGGACGTCGCCTGGGGCGATCTCGACCTGCTGTTCGTCGACATGCCCCCAGGGACGGGGGATGTCGCCCTCACCGTCTTCCAGTCGCTTCCCGTCGACGGAATCGTGGTCGTCACCTCGCCGCAGGAGTTGGTCTCGATGATCGTCGCCAAGGCGGTCAAGATGGCCGACTTGCTGCATGTGCCGGTGCTGGCGGTCGTCGAGAACATGTCGTACTTCAAGTGCCCCGAATGCGGGGCGGAACACGCCGTCTTCGGCAGGAGCGCCGTCGAGAAGGTCGCACGCGAATACGGAGTGCGTCACGCGGTCAGACTTCCCATTGAACCGACGGTGGCTCGCCTCTGCGACGCCGGGCGCATCGAATTCGCGGATATCTCCGTGATCAAACCATTGGTCGATGTGATCGACCCCAAGGAGGAATGAAAATCATGAGAATCGCCGTCGCGCAACAAGCAGGAAACGTCTCCGAGCATTTCGGCCATTGCGAGTCGTTCATCCTTTTCGACCAGGTCGGATCCGAGTTGGTCGAGCGTGAAACCATCCCCAATCCGGCGCACCAGCCGGGGCAGCTTCAAACGCTCCTTTCGGGTCGGCACGTCGACGTCGTGATCACCGGCGGGATCGGCGCCGGCGCCGTCGAACGCTTCGAGGCCATGGGCGTCAAGATCGTGAGCGGAATCACCGGCCCGGTCCGGAAGGCGTGTCTCGACTATCTTGCAGGCGTTCTGACAAGCGCCGGATCGACGTGTGGATCGCACCGCCATCATGTCGAAGGCTGCGGACACGACTGATTTTGCCCACAGGTATTCACAAATTCCACATAGAGAAGAGGAGAATGCATGAAGAACTACGATGTCATCGTCATCGGCGGCAGCGCGGCGGGAGCGACCGCGGCGCTGACGACCAGGAAACACTACCCCGGGAAGTCGGTCCTGATGATCAAGAACGTGAAGAACGTACCGATTCCCTGCGGCATCCCCTACATCTTCGGAACCGTCGGCGACCCGCTGAAGAACCTGCTTCCGACGGATACGATGATGGCGAGCAACGGCGTCGACGTCGTCCAGGACGAAGCGACGAAGATCAACCGCGAATTCAAACTCGTCATGACCGCATCGGGCGAGGGGTACACTTACGCGAAGCTCATCGTCGCAACCGGTTCGAATCCAATCGTCCCGCCGATCGTCGGCCACGATCTGGCGAACGTCTTCCCGATCGTCAAGGACGCGGAGTATCTCAAGAACATGCTCGAAACGTGCCGCAAGGCGGATGACTTTGTCATCGTCGGCGGCGGCTTCATCGGCGTCGAGATGGCGGAAGAGCTGAAGAAGTTGCGCCCGACGGCCAACGTGACCGTGGTCGAGATGCAGGCGCACTGCCTGCAGGTGGTCTATGATCAGGATTTCTGCGCCATCGCCGAAAAGGCGCTGACCGATCAGGGTATCCTGCTCCTGACGAACGAAACGGTCGCCGCGATTCGTGGGGAAGGCAAGGCCGAGACCGTCGTCCTCGCCAGCGGCAAGTCCGTCAAGGCGGACGTCGTCGTCCTCGGCATCGGCTGCACTCCCAACGTGCGTTTGGCCGAAGAGGCCGGCTTGAAGATCGGTCCCGCCCGCGGCATCCTCGTCAACCGTCAGATGATGACCTCCGACGACGCCATCTACGCCTGCGGCGACTGCGCCGACAAGGTCTCGTTCTTCGACAAGAAGCCTTCCGGGATGCGGCTCGCGTCGATCGCGACCGCGGAAGCCCGCATCGCGGGCGCCAACCTGTTCACCGCGCGTCGTGTGAACGACGGCGTCGTCGGCGTCTTCTCGACCGCGATCGGCAAGAAGACCTTCGCGGCGGCGGGACTCACCGAACGGGAAGCGGTCCAGAAGGGTTACCGCGTCGTCGCCGCCGAATCCGAAGCGGTCAACCGCCATCCGGGTTCCCTCCCCGGCGCCGAGCCGCTCAAGGTTCGTCTGCTGTTCGAAACCGGAAGCGGATTGCTGCTGGGTGGCGAAGTGTTCGGTGCGGTGAGCGGCGGCGAATTGATTAACGTCGTCGGCGCCCTTATCGCCAAGCGGACCACCGCGGATGAGATCGTGCTTTTCCAGGCAGGAACCCATCCCTTGCTCACCGCCTCCCCGATCGCTTACCAGCTCGTGAACGCGGCCGAAAGCGCCATCGTCAAGATGAACCGATACGTCTGAACCGACGCCGATCCTTCCGTTTCACGCCGACTTATGTCGGCGTTTTTTCTTGATCGCATTTTCATTCCGCGGAGCGATTTCTCTTCCACAATGAAAGCGTTTTATGCTATCATAGAAAAGGACGAAAGTGGTGAGCAGAATGCGAATCGAACGACATCCGATCCTGGATTTTCCCAAGAAGAACGACATCCCCTTCACCTTCGACGGTTCCCCGATGACCGGCAGGGAAGGCGATACGATCGCCGCCGCACTGCATGCGGCCGGCGTCATGAAACTCTCCGAAAGCATCAAGCATCATCGACCGCGCGGATTCTACTGCGCCATCGGCAACTGTTCCTCCTGCCACATGGTCGTCGACGGCGTCGCCAACGTCAAGACCTGCGTGACCCCATTGAAGCCGGGCATGGACGTCCGGACCCAGTCCGGCAAGGGGGTCGTGCGATGATCGAGAGAGAACTCGTCGTCGTCGGCGGAGGACCCGCCGGCCTCTCGTCCGCGATCGCCGCGGCGGAATCCGGGGCGCACGTCCTCGTCATCGACCGCGCGCCGATCCTCGGCGGTCAGCTCGTGAAGCAGACCCACAAGTTCTTCGGGTCGGAACAGCAGTACGCCAAGACCCGCGGCTTCGACATCGCGAAGATCCTCATCGAGAAGGCCGCCGCGTTCGGCGATCGGATCGAGACGTGGACCGAAGCCACCGTCGTCGCCCTCTATCCCGACCGCGTCCTCACCGTGACGCGCGGCGGAAAATACCTGAAGATCCATGCCGGGGCGATCGTCGTCGCCTCCGGCGCCTCGGAGCGGTTCCTCTCCTTCGAGAACAACGACCTCCCCGGCGTCTACGGCGCCGGTGCGGTCCAGACGCTCATGAACGTCTACGGCGTCAAGCCGGCCGACCGCGTCCTGATGGTCGGATCCGGCAACATCGGCCTGATCGTCTCCTACCAGCTGATGCAGGCGGGCGTCGAGATCGCCGCGATCGTCGAAGCCTCGCCGAAGATCGGCGGGTACAAGGTCCATGCCTCCAAGGTCGCGCGCCTCGGCGTGCCGATCCTGACGTCGACCTCGATCCTGCGCGCGGAAGGCGACGGACGCGTGAAACGGGCCGTCACGGTTTCGCTCGACGGCGCCTGGAATCCGATCCCGGGGACGGAGAAGACGTATGAAGTCGACGCCGTCTGCGTCGCCGTCGGGCTCTCGCCGCTCGCGACGCTCCTCTCGATGGCGGGCGCGATGACCCACTACATTCCCGAATTCGGCGGTCATGCGCCGATCCTCACCGACGAGCACGAGTCGACGATCGATTCCGTCTTCGTCGCCGGCGACGCCGCCGGCGTCGAGGAGGCCTCCTCGGCGATGGTGGCCGGCCGGCTCGCCGGCCTCTGCGCGGCGAAGCGCCTCGGTCACTCCTCGCCCGACCATGACGCGAAGGTCGCGGACTGCCACGCGCAGCTTCAGTCGCTCCGCAACGGTCCCTTCGGCTGCAAGACCTGCGCCGGACTCGCGAAGATGAGGGAGGTGCGCGACCATGCTTGACAAGAACGGTAGCGCCGAACGTTCCCAGGTCCTTTCTCGTTTCTTCCCCGAGACGACCCTCGCGAAGCCCAAGGCGATCCTCGAGTGCTACGAGGACATCCCATGCAATCCCTGCGTCACCAGCTGCCCGACGGGCGCGATCACGATCGGTCCCGACATCAACAAGCAGCCCGTCCTCGATCCCGACAAATGCACCGGCTGCGCCATGTGCGTCTCCGCCTGCCCCGGCCTCGCGATCATGGTCGCGCAGTTGAAGGACGGCCGCGCCTGGTTCAAGATCCCCTACGAATTCCTGCCGCGTCCTCAGAAGGGCGAACTCTGGGACGCCGCCGGCCGCGACGGCGCGATCCTCGGGACCGCGCGAATCGAGGCCGTCGTCCTCTCGCCGAAGACCAGGACCCCCGTGGTCACGGTCTCGACGGAGAAGGAACTGCTCCATTTGTTCGCGACGGTGGTGAGACCATGCACGACGACCAAGTGATCCTGTGCCGCTGCGAGGACGTCACCCTCGGCGACGTCAGAAGACTATTGCGCGAAGGCTACGTCACCGTCGAGGATCTGAAGCGCCAGCTTCGGATCGGGATGGGTCCCTGCCAGGGAACCACCTGCGGATCCCTGCTCCAGCGCGAGATCGCGACGTTCCTCAAGAAGAAGCCCGAAGACGTGCCGACCGCCAGGGTCCGGCCGTTCACGACCGGCGTGACCCTGAAGGCGATCGCGGAGGCGGCCAAGGATGAAGAGTAACGCCGTCATCGTCGGTGCCGGCATCTCCGGCGTCGCCATCGCCTACAACCTCGCCCTCCGCGGCATGACCGACGTCGTCGTCGTCGAGAAGGGCTACCTCACGGCCGGGTCCACCGGCCGCTGCGGCGCCGGCGTCCGCCAGCAGTGGCAGACCCGCGCCAACTGCGTCATGGCCAGGAAGTCGATCGAATTCTTCGAGCGCGCCGCCGAAACCCTCGGTTACGAGGGCGACGTCGAGTTCAAGCAGGAAGGCTACCTGATCCTCGCCTGCACCGACGCCGAGGTCGAGCAATTTCGGAAGAACGTCGTTCTCCAGAACGAACTCGGAATCCCCGCCCGCGTCGTCTCGAGGGAAGAGGCGCTCCGGATCGTCCCGCACCTCAATCCGGAATCGTTCCTGTCGGCGACCTTCTGTCCGACCGACGGACATCTGAATCCGTTCAAGATGACCGACGCCTATTATGTGGCCGGGAAGAAACTCGGCGTCACCTACCTGTTCGGCGAAACGGTCGAACGAATCGTCGTCGAGGACGGCAAAATCCGCGCCGTCATCACCGACAAGCGCACCATCGAGACCGACACGGTCGTCGATGCCGCGGGCGGCTTCGCCCGCGAGGTCGGCACACTCGCCGGCGTCAGGATCCCGGTCCACGCGGAACGTCACGAGATCCTCGTGACCGAACCGGTCGAACGGATGCAGGGACCGATGGTGATGTCGTTCTCGCAGAACCTCTATTGCCAGCAGGTGCCGCACGGCGCCTTCCTCATGGGACGGACCACCCCGGACGAACCGGAAGGCCACGATGACACGTCGTCCTGGAAATTCCTCGACGAGATGGCGAAGACCGTCTGCCGGTTCCTTCCGAAGGTCGGCGAACTGCGGGCGATCCGCCAGTGGGCGGGGTCCTACTGCATGAGTCCCGACCGCCAGCCGATCCTCGGACCGACTGACCAGCTTGCGGGCTTTTTCCTCGCCTGCGGCTTCTCCGGCCACGGCTTCATGTTCGCGCCGATGACCGGCGTGGTCGTTGCCGAGATGATCCTCGGCCTGCCGACGACGCTTCCCGTCGATGATCTGCTCATCGACCGTTTCAAGAAAGAGACCGCGACCGCCTACGAGAAGTCGGTCGTCTGATTAGGAGGAAGAAGATGGCAACGTATCCGTACCAGACCGAACCGCTCATCGATTTCACGCAACCCGGGAACCGCAACCTCTACCAGGCCGCGCTTACACAGGTGCAGGCGAAACTCGGCACCGAGTATCCGCTCGTGATCGGCGGGAAAAGGATCAAGACCGGTCGGCTCCATGTCCAGACCAACCCCGCGGACCATACGGAGGTGATCGGCTCGATCCACCAGGCCGGCGTCCCCGAGGCGGAGATGGCGATGCAGGCCGCGCTTGCGGCGTTCGAATCGTGGAAGCGCGTCCCCGCGTCCGTCCGCGCCGACATCCTCTTCAAGGCCGCCGCGATCATGCGTCGCCGCAAGTTCGAACTGTCGGCGGTCATGACCAAGGAAGCCGGCAAGCCGTGGGTCGAGGCCGACGCCGACGTCGCCGAGGCGATCGACTTCCTCGAATACTACGGCCGTCAGATGAACCTGCTCGACCGGATCGACGACGTCGTGCTTTCGCGCAAGAACGTCGAACGGAACGAATACCGCTACATCCCGCTCGGCGTCGGCGTCGTGATCGCGCCGTGGAACTTCCCGCTCGCGATCCTGACGGGAATGACATCCGCCGCGATCGTCACCGGCAACGCCGTCGTCATGAAGCCGGCGCAGACCACCCAGGTCATCGCCGCCAAGTACTTCGAGATCATGGAAGCCGCCGGCCTGCCGGCGGGCGTCCTCAACTTCTGCCCGGGCAAGGGATCGGAGATCGGCGACTACCTCGTCAACCATCCGAAGACCCGCTTCATCTCCTTCACCGGATCGAAGGAAGTCGGAATGTCGATCTACGAGAAGGCCGCCAAGGTCCAGAAGGGCCAGATCTGGCTCAAGCGCGTGATCGCCGAGATGGGCGGGAAGGACGCGATCGCGGTCGATGCGGACTGCGACGTCGAGCTCGCCGCGGACGCGATCGTGAAATCCGCCTTCGGTTTCGCCGGCCAGAAGTGCAGCGCCTGTTCGCGCGCCATCATCCACCAGGACGTCTACGACGCTGTCCTCGACCGCGTCGTCGCCGCGACGAAGAAGCTGACCGTCGGCGATCCTTCCGATTTCGCGAACTACATGGGTCCCGTCAACAACAAGGGCGCGTTTGCCTCGATCTCGAACTACATTGAGGTCGGCAAGACCGAAGGCCGGCTCGTCGCCGGCGGCGGCTACGACGCCGCCAAGGGCTGGTTCATCGAACCGACCGTGATCGCCGACCTCGACCCGCACGCGCGGCTGATGCAGGAGGAGGTCTTCGGACCGGTCCTCGCCGTCTGCAAGGCGAAGGACTTCGAGGACCTGCTTGCGATCGCCAACAACACCGAGTTCGGACTTACGGGCGCGCTCATCTCCAACAATCGCGCGCATCTCGAACGGGCGCGCGAAGAGTTCCATGTCGGCAACCTCTACCTGAACCGCAAGTGCACCGGCGCGATCGTCGGCTACCAGCCGTTCGGCGGCTTCAACATGTCCGGCACCGACTCGAAGGCCGGCGGCCCAGACTATCTCGTCCTACACATGCAGGGCAAGTCGATCTGCGAACAGCTTTGAATCCGGCGCGTCCATCCAGGGACGCGCTTTCGCTTGGGAGGTTGCCATGACCAGAGTCTTCGAATCCTACATGATCGCCCCGTGCGGCATCGACTGCGCGACTTGCGCGGCGTTTTCGCGGAAGAAGAACCGCTGTCCCGGATGCATGCATCCGTCCGATGAAGGAAAGGGCACGCACGCGCTAAAATGTTCCATCAAGAACTGCCCGAAGCATCCCGCGGGCGGACGCTGCGACGAATGCGCCTCCTTTCCGTGCGCGACGGAACGGCGGATCGACATGCGCTACCGAACGAGCTGGCGGGAAAGCCTGATCGGGACGCTATCCTTCCTTCATGAGCACGGTCTCGAGAAGGCGCTCGAACGCGAGCGAACACGATGGGTCTGCCCGGCGTGCGGGTCCGACCTCTCGGTCCATGCCCTCCTCTGTCCCGCCTGCGGACGGGAACGACCGACGTTCGGCTCCTGATTTCCCATCCATCGACGAAGGCGCGTCCAGACGGACGCGCCTTTTCCGATCCGCATTCGGAAAATCCCATGGATGCGTCCATTGCATAACATTGATTATATATCTCAATATATAATCTAATGGTAAAACAACAAGCCGGATCGCGTCTGAAATTTCGCACGTGCGCGGGCGAATTTTTCTTGCATTCTATTGACGAGATGATATAATGATTTTGGAAGCGTTTACAACAAACGCTATCATTGTTCGAAACGGAGGAGTACCATGAACAAATTCGAATACATGGAGAAGCACGGCTACGAACAGATGGTCTACTTTTTCGACAAGACCACCGGCCTCAAAGGCATCACCTGCATTCACGACACCACCCTCGGCCCGGCCCTCGGCGGCACCCGCATCCTCAACTACGCGTCCGAAGAGGACGCCGTCATCGACTGCCTGCGCCTCGCCCGCGGCATGACCTACAAGTCCGCGGCCGCCGGTCTCAACCTCGGCGGCGGGAAGACCGTCCTCATCGGCGATCCGAACGTGGTCAAGAACGAAGCATATTTCCGTGCGCTCGGGAGATTCATCCAGAGCCTCAACGGCCGCTACATCACGGCCGAAGACGTCAATACGAATACGAAGGACATGGATTTCGTCGCGATGGAGACCGACCACGTCGTCGGCCTCGAGGGCAAGTCCGGCAATCCGTCGCCGATCACCGCGCTCGGCGCGTATCACGGCATCCGCGCCGCGATCAAGTTCGCGTTCGGCGACGACGACGTCTCCAAGCGTACGTTCGCCGTCCAGGGCGCCGGCCAGACCGGATATTACCTGATCAACTACCTCGTCGAGAACAAGGCGAAGAAGATCTACTTCTCCGAGATCAATCCGAAGCACATCGAACGCATGAAGAAGGAGCATCCCGAGGTCGAGTACGTCAAGCCCGAGAACTTCTTCGAGTGCGACGTCGACGTCCTCAGCCCGTGCGCCCTCGGCGCCGTCCTGAACGACGACACGATCCCGAAGATCAAGGCGAAGGTGATCGCCGGCACGGCGAACAACGTCCTCCTCGACGAAGACCGCCACGGCAACATGATCAAGGACAAGGGCATCCTCTACGCTCCGGACTTCGTCATCAACGCCGGCGGCGTCATCAACGTCTTCAACGAGCTCGGCACCTACAACCGCGACAAGGTCGTCCGCGACGTCGAGAAGATCTACGACCGCCTGATCGACATCTTCACGATCGCCAAGGACGAGAACATCCACACCCAGGAAGCCGCCAAGCGCTTCGCCAAGAAGCGCATGGAGACGATCGGCCGCGTCCGCTCCAACTACGTCCCGC
>Ga0265297_10000470_pt1 | contig 118180 bp, 111 predicted proteins | sample Munlanlwell13791_FD_192502 | JGI IMG/M metagenome (GOLD analysis project Ga0265297, IMG submission 192502) | Leachate microbial communities from a municipal landfill in Southern Ontario, Canada - Leachate well 137-91 | ecosystem: Engineered > Solid waste > Landfill > Unclassified | place...
TCGTCGAATTGTTTGGTAAAGTCCAATTAAAAATAAAGGAGCGGTGGCCAACAACATCATGCCGTGTTTTTGAGTGGAGTGAAAAAGAAGGGCATCCCCTTTTATATATAGAAATGTCAGATCAAAGTGTGAAAAATAGTCATAGATAAGGGTATATATTTCGTCCAGTTTCGGTCTGGCACCGCCAAAGATAGCACCCGGATATAAATGACTTAAATAAGGAATTATAAAAAAGAAAGGTAGGATACTAATGACAAAAGGAAAGGTATATTTAATAAGTTTGAATAAATTTATTTTTGCTTTGTATTGTAAAAATAGGATATAGAGAACACTGAGAATTGACCAAATTGGAACTACAGCTCTCATTCCCTTGTAACTATAAAAAGATGCACCTAAAGCTAATGCTGCATATATTAATGACTTGCTTTTCTTTTGTTGCTGATAATTAAAGAGATTGATTAACCAAATCAGAGTAAAAGGAATGGGCATAATGTTGTCCAAACCTAGGTGAGAATGCATAAAGATTACCGGAGTACAGGTAAACAAAAATACCGATACTAAGGCATATTTCCAATTAAATAGTTTTGTTACCAGTTTATATAAGAGAAATGATGAAAAAAGAATTAAAACAACACTGGAAAGTCGAAGATTGTAGATAGAAATACCAAATATTTTAAAAAATAGAGTTATGTAATACTGTGTCCAAGGCTGACGCCAATCAGAGTTGTGAATGGAAGAAACAAAAAGTGGTAAAAACTTACCGTTTTGATCGTGTCCATTTCTTGATAATAAAGCCGCATTCCAACCAAAGGCGGACTCATCAACAGTTAAACCCATGGGAACTTGAGTGAGTCGGTAGGACAACAGAAAAAAGAAAAATATAAGAGATAAAAACAGATAAAGATATTTATTTTTGAACATTTTTTGCCAAAAGTTTAAGTATGATTAGTAGATTTGTAAGACTTATCAGTCTAATAGACAAATCCTGTTTGAGAAAATTTATCAGTAAAGGGAATTTTGGTACCCACCACCAATTATAAACGTTTAGTAAGTGTGTGAAGCTAATTAGAATAAAATATTTGTAAAAGCGCCGGTCATAAATACATAAAACTAACAGTGGAACTAAAGCTGGAAAAGTATATCTCTCGTGCATTCGAGTCATAAAAGTAAAAGTGATTAGAGTAATTTGAACAAGAGCTAGCAGAATGTTTTTGCTTGAATAATTTTTATAAAGACGGATTAATACTAATGAATAAAGAATTAAACAAAGTAATAGAGATAGATTGCGGATGGAAATTACATTTAGAATCATTAGCTCATCAAGACGTGGCTTTAAACCAAAGATTAATGCCCAAAAATTCATAGCATTGGCAGTAATTTGAGGCATGGCACCAGGAAGTATTTTTTGAGTAATAGTTAGATAAAACCAAACTAATGTATTTTGGATGGCAAAAGGCCGGGAAACTAAATAAATTAACAGACCAGAAAATAGAGCCATTTTATTGAGATTTTTTAAACTTGTTCTCTGGTATATAAGAATCGTCAAAACCACTGGAATCCAAATAATTAGGGATGATTTATATAAAATAGATATCAGAAAAAATAAAACAAATTTTAAATATTTTTTTTGATAGAGAAAAAATATACCTAAAAGAGCAAATAAATTAATGATACTGTCACCACTACCCCAAATAGCACTGTTGTAAATTAGGGGTGGATAGAGAGCTAAAATTACGGCAGCGATTTTAGCTTTCGACGTAGAAAAGTTTTTAGCAACAAAGCGATAGACAAAATAGATTAAAAAAATGTCAGCAATAATCATCGGAACTTTTAGGAGAACTTGATTACCATTAAGAAAATACCACTGCATAAATTTTGAAGGAAAGGCGGGTATTTTGACGTTAAGAAACCAAAGTATCTGGTAAAAAAAATTATAGATAACTCGGACAGACCAATCATAAATTATATTTATCATCGGTTGATCGGGTCGGCCGTAACCACCAAAATTTAGCCAGTCGTAGTAACCTCTCCATCCAAACTCAGTAGCAAATTTACCCCACCAATAGGTAACAGTGATATCGCCATGATAGGTCCACGGAAGAAGAACCAACCTAATAATAAAAGAAAATACCAGAATAGTTTTTATACTTATTTTTTTCCAAAGATTTTTTGCCATTTTTGTCCGGACCAAGTAATCAAAAATAGGAGATAGTGTTTTACAATTCCATGATAAATTTTAGAACTGGGTATTAGTCGGCGCCATTGGTTGGCGGTGGGGGCAAGTGCCTTGCCACTAGCACCGTGGCGATGGATAAAGCGACATCCGGGGTAATAATAAATTTTAAGCCCTAACTTTCTGACCTGACGACACATTTCCAAATCTTCATAAAACATAAAGTATCGACTATCCCAGGCACCAATTTTTTCAAAAAGTGATCTTTTTACCATTAGGGCTCCACCAGAGACAGACCAAACTTCGATTGGCTTGTCATCTGAAGGGACATACTTGGAATATGTATTTTGACCTAGCCAAAATTCTTTGAAAGCATTGGAAAGACTTTGATCGGGAAAGACTGAACCTTGATTAGTTAAATCAATATTAAGGAATTTGGGACCCATAAGACCAATTTCCGAGTGAGAATCAATAAACTTAAACATATCTACCAACTTATTATCGATGAGCTCCATATCGGAATTTAAAAACAAAAGATAATCCCCTTTCGCTGTGGCAGCGGCAATATTGTTACCGCGTCCAAAACCTAGATTAGCCTTATTCTCAATTATGTTGACTCCGCCTTCTTTTCTTAGTTTTAAGACAGTATCATCCACAGAGCCATTGTCAGCAACAATGATTTCATAGCTAATTCCTTTTAGATATTTCTTAATAGTTTGAATACATTTCAGAGTTATATCGGCTGTGTTCCAGGTAACAATGATGATACTAAGAGAAGGATTAGTTACTTTTTGCATACTCATATTTTGACACTTCGTCCCCTATCTTACCAGATGACTGTTTAAAACTCATTTCTATTAAAAAACTACTTATCGTACAGATATCAATTAATGTAAAATAGATGAAGGTGAAAAATAGTGATAAATTGAAAATTATCTGCAAGTATATTGGAGTTTTTTATCTATTTACAGGTATTGTTTATCTATTTTTAAATAATAGATTAAAGGATAGAAAAAGTTTTGTTTTACAAGACCAGATATTATATAACTATAAAATTAGCGATAATGATCCCTGTACTACAAGTATTTTAGATGACCCTCAGCAATCAGAAACAAGTTACTTTAAAGTAAATTTTCACTGTGGTATCAACAAGTCAAAATATAATACCTTTTCTCTTGATGCCATTAAAAATCATACGGCTCGAAGTTCAATTGATGAAGTTTTAAGAATAAATCAAATAAAACTTCCAAATGATTGGAGTTGTTATTATGAAAGAAATTTGATTACAGATTACAATCAAGAAATTGTTTATGGAAGAACGATTGACTGTTTTGCACCTGGTATATCTGTTGCTGATATTTATTCAAAACCATGATTAAAACAATAAAAATAGTTTCAGTTTTAATTATAGTGATTTTGGCTTTTAATTTAAGGTATAAAAATTTTTATGAAGTACCAATATCAGGGTCTTCAATGGATGAATATAGCTATTCATGGGTCGGATTTTCTTTGATAAAAAATGGTTATCCTGTAGGTTTATCAGGTCTGCCTGGATATAAGAATATTGCCAGACGTTACGTAAATTCTGATTTAGTGCTCAATAAAGTCGCTTCAGGCCCTTTGCCCTTAAACTATCCCTGGTTTGATCATCCTCCGGCACTGGGCTTACTAACTGGTGGATTTGCATATATAAAAGGGGCTCAAAATCTTGAAGATATTCGTCTACAGGTAGCCCGTCAACCTATGGTAATCTTGGGCACTTTATCGGTATTGTTGGTATTTATTCTTGCTTACGTCAACTTTGGATATATGGTGGCAATTATTTCTTCTGCAATCTACGCAGTTGAACCAATGACAGTTATTGGCAGTCGTATGATTCAGGGTGAAAACGGAGTTATTCCCTTTATGCTATTGAGCTTAATCTTTATAAGTATTTATTTAAAAAGTAATAATTTTCATAAGTTAATTTGGTCGGGAATATTCGCGGGTATTTCAATGCTTTTTAAATTATCTGGGGTTGTTTCTGTAATTGCATGTCTGGTCTTAATTTTACTTTTAGATAAGAAAAAATCTAAGTTAGTTGATGCCTTTAGTTTAGTAGCAGTATCGTTATCGATTGCTTCATTGTTTGGTATTTATGGACTGTTTTATGATTGGACTACATTTAAAAATATTATTTTTAGTAATGCTTCTCGATTTTATGGAATTGGTGCCGATTCGATATATCGTTTATTGGCTAGAACTTCAATAGTTAGTAATAAGAATCTTCCAGATGGATGGATCCTTGTTGGTTGGATGTCAATTTTTTCTTTATTGGGGATTAAAAATAAAAAGAAATTATTAATAATAATTCCTTTATTAGCGTATTTAATTGTATATATATTTTTCGGAAGTTATCTATATTTTTGGTATACGTTACCATTTTTACCGCTTTTAGCTATTGCCTCCGGATATGTAATTCAAAAAATTATTATTAAAAAACAACTAATTAAGGGAGTATTTTTATCAATTATTCCCCTTGGTGTCGGAATTTCATCAATAATTAGCCTAAGTTATTTTCAAGTTTTTGCCTTATATTGGAGAATAATACTACCAATCTTGTTGGTACTATTTTTTATTGGAGAGTATTTTAAGAACAAAAAAGTAACCTCGATTGGTCAATATATAATATACTTTTGTCTACTTACAGCCCTGATTGCCAATTCAATATTTGTACTAAAATTTGGGATTAACTCTTGGTACAGTTTTTCCTGGTAGATACCTAGGTTTCAAAAAGCTTTAAAACATCCAGATCACTTAATTGATTCGTACAAACAGGGACAGGATATTTTTTAAGTTGACGATGAGCTGCCATGATTATTTTAAGATAATTGGGTCCTGATAATATTCTAAGAAAAGAAAATATTTTATTTTGAAATAGTAATTTCTTGTTGGTGACATTTCTTAAAACAGAAATTAAATGATTTCTCTCTTTGACGTAAATTAAAAACTTTTTGGGAAATTTGGAAGTAGTTGATTCGTGTTTATGCTCAACAACGGAGCGTGGTTCCCAAAGAAGTGTATACCCAGAACGCCAGGCACGAAGTCCAAAATCGAAATCTTCGAAATAAAAAGGTTCATAGACGTGATCAAAGCCACCTAGTTTTAAAAAATAATCTTTACGGATAATAGAAGATCCACCTGAAACCCAGGCAGAAATGTGAGTTTTTTGGCTATGCCCTTCATTGAATTGAAGATAGCCATTTTTCCAAAATAAATTGGCAAAATTTTCATGTCCCAATTCTGCAAAACCGACTCCTAATACCTTTGGATTTTTAAAATGAATTATGGCGTTTTTAATATAGTTTTTATGAGGATCAATATCACTGTTCAACAAAACAATATAATCCCCCTTTGCCTTCTTGACGGCGTCGTTGGTATTTCGACCAAAACCATGATTATGTTTATGAGAAATTATTTTTAATTTTGAGTATTTTTTTTGTAATTTACGAGCAAAAATTAAACTGTCATCTTCGGAGGCATCATCAGCTAAAATTACTTCTAGTGCTTCAGGGGAATTTATAATAACTTTTTCTAGGTATTTTTTTAATAAATTAATACCGTTCCAATTGGTGACAATAACTGAAATTTTCATTGTTGAATTAAATCTAATAATTGTTTTTCAAAAATATCCTTTGAAAATGCTTGCGAGGAAAGGTGAGCTTGATGAGAAAGATGTTTCAAGTCGTTCGGAGTGGCGAATATTAATTGTGTCTTGGCAATTAATTCTTCAGTTGTTTGCCATAAAAAACCATTTTTACTATCAGTAACAATTTCGGTTAATCCACCTTTGGCTACTACCATTGGGACAACACCCGAATCCATGGCTTCAACTACTGTCATTCCAAAATGTTCTGTCTGTTCAGGATGGAGGTACTCATCAACACCAAATCCGGCAGCGTGCCAGTAAATCTTGGCCGAAGAATAGACCTCTTTTAGTTGTTCAAAATCGGGATTAACAATAAATTCGACAGGTAAATCTTTAGCTAGCTGTTGAAGATGTATAAGGTAGTGATTACTTTGGGGTAAGTCATGACTACCGCCCATAAGAATCAATTTCCATTTTAATTGAGGATTATTTTTGCATATTTTTTTAAAGGCTTCAATTAAAATATCCTGCTTTTTGGCATTTAAAATATTATCAAAACGACCTACAGATAGGATAATATTTTCCTTTTCTTCTGATGAATAGAATTTTTCAATATCAACCGGAGGGTAAACAACCTTGATTTTATCTTTAGGAAAATTGACTAAAAATTTGGAGGTAAATTGAGAATTACAGATTACTTTATAAACAAATTTTACTTTTATTAAATTGGCAATTTTGTCCTTAAAACTTTCTTTTAAAATAAAGGGGACTTGAATATGTAGAAAATTTCTTTTGGAAAAGAGAAATGGAATACTTCCATCACTTAGATAAAAAACTAAATCATATTTTGATAATATTTTGTATTTTTTAATAAAATTGGTTATTTTCTGGATAAAATTTGGCTCCGAAACACTACGACTATGAAGTGAGTTAAGATTGTTTTCTTCAATTAATTCTATCTTTTGGTGAGTGAGACCAAATATGTCGGGGACAAAATCTATACCCTCTAATTTCAATCCAAAACGTTTCTGAGCAGTTGATAATAATTCCTGATTACCTGACCAAAAAATATCCACTTTGTATCCATGTTTTAACAATATTTCGCCGACTGTTAGACAATACCTCTCTCCTCCTCCGAGAGTATCTAAATACGGATCATAGATGGCGGCTTTCAGACTCATATACTTGTTTCTCCCACAGTCTAGCATAAATAATGAAGGTATCGAAAGCCTCAAAAATTACAGAAATCCAACCGACAGTACCATCACGCCACATTTGCTGCTTAATCAGACGTTCCCAAACTTTAGTAATCATCATTCTGGGAAAACGCCACCAGACAACAGGGGGATGATTTACCTCAATTAGCGCGTCTGCTTCCATATCAGTCCAAACTAAGGTCTTTTGAAGCATTGAGGTTAAATTTCGATGAGTAAAGTGAAGTAAATCGTTTTTTAAATATCCAAACTCACCAGTTACAATTGGTTCCTCATGCAAGTATCCCTGATATCCTGAAAAATCTTTTCGCAAATATAATCTTTTGACATAATCCGGGTAAGAACCACCAAAACGTACTCTCTTACCCAAAAAATGATTGGCTCGGGGAACGACAAAATATGAATTAACTGGGGGCATGATTATGGTTTTAGTAATTTCATCGCGAAGTTCTTCACTTATCCGTTCATCAGCATCAAGATAAAATATCCAATCACCGGTGGCGGCTTTATATCCCAGATTTCGCCATTTACTAAAGTTTCGATTATAACCATCAGTAGTCTTCAGAATTTTTATGGGAATATTCAATGACTTGGCAATTTTTTTTGTATCATCAGTAGAATTGGCCAAAACCAAAATAATTTCATCGGCAAATTTGGCTGAATTTAAACAGTCTTGAATTACTTCAGCTTCGTTTCCCGCCAAAATTACGATACTTAATTTCATTTCCAACTCCCTTTACCAAAGCGACTTAAATAAAAATCTATAACACCTTGCTTGCGCCAGGTAGAACCACTAACAATAAATTTTAACGATTCTCTAAATAAGGCAAATTTTGTTCTGAAAGAAGCATAGCGATATCCAAATATCAAACGATTTCTGGTAATAAAATAGTCTTGTAGGGCTGAACCGGGCTTAGAAGAGCCGGAATTGCAGTGCCAAATAATTGATTTAGGAACTAATCGAAGTTCAAACCCAGACTTTAACGCTCGAGTGGTTAAATCACTATCCTCCATATATAAATAGTATCTTTCATCGAAAATTCCAATTTTATTGACAATTTCTCTTGAAATCAAAAAACAACAGCCACTAATAAAATCGATCTTAGGGTGGTGAATATCATATTGTCCGTGGTCAACCTCATCAATACCAATATTTGAACCATAAATATTATTCCAGTCAATTTGACTACCTACTGCCCAAATTACTTTTCCTATTTCCTTCTTTGAATATCTATCCTTATGAAATTCGAATCCAGGAGCAAAATATATTTTGGGAGTCAATATGGCTTTGGGGTATTGTTGACTGCTATCAAATAATTTTTGTAAAAAATCCGGGGCGACTAGAATATCGTTATTGGCGATTAAAAAATAATCAAAATTAGATTTTAAAGCAAATCTTAAGCCATAATTATTACCGCCGGCATAACCTAAATTGTCTCCCGTTTCTAAAATGGTAATACTTTTATTTTTCCCATAGATACGTTTGAATTGTGCCACTGAATCATCGGGAGAACCATTGTCTACAATCAAAATTTCATAAGTAAAACCATTAGTATTAGTCTTCAATATTGAATCGACCGTATCGATGGTAAGTTGGGGTTGTTTCCAATTTAGAATAATTAGGGCAATTTTTTTGGCCATTAAAAATTCTTGGTAATTCGATCAAATACTAATCTTATTTTAATTAATATTATTTTGAAAAAGTTGGCTCCGTACTCCTCGCGAAAGTACTTTGTGAACCAATAAGAATATTCATAAGTTGCTTCCTGACTTGCTGAGACAAACGAATCTTTGGATAGAATTTTTTCTGAAGCTCCCTCAAGCTCCCAAAGCTTAATATAAATTAGAGCAATGGCAAAAGCTTGAAGAATTGAAAAAGCCAGTCCATGGAAACCATCTTTATAACCCTGAGCAGCAAAGAAACGACTGTTGAATTCTTGGATAGGTTTTAAAACAAAGTCGCTTGTCTTAAGCTTATAGTCACTTTTATGTAATTCTTCAGCCTGAACACTACTATACCTCAAGGCCCGATGGACAAATTGGGATACGGTTGTGTAATTGTTGTGTCTTATGGCCAACTTTTCCGAGTCTAGAAGATTAATACCGTTGCCTTTGGTCACCGGTTGACTATGAATTTCTTTTTTCCAATCGACATGTCCGCGACGAAAAAAACGAATTATATAATCAGGCCACCAATTACTATGACGAAACCATTTTCCTAAAATAAAATTTTTGCGGGGAATATGGACAAAATCAACATCAGCTCTGAGACTTATTTTTTTTAATTCCTTTTTAAGGGTTTTATTTAAAAACTCATCAGGATCGAGAAGAATTATCCACTTACCGGTAGCTTTTAATAAGGCAAAATTTCTGGCAGGTTCAACATATTTCATCGGTCGATATGAAAAGACTTTAGCTCCGTATTTTTTAGCTACTTCAACACTTTTATCGGTTGAGTGCATATCAACAACAATTATCTCGTCAGCGAAATCACGAATAGAACGAAGACATTTAGTTAAATTCACAGCTTCGTTTCGAACGTTAATGACGGCAGAAATATTAGGACGTTTCAACATATGGTTTAGTTTATCATCTTTTGACCTTAAAAATGACGATTTCAGGATTTTCAAATATTGGTTCTAAATACATTTCAGGCGAAAATTGGGGATTTTTTGAAAAATATATTTTCGGGAGATAAATATAATCAATTTGATTATTCACTAAAAATCCCCTATCAATAAATTGATTTTTTTGAGCAAAAAAGGCTTCTGATGCTAAACGTCTGGGTATCCAATCAAATCCAGAATTTTCTAAATTCATTTCATCTTCCAGAAATGTTAATTGGTGTCCATAGGCAGCCACATAAGAACTAGTTTCGTAGGCATATATTGGTAGTGGTGATACTTGGTAGTTTTTCCTTAAATAAGCATCATAGGGATGAGTCAAAACAGTACCGGGTGCTTGGTTTTTTAAAAAATTTAACGCTGAAACTTCGTCAATTGATATGGCTGCCGGGGGTATTTTACCCAAATAGTTTGGAAGTGAAGAAATTAATGGAGCTAGACTTAAAACTATGATTAAAATTGCAATTTTTTTATGTTTAGTCAAATAAATACTTAGAGGTATATTGGCTAAAAATAAGGCATAATATAAAAACTGAATAGTGTTCCAACTAGTCCCCTTTTGAATAAAAAGTGTGGGGATGAGTGTACAGACAAAAATACTGAGGAATATGGTTTTGTGTTGGAAAAATTCTTTGACGGACAATAATCTCAGAGCAAAATTACCAACAATAAATATAGCGAAGGTAATAAGATAGTAAGCTATAAGTCTGGGACCTATTTTGCCACTAGCTTCAAGGGTATAACGGATGTTTGCAATTTTGGGAAGAAATAAACGATCTGAAGATTCCATCATGGAATTTACAAACCAAAAGGGTTGAAATTTGATAAGTGATGTTGAACTTGAATTATATTGAAAAAATAATAGTAGGGCAAAAAATACAGAGAGAATGAAGGTGCGAATAAATGTTTTGTTTTTTAAGACGTAAAAGAAAAAGATAATAAAGGCAGGAACAGCTGAATAAACCTTGATAATTGGTAATAAAGATAAAATCAAAAATATAATAATTTTTGAAGGATGGGATGTTTTTAACATATAGATAAGTATCAATATAAGAAGAATGGAAAGCATATAGGGTGGATTTAATTGATTACTCGGTGATTGCATGGCCCAAAAAAGCGATTCACCACCAAAATTCCCGGTTCGAAATAAACCTACAATCCAACCAAAAGAATTACTCAAGGTATTTAAAAACATTAGTATCAGACCCCCTGAAAACGTTTTGGTTATTTTATGCCCCAGAAGGAATGAAAAAATCAAAAAAAATGAAGCAGATATCAATGGAAATATCTGAAATAACCAAATTGATGAATCAATAAATGTAATTTTAGAAAGAAATGAAATTAAGATATCAAATAATGGATGATAATTTTTTAGTGTTTCTCCGGAAAATACCGGCATATCAATTTTAAGTGGATTGTTTATATGGTTTATAAGACTTAAATGCCAAATCCCATCGTGGCCATTTGGGCCCCAAAAACCGATTCCAAAATCATATTTTAAACCACTTCTAATGACAGGAATCACCTGAATGAACAGGCAAAATATGAAAACGATAATAAAAATTATTTTTTGATTTTTAGAAGTTGTCGGTAAAACCATAATAGTTCAGCCCGATTGAAGGCAAACTGATAAACAGAATAAATAAAGACAGACATAAAGACTTTAACTATTATTGATACTAGGGGTGGTAAGGCAAGGTATGATATTGGCAACATAATAATTAAAATCACGATTGAGGCAACTAAGGGATGAAAAATTGTTTTTAAAATATTTACTTCAAAATATTTATACGCCAGGTACCAGACAACAAAAGAACTCAATCCAACAACGAGAGCAGCAATGGCAGTACCGATATATCCAAATTTATAGCTTAGAATTGGATAAAATATCCAGGTTAATACGGTCCACATGACCATTAACTTAGTAGTCGTTTTAATTTTTCCGGTGGCATTAAAGGCATTGGTTATGGGGGTGGTTACTGAAGCAATGGCATAAGAAGCAGCATAAAAATACAGAGGGATGATGGCTGGTAACCATTTGTCATATTTGGGAATTAGGTTTATAAAATCGGAAGCAATTAAACAGATACCCATTAAACTGGGAAAAACTATTAGAGCAATAAAAAAAGTACTTTTAGTTAATGACTTACGCAAAAACTCTTTTTCATCCTGAAGTCTGGAAAAAGTAGGAAAGGTCACTCTCATGATTGCATCCATAAAACTTAAGGGAATACGTGGTCCTTTTTGAGCCCAAGATAGTATTCCAAATGAATCTCGTCCCAAAATACCGGCTACCAGTAAATTAGAAAAACGATCTTTGGCCATCGCTATCAAAGAATTTAACTGAAAAGGAATTCCAAAAGAAAAAAGTTTTTTTGCAGTTTTGGCAGAAAAAGCAAAACCAATAGGCCATGAAGAATAGCGATAAATAACAATAAGACCGACAGTACTTTTAATAAAAGTGGCGATGGCATAGGAGTAAACACCAAAACCAAGAAAGGCAAAGATAACGGCAATGACGTAAAAAAGAGTATTTTCTATAATGTCGATGGTTGAAATTAGCTTAAAATTTAAATGACGTTCCAATTTTATGGAAGGGATAGTTTTTAATGAAGCGACCAGAAAAGAAAAACAAAGTGAAAGCATAATCCATAGTTCTCTTGATCCGTAACCTTTTGTCTGACTTAGGTGGGGATAAAAAATAGCAACAGAAATTAAACAGAGTAAAACTAATATTTGTTGAACTGTAAAGGTGGTACGGAGAGACAGTTTATCTGGCTCCTCCTTCTGTTGAATAAGAGCAGAGGCCAAACCAACATCGGAGAAATACCCTAAAATACCGATAGATTCTGCAACAATTGCAAAGAGACCAACCTCACCTTTTCCTAAAATTATAGTTAACAAGAAAAAACCAATTACAGAAATACCTTGGATACCAAAATTACGTAAGGTTAAAAATAAAATATTGTGTGTTGTTTGAGTCTTTATTTTTTCAACTTCCAGGTTTTCCATACTTTTTGAATAAAATATACAATCACAAATATCCAAGCAAAGAGTGATAAATAATTACCAATTGATCTAATGGGCGTATCGTAGAGTTTTAAATATATCTGATGAAAACCTGGTGCAAGATTAATAGTAATTCGTCCCAATTGTGGCTCAACTCCAAAATCTAACGGTTGTTGATTGTCAAAAAGTTGGAAATTAGGAAAATATAATGAGGCAAGTGTAAATTCGGCCGGTGTCTCGTTTTGAAGATTAAATAACCACCAATTTGTGCCTTTTTGAAAGGAAATTAATTGATATTCAGCATTTGATGGTTCAACTGCATCGATGATGTCAGCTGCTTTTATTTTGGCTGCAGTAGAAGCAGTTTTAGGTAAATAATCGTAAATACCTGAGGTAATTTGGTTGTTCCAGGCAACCCCGGAAAATTTTTGATCGTCCGTAATGGGTCCAAAGGTAACAGGGAAGAAATATTTATAATTTAGTAAAATAACAGCCACTATAAGAATAGGAATAAATATTAAGACTTTTTTGGAAAATACTTTTCTCAACAATGCTGGTAAAAAAGCGAGAGATAATGAAAAAAGAAACAAACTATGGTTTAAAAAACGCCATGGAAATTGAATCTTTTGAATAGGAGATAATATTGTCCAAAGAAATGAAAAACGCTCGTGAGTCATCAAGGTGGCGAAAAAGCCTAAGGAAATAATCATTAAGGGAAGTAGATATTTTTTAATCGATTTTTTTCGGATTGATAAATAAATGTACAGGCCAAACATTACTAATGGTAAAAACCAATGAAAAATACCGATACTAAAAGACATACCATCAAAAACTCCCCAAACTGAAGGTCCATCACCCCAATAATTATTGAAAAATAGTTCCTTAAAACTGACGAAGTGAACTGAATAGTGATAATAATTCTGAAACATACTTTCTATTTGAACTAACTTTGATTCGAATAGAACCGGCAATGTAAAAAAGGCTGATAATAACAGAGCAAAAATACCGGAAACAATCATACTTAATATTGGTTTTATCCTAATAATTCGGTCATTTTCAAAATACCAAAATAAGCACCAAGGAGCAAAAAATAAGACAAAGGTTAAGGCCATGGGATTATGAGATAACAATAATCCAGCCCATGAAAGAGAAAGTAGAATTAAATAGGAAATATTTTGTTTATTAGTAGTTAGAAATTTTTTAGAGAAATAAAATATTAGTGGGAAAAAAAGAGTGGCCCAGGCTTCATTCATAGCACCACGTATATAGATATTAACAGCGTGATACGGAGCATAGGTATAAAATATAGCCGCTAAAAGGCCTCCAAGATATCCGGTGAGGCTGTTAGCGAGTAAATACATAGATAAGCTTGACCCAACAATTAGGGCTAAAGCAGCAAGTTTTACGGTGGTCACGTATGAAAAACCAACATTTCTAAAAACCTGACCGACAAAGTAGGGTAAGGGTGGGTAAAAGTTAAATAAAGGATAACCATAGTTATAACCGAGATCGGGAGTCCATCTACAAGGTATTTGACCATCTTTCAAGCATTTCTCCATTTCCATTTGCCGAATCATTTGCATGTCGTCGTGCATATTCCAATAAAGGCCGGGCTTAAGAAGAAAAGTAAATGTTGGAACAATTAAAAATACTAACAATATCGGCCAAAAAAAGCGGCTTTTAAATATATTGGCTAACATTCTTTTATTTTACTATAGAATGGCTTTGGTTTTATCAAGGCGATAAAGAATAACGTTATCATTGATAATAGTTTTCTCGGTAACTTTGAAGGGTCTAAACGAACTTACTTCCCAAACAGTCTCTGTTTCGGGAGGACGAGAGGGAGGAGCGATTAAAAATATAGTTTTGGCTTGAGGATAGTTATCAACAGATAAAGGAGAACATAGTTTTATATTTAAAAGTGATCGAAGATCGTGAGACTGGGTATCTCCACTGATTGTGGTGGCCACATTGTAATCCTGAGGACAACCATTAGATAATATTAGTTTTAGAACATGCAACTGACTGGGATAACGCCATCCCGGGATAGCAGATAACTCATCAACGGGGGGAATAATAATGGTGATAAAAATTAGAGAAGCAATAATTATGTTGCGATATAGGATATTTTTCCAATTTTTTTTTAGTAGAAAGGCAATGGTAAACAGAAAAAAAATAATAAAGGGATAAACAAAATAATGGCTAAATAACTGCCCACTTTCTTGTGATTGAGAATAGACAAAGAATATTGTTTTTATGTTGTAGAAATTGTGCTTTATCTCAGAAATAAAATATGGTAAATCACCGAGAAGAAAACCAGAAAGTGTTAACAAATAGATGTCCAAATGGGAAAAAAGCTTTTTTCTAATAAAAATGTATAAATAAATAATTCCCCATAAAATAGCCGCATAGTGGAAGGCAAAGGCACAACCCCAAATAAGAGCTGATAGAAAAATATAGATTTTTTTCTTATTTTTTAAATATTTGTCCAAAAAATATACTTCCAAAATACTTAGAGGTAAAAGGAAGTGAGGATTCCAATAAAAACGACTATGAGAAATTAAATATGGCGAGATGGCTAAAAATAAAAATACAATTAAGGCTATTAAAGGATTAAATTTTTTCCTTAACCAATTAATAAAAAACATAATAAATCCAAACTCAATAATTCCATAAAGTACGGTCATACTTATTGGATTCCATTTTGTTAAAATACCCAAAACGGCTAAGGCATAGTAATAATTGGCGCCGATAAAAAAGTTTCTATTGTCAAAGCTTTTGGAAGAAACCAATGGACCAACTAAACGAATTTTATGATTGGAAACCATGTCATAACTTTCTAAAAGATGAAGTCCCTGATCAGGTCGAAAGACAAAGTTTTGAGAAAGTTTTTCAAAACGAAGAAAAAAATAAAGTATGCCAATTAATATTAGAGTTATATAGAAAAAAGTTTTTTTCATTTGGATAGTTTATAGAGGACAAGTCGGTCACCACCCGGCTTTGAGATGTTTTTGACCAAAGTCATAGTGGAAATGTCGAGAGTTGAGAGTTTAAGACGAGAAGCGTTAAAGAGAAGATATACTTCATCTCCATAATTATTAGCATCAATAAGTTTTGCGGGGATTTCCTTTATATCTAATCCAACACCAAAGACAGTTAGTTGAGGAACATTGTTGGTATAGATTTGAAGACCATCTGGTAAAGTGCCAAAGGCGCCTTCAGTACCAACGATGACATTGACTAGCTTTGAACGGTCAATTAAATATTCCGAAGCTTCTTTTATACCCCATCCAGAGGTCCAACCGGAAATATAACCAGTCTCCGTAGAGGGAAGTTTTAGATTTTGAGGTTGAAAACTAATCTGATAAATACGCCAAAGATTGGGTATAAAAATTAAAAGTAAAAATATCAAATATTTTTTATTGGTAAGTGGTTTTAGAAAATGAGCTAAAAGTAAAATTAAATAAGGGATTACGAAGAGAATATAACGAGCAGTAAAAACTTTAGCCATGGCAGCATTGGCAATTAGAGGCAAAATAAACCAAGCAAAATAGATTAAAACTGATTTATTAGGTTTGATTGATTTTTTGAAAATAAAATACAATAAAGGGCTAAGTAGAAGTGGAATGGAAATATAGTATGAATAGAGATGTATTACGTCCTTAAGGTGGGGAATAAGTGGATCGAGAGGGTGACGAATAATTTCTTTTAAGGGCCAGATATAATCTTGGTTTCTGATTGCAATTTGGGCAAATGCAGGACCCAGACGAAGAATGTTGTAAATACAAAAACCTATTAATCCGGATAATATTGGCAAATATATTTTGGAAAGATTTTTGGGGTTATAAATGACAAAAGTTAGTAGACTTAGGACAACAAAATAGATAGCCGGAGATTTGGTTAGCCAAGCAAGACCAAGAACCACACCTAAAATCATAGCCAAATCTAATCGAGGTTTTTTAGCTAAAGCTAGTGAGAGGTATAAACTGGTTACACCGAAAAATGTGAGAAGGGTATCAGCGGTAGCTAGCCGATCAAAAAAGAAAGTAAAAGGCAAGAATAGATAGATTAATGATGGTAAAAAGGAAGAGCTAATTAAAAATAAAACAATAATGGTACCTGCACCTGCAAAAACAGAAATCAGACGCCCAGCCTCAAGTGGAGAAAAAAACTTTAAATCAACGGCAGTAAGCCACATAAATAACGGCTGTTTCCCATCAGTTTGCGGGATAAATCGAAGAGTATCAACGCTTTTAATAATTTGAGACCAACGAATATAGATAGCCTCATCACCAAATACGGGTAATGAGGTTAAATTTACACAACGGATAACAAAATAAGCAATAACAATTAGGCTAAGAAGCAGACTATTTTTTATTATTTTGTTCATAAACTCTCTTTAGATTGTTTTTAAACACACGCCAAACTTCCTGGGCCATACGTTTTGATTCAATTATATATTTGGCATTGGCATCTCCTTTGGTGGTACTGGTATCTTCATTCTTCCAGGCAACTGGAACTTCTTTTACCCTATAGCCCCATTTTTGGGCGATAAATAAGAGTTCAACATCATAAGCCGACACCCGCCAACCATTACCTCTTTGGATATTCTTGATTACTTCTAACTCAGGAAACAATTTTTTAGCGATCTCAGTTTTCATCGATTTGAATCCACATTGAGTGTCAACAATGCTAGTCCTTAATAAAATATTTCTAAAGCCTGAAAAAACCTTTGAACCTAAGAGTCTAATAAAACTATTCCCTTCCCGATCCCCTCCACGGGAACCAATAACGATGTCAAAGTTTTTTTCATAGAATGGTAATAATTTGTCAATTTCCCCGATTGGTGTTGATTGATCCATATCGGTAAACAAAACAATTGGATATTTGGCTTCCTGAAGACCTCCCCAAATAGCACCAGGTTTACCCCCTTTGGGTAGATCAAGAACGCGAAACTTCGGATGACTTTTAACAAAATCTTGAACCAGTGAAAGACTATTGTCAGTGGACTTATCGTTGCAAATAATTACTTCATATCCATATTTAGCATTTTTTAAAAAATCAGCCACCTCCTGTAGGACTCCCCTTTTTAAATTATTTTCTTCGTTGTAGCAAGGAATAATAATGCTGACGCCATTCATGGATTAAATTATACGTGCTATTATCATTTTATGAAAGACAGTCTTAAAAGACCCATTGTTGCGTTAATATTCATCATACTACTGGGAATATTTTTTAGAATTTATAATTTTGAAAGAGGTTTTTCCTTTGCTCATGATCAAGATCTGTATTCATGGATAGCCAAAGATATTATTGTTAACAAACATCTAAGGTTGTCAGGTCAGGTGACCAGTGTAGATGGAGTGTTTATTGGGCCGGCTTATTATTACTTAATGGCGATAACTTACGCTATTTTTAATATGAATCCAATTGGAGCGATTGTACCTTTAACTATAATTGGAATCCTAAATATATTAAGTTTTTATTGGATTTTAAAAAGATTCTATGGTGAAAAAACTGCACTAATTGCCGCCTTTATTGAATCTATTTCATTTGGGATGGCGGCATTTGACCGTTGGTCAGTACCAACTCAACCTACTATTTTGTGGTGTATCTGGTTTTTATTCATAATTTTGGAGTTTTCCAGAGGAAAACTTAAATATATGTGGCTATATGCAGTACTGGTAGGATTATTATGGAACGTTCATATTGCTTTACTGCCAATACTACCGATACCAATTTTGGTTTATTTTTTATCTAAGGGAAAATTTAAAGAGAAAATATCAAGAATAAAAATTAAACAAATATTAGTATCTTTATTAATATTTGTTGTAGTTAACTCCCCATTTTTTGTATTTGAATTTAAACATAATTTCTCTCAAGTAAAAAGTACAATTGCCGCCATAAAAATGAAGACAGAGGGACCAACCGGGATGCAAAAAATTGAAAAAGTACTTGATGCCTCAGGAAGAGAATTTCAACAAAGGTTATTTGTCGGCTGGGAGATTGAGCAAGTTGGTTGGTTGTGGCTTGTAATCATATTTATGTTAATTTTGCTAAAAACAAAAAAAATATTGGGGAATGCTGAATTTATAGGTATTATCTTTTGGATTTTTTTGATAGTGTTGGCTCAATTTACTTCAAAGAGACCGGTGTCAGAATATTATTTTTCAAATGTATTACCAATTCTTATATTACTAGTATCTCTTTGTTTAAATATTATAGATATTAAAATTTTATCAATTTTAGGAATAATATATCTTGGACTTAATGCAAACTGGTTGTTTAAGAAAAGTGAAATGGATAGTAGTTATTTTTTTCGAAAGCAAGTGGTCGAATATATAAAAAGTGAAGTTAAAAAAAATAATTATCCCTGTATAGCCATAAACTATATTGCCGATCCTGGTTTTGGTGTAGGATTTCGATACTTATTCTGGTACGAAGGCATACCGTTAGTAAAAGCCAGTGATAAAGTTCCTATTTTCAACATTGTAATTCCATGGCAAATCAGTGGAAATGAAATTAATTCTCATAATGGCCGTTTTGGTGTAATTAATCCTAAAAAAATAATTACGGTTGACCCGACTGTATGCCAGGATACAAAATATTATTTAGATCCATTACTTGGTTATACCGAGTAGCAAATTTATAATTTGTTAAATTGATATTTTTTTTCAAATTAGTGATAAAAAAAATTATTCGAAATTTTTGGCCATATTTATTACTGGTAACGTTTGGATTATTGTTTTTTGGATATTTTTTAAGAGGAGAAAAAATATTATTACCTGCAGATTTATTAGTAGGAGCTTATTATCCATGGAGAGAAAATAAATGGGGTTACGAAGTAGCCGTACCATATAAAAATCCCTTACTTTCTGACTCTTATTCTCAACTTTATATATGGAAAAGTTTAATTGCTGATTCTTATAAACAAGGTGAGTGGCCTTTATGGAATCCATATTCATATTCAGGTTATCCGTTGGCCGGAAATCTTCAATCGGCTGCTTTTTATCCTTTTAATCTTCTCTTTATTTGGTTTTCAATGATACCTGCCTGGAATATCTATTTAGTATTAGGACCAATTTTAGCCAGCATAACCATGTATATGTTGATACGGATTTTAAAAATGTCCAAGGGTGCAGGAATTGTGGGAGGATTGGCTTATGGTTATAGCGCTTATGCAATAAGCTGGATGGAGTTTGCAACAGCAACTAATTCCATGATTTGGATTCCCCTTTTAGTTGTTATTACCGAAAAATATTTTTTAACTCAAAGATTGAAAGTTTGGAAATGGTTAACCCCGGTTGTTTATTGTTTAATCAGTAGTGGTAATTTTCAGATGACAATATATGGTTTTGTTATATTTGCATCATATTTAACATACAAGTTAATAAATAATAGAAAACCTTTAAATATAAAACTGTTTTTGACGATTATTGTTTGGGGGATTTTTGGTTTATTAATGTCAGCAATCTTGTTACTGCCATCAATTGAGATGTGGTCTTTATCGATTAGGGATCTTGAAAATAATTTAAAGAATATTAATTATGGTTTATTGCCATTAGCGAATTTAATAACCACGACAATACCTGATTTTTTTGGTAACCCCGCAACCGCTAATTATTGGGGGGTTTTAAATTACCATGAAACGTTAATTTATGGAGGTGTGGTGTTATTTCTGTCAGTTATGTGGTCGATATTTAATTTTAAGACATTACCCAATTTTGCTAAATATTTTATATTTTTAATAATTATTTCTTTATTTTTTTATATTGATAATCCCCTAATCAGATTAGGCTATTCGATAAATATTCCTGGGTTGAGTACAGCCACAGCAGGTAGAAATGCATATTTTTGGTGTTTTGGGGCATCTGTTCTCTTGGGCTATCTTGTTGATCATTTTAATAAAAATGATTGGCGGAACAAAACTAAACTATTTATATACTGGTGGTTACTTTTTGGAGTATCTGGTCTTGTTGTCTGGGGAGTAAAACAATATTATGAACAACAAGTTAGTAAATTTTTATTAAATGATATCGCTAACATGATGGTTTCTTTAAGAAACATAGTAATACCTTTTAGTCTTTCTCTAGTCCTGGCTATAATAGCCATATTTTTTTCAAAGCGAAAGTGGTGGTGGCTTTTATTAGTGTTTTTAATTGGTTTTGACTCATGGAGATTTACCAAGAAATATTTACCTGTTAGCAACACAAAATATGTTTTTCCTCAAACACAAATTACTGATTTTATAATACAAGACAAAGAAATATTTAGGGTGGATAAAGAAAAGGGAGCGTTATTGTCTCCAAATACCTGGACTATGTACGGTATACAAAGTCCTTCCGGTTATGATCCAATGGCTTTGGCCAAATATACAAGTAAATTTAATTTTGATATTAACGGTACCGTTAACGGATTTAGTCGTTATGCTGAAATTGAAAAATATGATGCCAAACAATTGGGAGAATACAACGTAAAATATTTATTAGCATTAAAAAAAGATGGTAAGGATAAAACATTAAAGAACCTAAACAACTTTGGAATAAATACCAACGACTGGGAAAGCATGTATGAAACAGATATGGTAGTAGTTTTAAAAAATAAATATTTTAAAAAGAGGGTGATAATTTTAGATAACCTAAATACTGAAGTTGGAAAAGCTAATATAGTTGAATATGGGAACAATGAGTTAAACATAAAATATGATACTAATCAAAATTCTAATTTGATTATTCTTGACACCTGGTATCCTGGCTGGAAAGCATGGTTAAATGGAAAAGAGGTAACTATCGACAAATACAATGATGTATTCAGAAAAATAGAAATATCAAAAGGGTCAGGATTAGTAAAGATGAAATATGAACCAGAAAACTTCAATAATGGTAAATTAATAAGTCTTGTCGCACTAATGGTTTGGTTATTATTTTTAGTAGTGTAGATTAAGGTTTTCGTTGTATTTGTTTTACTCTGACACCACCAAAAAACTCTTCGTGGATTAATCTATCATTCTTATATTTGTCAAACCAATTTTGAAGACGTTCAGGGTGAGGTGGATCAACTTCGTAGATAATATAAAGATTCGAATTACGCTCCTGAATAAATTGGGGACAAAGACCTTTTGACTGTCGCCATTGGAATAAATATTCATAGGCATGGGCAATAACCGGCGGAACGTAAACATCATAATTACCTGGGGTTTCGGAATTCTTTTTACAGGCAAAATCTACCGCTTGAATTTCATTACCGTAAACAACGGTTTCGGATCCATCGATCCCAGCAGATAAATAATTTTTTAATGGGACGTAAGTTCCCTTAAAAAAATAAATGACAGTGGGAATGATAAGTAGTAAATAAAAAAATAGTTTTTTAGGGAGAGAGATAATGACGGTAAACAATATTATAAAAGCCGGAAAAAAACCAGTTAAATAATAATCGTATAAATTACCGTAATTACCAACAAAAAATAACAGCAGCAAGAGAGGAATAAATAACCATAAAAGTTGAAGTTTAATTAAAATATTGTTTCTATATTTCCACACTAAAAACAAAATGCCAACTAAAAATATGATTAAAAACAGTAGAGAAAACTGAGTTACATTGGTATCGAGTTTTGAAAAGAAATTTTGATAATAGGCATTAAGACGAGTTACTAGAAAATTTAAGGTGGGAATTGCCCAAGATTTTCCATTGTCTGAATTCACTTTTCCGGTTAAAAACCCAATAAAGTTGTGAGTGATTAAAAAATTGTTTTTAATTTCAAAGGCTAATTGAGGTAAAAGTAAAACTAAAAAAGCTAATACACTTTTTAGCCAAATTAGTAATTTTATTTTTTTTATTTGAGAAAAATTTATAATAAAAAATATTAAAATAATCGGAAAGAAAAAGATGGCTGAGGCAGCCTCAAGCTGAAGTGATACTCCCAATATTAACGCTATCCATGGCAATAAATAATATTTTTTATCTTTAAAAACCTTTATTAAAAAGATCATTAGAAGTAAAACAAAGAATGGAAGAGGTGAAGGGTTACTAAACCAACGACTGGAACGAATTAAATAGTGACTGAAGGCCCAAATAAATGAAGCCAAATAAGCAGTATTTGTCCGCCAATAAGTTTTTATTAAATAAAAAATAAGTGGAATGGTTAAGCTTTCAAGAAAAGCAATAAAATAACTGGCGATTACCGGATTTCCTTGGCCAAAAAAATAACCGGGGGTAATTAAATAAAACCAAAAAGGTCCTAAATATAATCCATTTATGCCCGTGGTTGGTCCAATAGCGGGAAAATTCTTTAGAGCAACGATATCCATTGCCATTTTTGCATCACGGCCCTGATCATAATAAAAAGGTAAGAGTGAAGATTGACGGTAACATCTTAGAAATAATCCTAAAGCCCAAATGATAGCAATCGGTAGGTATTTTAAAAATGAATTTTTATTCAATTTCATTTTTGTCCGCTTGGATTGTGAACTAATTTATATATTCTAATACCATCAATATCACTTTCTGAATCAATTTTTGCCCAACCAAAGGCGGCAATCCCCCATTCAGGATTATTAATTGGATCGCAATTAATGTCCTTGTGTGGTTCGCAAACAACAAATAGCTGATCAGTTATTTTTTGATTGAGATGAAAATATGGAAGCTTATTTTCATAAATAAAATATAAATATCCGGGATCATAGTTTTGTTTGGCTAAAAGAGAAAAATTAAATGGTTGTCCATTTGACTGAGAATTTATTTTTTGAATTACTGACTTGGTTGTTTGTAATTGATGAGGTGCTTGCCAACGAAAAGGATTTTGGAGAAGAGAGAAGAATGTTAGAAAGATGAATAGAGGAATAGTAAGTAGTTTGGGAAGTTTACTTAACAAATAGCCTATTAGAATAAACAAGACCGGAAAAAGAAAACCAAAATAGTGATCATAAATGTGTTGTTTGTACAAACCTAAACCTATTAACCCAAAAAGATACCACCAAAGGCAGTAAACTAATTTTTGATTTTTGTGTTTTACAAGTAAATATATTATGCCGATAAGCAGGATAATTGAAACTACTATTCCAAAATACTGATTTTTACCAGCCAAAAGACTGGTATTGATTTGATTAAAAAGCTCAGGAATTACGGGGAGGGATTTATAAACTTTCAAATTGACTGTTGTTTCTCTCTTAATAAAAAAAGTGCTTAGGGCACCAATATTTTGACCCTCATGTTTTAAGTCAAAAAGTGCTTGGGGAATCAGGCTTATACAAAAAATAATAATTGCTAAAATTGTTGGTTTAATTGATGCTTTTGAATAGTCTTTTAGCCAAATAATACCCGCCAATGGCAGTAATATAAGAGCCAAATAATGAGAGTTTAGACACATCGCAAAAGCAACTGAAGCCCAAAGATATCGTTTTTCGGTCATTAAATAAATAAATAAAAGCGCAAAAAAGGGCATAATATTGGGATTCCAGGAAAAATTAGCAAACTTAATGGCAGTGGGTGAAATAGCGTAAAGAAAAGTGGCAATATAGGCGGCTGTGGGATTAAACCATTTTTTTGAAACATGGAAAATCAGATAAGCGGTGGCAACTGAAAGCAAGGCCACAAATATGGCCGGTCCAACCGGATTAAAGTTGGCTAAGAGTAGAGCGGGGGCAATCAGGTAGTAGTAAAAGGGTCCAAGATACATATTGCCAATGCTTGTTTGTGGACCAATAAAGAATAAATTACCATTTTTCAAAAAGTCTCGGACGATAACCACATCCCGACCTTGATCTCCTAAAAACTCCATATAATCAGAAATACGATAAAGACGGCAAAACGCAGCAATTAAAAGAATGACTATTAGTAGCCAATTTTTGATTAAAAATGATTTATTCACGGGTAAAATTAACTTTATACCAAAGTTTAAAAAGATCGGAAAAACTTTTTATGATGACTTTTAATTGACGACCGGTGGCTTGGCCTTCAACACGAGGGTAATGATGAACGCCAATTTCAGTAATTTTAAATCCAGCTTTTTTGGCTTTGATTAGAAATTCACTACTGATAAAGGCACCCCTTTCAGCTTCAAGCTTGGGAATAGTATCGACCACCTTTTTTCTAATAAATTTGAAACCACAATCGATGTCGGTAACGTGAAGACCAAAAAGAATGAATACTATTAATTCCCATACTTTAGAGGATAAAACTACCAAAGGCGATACTTTACGTTTGAGATAATATCCGATTACTAAGTCTGATTTAGTTTTCTTTTGGGTTTTAATAAATTTTTCTATCTCAGAAAAGTCAAATTGACCGTCAGAATCGGTAAAAGCAATCCACTGATATTTTGAATTATATAAACCGCTTTTGAAGGCAGCACCATAACCACGATTGGGATGGTGAGTAACAATTTTAACGTTAGGATAGTATTTTTCTTTTATTTTTAGAGCCACAGTGGCCGTATCATCTTTTGAACCATCATTAATAATGATAATTTCCCATTTTTTGGCAGTTTTTTTTAAAACACTTACTGCCTTGGCGACGGTAGTTTCAATGTTTTTTTCTTCGTTATAGCAGGGAAAAAAAACAGATAATTCGTCTATTAGATAGCTTTTCATATTGACAGTATAGCAAAAGACTTGACTTATGAAAAAAAATAGATATACTATCCTCTAATATTAAGTTATTAACTTATAATTAAATGAAAAAAATAATTTTGTCATTAATGTTATTATGTTCTTTGCTTTTTCCTACGGGAGTATTAGCTGATGCCTATTCTCAAGGAGAGGTAAATTATCAGGTATCAATTGATAAAAAAATACGACCTATAAGCGATTCTAATTTTTACGATAACATTGGTAAAGATCAAAAAATATTTGTTAGCGGTGATTTAATGGATTTCAATATTTTGGTTGAAAATACCGGCAAAGATATTCTTTATGATCTTGTGGTTAAAGATTTTTACCCGGTTGTTAACCAAATCATTTTGGCTCCCGGAGAGATTGATAAATTGAATCGTTCGATTTCCTGGAAAATTGGTACTTTAGCTGTAGGTGAAACCAGAAACTTTTCAATAAGAGCTAAAGTAGCGACTAATAGTGCTTCCATGTCACAGACAAATGTAGTTCAAGTTAGAAACAATAATGTTTTTGACCGTGATACTGCAACCTTTTATGTTGCCGGTAAAACAAGTCCAAGTACCGGAAGTAATGATTTGCTATTCAAATCAGGAATGGTATTTGTCTTGTCTTTAACCGCCTTAGCCTTAAGAAAATTGGCTAGAGGATATTAATAGATAAATAATTAAATAATAAATCCCCTGCCGAAAGGTGGGGGATTTTTATTGAAGATGAAGATAAAGGGTCATCTTGCCATCAGTGTGAAATATTTTGACATGATTACCGAGACTACTTTTGGTATTTCGAAAGGTGTAGGCAACGCCATCTTCTATGGCATAAATTCTTTTGTCCATGGAAACCATATCGATACCATGATGAAATTTATCGGCGTAAAGATAAGAATATTTAGTATGACCTCGAAGCTGAGTGATGCAATTGGTTTTTGTTCCAGTAGTGGGGCAAAGGCTATTTATCGAATTAACTCCACTCATTGGCCATCGATGCTGATTTAGGTAATCGGTGGCATCAATATCGTTGGCATAGGACCAGGAGTCAAGACTGGCCTCAGATAGGTTGTAGAGACCAAAATGAAGATGGTCACCGAAGGAGTAGCCAGTATTACCCATTAGCCCAATTAAATCCCCTTTTTTGACACTCCTTTTATAGGCGAAGGTGGCACCGATAAGTGAACTTAATTCTTCCTCAGCGGCTTGTTTTAACTTTTGATAACGAGCTTCATCACTTTTAGTAACTTCGAGCAGACCAAGCTTGGATGTTTTTTGATTAGCTAAGTTTGATTGTTGGGATGCCAACTGTTTTTCCATAGCTTCTAATTCAGATTGTTTCTGAGCCTTTTCTTGTTTTTGTAAATTCAAATTTGTTCTGGTAGTTTCTAAATTTAACAAGGTTTCCTGATTATCATTTTGGATTGTTGATAAATATTTATAACTTTCATAAAAGTTATTAAAATTCCCGGAAGTTATCATGACTAAAAATGGAATTCTTTTCTGTAATTTATAATTTTGATTTACTTCCTGAATATAAATGGCAGACAGATTATTTAAGGAAACATCCAAGGTGTTAATTTTTACGCTTAAATCAGCAATATCTTTTTTTAGGGTATTAATACTATTTGTCGTTTGTTTGATTTTTAGTTGGGTTTGAGAAATTTGAGTGTCAAGAATCTTAATTTGAGTTTTAAGGGTATCTTTTGACTTGACCAGCTCATAAAGTTTTTTGGTATATTCTAAAATCTGAGCACCTAATTCATCCTGAGTTTCAGCTCTAATTGGTGTAGAAAATATGGAGAGAATGGTAAAAAATATTAATATTCTTTTTATCATTATTTAGTGATAAGACGAAGGCTCATAATCGATGATAAAGAATAATGATCACCAAAGTTAAGATCGGCTCCAAACCAGGGATCATGAATTTTATACTTACCATCTGAGCCACTGATAATAGCCACAAAATGCATTCCGGAAATATTTCGCATTGAAATTTGAGCAATAACGTAACGTCCGGCTTTTAGCTCTCGATCAACTGTGTCTGAGCTATACGAAACCTGTTTATAACTATAACCCGAAGGAGGACGAGGAATGGAGGCGTAAGCAGAATTATATTGAAAATTACTGGTAATAGCGGCATAAGCAGCGGGACTAATGTCACTACCAAGTTTCTTGAAAGTCATAGCAATACTACTGATATAACAGCCAACAGCTCCAATAGAGTCAGAAGAATAGCCGATGTTTTGTTTGCACCAACGAGGATCACGCTGACTATAAAAATTACCGTCACTGCCACCTCCGGGTACAGAACCCAAACAAGTAGACCCATAAGCAGATGAGAAATTTCTTAAAGCACTTAACTGTGCCAAAACATTATTTAGTTGCTTCTGAGTGGTTTGGAGTAGTTCATTTTTGATATTATTCTGAGAATTTAAATCTTTTTGTTGTTTGGCCAGTTGAATTTCCAGAAGCTCTAATTCTCTTTGTTTTTGAGCTTTAAATTGTTTTTCCCTGTCTAAGGTCGTTCTGGTAGTTTCCAGATTGAACAAAATATTTTGACTGTTTTTTTGAATCATGGAAATGTACTTATATCTTTCAAAATAATCGTTCAAATTACCAAAAATTATAAAATTGTACAAAGGAATCTTTTTTTGTAATTTATAGTTTTGAGAGATTTGTTCTAAATAGGCAGCAGACAAATCATTCAGAGAAACGTCAAGAGTCCCGATTTTAATTGTTAAGTTTTTGATATCGCTTTTTAGAGTCGCGATATTGATTGTGGTAAGTCTAATTTTTTGCTGTGTTTGAGCGATTTGGATACTGATTAATTTTATTTGACTGGAAAGGCTAGAACTATTTTTTATCAGCTCAGTTTTAAGCTTATCAAGCTGTTCGACTGACATATTCTGATAGTCTTCTACCGCAAAAATATCAAAGGAAAATAAGGTAGAAACAATGAATAGTATAAGAAAAAATTTTTTTACCATTTGATATATCTTCTAGCGCCAAGCCAACTAGCAGATAGACCAATGAAAATACCGATAAAGATCTCGGCCAACAATAACAATGGTTCAAAAATAGTCAGACTCGGGACAAAAATTATGGGCTGGAAGAAGAAGTTGATAGTATCACGAAGATAATAAATAACTGAAAAACTGAGAATAAATCCAAAAAGCGAACCTGTTAGGCCATAAATCATCCCTTCTAAAAGGAAAGGCTTTTTAACATAAAATTTGGAGGCTCCAAGTAATCTAGAAATTTTAATTTCATCCTTTCGATTGGTAATTTTCATACCAATTAAGGTAAAGATGACGATAAAGGCGATGGTAATAAAGAGTGATATCAGAGCGATACCGGAACTACGGATAATTTTGGTCCAGGTTAGAAGAGATTGAATAATATCTTTTTGATAGATGATTTCATCAACAATTTCGGTCTGAGATGAGAATTTTTGAGCAATTACTTCAAGTACTTTGGGATTAAATGTTGAAACCTCGAATGATGCGGGCAAAATTGAGGCAGTTACCATTTCTGTTAAAAGAGGATTATCTTTATTCATTTCTTTGTATAGAGACAAAGCCTTATCTTTTGAAATAAATCTAATTTCTTTTATACCAGGATAAGTAGCTAGAGTATTTCCGACTGATTTTACAGTAGCTTCGTCAAGTCCATCTTTTAGAAAGATGGTTATTTCCGGTTTGGTTTCAAAATAATTCAAAACATTACTCAATCCACGGTTAACAAATATGAAGGAATTCAAAATAAAAAAACAGGTAAAAACAGTAAAGAAGGCAACCATGCTTTGAAAAGGAGAGCGTCTGATGTGGTGAAAAGTCAATTTAAGAATTTTCATGTTCTTTTTTACCTAATTTAATAACTTTTTTGTCCAGTGACTCGATAAAATCCATATTGTGCGTTGTCATAATAATGGTGGTTTTATACTTTTCATTAATTTCCTGCAAAATTTTTATAAGGTTCCAAGCGTTGGCAGGATCTAAATTTCCGGTAGGTTCATCAGCTAATATTACTTCCGGTTCTATACTTAAAGCTCTGGCCAAACAAGCTCGCTGTAGTTCGCCTCCAGATAGTTGAGATGGAAAGAGAAAGTGACGGTGCTGAAGCTTGACCATTTTTATTACTTCATCAATTCGTGAAGCAATTTTTCCGGACGGATAGCCAATAATATCTAAACTAAGACCAATATTTTCTTCAATAGTCAAATCGGTAATTAGCTGATAATCCTGAAAAACTACACCTATCTTACGGCGAATTTTGTCAATTTCATTTTTGTTTTTTAGATGGTTTAGAGCTTTGCCGTCTACCATGACGTCACCACTACTGGGTTTAATTTGATTCAAAATTAATTTAATTAGAGTTGTCTTTCCTGAACCTGAAGCTCCGGTAATGAATACAAAATCACCGGGGTCAATTTTTAGCTCTAAATCCCGGAAAACATTGATAGGTCCATAATTTTTAGTAACTTTGTCGAAAACTATTTCCATGTATTATTCAAGAACTTTAACACTACCGACATCTAACAACCAAGAGGTTTGTTTGGAGGAATTTGTTTCCCCTTTCAATTCGACTTTGTGTCCAACAAATAAATCTAAATCAACTACAGATGAAGTCAGAGAAGCTCGCTGTGAGATTCCACCTTCACGGTTGAGGATGTGAGTCCCAACACCATTGATGGAACCCTTTTCAATTGTGCCCGTAGCGGAATCTTTGAAAGAGGTGGCCGTATCGCCATACAATTTTCCAACCTGAATTTCTCCTTTATCCTTTATATTGTCGGTACTAATGGCTTTCTCTTGATTTAATAGGCCGGTACCGTTATTTGATTTTGAAAATGGGAAAATTTTAGATGACCAAAAACCGACAGCTATGGCCAAAATCAATACCACAACTACTACAGTCAATGATATTAGTGATTTATTCTGAGTAGCTGGCGAAGAAGTGGAAATAGGACTGCTAGTTGGGTTTGATGACAGATTTGGAATATCCATAAAACCAGTATAGCAAAAATTTCAATATGAGGCTAAAGACTGACTAAGATACTGGTGAAGAAGTTGATAATTTTTATCTTGGGGAATAAAAACCCATTGTTTGTTGATGAATTTTGTGGGGTGATAGAGTAAATCTTTTTTTGGGTCCTCGCCACTACTTATGGGGTATCGGATAATGGCCATATTTTTCAAATTCAATCCGAATTTAATGGCGTAAGAGATAAATTCAGTATCTGAAAAATTTTGTTCTAAATTGCCCCAAAACTTGTAAAGTTCAAAAATTGTTTTAGGGTTTTGAGAGATAGTAGTCTTCAATTTATCAATCAGGGCGTTTATTAGCTGTTGTTGACGTTCAATACGACCTAAATCAGTACCTCCGGAGGCTGCAGTTTCAGAACTTTTTCGAGAACGAACAAATTCGGTGATGTTACTACTATCAAGGTGGTTAAAACCGGATTTAAATTCGACAGTTTTGTAAATCGGTGCTCCGGATTTTGGATTTAAAATATAATCTTGATTGGGATATTTTTCATCCTTAAAACCATTTTGGAGATATAAATCTATCCCGCCAAGAATATCAGCTAACTGTTTTAAATTTTCCGTGGTTAAAACGAGAACCCGGTTAATGGGTTGTCCAGAAATTGAGGCAAATTCTTTGGCAATATAATTGAACTTTTCCTGAGTATTGGTTTTTTCTAAAGACATGGGATAGATTTGATTAATTTTAGTGTTAGTATAATAATCCCAAAGATCCCGAGGAAAAGAAAATAATTTAATTTTATTTTCAGGAAAATTTACCTGAGAAAAAATAATGGTGTCGGTAGTGTTGCTTTTTTCTAACCAATCATCACGACGGTCTAAACCAAATATCATTATATTTAGACGATCAGGAACATTGTCGTTTTTACTTGCTTTGAGGAAGGTTTTGGGGAAATAGGAATATGAACGGCCTGTTTTTTGAGATAGATAGTACAATGCAACTAATAAAAAGATGATGGCTGAGACAAAGATTATGCCTATAATTAGAGCTATTTTTCTCATAATTTCAGTTCTGCTTCAATAAAAGCGTCAATATCACCGTCCAAAACACCGGTGGTGTCGGAGGTTTCATAACGAGTCCTTAAATCCTTGACCATCTTATAGGGGTGTAAAACATAAGATCTGATTTGATGTCCCCAACCGGCAATTATATTGTCTCCCTTGATATCTTTTTTTTCTTTCGATAATTCAGCTTGATTTATGGCCCAAAGCTTGGAAACTAACATTTCCATAGCTAAAAGGCGATTTTGTTCTTGAGAACGTTGGCTTTGACAAGAAACGGCTATACCGGTAACTTTGTGGACAATTCGAACCGCAGTGGAAACCTTGTTCACATTTTGACCACCATGGCCACCGGAACGATAGGCAGCAAATTCAATATCTTCAGGTCTAATATTTACTTCAGTAGCATCCTGAATGACCGGTGAGACTTCAACCTTGGCAAATGATGTTTGGCGGAGCTGATCAGCATTAAAAGGAGATAAACGGACTAGACGATGAACACCATCTTCACCGCGCAAATATCCATAAGCGTATAAAGCATTAACCTTAAAAGAAACCGTTTTTATACCAGCTTCGTCTCCGGGGGTAATATCAAGCAGTTGGTATTTCCAACCCTGCCGATCAAAATAACGCATATACATTCTCTGTAAAATTGAAGCCCAATCCATCGCTTCAGTACCACCCTGGCCGGAATGAATTGAAAATATAACATCGTTTTTGTCATATTTTCCTGACAAATATGTCTTTAATTCTAATGAATTAACTGTTTTTTCGGCATTTTTAATCCGTGAATTTAATTCTTGAGTTAAACTTTCATCCGGCTCTGATTCTAAAAGAGTAGAAAATTCCTGCAAATCAGCAATTTCCTTATCCAAGCTACTAATAGTTTCGATTGTTTTTTGAAGATCAGAAATCTCCTGCATAATCTCGGCCGCTTTTTGGGGGTCACCCCAAAGGGAAGAATCCTGCGATTGGGTTTTGAGCTCAGCTTCTCTTGAGAGCAATTCCGTATAATTCAATTTGTCTTGAATGGCAGATAATTTGTCGTGTAATTCGGTTATATTCATTTTTTAGAATTATCAATATTTTTGATTACTTCATCGTACATCTTGGTAACTACCTGTTTTTTTATATCAACAATTTGATCGTTCACAAACTTAATGACCTGTTTTTTATATTGTTCATAAGTTTCGGTCGCTTTCATTATAACAGGCTCAGTATTTACTCCAAGAATATTTAATTTGGTTGAATGAGTATTTGATGAAATGTTTATTTTTGAATTGTTATTAGATAAATAATTGATAGAGAAATAAACAATTAGGGCAAAAAATATCCAACGAAATAAAACCCCCAGATTAAAATGAAATTCACGGTGTTTTAGCTTTTTAGACACAGATTAATTGTATCATTTGGTCTTGAGCCATTCGATGATAGGAGTATCACCGTAAAGACATTTGGAGGCTTGGGTGTCAAAACCTAAAGGAACCCCAATCCCACGGCTTTGATCAATTTCCGGACATTTTTGAACGGTGGATTCAAGAATTTTTTGATTATTTTGATCTTTGTAAACTTCTTTGTAGGATATTTTTAATTTCGATTCAAGATTATTGTCTTTTATATAGTTTTTAACTACTTCGCAGTGAGGACAACCATCTCCCCAAAATAGTATCAAATTGGCCTCAGTATCGGGAAATTTTTGATCAACTACTTTTGGAGTTTTCAAGAAAAAATAAACACCAAAGACCACAAGAATTAAAATAAGGGGCAGAAATTTTCTCATTTGGTTTTGGTGGTAATTTCAACAATTTTGTCACCCTTGGCCACCTGATCAACTATATCCATACCGGAAATAACTTCACCAAAATTGACATAATCACCGGTTAAACCGGCACAGGTTAAATCAGCAAGACAAATATAAAATTGAGAATCGTTACTAATCTCTTTGACACCACCCCGGGCTAAACCGACAGAGCCTCTTTTGAATGGAATCTGATTTATTTCAGAAGCAATATTACCGCCACCGGTGCCATTACCAAGTGGATCGCCACCCTGAATAACAAAACCTGGATCAACCCGATGAAAGGTTAAGCCATTATAAAAACCACTATCAACCTTTTTCAAAAAGTTAGCAACAGTATTTGGGGCTTCTTTGGGATAAAGTTTAATAATAATTTGACCATTTTTTGTTTTTAGGCCGACAACCGTATCAGTATTGGGAGTGGTAGTGGTCGTATTGGTAGTGACAGAAGTTTGGGGAGCCATAGTAGGAGAGGGTAAATTTTTGGTTGAAGAATTAAGTGTACATGAGGAAAGAAAAAATATTGAAAAAATCGCGATTAAAATTTTCATGGTCTATTTTACCAAAATTAGGGCCCGCGGTACACCCGAATCAATATCTTCCTTTTTTAGTGAAGGCGGAAAATCATGAATACTGGACATAAGAGTGGAATACGAATAGTGAAAATTTGCTCCAAATTGGGTACCAACATCATGAACCGTAAATTGTGATTTATTGTCATCATAGCCCAAAATTACTAAATTGTGATACCAGGGACCACCACTTTTAAAGTGCTTGTTTTCTTTATATAAGGTTTTACCATTTGCCGAAATAATAATCGGGGTATCTTGAGCCAGATAAGTTTTAATGTCATCAATTGTCGGATTTTCGATAATTTTACTCTGGTATTTCCATAATTTGGCTGAAATTGTAGCCATTTGGGAAATATTGACATCATGACCCCAGCCTTGCTCTGATTCAAATTTAAATAATAGGTTCAAATCATTAACAATAGTATCGGTCTTGGGAGAAATGGATTCATTATAGTAATAGACAGTTAATAAAGCAGATTCTTCACAAGCATCCTGCCAAGGCTGAGACCAATTTTTTTCAGGTGCCTGGGGGACAAATGTGGTTTTTATTAAATGTCTGTTTGGTAAACCATTTTTTTGAATAATTGTTGGGGCTGGAATAATGTTTTCGACCACACTTTGGGGTGAGGAAATGAAACGCCGGTATTTGTAAATAAAAATGGAAAATATGGTAAAAAATAGCAAAATTAGAAAAAAGCGAATATACTTGAACATATATAGTATATTAGTGGTAAAATCGACGGATGCAAATCGCGAATGATATTAGAAACGTTGCCGTAATTGCCCATGTTGATCATGGTAAGACAACTCTGGTAGATGCACTATTGAAACAAACCCATTCTTTCCGTGAAAATCAAGATGAGATGAAAATGGATAGAATCATGGACAGTAATGATTTGGAGAGAGAAAAGGGAATTACCATTTTGTCAAAAAATACTTCAGTTTTTTATAAAGATGTAAAAATAAATATCATCGATACTCCGGGACATGCTGACTTTGGAGGAGAAGTGGAAAGAGTACTAAATATGGCTGATGGAGTTTTGTTAATTGTAGATGCGGCAGAAGGCCCATTGTCACAAACCAAGTTTGTTTTAAAAAGAGCTCTCGATTATGGATTAAAGGTAATTCTGGTAATTAATAAAATTGATAGAAAAGATCAAAGAGTTAAAGACGTAGTTACTGATACTGAAAATTTATTTTTAACCCTGGCAACCGACGATGATTTACTCGATTTTCCCGTAATATACGCTGTTGGTCGTGATGGTAAAACCTTTTACGAAATGCCTACTGATATGGATACTCCCGGTGACACTACTCCCCTTTTTGAAACTATTTTAAAATATATCCCCTCTTCTAAAAAAGATGATTCGTCTCCATTCCAGATGTTAGTCTCAGCATTTGAAAAAAATGAATATTTAGGTAGATTGGCTGTGGGAAGAATAAATCAGGGAAAAATTAGGAAAGGAAAATTCGTATCATTGATTAGTCCAGATCAAAAGGCCTTGGGAAACTTTAAGGTTGAAAGAATGTATGTCAATGAAGGGATTAATAAAGTTGAGGCTGATGAAGCAGCTAGTGGAGAAATTGTGTATTTGGCGGGAGTTTCTGAAATTGAAATAGGACAAACAATTACTGATCTGAATTTTCAGGTCGCATTACCAACAATAGAAGTTGCCGAACCTACTTTGCGAGCTAGTTTTGGTCCAAATACCTCTGTCTTTGCAAAAGAAGAATCTAGATTCATGACAAGCCGCGAATTAAAAGAAAGACTTCTTGAAGAAGCGGAGACAAATTTGGGATTAAAAGTTGAAAATGATCCCAGTGATAGTATCCGATTGATTGTGTCCGGTCGGGGTGAACTACATTTGGCAGTATTGATTGAAAAATTGCGACGTGAAGGTTATGCCATGGAAGTGGGAAAACCGGAAGTTATTTTAAAGCAAGTGGACGGCAAATGGTTGGAACCTTTTTCTGAGCTAACAATTTTGACACCGGAAGAATACGTGGGCACGATTACATCTGAATTAGGGAAAAGAAAGGCTCAAATGCTCGATATGGTAACTGATGACAAGAGTGGTATTAAGATGATGTATAGAATTTCTGAAAAAAATGCTCTAGGTTTAAGAAGTACTTTGATGACTGAGACAAAGGGACAAGTGTCAATCAGTTTTTTGTTTTTAAATTATGACACCAAAGAAGAAGAAAACTATAAAACCAGAAATGGGGTAATGATTGCGTCTGAAAGTGGAAAAGCATTGCCCTTTGGTATCGATTTAGCCACTAAGAGGGGAGCTGTTTTTGTTGATCCTACGGAACCGGTTTATGAGGGTGAAATTGTTGGTTTTAGACCAGTAACCGGGGACCTGGAAATAAATATTTGTAAAGGAAAACAATTGACCAATATGCGTTCATCGGGTAATGATGATGCTATTACTTTGGCTCCTGCCATCAAATACAGTATTGAAGAAGCACTAGATTTTATTGAAAATGACGAGCTTATCGACATTACTCCAAAAGCACTTCGATTGAGAAAAAGATTCTTAACTAAAGTCGATCGGGTAAGAGCTGAGAGAAAGGAACATTAATTTCGATAGGTTTTGGCACAAACTGTTGAATGTAATTATTGATAACATTTCCAAAATTCATTTTTGAAAGAATATAGACACTGATCAAGATAATAATTGCGGTGCCAATAGCATAACCAATGGAACGAAGTAATCCGGACACTAATTCACGGGCTGCCAATCTCTTCGAACTGGTTAATTGATTAAGGCGATGATTTATCTTTTTTAATTCTTCTAATATTTCTGTATCGGTGGTCATAGTTTTATTTTGTCCAAAATGTCGACTAATTCTTCATTTGATAAATTTAAACTTGGAAGAGAGTGAAATATTGGAGTTATATCGTCTGATGTCGATCTGGGAATAATATGCACGTGAGCATGGGGAACTTCATTTCCCATAGTTAGAAAGCTAATATATTCTGGTTGTAATGAAGATTTTTTAATATTTAACGCAATTTTTTGAACGACTTGCCAATACTCGGCAAAATTGGAGACGTCATATACCCAACGATAATGAGATTTTGGAATAACTAAGGTGTGACCTTTGGCAAATGGTTTTATATCAAGAAAAGCTAGAAAATTTTCATCCTCATAAACTTTATGACACGGAATTTGACCATTAGCAATTTTACAAAAAATACAATCCTCCATTATTAACTATAGTATAGAACAAATATCTTGGTGATTACACCACCTTCTCTTTGAAAAAAGAGACCTTATTATGGATTACCAAGTTCTGGATGGAGTCGAGCGATGGTACGAATTATCAATCGCTTGGCTTTGGATAAAGACATCGGAATCAATGCCCCCGCAGCAGCCATATGGCCTCCACCAAAACCAGTGGCAACAGCAATGGCACTGACGTCAAATAATTTGGGGTCACGGGTGCGGAAAGAAACCTTAACACGATTTTTTCCGGCTTCAATCATGGAAATACCAACTTCCCAACCAACCACAGATTTAAGAGTGTTGGCAACCTCACTATTAACACTATCGTCGGCATTAAAATTGGATTTACGAATTAAAGCCTGTGATATGGCAGAAAATGCAATTCGATTGTCGAAATATGTTTCAACATGATTTAAATGAAGACCTAAAAGTTTAAGACGTTCGGGACGATCATTGTTTTCTAAATTGAAAATAGTCTGACTAAAATCGGGAGAAATCTTTGTTAATTTAGCGCAAATAGCGAAGGTTTTACTGGAAGTGGAATTATATTTAAAACCACCAGTATCAGCGTAAATTCCTGCAAATAAACAGGTGGCAATTGTGGGGGTTATTTTTATTTTAAGCTCTTCAAATAATTCGTAAACAATTTGACAAGTGGCAGGTGAAGATCCATCAATTAAATTGATTTGTCCAAAACCTTCATTGCTAGTGTGATGATCAATTACAATTGTTTTTAATGATTCTGGAAAAACTATTTTATCAAGTTTGGAAATTTGTCTGACCTCTGAAGAATCTAATATTATAAATAAATCGAAATCTTTTAGGCTTAAATCAAAATAATTTTTGGGAGTAATAAATTCGGCTCCGGGTAAGGTCATTAAACTAGGAGAAAGATTAGAATCTCCCGATATTAAGGTAACTTCTTTACCTAAACTTTTTAAATAATGAAAAAACGATAAAGCAGAACCAACAGAGTCGGCATCTGGTCCTGGGTGAAGATGCAATAAAATTCGAGGGGATTCATCAATAACAGATTTTATTTGTTGGTAAATTGGAGACACTGATATATTTTAGCAGTAAAAAGGGCAGATTAGTCTTAAGATAATTCGGGATAGTGACATTTTTTCCATTTTTTGCCGGAACCACACCAACAGGGATCATTACGACCCATGGTTTTAGAAACAACCGGTTGTCGAGTAGGTAATTCCAATTTTTCATCAGATTCTTGATCCTGAATGGTTTCGACAGGTTTGCTAGGATCAATTACTTTACCTCTGGTTTCAGTGGCTTGAGTGGGGGCACTTACAGGTGTTGCTACTGGTTCCAGTCTAAAGAGCATTCTGGATAGATTTGATTCATAGCGACGAAGTAAGGCTTGAAACATTTCAAAACCTTCTTTACGATATTCAACCAGGGGATCTTTTTGAGCATAACCTCGGAGACGGACACCGTCTCGCAAATCGTCAAGAGCAGTTAGATGATCAACCCAAAGAGGGTCAAGAGTCTGAATGACAGCATAGGCTAAAATATTGTTGGCTAAATCATTGCCAAAATAATCAGCCCTCTGCTTCCATTGATTTTCCAGAAGTGACATTAAAAATTCGTTTGGATTGTCTGATTTTTTTAAATCTTTTATTAGTTGAATTCTGGCGGAGGAGGCTAAGGGTAATATCTCAGAAAATTCCAAGGCCAATTTTTCTTCATCAAGTTCACTAGTTTCCAGATTATGATTTTCAGCGACAAGATGATTAATTTCTGAGTTTAGATATTTGAAAATGTTGTCCCGATTTTTTTGAGGCTCATTTTTGGCATCGGCTAGAGTATCGTCTCGTAATTTGTAGATAATTTGACGTTGTTTATTAATAACATCATCATATTCCACCAGTGATTTACGAATATCGAAATTATAACCTTCGACTTTGACTTGAATTTGTTCTAAAACACGGGAAACTAAGGGATGAGTTAAAGGAGTATCATCAGGCATATTGAACTTGGTCATGAGTCCCGAAATTTTTTCACCACCAAAGATACGCATTAAATCGTCGTCGAGAGCAACATAAAACTGGGAAAAACCAGGGTCTCCTTGACGACCGGAACGACCACGAAGCTGATTGTCAATCCGTCGAGATTCATGACGTTCAGTACCTATGACATATAAACCACCAAATGAAATTACTTCATCATGTTGTTCTTGCCATACTTCTGGGGTAAATTTATCACGAGGACCACCTAAAATAATATCAACACCACGACCTGCCATGTTAGTGGCTACAGTAACGGCACCCTTCATACCGGCTTTGGCAATTATTTCAGCCTCAGACTGATGATTTTTTGCATTTAGCATCTGGAAAGGAATCTTTTTATTCCGAAGCATTGAAGAGATTATTTCGTTTTTAGCAATACTGGTAGTACCTATTAATACCGGTTGACCAATTTTATGAAGTTCCTCTACCTTGGCGGCTATAGCCGCATATTTACTCCGCTGTGTTTTGAAAATTAAATCATTATCATCAGTTCTTTTAGTGTCACGATTGGTAGGAATGGTAATGACATCCAAATCGTATATTTTTTTGAATTCTTCTGCCTCGGTTGCGGCAGTACCAGTCATGCCTGCCAATTTATCATAGAGTCTAAAATAATTTTGAAAGGTTATCGTAGCCCAGGTTTGAGACTCTTGTTGAACCTTAACGTTTTCCTTGGCCTCGACTGCCTGATGCAAGCCATCAGACCAACGCCGCCCCTGCATTAAACGGCCGGTAAATTCATCAACAATAATAATTTCGCCATCTTTTATAACATAATCTTTATCCTTGTGAAAAAGGGCCTCGGCCTTGATAGCATTCTCAATATAGTGAATAGTTTCAAAAGATTCTTCATATAAATTTCCGACACCTAAAACTTTTTCAACTTTACGAATACCAAATTCTGACAAGGTAGCACTTTTTGATTTTTCATCGATTACATAGTCTGTAGGCTGTAAACCATCTGCAATTTGAGCAAATTTATAATATTTTTCGACGGGTTGATTATTTGGGGATGAAATAATTAATGGAGTCCTGGCTTCATCAATTAAAACAAAGTCGACCTCATCAACAATGGCAAAATTATGATTTGGTCTTTGAACTTTTTGATTAAAATCCCCCACCATATGATCACGTAAATAATCGAAGCCAAATTCATTGTTAGTACCGTAAGTCACATCAGCTTGATATGCCTCACGACGGGAAACAGGACGAAGATGGGCCAAACGATCATCAACTTTTTCGTTAGGATCAGTAAATTCTGGATCTAAAATAAAAGATTCTTCATGAATTATGGCTGAGGTAGTAATTCCAAGCATGTTTAAGGCCTTGGGGTACCAGCCGGCACCGACACGAGTCAGATAGTCATTTGGAGTAATAACATGAACTCCAAGCCCGGTAAGAGCATTTAAATAAGCCGGGAAAAGAACTGAATGAGTTTTACCTTCTCCAGTTCGTTGTTCAGCTACAGATCCCTGATGGAGCGAGATAGCCGCCATCAACTGAACGTCATAGGCACGTTCTCCAATAGTTCGAAAAATAGCTTCACGAACGACAGCATATGCCTCCGGCAATAAATCGTCTAATTTGGCGCCATTTTTAATTTTCTCTTTGAATTCGGTGGTCTTGGCTGACAATTGTTTGTCAGATAATTTCTTTATTTCAGGTTCGAGACTATTAATTTTAGTGACTAAGGGCTTATATCCGTTGATATGACGTCGATTATCGTCCATTAAGTTTTGAAGAAATTTGAACATCGATATATTTTACTATGAATAATGCTTTTTAATTGTCCATAAAAAAGCAAACCCCCCGGCATGGAATCGATAAATCGATTATACCGGGGTGGGTGGCTCCTCTACAATTTAGGGGAGATTACTTTGAACCCGGTAAGGGGCCAAAGAACCTCAGGGATGTTGATGCTACCGTCTTTGGTCTGGAAATTTTCCATAATTGCCAAGACAGCGCGATCAGTAATAACGGTAGCGTTTAGGATGTGGACCAATTGATTTTGGCCATTAATTTTTACTTTGGTATTCAAACGGCGGGCTTGATAATCACCACAGTTGCTGCACGAATGAGTTTCCCGATATTTGTTTTGTCCGGGGAACCAAGTATTGGTATCGTACATACGACGATTCGGTTGAGGTAAATCACCAGTACAAGCTTTGACAACCTGGTAGCTTAGACCAAAACTTTGGAGGATTTCTTCTTCTATGGCCAACATTTCAAGACACATAGCATCGGAAATTTTAAAATCCGGAAGGGTAAAAATATTCATTTCAACTTTGTTGAAAAAATGAACTCTGAATAGCCCTTTGGTATCTTTACCATAAGTACCAGATTCACGGCGAAAACAAGGAGAAAAATTAACATATTTTATCGGAAAAATACTTTCGGGTAATACTTCATTGGAATGGTAAGGAACAACTGAATGTTCTGATGAACTTATAAAGATAAGATCATCTTCCTGACTACTATAAGCGGCATTAAATAAATTTTTGTTACTGGTGTAGCCACAGCCCCATTCAGTTTTTGAACGAATCATGGCTGGAGGAATCATACCCTTGAAACCTTGGGAAATTAATTTATTGAAGGAGTAAAACATGACTGCCATTTCGAGCACAGCACCTTGGTTTTTGAAATAACCAAAACGGGCACCGGAAAGTTCACCGGCTTTTTTGACATCGAGAATATCTAATTTTTCACCAAGATCAATGTGGTCTAAAGGTTCAAAATCAAATTCAGGTTTTTTACCAACTGTCTTCATAACCACATTATCAGAATCGTCTTTACCGACCGGAACATCGTCAGCGGGAATGTTGGGAATTTCTTCCAAAACAGTATTTAAATTATTTTCGGCGGTATTTAATTTTTCTTCAAGAGTTTTAAGTTGTTCTTTTAAATCTTTGCCGGCAGCGATTTGTTCATCACTGGGTTTACCTTTAATGGATTTGGAAATTTGATTTTGTTGAGCACGAAGAGTTTCAACGTCACCTAAGACCTGGCGGTAAGCCTTGTCCAAATCAATCACTTTTGACAAAACAGAAACATCTTTCTGGCGGTTTTCTAGTGCCTTTTTTATCGCTTCGGGATTGTCTCTAAGGAGATTAATGTCTATCATGAGATTGGGGATATTTTAGCACATATATTTTCATTTTTCTCCGCAATTTTATCCGTAACAATATGTATCATTCTGTATCTTACATATTCAATATGTCAGAGTAAATAAAAATTTTAACCTATTCTTAGGGTAAAATATTAGTATATATTTTTTATTTATAATTTATGAATATAGACTTATAGTTTAATTTCTGGGGATATTTTCCGCATGAAACTCACCTACTTTTCCTTAAAAATATGAGATAAAAAACTTTTTTTAGAGATTAATTTGATTAGAAATCCCTTGCATTGAGGTTAGACAAATTTCGATGAATTTTTCGAGGGGAATATTTATTTTGTCAGCGTCCTGACAAAGAATTACTTCATCGCGACGAGTACCGGCGGCAAATTTTGGTTCCTTCAAAAATCTTTTTAGAACCGAAGAAACTTTTACTTCAGCTAACTTTTTACTGGGATAAATTAAGGCGACAGCGGTAATAAGTCCGGTTAGAGAATCAGCACAACGAATAGACCACTCGGCTTTGTTTTTCGGAACAATACCAGTTTGATCGGCATGAGCTTTTACTAGGTGGTCGACTGTGTTGGAAATTTCCAAATGATATTTGGCTAAGACTTCACGAGTTTTGTTTGGGTGTTTATCCTTGGTATCACCGGCATAATCGATATCATGGACTAAACCCGCCAAGGTCCATTCTTCCCGAGCTGGCTCCCCTGCTTCTAATTGATTTTGAGATTTTAGGTAGTCGTAAATTCCCCCTAAACAAGCTTCGAGAGCAAGAGAGTGAAACAGAATGTTGGTTTCTAAATTTGATTTGACGGCTTCGTAATAGGGTTGTCTATCCATAACTTATTTTAGATTGTACGTTTTTTTAGTTTCCTCACTAAGCTCAAATTTTACCTGAGGAAAAAGTGTCCCTTCGCGGGCGGTAATATCTTCTAAAAACCAAAATAGTCGTTCACTGAAACCAAAACCTGAAGTAGGTGGCATACCGTATTCCAACATTTCGACAAAATCGATATCCATCATTTGTGATTCTTCATCACCTTTTTCACGGTTTTTTTGTTGATCATTAAAACGCTCAAACTGATCGACAGGATCATTTAATTCCGAATAGCCGTTTCCTAGTTCTGAACCAGCAATTATGCAATGAAAACGCTCAGTGAGCGTTTCATCATCGGCACGTGTTTTTGCCAAAGGCGAAGAAAATTTAGGTTCATCAACAACAAATATTGGCCCACTAATTTCCTGACGGACAATTTTCCAAAGATTATCAACAATCCGACCCCGATTAGTTAAATCGGTAACATCAAGATGCTGTTCTTTTAATATTTTTAAAATTTTCTCTTCACTGTCATTTAAAATGTCAACGGAAAAACGTTTATTGATTAAATCACCGTAACTAATTCTTTCCCACTTATCAGCTAAATCAAAAGTGTGCTTGCCTTTGGTGAATTTTGTTTTACCATATATGTTTTTAGCTAAGTATTTGTACAAATCCTCAACTAAATCCATGTTTTTGGTGTAATCGGCGTAAGCCCAATACCACTCACCACTGTAATATTCTTGAAGATGTTCATCATCAATACCTTCGTTTCTAAAATTTGGAGCTAAAGTATATATTTTTTCAAAACCACCACCGATTAATCTTTTTTGAAATAGTTCGGTGGAAATTCGCAAGTAGAAATCCTGGTCTAAGGCATTGTGATGAGTCACAAAGGGTTTGGCGTCAGCACCTCCGGTAACTAATTCCAAAACCGGTGTTTCAACCTCAATAAAATTATGATCATTTAAAAAATGTCGGGTTAATTGCCAGAATTTTGATTTACGAATAAATAAATCTTTGCGCTCAGGATTCATCACTAAATCAAGGTAGCGACGACGAAAAATAATTTCCGGATCAGTGAGACCACTCCATTTTTCCGGCAAGGATCGAATGGCTTTACATAACATTTTGATATCACCGGGAAAAACTGAAACCTCTCCTTTTATGGATTTGCTAACAACTCCATAAACCTCAATGAAATCACCAATATCAATCAATTTCAAATCAGTAACACCTATGGTTTGGGTACTGGCATCGGTGGCTGATAAATCGTCTTTTTTGATAAAAATTTGAAGTTTGCCAGACTGGTCTTGAATATGACAAAAAATTAAAGCACCATGTTCACGCCAAGAAATTACTCTTCCAGTAACATGAATTTTTTGATCTACTAGACTGTCGTATTTTTCTACAACATCAGCATTGGAATAATCTTTTTTACTTTGGGAAGGATAGGGATTAATTCCTAACTGACGCAAAGTTTCGACTTTTTTCAATCTGATCCGTCTTATTTCGTCAAAAGTTGACATGACTTATTTTATCAGGCAATAGCGACAATTTTGTAGGTTAATTTGCCGGCAGGAGCCTCAACATCAAATTCATCTTTAACTTTTTTACCAATCATGGCAATACCAAGTGGTGATTGAGATGAAATTTTATTGGCGGATGGATCAGCTTCAAATTCTCCAACTAGGTGGAAAACTCTTTCTGAATTACCGGATATCTTTATTTTTACTTTAGAACCAATTTGAACAATATCAGAATTTCTGTTTTGAGTAATTATTTCAAAGTTTTCTAAAACTTCTTCGATTGAAGAAACTTTGGCATTAACAACTTCGAGTTCGGCTTTAAGCTGAGAAGCTAGGCTGTCTTCACCGGATTCATCGGGTTGGGCAACTTCTTCGATTTTGGCAATGAGTTGATCAGCACGATTGTTTAGATTGGCCAATTCACTAACTAACTGTTGGTGCCCTTCTTGGGTTAGTTGATTTTTTGTCATATTGTTTAATTAATATATTCCGATAAATCGGAATTGTTTCTTTAAATAACATTTTTTATTTTTATTAAGAAATGTTTACCAAAGAAACTAAAAAAAATCCCTCGATGCCTAAAGGCATAGGAGGAAATAGTCTGTAACAAAGTAAGCTTATGTTACAGGTCCTTATGGTAAACTAGATGATAAATTTTGTCAAATTAAAGTGCTAAATTTTTTTAGAGTAATTCCAAAAAGTCGCAAGGTTAGGATAAATAATTCAGCAGGATTAATTTTTTTTAATCCACCAAAATACCGAAAAATAATTTTTTATGTAGCCAATATGTTGTTTTTTGGGGCTATATTTTATGGTCTTTATTTATATAGTCCCTTATTATCGGCTATTTATAAGTATAAATATACAAAAACAGAGGAAATAATAATACCAATTATTACTAATACTGAAGAAAAAGTTATTGAAACTAACGAGTATATTATTAATATTCCAAAAATTCTGGCAACAGCTCCGGTGATTGAAAATGTTTCCCCTTTTGATCAAGCCGAATATGATAGAGTTTTAAAAAATAATGTTGTTGCTCAGGCAAAAGGAACCAGTGTCCCGGGGAGTGGTAAAGGAAAATCAACATATATTTTTGCGCATTCGACTAATAACGCAATCGGAATGTTAAGAAATAACGCTGTGTTTTATTTATTGGGAGAACTTCAAAATGATGATTTTATTTATATAAATTATCACGGAAAAAATATTAAGTACCGGGTATTTGAAAAAAAAGTTGTCTCGCCGAAAGACTTGAATTATTTAAATTATCATGATGAGAATCGAGAAGTCTTAATACTTCAAACCTGTTGGCCGATAGGTACTGATTGGAATCGATTGTTAATTTTGGCTGAATTAGTGATATGACATTAGACTTGTCTTTAGATAGAAAAGATCATGATTATTGGGAAGAACTTAGCGGTATTTTGGCAAAAAATAACTTTGATATAAAAAAAATAAAAAATGCTTATGAATTTGCGACAGAAGCCCATAAAAACCAGGTTAGAGAATCAGGGGAACCCTATATCTCACATCCAGTGTGGATTGCAAAATTAATTGCTCAAATGGAGATTGGTGAAGCGGCGGTAATCGCTTCTTTATTGCATGATTGTGTCGAGGACACACCGGTAACAATTGATGATATCGCGAGTAAGTTTGGTGATGAAATTGCTCTTTTGGTTTCAGGTCTGACTGAAGTAAAGAAAAAAACCAGTGGAATTGAAGTTCACCAAACAAATGTGGAGGTTTTTAGACGTTTCTTGTTTTCCTCGGTTGATGATGTTCGAGTATTGATAATTCGTTTGGCCGACAAACTTCACAATGGATTAACAATTGATGGTTTAAACCGCGAAAACCAAATTAAATATGCTAAAAGAGTTTTGGGAATATATGCACCTATTGCTGATTATGTTGGTTTACATTATTTCAAAAAAAGACTTGACGATATCGCTTTTAAAATTCTTTATCCAAAAGAGGCCGAGAATTTAGAAAAATTGTTGAAAGAACAGGAAAAAGATGAAATAAAAGCTTTAGCCATGGTAAGAACAGACATCGAACAAGTTTTAAAGATTAATAACATCAATAAGGTTGATGTACAGGGAAGAATTAAGAGTCTATACAGTACATATATTAAACTAAAGAAGAAAGGTGAAGGAGGTGTTAAAGACCGGGTAGGAATCAGAATTTTAGCTAATTCAGTAGCAGATTGTTACAATATTTTGGGCTTACTTCATGCCAGATACGAATACCTACCACATGAATTTGATGATTATATTTCCAGTCCAAAGCCCAACGGTTACCGATCAATTCAAACAACACTTAATTGGAAAGACAAAATAACTGTTGAAGTACAAATTAGAACATATGGAATGCATGAATTTAATGAATTTGGACCGGCATCACACATTGCTTATAAAATGAGCACTGATAACAAGGGCGGGGCGGGTTTCGAATGGGTTAGAGATTTAATTAATTGGCAAAAAGGTGATGGTAATGTCAATAATTATCGAATTAATGTATTGAGTAAATTTGTTTATGTTTTCACTCCAAAAGGTGACACCATTCAGCTACCGAAGGGGGCAACAGCCCTTGACTTCGCCTATAGAATCCATACGGATATCGGAGATCGTTGTGCCGGGGCTAAAATTAACAATAAAATGGTTAAAATCAGTCAGGAATTAAAAACCGGCGATATTATCGATATTTTAATCAATAAAAAAATAAACGTGAATAAAAATTGGTTGGATGTAGCAACAACAAGCTTTGCCAGAGAACATATCCGAAAAATGACACTTGAAACGTATAAAAATTAGACTGATTTTTCCGGATAAAATTTTGGATTGACTGAACTAAAGACATAGCGACAAAAGGTGGGAATATCTTTGTTCCAACCACGAGAAGAATGATAATTTGGACAATCATAAAAAAATTTATATTTTACTTTTGCTTGATTTAATTTAAAACTTATTAGTTGATCTTCGGGAAGAGTAGATTTTTCTAAAATAAAACCATTTATTTTCTTTAAGATGCTCCGACGAAAGGCCATATTGGGACCAACGAGTAGTCTAAATCCCCTAATTATAGGAAAAAATACTCCACCAACAGGAAAAGCAATTCTCATTAATACTTTTGCAAAAATACCTCCATCCCATGAGAGCCAATTGCCGCCACAAGCCATAAGAGATTGGTCATCGAAATGAGCGGTTAAATTTTTCAGCCAGTCAACAGGGAAACGAGCATCGGCATCTGTGCGAACAATAATGTCACCAGTGCTTTCACGCCAAGCTTTTTCAACGGTGGGAATAATTCCTTTTTGAGGTTGATGAATAATTCTCAGAGGTAAAACATTTTGGAACTTTTTAACAATTTTCACAGTGGAATCGGTAGAGGCATTGTCACATACAATAACTTCATCAGGGTGCAGGTTTTGTTTTGACAGGCTTATTAGACAATCTTCAATATATTTCTCTTCATTAAAACAAGGGATAATGACCGAAATTTTTAACTTCATAGGTTATTTTAAACTATTCTTCATTAGTTCTTGACGATATTTATTGGCAAAACGATGTGCTTCATCGCGAAGCCTTTCCAACAAAAGTAGGGCTTGAGAGTTTTGAGGTAAATTAATTTCTACCCAAGTATTCGAATTTCTAATAACAATAGTCTCAATTCTTTTAGCCAAACCAATGAGAGGTAAATCAGTAATTGAAGATATAGATGAAACTTGTGGCTTACCACCATCGACAACAATTAAATCAGGAGTCCCCCATTCGGGGTGCTGGAGACGACGATAAATAACTTCTTTCATCATAAATTGATCATCAGGAGTGGCTTTGAAACGAATTCTAAATTTTCTATAGGCACTATTATCAAGTCCATCATTTTGCCATACAACCATTGAGCCAACAAAATATTTAGTACCCATTTGAGAAATATCGTAACATTCGATTCGATGAATATTTTTTATATTTAAATATGGTTTAAGGGTAGTTTCCAAGCTTTCGATGGCCTGACTCTGCTTGTCTTCCGGTAAGTTTATATCTGCATACATATTCTTCAAATTGTGCCACCCGGAAACAATATAGTCTAATGAGTCAATTTGGTTTTTTAAAATTAATGCCTTCTCAAAATTTTCAGACTTTGAAGCAAGTTTCATTTCTTTTTTTAAAGAAGAGAGAAGTGAATTAAAGTGACCATTCAGAATTTTTTTAATTTTTATTATATTTTGATGATAGGGTTTTGAATCCGGACTTAGACCTGGACAGAGACCTAGGTGACAAAAAAGGCAATCACCCTTGGGGTGAGTTTCTTTGCTCCTAAAAGGAAAAAGACGACGGATAGTTTTTAAAAGAGATTTGACAGAAGTGGCATCTGGAAAAGGACCAAAAATATCAGCGTGTGATGGCAAATTACTGGAGTGTGCCGTAAAAACAATAGGGATTTTTGATTTTGAAATACAGATGTATAAATATGATTTGTTATCCCTAAGTTGAGAATTATATTTGGGATGATATTTTTTAATTAGGGATGATTCCAAAATGAGAGCTTCAATTTCTGAACCGACGATTCGGGTTTCAATTGAATCGATTTGAGAAACCAGGGTCTTTGTTTTTGGACCAAGAGCATCATCGCGTTGAAAATATTGAGTAACTCTTTTTTTTAAATTAATGGCTTTGCCAACGTAAATTATTTCACCAATAGAATTGCGGTAGAGATAACATCCCGGATTTTCAGGAAGAATTTTTAGATCGATCATAGTATTTTTTCAAATATTGGCCGGTGTAGGAACGGGATACTTTGGCAATGTCGACAGGAGTGCCAATAGCAACTATTTCTCCACCCTTGTCACCGCCCTCAGGACCGAGATCAATGACCCAATCGCTATTTTTAATGACATCTAAATTGTGTTCAATGACCACAACAGTGTTACCCATATCAACTAAACGACGCAAAACTTTAATTAATTTATCAACATCGTAAAAATGAAGACCGGTGGTGGGCTCGTCTAAAATATATAAAATTTTGCCATTGAATCTTTTAACCAATTCCCGACTAATCTTTAAACGTTGTGATTCACCGCCCGACAAGGTATTGCTGGATTGACCTAATTCTAAGTAACCTAAACCGACCTCTTGAATAGTATTAATTTTACGACTGATACTGTGGATGTTTTTAAAAAAATCGGCAGCTTCATCAAAAGTCATCTTTAATATTTCGGCAATGTTTTTACCTTTGTAAGAAACTTCTAAGGTTTCATCCTTAAATCTGGTTCCATGACATTGGTCACAAGTAACGTATATATCGGGTAAAAACTGCATTTCAATTTTTATTTGACCCTGACCTTCACAGGCTTCACAACGACCACCCTTGGTATTAAAAGAAAAACGTCCGGCATTAAAACCACGAATTTTAGCTTCGGTAGTTTGGGATAATAATTTTCGAATATCATCAAATAATTTGGTGTAAGTTGCCGGATTACTACGCGGAGTCCGACCAATTGGAGATTGATCAACCAGTAAGACATCAGAAAGATTTTCAGCGCCTTCAATTTTGTCATATTCTCCGATAGTGCCATAATAAGCACCCAGAGTAGCCTTCCTAACCCCACCATAGAGAGTGTCATGGACCAGAGTTGATTTACCTGAGCCAGAGACACCAGTAACAGAGATTAATTTATTGATGGGAAAATCAACATTGATATTTTTTAAGTTCCATTGACGAGCACCCGTGATTTTTATTCTTTGACCAAAAATATTGTTTTGAACAGGTGGCGGGTTAATCGAAAGTTTACCTGAAAGATATTGACCTGTAATACTTTTTTTATTATTTTTAATATCATCTAAAGTTCCTTCAGCTACAACTTCTCCGCCACCCTTGCCGGCATATGGACCAAAATCAACGATATAATCGGCTGATTTAATAACATCTTCATCGTGTTCAACAATGACAACACTATTACCCAAATCTTTTAATTTTCTTAATGTACCGATTAAACGATCGTTATCACGAGAATGAAGACCAATGGTTGGTTCATCTAAGATATAAAGAACACCAGTCAAGCCAGTACCAATTTGGGAAGCCAAACGAATCCGTTGAGATTCACCGGAAGATAAAGTTCCGGCCTCTCTTTCTAAAGACAGATAGTCAAGACCAACGGCTAATAAAAATTCCAAACGAGAATGAATTTCCCTTTGAATTGATTCCAAAACTTCTTTTTCTTGTTTTGAGTCCAACTTTTCAGACAAATCTGTTATCCATGTAAATAAATTTTCAATTGACAACTGACATGTTTGATAAATATTTTGACCCAATATAGTGACCGAAAGGGCATCTTGATTGAGACGAGAGCCATGACAAATGGGACAGCTTTCCTTAATCATATATTGTTCTAATTCATCCCGAACACCTTCAGAAGGAGCATTGAAATATCTTGACTCAAGCATTTTTGCCTTCCATTCAGGAAATTTTGAACGATCAATTTGATATTTAGAACCAAGACCTTTACATTCTGTACAAGCACCTTGAGGTGAATTAAAGGAAAACAAATGAGGTTCAATGGGTGGTAGGGATAAATTACAAATAGGACAAGCAAAGTTTTCTGAATATAAAGTTTCCTTGAATTCTTTTGGATTCTCAGGAAAATCAAAACCCGGATCATCAATTCGAGCCATGATTATTTGACCATTACTTATTTTTAGGGCTAGTTCAACATCATCAATTAATCGGCTGTATAAGTTTTCAGCATTTTTTAATGTCTCTTTACTAACGGAGACCCGATCGCAAACGGCATCAATATTGTGCTTGTTCGTTTTGACAATGCCAAAATCTGAATATAGATCGACAATTTTCCCATCAATTCGAAGCCATTTGTAGCCTTGTTTGCGGAGATTCTCGACTAAACCATGAAAATCACCAGCTTTGTTTCTAACCAAGGGGGCTAAAACTAAAAATCGATAAGGTGTATTGGAAACTTCCTGTTTTAAGGTATTAATTATCTGAGTAACCATCTGTTTGCTGGTTTGAGGCATAACTTCTCGACCACAATTTGGACAATGGGGGTGGCCGACACGAGCAAAAAGTAAGCGGAGATAGTCATAAATTTCGGTAACAGTACCAACTGTAGAACGAGGATTGTGGGAAATAGCTTTTTGATTAATAGCAATCGAGGGAGATAGTCCTTCAATAAGATCAACCTCAGGACGCTTCATGTTGCCCAAAAATTGGCGAGCATAAGAGGAAAGGGATTCCATATAACGACGTTGGCCTTCTGCAAATAGGGTGTCAAAAGCCATGCTAGATTTTCCGGAACCGGAAACGCCGGTAAAGACTACAAATTTATTTTTAGGAAACTCAAAGGAAATATTTTTGAGATTATTCTCACGTGCTCCTTTGACTATTATTTTATCTAACATTAAACCCACCCTACCCTCCCTTGAAGAAGGGAGGCAAAATATTAATTAAAATATTAAAAGTAAATTAACAACTGTTTATTATAAACTAAAAGCTTCGTGTTGTCTTCGGGTATTATTTATTAACTTTCTATATCCTTAATAAAAATTTAATCCTATAATTTGATTAAAATATAATTATAATGATATAATAATTCGTGGCTGAAAATAAAGTTTCAGATGTAATAGCTGTTTGTTCCGAGTGTGGATACCCTTGCCCTGATTTTACCGTCAACGACCTAGCTCCTTTTCACTTGAGAGGTGATGGCACTAAATGCTTAGGTATAAACAAAGAAATGATTAAGGTAACACCGATTGTAGTTAGACCAAAACACAGTTTTACAACTTTTCGATTTCAAGGATTTTATCGCGGAGTTTAATGGCAGATTCAAAATCAAGATCGGTAGCGTAGGTTCGCATTTCCTTTTTTAACTTAGAAATATGAGCTTTTCGTTGATTGGGGGTAAGTGAGGAAGGTTCAATTTCCAAAAGTGGAGTAATAACCATATTTTTGGCATTGGCCTCAATTAAACGAGGCCGAATTGCCTTGATAATAGTTTGGGGGGTAATATGATGATCCTCATTGTATTTTGTCTGGATCTTACGACGGCGATTAACTTCTTTTATGGCCTGATCCATAGCATTTGAAACGACATCAGCGTATAAAATTACCTGACCATCGACATGGCGTGAGGCCCGACCCATTATTTGAATTAGAGATGAACGGGAACGTAAAAATCCCTGATTGCCTGCGTCAAGAATAGTGACCAAAGAAACTTCCGGTAGGTCCAAGCCCTCACGTAACAAATTGATACCTACCAATACGTCAAAATCACCACTTCTAAGTTTGTCCAATATTTCAGTTCTTTCTAATGTTTCCACGTCAGAATGAAGATAAGCAACCTTCAAAGGAATACCCGTCTTTTTGGGATCAGCTAGATAGGCTGCCAATTCTTCAGACATCCTCTTGGTCAATGTAACCACTAAGGTGCGCTCTTTTCTGTCGACTCTTTTTTTAATTTCTTCAATTAAATCTGGGATTTGATTCTTGCTCGGTCTAACCTGAATAGGAGGATCAATCAGACCGGTCGGACGGATAATTTGTTCGATGATATTATTTTTAGAATCTTCAATTTCAAAATTGGCGGGAGTAGCCGAGACATAGATGGCTTTGGGGATACGTTCATAAAATTCGGTCCAATTTAAAGGACGATTATCATAAGCACTTTTTAGACGAAAACCATAGTCAACCAAAGTCTTTTTGCGGGCAGAATCTCCCCCGCTCATTCCACCGATTTGAGGGACACTAACATGCGACTCATCGATGACTGTTAGAAAGTTGTCTCCCCAAAGATAATGAAAATAATCAATGAGGGTATATGGAGGATCACCGGTTTTCCGACCAGGTTCAAAATAGAGAGAATAATTTTCAATACCGTTAACATAACCAACTTCCTGAAGCATTTCCATATCATAGTCAACCCGTTGCCGAAGTCGATGAGCCTCTAAAATTTGACCTTTGTCTTCAAAATTCTTAACTTCCTGATCACAATCCGATCTGATTCTGGCGATAATTTCTTTTAGGTTGGTACCGGAAGCGCCAACATATTGCTTGGCTGGAAAAAGTTGATATGATTTCAGATCAAATTCATGACCCGAAAAGGGGTTGCGTTCAGTAATATTTTTTATTTTTCCTTCAGTATCAAAATCTAAAACAATTATCCAATCGGCATATGAAGGCCAAATTTCCAATGTTTCACCTCGGACTCGAAATTGAGCTCTTTTAAATTCCATTTCTGAACGAAGATAAAAGAGATTAACCAATTCTTCAAATAGCTGACGTCTGTTCCATAAATCACCTATTTTAAGGGTTAAAGTTTTACCACCAAATTCACGGGGGTCACCAATATTGTAAATACAAGAAACCGAGGCAATAACAATATTATCTTTTCCTGAAAATAGATTTGAGGTGGCCTCAAGTCGAAGCTTATCGATAAGGTCATTAATTTCTACCTCTTTGGCAATGTAGGTATCTGAAGATGGTAAATAAGCTTCCGGCTGATAATAATCGTAATAGGAAACAAAATAGGAAACTTTGTTGTTGGGAAACAATTCTTTAAATTCCTGATATAGTTGAGCCGCTAATGTTTTGTTGTGGGAAATTATTAGAGTCGGCAGTTGAACATTTTGAATAATATTGGCAATAGTAAAAGTTTTACCGGAACCGGTAACACCAAGGAGAGTTTGTTTAGCGACTCCATTTTGGAGATTAGCCGTGAGCTTAGCGATAGCTGCGGGTTGATCACCGGCAGGAGACATATCGCTTATCAACTTAAAAGGCATGGATATATTTTATCAGTTCGGGTTATATTTGGGTAGAAAGAAAAAATCAATTCGGTTCAAATAAAATAGACAAATTGTGTCTATTAGATTCAGGTATGAATACTTCGATGGAATTGATATCTGAAAAATAAACAACTTGAACTTCTCCCGGATCTAAACCAATAAAGATGCCATTAGAACGAACCATATCCACAACAATATTTTTTGATTCAGTAAGACTTACAACCTCAACATTTTTTTGAGTCGTGATTTCAGGAATAGTACATCTGGCATAATTGTTATAAGGGTTGATACAAACGATAGCGCCGATTTTTTTATCAGGTGACAAAACTTTAAGGGCAATTGTATCGCCATTGATAGAATTAATATCTGCCAAATTCCATTCTCCTTGTCTAAATAAACGGGATCGAAATAAATGAAGTAGCTTGTCGTAAAATATTTGAGTATCAGTATCAGTTTCCTCGTCGGGGAAGCGTGAAATCTGCATCGGAGGTCTAATCTTTAAGCCCATTTCCTGACCCTGATTAACCATAAAAATTGAATTTGGAATTATCCCTGCCAAAACAGCGGCGGCTTTTGATAACTTGGGACCTAATATTCGTGAAGCTCGTTCTTCGTCATGATTTTCAATGTATAAAGTGTCGTGATAATGTCTGCCATTTTTTTCGGCTGTTAAAAGATTCTGAATCTGAGATTTTATAGTTTGGGGTGATTCGTGCAAAATTTTATAGAAGTCCTGATTGTAAATGTAATCAAATACCTGACCCAAATATTCTTTGTCCCAATAAATTTCACCAAGAAAATCAAATTGTTGATGGATGTCGGTTTTTACAAGTGGTATTTTTTCCTGCCAAAAGGAATGCTGTTGAATAAAATCTCTATGTTTTTCTGATAAGATCCAACCCCAAGTTCGAATGAAGGTTGAAGGATCTAATAACATTGCCATATCGCACCTAACCCCATCGGAATGTCGACTTAATTCTATAAGCTGTTTTGCCATTTCTTCATGAAGCTCTGGCACTCCATAATTCAACTGAAGAGTGTCAGCCCATTCAGGATAATTAGGATCTTTTCCGTGAGCAATATAATATGTTTGACCATCATTGGCAACTACTGGACAAAATAAATTTAAATTTGAATTATATTGATCTTGATTTCCCTGAATAAAATATTCGGGATTACTTCTAACTAATTTTGAGTCCAATGCGGTATGATTTGGAACAAAGTCGATCATTACCTTTTTTCCATGCTGATGCAACTTATCAACCATTACATCCCAGGCTTCCCAATTTTTAGCAATTTTAGGATTGGGAGTATATTCCGGAATGGCAAAAGGAGAAGCAGCCACATCTTTGTTTGGATCAAGGTCGGGCAAAGCATAGCGAAATTCGTGACACCATTTTTTGGCATGTTCCTGACTAGCTGTACTAGGTGTATAAATTCCCATAAACCAGAAATAATCATATTTTCCAAAGAGATCATTCCACTCTGAATCGGGAACAGTATCAATTGTTATTGGTTGATCATATTTTTTTGATAATTGATCAATCCATAATCTGGTATTAATGAGATAGAGAGTTTGATGGTGTCCAATTTCAGAGGGTTTTAACCAATCCCCAAATTCAGGGGGTAAAGTTGACTTATGAGATATATCTATACTATCGGGAATATTTATATTTCGTTCCCTTATCATATGATCATGTGTTATACGGAGTTTAAATTATTATCTTAGTTATTAGTAGTAGGGACTAGATATCTTTAAGAATGAGGATTAAAGTTTAGTGAGAATGCTAACAAAAGTATGGAGTGCGGCCAACTATGGATTAGAGGCAGTTCAAATTGAAACTGAGGTTAACGTGGCGGAAAAAGGATTTCCAGGATTTACGGTAGTGGGACTTGCTAGTAAAGCAATTGAAGAAGCTAGAGAAAGAGTAAAAACAGCCATAATTAATTCTGATTTGGAATTTCCAACAGCAAAAATTACTGTTAACTTGGCCCCAGCTGATTTACCAAAAGAAGGTGCTTGTTATGATTTACCCATTGCCATAGGCATCTTAGCATCAAGTGGTCAAATAGAATTATCAAAAGATAAAGCATACTTTTTTGGGGAATTATCGTTGGACGGAAGTCTTCGACACTCTCGAGGAGTATTTTTATTGGCAATTTTGGCAAAGGAAAAGGGGGTAAAGAAAATTTTTGTTCCAAGATTGTGTGCCAATGAAGCAGCTGTCGTCGAGGGAATCGAAGTGTATCCGGTAGATTCTTTAACAAAGTTAATAAAACATTTGGAGGGAAAGACCTTAATAGAACCTTTAAAATATATCCAGAGTCAGGACTTATTGGATGAAAGTGTAATTCAATTTGATTTCTCAGAAATTTTGGGGCAAGAATCGGCAAAAAGAGCTTTAGAAATTGCCGCTGCCGGTGGACATAATATATTTTTGATGGGACCACCAGGGAGTGGAAAAACTATGCTGTCGCGGGCATTACCGGGAATTTTACCGCCACTTTCTGAAGAGGAAAGTCTTGAAGTAACTAAAATCTATTCGATTACTGGAAATATTCCACCAGGGGGGTCTTTAATTAGAAATAGACCTTTTCGAAGTCCACACCACACGACATCACAAGTAGGACTTATTGGTGGGGGAAGTAATCCTCGTCCTGGAGAAATTTCCTTGGCTCACCGCGGAGTTTTATTTTTAGATGAGTTTCCTGAGGTGAGTCGGATGTGTCTTGAATCTCTCCGACAACCATTGGAAGATGGAGATATAACAATTTCTAGAGCAAGTGGTTCGGTAAATTTTCCATGCCAATTTATGTTAGTAGCTGCAGCAAATCCCTGCCCGTGTGGCTACCTAGGTGACGATAAAAAAGAATGTAAATGTAATATTCATCAAATCATGAACTATCAAAAAAAGTTGTCTGGACCAATAATGGACAGAATTGATTTACATCTAAATGTACCACCGGTGGATGTCAATAAGTTGATGATTGGAGAGAGTAATAATATTGCTGAAAAATCTGTAAATATTCGAAATAGAGTAATAAATGCCAGAGATATCCAAAAAAATAGGTTTTCAAAAATAAAAGGAATTTATTGCAATGCCGATATGAAAAACAAGCATTTAAAGGAATTTGCAAAATTGGAGAATAGTGCTAATTTACTTTTAAAACAAGCTGTAAATAAATTTTCGTTATCGGCGAGAACGTATTTTAGATTGATAAAAGTTGCTAGAACTATCGCAGATTTGAGCAATTCAGATAATATTAAGGATATTCATATTGCTGAAGCGCTGCAATATAGAGTGAGGACTGGAGAATAAAAATGTTTGATACTGCTAAAAAAGAAAATTATCACAAGGGGAGATACGGGGAGAATATTGCCAAGGAGTATTTATTAAAAAGGGGCTATATTTTTATTGAGGCGAATTTTGAAAATAAAATTGGAGAGATCGATTTGATAATGAGCGACCGCGATTGGCTGGTATTTATTGAAGTGAAATATAAAAGTGATAATCGGCTAGGAATTCCAGAAGAAATGATAAATAGAAATAAAATTTGTCAGATAAAGAGAGTCGCAGAAAGTTATTTAGTAGAAAAAAAAGTAAAATTTTTTGAAAAATTTAGAATTGATGCGGTGTGTATTTTGGATGACAAAATTAGACATTATGAAAACTTAATTTAATTACAAATTACTAATTACGAATTACGAATGAAGAAATGGAAAAGTTATCCTATTAATATTATTGAAAAAAAGGATTTCCCAGAACATTTAAGGGTAATAAAAAATTGCCCGGAAAAATTATATTATCGGGGAAATTGGGATAATAAAATTTTTGAAAAAAGCTTGTCGATGGTTGGAAGCCGACGAATGAGCCGATATGGACAAGAAGTGGTGAAAAAATTTATACCAGAATTTGTGGCCAATAAGATAACTATAATTTCTGGCTTTATGTATGGAATTGATACTGAATCACACAAAAAATGTTTAGAATTTGGTGGAAAGACTGTAGCGGTATTAGGTGGAGGTTTAAATATTTTAGTGCCACCAGAAAATAGTAATTTATACAATGATATTTTGGAAAAAGACGGTTTAGTAATTTCTGAATATATTTCAGATTTTCAACCAACTTTATGGAGCTTTCCACAAAGAAACAGGATTGTGGCTGGATTATCAACTTTGGGAATTCTAATTGTTGAGGCAGGAATAAAATCAGGTTCGCTAATAACAGCCAGAATAGGTCGAGAACAAGGTAAAAGAATATATGCAATTCCTGGTCAATTGACGAGTAGTACTGCTGAAGGAACAAACTATTTAATAAAGAATAATTTAGCTCAAATAATAACATCTCCTGTCGATATAACCGAAAACAAGACTATTAATACACAAGAAATATTATTTGAGAGTACTGATTCAATGGAAAATATTATTATTCAACTATTGAAAATAGAACCTCTAAGTATTGACGAACTGTGTTTAAAAATGGACAATGGCATTATTGAATTAAATTCAAAAATTACTTTAATGTTGTTAAACAATCAAATCTTTGAGGAAAACGGAAAAATATATTTAAAAAGATGATAGAAGAATTAAATAGTAGAAATATTCGACTAGTCGACAGAGTTAGGAGAAGATTTAACATTTCAGATACACCAATAGAAATGGATTTGAGTTTAGAAAAAGGTGAAATATTCAGGATTCTAACAACAGGTCGAGGTAAAAAGAAATCACATTGTTCTAATCGCTATCCCAAACACGAATGGGAATTAAAAGATTCTTAAAGATAGGGCGCCCAAGTGGTGATAGGGGCAGTATTGCCGATAATAAAATTAATTGTATATAAGAAGACTGCCGGAATTATCAGAAAAAATATTAAACGAACTTTTGATGAGGCGATCTTTTTTCCAAAGGCTAAAAACACAAAAGGATAAACAGGAATCATATAGCGGCTAATATCACGATGAGCTACCATTACACTGGCAAGAGTATAAATTAGAGGAAAAATTAAGACTATATCAAGCTTATATCTTTTCCATAGTTTGGCCACGGCAAAAAAACAAAGGGCAAAAACGTAAATCACATCTTCAAGCCAAATAGTATTAATCCAAGTACGAGTACTAACAAAGACTTGATAGGGAAAGGGGGTTAAATGAAAATTATCACCGGAATGAAAATAGGCGAGAAAATCCCCTGTTTGAAGAAAATAATAGTAAAAAATTCCCAGAGCAGAAAGAGGAATAAGTAAGTAAAATAGATAATTGGTATTTAATTTTTTAGTTTTTTTATAATCAATAAAGGCAATAATTAAATAGGAGGCAAAAAGTAATATTCCAGGACTTTTTAAAGTTTGAGAAAGAGCTGCAAAAATTGCTGACAACCAAAAGTTCTTCTTTTTAAAAAAAATAATGGACAACAAGATAAAACTTAAAAACCACATTTCCGGGGCACCAACTAAGCGAAGAACAAAGAGGCGAGCCGGAAAAAATATCATTAAAAATGCCAACCAAAAAGAAGTTCTTTCTTTGAAAAATTGTTTATAAAAATAGAAAGAGACTAAAGTAAAAAGAAGTGAACCAAATAAAGTGGTAAGAAGCATGGCCTTGGGAGTGTTGGTAAATAAGGAAAAATATCTTATTAAAAGCGGATATCCGGGAAGATGAGCGGGGTAGTATTCCAAAGGTTGGGGTAAAGAATAATTGGTGGCGATACAATCCTTTTTATATAAACACTTGGCTACAATCATGTAGTTTGGTCCATCGTAGTTAGCAAAAACAGTTTCTAGTGTCGTTGTAGGAAAACCTAATTTTTGGGGTAAATTTTTATAAAATCCAAACCAAATCAAAGCTGTGGAAATGAAAGTAATCAGTAATAAGAGCAATTGGAAGCGATATTTGTTAAAATTCATCTGTTTTAATTGTACATCATGGCCCCATCGTCTAGTGGCTAGGACGACAGATTCTCATTCTGCCAACCAGGGTTCGATTCCCTGTGGGGTCACCATCTAAAAATATGATTGAAAGCTGTTTGAAGATAAACAAAGAATATCCATGGTTTCCTGGTATTAGACAGGATTTTAGCATTGTTCTGGAAGATGAAAGAACGGTCGGTAGTCTCTCGATTACCAGATTCACTATTACTGAGCCATTCGAGACGAGATGGACTTATCTAAATAGTATTCAAATTCCTGATTTGGAAAACAGGGGTCAAAGTTTTGCATCTCAGGCAATGAGGGAAGTAAACAAATTAATTAAACTTGAAGACAGAAATGGAATTTTAAAAAATTCTATTATCGAGAGAAATAAACGTGATTTTTATCGTCATCAGGGATGGACAAAGGTAGGTGGTGTTGGAACTCAATGGGAATTTTTATTGAACCAACCCCTGTCTGTTTTTTTGATGAGACAAACAATAAGTGTAGTTAAAGAGAATTTTGTCAGATAAATAGGTCAGACCTAGAATGGCATTTCATCTGGAATAACGATATCTTCGACCTTATCTTCAACTTGAGTTTCCTGAGCTTCAGGAGATGAATTCTCATCAACTGAACGGCGTTCAGTAAAGGGAATAACGGTTTCAGCAACAATCTCACTTATATATTTTTTGGTACCATCTTTGGCATCATATTGACGATTGTCAATGCGACCAGTAAGAGAAACTTTCATACCTTTTTTGACTGTATTAGAAATATATTCAGCCTGTTTTCCCCAAACCACAATATTATGGAAAGTAGGAATATCGGTCCATTGATCATCTCTTTTAATGGAGTGATTGGTGGCAACACCAAAACTACAAACAGCAGAACCTGAAGGAGTATATCTTAACTCTGGATCACGTGTAACATTGCCGGTGATTACGGCCATATTTATACTAAATGCCATATTATTTATTAAATAAACTTTTAATCCAAGCGATTTGGTCACGTAACCACTCAATGGTGGAACGAATTTCATTAACAGTTTCTTTAGTGTTATTGATTTTTTCCCGCGTCTTAGTCATAAATTTATTTTATATCTATTAATTCAACCTCAAAAATTAATGTAGACTTGGGAGGAATAACCCCGGGAATTCCCCTTTCACCATAGGCCATATCATAAGGAATGATTAATTTTCTTTTGCCACCAACTTTCATACCTGGAACACCTTTGTCCCAACCACGAATTACATGACCGACACCAATTTCTGTTTCAAAAGGTTTACCGCGGTCATAAGAAGAATCAAATTTGGTTCCATCTTCAAGCGTCCCACGATAATGCATGGAAACACCGTCACCGGATTTGACTTCAACACCACTTCCAACGACAAGATCTTCGATTATTAGTTTCGACATATATTTTCATTATACCCTAGAGAGTAAATTTACCATCTTTGTAAATAATCTTTTTGGTGCCATTAATCAAATTAGCAGTGACAGTACGATTGGTTGTAGCAATGATGTCAGTGTGAATCACTGAATCATTAAAACCCATATTACTCCACTGATTTTCAGTTATTTTAGCTGAATTTTTAGAATATGATTCATGAAATGAAGCGCCAAGCGCAATATGTGTATTTCCATATCTTCCACCAAAATTTTCGTCATATAAAGTTTCGGCCATGAATTTATTGATTTTTGAAAAACGTTTATCGGTAAGAGAAAATTCGCCAATTTTATCTGCATTTTTGGTGGCAATCATTTCTTTTAAAATATTTTCTCCCTTGGAGGCGGTTGATTTAATAACAACACCATCCTTAAATTCTAAATAGATATCACGGATTTCATTGCCATATCGATAGAGAGGTAAATCAAATGATATATGGCCTTGAGTGAGGCGCCAATCAGGAGAAATGAATATTTCAAATGAAGGAATATTACAGCCATCTCCTCCAAGCCATTGACGATTTTTATCAATACCAACAATTAAATCTGTATTTTTAGACTCTAGATGAAAAGAATCAACTGGTAATTTATTTAATTTATGTCGTAACTGATTCATACTTTCCTGAATATCTTGCCAGCGCAAAAGTGGTGTAGGATCATCCAAATAACAAGCTTTAATGACTTGCTGCCAACAACTTTTAAGTGACATTTTGGCTTCGGCGGCCATGGCGGGTGTGGGATAAAGACCAAGAGTCCAAGAAAATTTACCTTGAGACTCTTTTTTATGCCGCCAATCAAGATATGGCTTAAGCGACAAATTTTTTTGCATAATTTTTTGAGGATTGATGCCTTCAAGTTCGTGTTTGTTTGTTTCCGCGATGATAGTTAAAAAGTGATCAGCTTGTTTGACTTTACCTTTTAAAAAATGAGCTGGGAAAAAATCTAACTGAGAAGAGTCGGCCAAAGAAAAAAATTCTTTTTCGAATTCGTCAGGTATATATTGAATAATTGGTTGAGCCTTGGCTTTTAAAACACTTCTGTATAAGGCCAATAGTAGAGGTTTGGCATATTCCTGAACTTGCAAAAAGACTACTTCCCCCGCCCTGATGCCCTGGCCATTATTAAGGGCATAATTTATTAAAATATCAGCATAATTGTCTAATATTTTTTGATCCGGCTTGTAATTCATGAACTTATTATACTGCCAATGGTAAAATACTCCTTATGGATTTTATAAAAAGATTTAAGAACAATCCCAATAAAATATATTTTATTCTTGCGGCATTGGGATTTATATTAATTAATGTTGTCGGACTGATTCTGTATCAGGCGAAAAAAAATAAAAGTGATGAACCGGTAAAAATAAGTGCTGAGCAAATAACTGAAGTGGTGAACATTCCAACTCCAACTGAGGGTCCAACACCAACCGATTTCCCCACAGCTACTCCTGAGCCGCCAACTCCAACCAATAAACCCACAAAGGCACCTACAGCAACCGTAACTCCCAGTCCAACTAATACACCTACCCCGGGACCGACAAGTACACCAGTTCCGTCGCCAACAAGTGTACCGCCGACAAACACCCCAACTCCAATCCCTCCCACACCAACGATTACCCCAAAACCAACGATAACAACCACACCTATATTGACATCGGGACCGACAATGACCCCTTAATTATTATTCAAATAGATTTGAATATCGGTAAAATTATTTTCCCCTAATATGGGTATTAGGATTGATTGGTGATCTTTACTTATACCCATCTTAAGAAAATTCTTATCAGTAATTGCTAGAGAATTTATTTTGTATTGTGAAAATTCCGGAGCGCGCGAAATATATTGTTCCATCTCTGAAAAACTCATGTCAGTTTTGATGTGACTACTCAGAGTTTTAATAAGAGGAATTATTTTACTAAAATATTTAAGGAAACAATTTTGTTTTTGATTGCTTCAACGACCAAACGTTGCCGTTCCGAACGATTAAAGTCTCCACCATCGGTTTGAGAATGACGAGAGCGGGCAAATTTTAGAGAAGTAATACCATCGAGATGATTTAATCCTTTGTCAAAATGGAGTTTTTCATAACGACAGATAAACTGTTGGTCTAATTTGTCTCCGGACATGGTGGCACTAATGGCTTTTATTTCATCTTCACTCTTACCACAAAGATCAGTTGTACCAACATCAAGTGGATAAAATTCGTCATCAAAAGTTTTGGCAACCTTGACATCTAAACCATCAAGCTGATCAATTGCTTTGGTAAATCCTGAAAAATCAACTGCAAAAAAATAATCAGGTTTTATGCCAGTAACTGCTGAAACAACGTATTTTGACATTTCACCACCTCCAGCAGGTCCGGTAAATTCGATGGCTTTGTTGGGATATTTTTTATCACTGATACCTACAGCATAGGCAGAATTTATTTTTGCAGATTGAGTAGCAGTGGTACTAATAGGCATAACCACCCACAGGTCACGAGGTAGAGAAATCAAATCAACTTTTTGTAACTTGGGACTAATTCTGGCAAGCATAATAGAATCGGTTAAATAGCCACCATCGTGATTGGCACCAGCATAACCTAAAAGTAATATTGAAAAATCCCGATTTGGGTCGGGGGTGGGAGTGACAGTTGGTGAAATATTTAATGTTCTGTTTGGAATAACAACCATTTTCTGAAAACTTCTCTTAAAATAAAAGTAAGTCCCCAAGGGAAAAAGAGAGACCAGTAGAAAAAAAATAAGAACCCGTTTCCATTTCATGTGATTTAGTATAAACTACAAAAGACCATGAAATTAAGATACAAGAGAGTCTTGCTGAAATTGAGTGGTGAATTGTTTGGTGAAAACAACAAAGAGGGAATCGATTTTGATAATGTTGGAAAAGTGGCAAAGTGCTTGATTGATCTTAAGAAAAAATATCCTATAGATTTAGCGGTAGTGATTGGAGCAGGCAACATTTTTAGAGGTAGGATGGTGGAAAATAGAGATTTTGACAGAGCTCAAGCAGATTATATGGGAATGTTGGCAACAATTATAAACTGTTTAGCTTTGCAGGGAGAGATTGAAAGATTGGGGGGAGAAACCAGATTAATGTCGGAGTTAAATGTAGCTTCTGTATGTGAACCCTTCATCCGCCGTCGGGCCCTAAGACATTTGGAAAAAGGTAGAATTGTAATTTTAGCCGGAGGAACCGGGAGTCCTTTTTTTACTACTGATTCTGCGGCTGCCCTGAAAGCTACTGAATTGCAATGCGATGTAGTGATAAAGGGAAGCAATGTTGATGGAGTATATGACTGCGACCCAAAAAAGAACGATTGTGCCAAAAAATTTGAAACCATAACCTATCAATATGCTCTGGAAAAAGGGTTGATGGTTATGGATGCAACAGCTTTCGCATTGTGTCAACATGAAAAGATTCCCATTATTGTCTTTGACGCAGATAATTTAGATAATCTAGACAAAATCGTGGCCGGTGAAAAAATAGGAACTCTTATTAATGAAAAATAATTTCGAATTGTAAATTAAGTCTTATAGTGCTACCCGGTTTAACTTGCAGTGGATTGTCGTTAATACCATTTTTAGGTCGGGTTACCGGTTCAAAACAAACAAAATTTCTGTCAGGAAAGTTTTCGTTTTGTGACCAAATTTGAAGATAGTTAAAATATTTTATATCGGCATTGGTAATTTCCCTAATAACTAATTTGTATTCAGGAAATAAGGCAATAAATTCGTTTTTAAAATTATATAAATCATTGGGCGGGTTTACATTCCAATCTGCTAATAAAGGATTGAATTGAGGAAAATTGATCAATTTTATTGATGATTTTTGTGAATGTTCAATTGGCCAATAGGGGTGGAGTCCGGGTGAAATAGGCATATCTACATCTCCCAAATTTTGGACTTCAAGCGAATAGTTAAGTTGGTTGTTGATAGCTTTTAATTTCAAATCGACAATAAATTTATGCGGATATATTTGCCTATACTCAGGATTAATATTATTTTCTGTTAATTGTAGATGACAAGAATCTTCTGATACTTTAATGTTTTTCCATTCTGAAACACGACCAAAACCATGACTGGGAAGTGGAGGACCGTAATCAAAATTGGGAAACAATAGAGGGATGCCAGTCCGTTTTAATTCACTACCCTGATACAAGACTTCCCTGCCCTTAATAGTCCATGAGATTAAATAGGCCCCAAAGCTGGAGACTTTAATTTTAGCCATTTTCTATTTTTTGGTTTTTTATAAAGAAAGATATTCCAAAATTCCAACTTGATTTTTGGCTTTAAAGGCACGATCAATTTTGGTAATAGGATCACTACCAAAATATTTTAATAATTTATTTAATTCAGTCTTTCTGACTTCCGGATCGGAGGTATTTTTTAAAGCTTCAATTTGGGGTTCAATATCAAAATATTTCATTTTTTCTTGAGCCGCCAACTGCCAAAATAATAAAAAGGCACGATCAGGAAAATCGATGCCAATAAGTTTGTAACAGTATTTAATGACTGATTTTTCTAAATCTTCTCTGATAGCATCAGTTTTTTGTTTTTCCATGTTGATATCCCCATTACCTAAACTCTTTCGACCAATCTCAATATACATTTTGGTTTTTGGTTCAGTTCCGGAGGGTCTGACGGTAACGATAATACTGTTGGTCATATCGTCAGTTGGTTTTAAATTGAAAGTTAAAACATTACGAGAAACTTTGTCAGTTTCTGAAAGAAATGGTGATCCACTCCATTCGTCTTTTACAGACTCAACGAGGTAATTCCCGAATGATTTGGGGGGCTCAGTTCTCAATTTTTGCTGAATCTTGGCCATTTCAGTCATTCCTTCGGCACCGGGTAAACGAATTTCAGTAAGATAATTTCTAAAATATCCAAATTTAAGATAAATATCATCTAGATATTCTTTTAGAGTTTTGTGTTCTAATTTTAATTTTGAGGCAAGTTCAGCTAACAAAATTCCAGGAACACAGGAGTCTTTGTCTCGAAGATAGTTGCCAGCAAGGGAGCCATGACTTTCCTCACCACCAATTAGAAAATCTTGGATTCTGCCAGCTTGTTCTAATTTATTTATTTCACTGCCAATATATTTAATGCCAACTAAAAGATTGCCAATTATTTCAACCCCATATTCTTTGGCTAAAACAGAAATTAAATTCGTTGTTACTAAAGTTTTGATGATAACTTTTTTGGAATTTAAAACAGATTTCTTCTTCATCTCTTCAAGCATATGGGAAACAATCAAAACATAGATTTCATTACCATTAAAAAAATGCCAACCTTCTTTTTCTTTAGACATTAAGCCAACTCTATCGCCATCAGGATCAGCAACCATAATTATGTCAGCGCCAATTTTTTCTGCTGGAGCGGTGAGATTTAAATATGATTCTTCAACCTCAGGATTGGGAATGTTAAAAGTGATTGAAGAAAATTTTGGGTCAGGTTTACCGGATGTTTCGTCTACAGTGACATCAAAACCAAGGGATTTTAGGACCACTGGGACGGAGGTAAAACTAGTACCATGAAAAGGACTATATAAAATCTTGACCCCCCTATAATCTGAAATTGAAGTTGAGGCGGCAGCCTCAAGATAAGCTTGTCTGGTTTCAAGGGGAACTTCTTTTATTAAGCCGGTACTTTTAGCGATATCGAAATCGATTTTTTTAATTTCTTTTACCTGATTAACAACCACGTCAACAAGTTCTTGATCGTGTGGGGGAATTAATTGACCGCCGGTTTCATCAACTACTTTTTTACCGTTATATTCTGGGGGATTATGACTGGCACTAACCATGTCACCTGCAACGGCTTTCAGGTGTCGAACTGAAAATGACAACTCGGGAGTGGTGGCAAAACCGTCAAATAACCAGACAGTAAGTCCATTTGCTGCATAAACAACAGCAGCCTGCTGCGCCAACATCTTACAATTTAATTCATATACGGGATTTAATCTTGAATTATCGTATTCACCCTCTTTCAAATATTCCCTAACATCATAGGCAATAACAACACCACGATTTTTAGCACTGTCGCCATACTTACTAATTAGATATTGCGAGTGACCCTGAGCCGATGCTTGAATCGTCCAAGTATTAATTCGATTTGGTCCAATACCCACTAATCCACGACGGCCACCGGTGCCAAAAGGAATGATTTGGTAGAAACAGTCAAGAATCATATCCCATTTTGCATTTTCAACCAGATATTCAATTTGAGGGACAAAATCGGCAAATTCCGGCTCAGTTAACCAACGTTCAACATGAACTAAAGCTGAATCTTTGTATTGTTGATCGACACCAAGACTATTAAAACCATCTTTAATTTGGGAGAGAAGATTTGAATTTGTCATCCTTGAAGATATCACAACAATTGTGTTTATCTCAAGTCAACCAAGATGGTAGTTACTTCGGGGAATTGCTTATTTGGTTTTTTTTGAACCCTAAGTCCGCTTTCTGTAGCGATTAACAAACCAGCTGCAATATCGATATATTTCTCAGGTTTCAGTAGTGGAGCCATATAGGCTGAAAACATGCCAACTGAAAGCCAACAAAGTGAAAGTGAACCGCACCCAAATGATCTAACTCTGTAAAATTTTTGATGCAACTCATCCAGTAACGTGGAAACATATCCGGCATATTGTTTGTAATTTTTTGAGCCGAAAGTTAAATCGACGGATATTTGTTCATTTTCTGAATCCTGGAGATTGTGCTGACAGATTATTTTTTTTCCATTTAAAAAAGCTCCATTATTTTTGGATGCTGAAAAAAGCATTTTAGATTGAGGCTGATAAACAACTCCAATGATTGGTTGGCCATCCTCCAACAAGGCAGCGGTTACAGTCCAAAGTGGCACTCCCTTAATATAATATTTACTTCCATCAATAGCGTCCAGAACCCAAGTATATCGAGAATCCTTGAGATCACTTGATTCTTCCATAATAAGTGAATAATCCGGAAAATTATGGGAGACCCATTCAGAAAATTGTTGTTCAATCTTTACGTCAATGTCAGTACAAATATTTGGAGAATACCGGATAATTGAATTCGATTCTTGAGAATCCAGAGCTAATTTTCCATAAGAAAGAACAATTTTTTCAAGCTTTTTTTGAATGTTTTTTATATCCACAGGATATGATATCTCATTTGTTAGAATATGGCATGGAACAAATAACATACTCTGATTTTGCAAAAGTTGAATTTAGGGTGGGAGAAATTATCGAGGCGATAAATGTAGAAACTTCTGAAAAATTAATTAGAATGATTGTTGATTTTGGTGAAGAGTTGGGGAAAATTATAGTATTCTCCGGAATTCGACATTGGTACTCCCCTGCCGACTTATTAAACAAAAAAACTATATTTGTGGTAAATATGATTCCTAAAAAAATTATGGGTGAAGAAAGTGGAGCAATGATTTTCGGGGCAGAAGATGAAAAAAATAATGAGATGTCAATTTTGATTTTGGAAAAGGATTTACCATCAGGCACTAAAGTATTCTAAAAGTCTGCTAAAATTAGGCATGATCAAAAAGGATCTGGAACGTTGGTTACAGGAAAATAAAATTGAAGGCAAAATTGAACATCCCTCGATATCTAAGTTTGGCGATTATGCGGTCAGAACCGGAAAGCCTGTTGAGAATTTATCTGAAAACGATATTGTTGAAAAAACCGAATTTATGGCTGGTTTTATTAATATTTGGCTAAAGAAGGAAATTCTAAAAAAAGAAACTGAAGAAATCGGGACTGAAGTATGGAAAAATAATTTGGAAATCAATGGTCGGGGAAAAACAATGGTGATTGATTACAGCGCTCCCAATATCGCTAAACCTTTTGGAATAGGGCACTTAAGATCTACAGATATTGGTCAAGCAATTTACAATATTTACCAAATACTGGGATGGAAATGTATTGGTGATAATCATTTGGGTGATTGGGGAACTCAATTCGGGAAATTGATTGTGGCAATAAAAAAATGGGGGGTAAAACCAGTTGAAACAATGAGTATCGATGATTTAGAAACTTTATATGTTAAGTTTCATCAAGAAAGCGAAACTGATAAAGATTTAGAGGATGAGGCTAGAAAATGGTTTGCAAAATTAGAAAACAAAGATGTCGAAGCGACAGATATTTGGCAAAAATGCATTGATATTTCTATAAAGGAATTTGACCGGGTTTATGAATTGCTTGGAGTAAAAATTGATTATGTTCTTGGCGAATCTTTCTACCTTGATAAGATGGATTCTGTTATTGAATTAATGGAAAATAAGGGAATACTAAAACATAGTGAAGGGGCTAAAATAATCGAATTTGAAAACATGCCACCAGCTATGACGACCAAATCAAATGGGACTACAACATATTTTTTAAGAGACATGGCAACAGTAAAATACAGAATGGAAACTTGGAATCCAGACTTAATAATTTATGAAATTGGAGCGGACCAGGAATTGCACTGTCGACAAATATTTGAAACATCAAAAATGTTGGGTTGGAAACCACAGTTTTACAATGTAGCTCATGGCATGATTAGGTGGGCTGATGGTAAATTTTCAACCAGAAAGGGACACACAATCCACTTATCCGAAGTAATAGATAAGGCCATGGAAGAGGCGAAAAAAATTGCTCCCGACAATGATGAGAAAAAAATAAAAGCTGTAGCGATTGGAGCTATTAAATTTAATGATTTATCCCAGGACCCAAAGAAGGATATAATTTTTGACTGGGAAAAGGTCATGTCAATGGAAGGAAATTCTGGACCGTATTTACAATACACTTATGCAAGATGTCAAAGTATTTTAAATAAAAGCAAAAAAAATAGTGAAATTAATGTTGATGAAAAATTAGAATCTGAAGAAGAAAATTTGTTGAGAGAATTTTATAAATTTGAAGAAAAAATAATTGAAGCAGCTGACAGATTTTCTCCGGCAGTGATAGCTGAATATTTAATCGGATTGGCAAGAAAATACAATGAATTTTACGCAAAATTTAGAGTAATTGGTGAGGAGACAGAGAAACGGAGATTATTTTTAACTGAAAGAACAGCTAAAATATTGAAACTGGGTCTAACTCTTTTGGGAATTGAAACAATGGAGAAGATGTAGTGTTTAACTAAAAATCTTTTTGTAAATTTCGGAATAGTGGGTAACTGGAATAAATTTTATATCCCTTTTTACTTCTATTGGAATATCGACTAATGATTTTTGATTATCCTTGGGAATAAAAATAATTTTTAATCCTGCCCGATGAGCGGCCAGAGATTTTTCCTTTAAACCACCTATTTCTAAGATGTTCCCCCGAAGAGTTATTTCACCGGTCATACCAATATCATGGGGAATGGCTTTGTTGGTCAAGGCGGAAATAAGTGCAGTAGTGATAGCCCCACCAGCGCTTGGACCATCCTTGGGAGTGGCACCCTCAGGAACATGGATATGAATATCAATTTTATGAAAATCTTGTTTAATCCCCCATTCTTTTGCCTGTGAACGGACAAAAGAGAGAGCAGCCTGACAAGATTCTTTCATGACTGAACCTAATTTCCCCGTCAATATTAATTGCCCTTTTCCAGGCATAATATTAACTTCAATAAAAAGAATGTCGCCACCAACAGATGTCCAAGCTAAACCGGTGGAAACACCAATTTCGTCTTTTTTACCCTTAAGTTGTGAGGTAAAACGTTCTGGTCCTAAAAATTTTTGTAATAATTTTTTATCATTTACATTAACTTTCTTGGATTTTCCTGACACTATTTTTTTGGCTGATTTTCTATAAATAGCAGCTATTATTCTTTCTAAATTTCTGACACCGGCTTCGCGGGTATATTTGTCAATTAAATACCGAAGAGTTGAATCGTCAAATTTTGTAACTTGTGATTCTTTTAAACCATTAGACTTTAATTCTTTACTGGTTAAATATTTTTGAGCAATATGAAACTTTTCGTCTTGGGTATAACCAGGAAAAGAAATTACCTCTAAACGATCACGAAGAGCGTAAGGGATAGAAGAATAATCATTGCCGGTAAGAATAAAAAACACTTTTGACAGGTCAAGAGGAAAATCTAGATAATGATCTGTAAAATTGTTGTTTTGTTCGGGATCAAGTGCTTCTAAAAGTGCGGCCGAAGGATCACCTCGATAATCTGAACCAATTTTATCAACCTCATCCAACATAAATATCGGATTCATTGATTTGGCATCTTTAATACCGTTGACAATGCGTCCGGACATGGCACCGACATAAGTACGACGATGACCACGAATTTCGGCTTCATCCCGAATACCACCTAATGAAGCTCTGACAAATTTACGACCTAATGCATTGGCAATTGATTTACCTAATGAGGTTTTACCAACACCAGGAGGGCCAATGAAACAAAGAATATTGGTAGTTTTGGTATCACTATCTTTTTGTTGATTTTTCAATTTAATGACAGCGAGGTATTCCAATATTCTTTCTTTAATTTCTTTTAAACCATAATGATCTAGATTCAATATCTTTTCTGCCTTTTTTAGAGACAAGTCTGAAGTATCAAATTTACCCCAGGGAAGCTCGACAATACTTTCCAAATAAGTACGAATATAGCTTGCTTCCGGCGCCATAGAACCCATTTCAATCATTCGATTGTATTCTTTGAGAATTTTTTTCTTTATAGGTTGAGGCATTTTGGCGGTTTTAATTTTTCTTTCCAATTCATCAGTCTCACCACCACTACTTTTTCCCATCTTTTTTAACTCTTGTTCAATTTGATGTTTACGTTCTTCGAGAACATTCCGTTTCATGGCGCTATTAAATTTTTCTTGAGTTTTTTCTTCAATACTTCGCTCAAGATCAGCAACTTTCATCTCCTGAACCAAAAGAGCAGTGGCATGTTGAAGGCGTTTGGAAACTAATAGAGTCTCGAGAAGTTGTTGTTTTTCGGCAACTTTGGTATCAACAGCAAAAGAAACCTGATCAGCAAGATCAGAAGATGAAACACCCGTACTTAATTGCATCATGGCCGGAAGATCAAACTGACGACCAAGAGCAAAGGCTTTTTTTAATTGAGATAAAATTGCTTCGGCAGCCTGTTGTACATCAATTACCGGTTCATTGATTACCGGAAGCTCTTCATATTCTGCCAAAATAAAAGGATCGTTTTGAACAAAATTAACGATACTTATTCGGGAAAGTCCTTTGACAATGGCGTGCATACTCCCATCGGTTTGTAAAATATGTTCAATTTTTGCAATAACACCAACATTGTAAATATCGTTTATGCCTGGTTTTTCTGTAGTTGAGGATTTTTGAGCTGTGATTATTACCAAACGATCATATTTATCATAGGCTTCTAGTAAAGAATTACTCGATTCTTTTCTGCCAAAAAATAAAGAGGTTTCGACTGAAGGAAATAAAACTACATTTCGTAAAGGAATAAGAGGTAAAACTTTTTTTACAGGACTAGGGATTGTATCTGACATATTTAGCAGTCTATCACTTTCACTGCTAAGTGTAAAGTGAGTAAATGAATGTTTTTTTAAATAATTTTAAAGGATTTGGCTAGCCTTTGAGAATCTTTTTGACTAATTTGATGAGTAAGGTGCTTATATTCTCTACTTGAATTAACGCCAATGCCACCCTCCATGTCTTTTAAGGTGAACAGAGTTATGTGGGTTGGTGGATAAATAAAACTATAACCAAAATGATGATTAACAGCGGAAATCAGCTTTTTCAATCCCTGGAGGTAGACACGAACAATTATCGACTGTTTGTTTCCTTCTGTTACTCGTCGATAAATTTTGGTTATTTTTTTAAATTTTACCGGATATTTTTGTGCAAAACTTAAAACCTTTTTTTGATCAAAATCTGAAAAATCTTTTAGACGAATTAAACTAACATGATATCCGTTTTTGGAATAAAATATTTTGGTGCCAATTTTTATTTTTAAAATAATATTTAAATTGAGTGGAAACATTAAATAGCCATAATCTAAATATATGTTGGAATTAACGTTAAAAATGTTTTTATTCATATTTTAGGGTAAAATACTCTAATAATGAGAGCAATGGAAGAAATTGTTAAGAAAAAATATGGAATGGTTGTCATTTTAGGACGACCGAATACTGGCAAGTCTACCCTACTTAATGCCATCATGCAACAAAAAGTGGCGATAACTTCACCCCTTCCCCAAACAACCCGAAAAAATATTATGGCTGTTTACGAAGATGAACGCGGAAAAATTTTGTTTACCGATACTCCGGGAGTACTTGGTAAGGTAACTGATTTAATGGGAAAAAAAGTTAATCAGGAAGTTCCTAAAACTTTAAACAAAGCCCAAATAATTATTTGTGTAGTTGATATCTCTAGACCGAAAAGTGAAGAAGAAAATAAAGTAATCGGATTAATTAGAAAAGTTGACGCTCAAAAAATATTAATTTACAACAAAACAGACAAGGCTGTTGGAAGTAAGGATCATTTTGCTGACTATAACTACCTTGAAGAAGAATTTGATAAAACTTTGTCAATTTCGGCTTTAAAAGAGAAAAATGTAAAAGCCGTAATTAATGCAGTTTTTGAATTGTTACCACTTAAAAATGACAAACAAACAGAGATGGAAATTGCGGCCCATCAGGATGATAGTAAAACGCTAATTGGGATGGGGTCCAAAGAGTATATTGAAGAAATTATTAGAGAAAAGGCTTATTTGTTTTTGCGTGAAGAAATTCCATATACCATTTTTGTGGAGGTAGATAAGGTTGAGGACAAGAAAAAATTGATTGTAATTTCCGCCACTATTTATACTAATGCTGATCGTTACAAAAAAATGATTATCGGTAAAGAGGGGCAAAAGATTAAAGAGATTGGCTACAATGCCAGAAAAGAATTAGAACTGATGTCGCAACGTAAAATCTTTTTGGAACTAACGGTAAAAACAGATAAACACTGGATGGAAAGAGTACAGGATTTGTAGAATTTTATATCTTATAATATTGACTTTTAGGCTATTTTTTGATATCATTTGAGTTGGATTAATATAAAAAGCTTATATTTGAATCCGGCTCTTTAAAACAACGGAGGAAGAAAATTTGAACTGAAAAATTAGATTGAGAATTGTCTCTATCTATAATTCAGTTCAAAAAAAGGAGAACTTGATGAAAAAAGTATTTGCAATAACAAGGCACCTTGCAGAAATAGCTGTAACCACTCTGTCTTTGATTGGGTTAGTAAACCTAACAACCCTAACTCTTGTTAAACTTGGAGTTAAAATGCCAGCATTTTTACTGTCTAATATATGGGGAAAACCCATTGTCGATAGTGCAATTAGCTGGATCTTAATTTTACTTGGCATATTGATGTCAATCGTGTTAAGTAAATTAAAGGGATGGTGGTCTCTAGGTTGTATTCCAATTTCAATTTTGCTGGTGATACTCTGGGAATCAACTAATGAGAGTGTGTTTGCACTTGCTACAAGTATCACCGGACTATATTTATTAGTCAGTTTATGCTTAAGTTTTCCCTCTTTTCAAAAAATAATTTTTTCCTCCGGCTACTAAAGCCACCACACCTATCCTCCAACGAGGTTCTTTTACCTCGTTGGAGGTTCTTATGGTGTGCTTTAGTATTTTGTTGTCTGTCGATGAATCGGCACTGATGAGTATTTCCAAGAAATTGGGAAACGAAACAACAAAAAATAATTGACAGGGCAAGCTAATTCCTCTAGACTAGGATTGTTATAATTTTTATTTTTAAAATGTCAAAAACAGGTAAATTCTTTTTAGCAGGAATATTAGGTGCAGTGGCTGGTGCGGTTGGTGGTTTATTGTTAGCTCCACAAAGTGGAAAGAAGACCAGACAAGAAATTGCTGATTTGGCCGAAGAACTAGCTTTAAGAGTGAAAACAAAGGCCGACGATACCCGAAATTTAGTAGTTGATGTCTATGGAAAATATACAGAAGAAGGTAAGGCTAAATACTTGGAAATTAAAGAAGCTGTTGTTTCAAAAATTGCCACTGTTAAAACAGCCGGAGAAAATATAGACAAAGAGAAATATGAAAAAGTTGTTGAAGATGTGGTAGCTGATTTTAAGGGTGATTTAGAAGCAACAAAAGATGGCGGTTCTAAAATTATTAGATACCTTAAAAAGGATTGGGAGAAAATCAAAAAGGCTTTGGCCTAAAGTTCTTTGTCAAGTTCCTTGGTAATTAAGTCACTAAGTTTTTTAAGACTCTCGGTGTCGATAATAGATACCGAGAGTTTTGCTTTGAGAGACTTTTGAAGTTTGGCAACTTCAGTAGGTTCTAAAACATCAGACTTGGTAAGTATTAAGATTTCTGGTTTTTCAGCTAGGGTTGAAGAGTAATTAATAATTTCTTGACGAACTGTTTTATAATCAGCTTTTGGATCTTGAGATTCACAAGAAAGACAGTGAACTAATATTTTTGTTCTTTCAATATGTTTCAAAAATTTTATACCTAAACCCTTGCCATCACTTGCCCCCTCGATTAACCCCGGAATATCAGCAATGATTTTGCCTCCTTTAGTAACTCCCAAATTTGGTTCTAGGGTTGTAAAAGCATAATTGGCTACCCGAGCATTAGCTGAAGTCAACTCATTTAGTAGACTGGTTTTACCGGCATTGGGCAAACCAATTAGACCAATTTCAGCGATTAACTTTAATTGAATAAAAATATTTCTGACGGCAGTTTTGTAGCCGCGTTTGAATTGACGAGGTTGTTGATTGGTGGCAGAGCGAAAATGGTGATTTCCCCAGCCACCGTTACCACCTTTGGCGGCAAGGTAAGTTTCTCCAACTTCGGTAAACTCTTTGCTGGTTCCATTATCATAATGAACAACACTACCAACAGGTACTTCGACAACTAAATCACGACCGTTTTTTCCAGACATTTGATTTAAGCCACCTTTTTCTCCCGGTTGGGCTTCAATTTTATTCAGATAACGAAATTGAGAAAGACGACTAATATCTGAGACCGCTTTAAAATAAATATCACCGCCATCACCACCCTTACCACCATCGGGACCACCTTTGGGGCGATCTCCATCATGATAAAAATGAACAATTCCATCACCGCCGTCACCAGCCTTGAGGGTAATATTGACTTCGTCGATTAACATAGTTTGATTATACCTTAAATTCCAGTAATTAATTGACCACATGCAGAATCTATTGATTGACCAAAAGATTGCCGTAGAGAAAAGTTTTGATGAGTCTTGCTTAATGCATCTGTAAATATCTTCATTTTGGGAGAAGGAAGCAAGCCACCTTTAATGGGATTTAGGGGAATTAAATTTAAATAAAACAAATTATTACTTTTCAAAAGATTTATTAACTCCGACAAGTCGGAGTCTGAATCATTTATATCCTTAATTAAGGCATATTCTAAAAATAATTGGCGTCTGGTGTGAACAGTGTAATAATTTAGCGACTTTATTAATTCTTCATACGGATATGTTTTTGCTATTGGCATAATCATTTCCCTCGATTTTTGATTTGAAGCGTGAAGAGAAATGGCTAAATTTATCTCAGTATCTAAATCAGCAAAATTATAAATTCGAGGAATAATTCCGGCAGTAGAGATAGATATTTTTCTGGAGCCTATATCTAGATTTTCTTTTATTATTCTCAGAGAGTCCATTAAATTGTCCCAATTTAAAAATGGTTCACCCATACCCATAAAAACAATTCGACCAATATATCTCGGAAAAATTTTATGATTCCAGTAAATTATCTGATCAATAATTTCTTCAGAAGTCAGATCTCTTTTTAGACCCATTTTCCCTGTGGCACAGAAGGCACAACCCAAGGGGCAACCCACCTGCGAAGAAACACAGGCAGTAACCCACTGATCATAATCCATTAATACCGATTCCACGGCTAAATTATCGTTCAACTTTAACGCAACTTTTTTGGTATCAATACCTTCAGATAATTTAATTTCTGAGACAGAGAGAAGAGAAAATTTTTCATCGAGACTGGCACGAAGTTCCTTGGGTAAATCGGTCATTTCAGAAAAAGATTGATAACGTCCCGAAAAATAATTTTTTACAATTTGTCGATATCGAAAACTCGGTAAGTTTAAAGTGTCAAAATAATTCTTGATTGCAGTTAGGTCCACTATCTATTTTAGCGCGTTTAAGTAGTCTTGTTTTTGATGAAAACCAATGATGGTGTTTTTGAGCTTACCTTTTTCAAATATCAAGACAGCGGGGATAGAAGAAACATTATAATTACTGGCTAATTCCTGATTTTCATCAACATTGAGTTTAGTAACCTTGACGGTGTCTTTTAATTCATCACCAATTTCATCAATAATTGGCCCAAGCATCTGACAAGGTCCACACCAAGGAGCCCAAAAATCGACTATGACTTGGTTTGGATTATCCAATACTTCAACTTTAAAATTATTTTGATTAACAACTGTGTACATTTTTTAAAAAATATATATTAATCTGTTTTCTTAACTAATTTCGCAGTATAAACAATAGTCCTTAGTACCCCATCAGAACCCTCAATTTGATTGAGACCGGAAAGGGTAACATATTGAGCCAAATAATCAGAAAGAGCCACTCGAAGTTCTTTAACCTGAGCTTGGGAATCTTTGATTTTTTCAACCAAAGTAACAGATTCAGAACGTTTTAAAACTTTTTGTTTGGCAATTGTCTTAAGCTTGGTATATTTACTAGCTTCTGTAGCAGAAGTACGATATTCTTCGTCATTATCAAGAATACCGTCAAGCATTTCTTTGTGTGTCCTGAGCTCTTTACTTAAAATATCGAGACGTTGGTCGTGACTTTTAACTAAATTTTCGATGCTTATCAAATTTTTGGCGACGTTAGTTGAATCTGTCATATCGTATTAATCTAGCAGTTGAGAAGACGCTCTTCAAGGGCATAAAGTTGATCAACCTTATTTAGCTTAACAATTTCCATACGTAGTTCTTTGGCGGCAGGATGACCGGAGACATATAGTAAAAAATGCCGACGCAATGGATCAAAACGGCGTTCGGGAAATATGTCAGTAAAATTTTTGGCATGTAAAAGCATGGCACTAAATTTTTCTTTAAATTCGGGTTTTTTGTCGTTAAATACCCATGGATTTCCCATAGCAGCACGACCAATTAGAACTCCATCAACTCCATATTTTTGACAATATTCAAGTGCTTGAGTACGCGACTCGACATCACCATTTCCAAAGAATATGGTATTGGTTTTTTTGGCTAATTTGGCTGCTTTAGCGATAACTTCCCAATCGGCGACACCGGCATAGCCTTGCTTAAGAGTACGGCCATGAAGAGTTAAAAAATCTAGGTGATGTGAAAGTAGAAATGGAATCCAAAAGTCCGTGGTGTCAAAAGAGATACCAATACGGGTTTTTACCGAAAGGGTGGGAATTATTTTTCCGATAAATTTAGAATATTTATTATTCCTTTCTATCACTTTATAAACTTTTTCTTTTAGTTTTAAATCTTCTAATGTAACTTTATTTTTCGCAAAATCTGAGACTGCTTTTTGAACGTTTTTTATAATTTGACTGGCTAGTTCAGGCTTGTCGATTAAAGAAGCGCCAGATCCATGCTGGGTAACTGTTTTGGCTGGACAACCAAAATTTATGTCGATACCATCAAAGCCTAAATAACAAAGAATTACCGCAGCAGTATAAAAGGACTCGGGGTCCTTTCCAAATAATTGGCCTATAATTGGGTGTTCTTGAGGTGAATAAAGTAAAGTATCAAAAAGTTTAACCGCATTGTGAGCCAAACCTTCAGCGCTGACAAACTCAGTAAAAATTATATCTGGTTTGGCTATTTCACATTGAGTGACCCGAAATGCTTCATCTGTAATCCCATCCATAGGAGACAGAGCGACAATTTTTTGAGAGTGAATTAAGGTCTTAAGATCCATTGTTTTTTAGCCAAATAGTCAGACATTCCTCCGAAAGACTGAGTCTATTAATAAAATTACTATCGTTAATACTTAAATTAACAATCGACAAATAGTTTGAGAGAAAGAGTTGGTGTTCGGCAAAAAATTTATCAATATCGATAAAAGTTTTGAAATAATTCTTGGCTTTGTAAAGTTTAATTAAAAACTCTTGACTCAGATCTAGACTAATAATGAATACTTTATAGCCGGATTTTAAAATTTCTTCCTGGTAACTTTTCCACTGGCGATCAATACTAGCGTCAAGTATAAATGAATTTCCTGTTTTGAACAAAGCAGCTAAGCGATTTAAACTTCTTTTTCTAAATTCTTTTTCATCAAATTTTAATAAATCTTCGGTAACTTCGGTCCTAATTGAATCATTATTAAATACAGGTAAATTAAATTTTTCGCTCAAATAGTTTGCTAGTGGGGTTTTTGAAGAACCTGGAGGACCAGCAAAGGTAATGATATATTTCATTATTTTTTCTTGTTTCGATTTGCAAATTTGGCACCAATCTTGGCATGATGAAAGCGTGATTCAAAAACTGATTGACGCTGATGTTCAAAATCTTTGGGTGAGTGAAAATGTTTAAGTGCCGGATGGCCAGGATTAGCGTCAATTGTATCTTCTTTAGTAACCTTTCTACCTACTATTGGTTTACCATTTAACCCAGTTGCTTGGGCTCGTTGAGGGTGACGTTTTAGGGCTTCCAGATGCCGCTCCTGACCTTCAGGGGTTAAGAAGGGATCAGGTTCTGAGTAATCGACAATAATGGCTAAATCACCAAGCTTGTAGCGATTCATTTTTTCTTTGGCAGCAACAGCCGATTCCAATTCATCAAATTCGATGAATCCCATCCCCCGACTTTTGCCCCAACGATTGTGCATTATTTTTAGAGAGATGACTTTACCAAAAGGAACAAAGAGTTCAAGTAACTCCCCTTCTGTAAAACGAAAGGGTAAAGAGCCTATGAATAGGCGTTTATTGGGCGAATGTTTTTGATCCATATAATAGGTATTATATAATATCCAGATGATTAAATACGAAGTCTTGGTTTTAGGCGAATTAAAAACAAACTGCTATTTAGTTTGGAATGATAAAAGTAAAGAAGCGGTCGTGATAGACGCGGCTGACGATGGAGTGGCAATTTCTGATGAAATACAAAGATTGGGTCTTAATTTAAATTATGTTTTGGCTACTCACGGACATTTTGACCATAATTTGGGAGTACTTGATTTAAAACTTATTTATAAGATTCCTTTCGCTTGCAGTCAAAAAGATTGGTTTTTATTGGAGAGACAGCAAGAAACTGCAAAACATTTTTTGGGAATGAATATAACAGTACCAAATTTAAAAAAAATAGATATTGATTTGAATTTGGAAGAGGAAATTATATTAGGTGAGGAAAAAATAAAAATCATTAAAACCCCTGGGCATACACCAGGTGGGGTTAGTTTTATAATTAATGATAATATTTTTTCCGGAGACACTTTATTTGCCGAGGGAATGAGGGGACAAACAACCTACAACTATTGTTCCACAAAAGATATTTTTGAAAGTATCTATAAAATTTTAGATTTACCTGAAAATACAACTATTTTACCTGGGCATGGGGAAGAAACAACGGTAGCAGAAGCGCGGAGTTTTTTTAAAAAAAATTAGACTTGGCGAATTGAGTTGATTGTTTCTTCAAAGTTCTGAAGATTATCCTGTTTAAGTGATTCAAGTAATTCCACCACCAGATTCTCAAAATATGATTTGACAGCTGCAGACTGCTCCGGGGTTAATTTTTGTTCTTTAATTAGCTCTTCTATCGTTTGCATAAGCACATTATATCGGATTACGGTAAAATATGGCAACCTACACTTATCTATTCCCCATCGTCTAATGGTAGGACACTACGCTCTGAACGTAGGAATTGTGGTTCGAATCCATGTGGGGAAACATTTACGCTAATGTAGTGAGTTAGTTAAGGCAATAGTGTTATCTGGTCAGGTTCAAAATATTCTGCTGCTTATTTTATCTTGATATGGGAAGGGAAACATCGGGAAAAACACCAGATCTATGGCAAGAATTACATTCAGCAGAAATGGGGACGCCGGTTTCACTCATTTCAGTGACTGTACCGGATATGCCGGCACAAGGTTCTCGGTTAAGTTTTGTGTGTTCAAGAATTACAACTGAAGTTTCTATTTTAGTTGACATAGGGTTTTTATTATACTACATGCGTAGTTTAAATAAAAGTCATTCCCCAACTTCAAGATTGAAATATATTTTAGAGATTTAGCTGTTCAATAGTATCGACCAATAAGGACTACCTTTTGGGAGTTTTCCTTCATTCTTTTCATAACCAATTCAAAAGATACAGGTTCTTCATTTTCCTTCCAACAGTCGTAATCGGTAACCATGGCAATTGATTGATAGGGAATTTTTAACTCGTTGGCTAGTGAGACTTCAGGAACAGTTGACATATTAATCAAATCAGCCCCCCAATTTCGAAACATGGCCGATTCAGCTTTAGTCGAAAAACGAGGACCTTCTATCGTGATCATGGTTCCCCTTGAATGAAAACCAAGTTTTAATTTTTCAGCTGATTTGATTAATTCTTTTCTTAAAATTAAATCAAAAGGCTCAGCCATCGGAGTATGAATCACTTCGTCTTCAAAAAAAGTTAATTTTCGCAGCTTGGTGAAATCAATAAATTGATCGATAAAAACCAAGTCACCTGGTTTCATTTCTTCTTTTAATGATCCACAGGCGGTGGTTGCCAAAATATGGGTACAACCAATTTCTTTCAAAGCCCAAATGTTAGCTCTAAATGGTATTTTGGTGGGAGAGATGCTATGTTGCTTGGCATGTCGGGCCAAAATCACTACCTCCTTGTCGTTGATTAAACCACCAAGCAAGGAATCAGAAGTTTTTCCATATGGAGTGTCTACATTTATGTCATTTGATTTTTTTAAAATTTGAGGATTGTCTAAACCGCTACCACCTATAATTCCAATTTTTATTTTATTCTTGATCATAGCTTACTAAATAATTTAATTTATATGACTTCAATTTTTGACTACCTCCTAAAAATGGTAAGTCGACAATAAAGCTCATTCCGACAATTTCCCCACCCAGCCTTTCAACTAGCTTGGCAGCTGCCATGACAGTTCCCCCGGTGGCGAGTAGATCATCAACAATCAAAACCTTTTCTCCTTTCTTTATAGCATCCTTGTGAATGGTCAAAACATCCAATCCATACTCCTTTTGATAACTCTCTTCAATCGTTTCATAAGGTAATTTGCCCTTTTTCCTAACCAATGAAAGACCACAACCAATATTATAAGCAATAGTGCTTGCCAAAATAAAACCACGGGCATCGATAGCCACTACCTTATCAACACCCTTTTTTAAAAATGGTTTTGACATCTCGTCAATTGTGTATTTAAGTAATTTTTTATCCTGCAATAGGGTAGTGATATCTTTAAAATTTACTCCTACTACCGGCCAATTTGGTACTTCTCTAATAAAAGGTTTGATGTCCACTTATTAAAAACAAACAATAATCAACAAAATAATATTACCTTATTTTTTCTTTCTAATCGCACTGAAAAGATAAAACACAAAACCAATTCCGGAGATAACAATTGAAAATATGACAAAAAAGATACTGGAACTACCACCAATTGAAAGACTTGATAAAGGGGAAAAACCATCACCAGAAGATTCAAGATTGGAACCCATCATCAAACTTGAAGATTTGTTTAATGAGGACGAGGGTGAGAGAATCATGTTGCCAAAAATGGGGGAACGTTGATTATTTTCAACTGGAGAACTATCCTGATAACGATCATAACTATTAATGTTGTCATTGAGTCTGTCGAATTGCTGTTCGTTAACTAAGGCAATTAATGATGAATAAGGACTAACAATATTAGACTTCTCAGAAATAGAATTGAGCTCATCCATAATGGTAATGTCACCGACAATTTCCCGATTTTGATTTTGGGCAAATTTAATTTGAAGACCTTTGTTGGCAATATTAGCAAAGTTGGATGGGGGTGAAAAAACTGAATCGGGAAGAAAGCTTAGTAAATTGCTGTATTGTAAGCTCCAAAACTTATTTATAGTGACTGTCCCCTCTCCGTATTTTTCTTTAGATATTTTGGTTAACAAAAATGATTGTATAGCCTCGGTAAATGACAGAGCTGATCCACCACCGCTTTGCCAAGTTCCGCTAGTCATTTCCAAATTTAAAGGTGGAATTTTAGTTTCACCTATCCAATAGACGGTCGTCGGTAAAGAAAAAGGAAAATTCGAAAGCTGATTAAAAGAAATATTTTGACCAGTAATAATTAGAACTAAATCATATTTTTCGGTTATATTTCCCAATTTTGAAAAATCAGCAACTTTTGAAAAATAAACTGGTTTTAATTGTTCTTGATAGTTATTTGAATTCAGACGAACAGAGTGACTGAGAAGGTTGTTGAGTTTATAAAAATCTACGATTGAATTGTCCAGCCAATCAGACCCACCATTATTTATGATTTGGTTTAATTCTGACAATATATTGTTGTCCTTATTGTTAAATGAAGTATCGTAAATAATTGCCGTTCGATAATTTTTTAAAAGCGGCAAAAAAGTATTAATCTTTTGACAGGCAATATTTTTCAACTGATCATCGTTGGCGTGATAAATCAACTTCACCTGATTGCTTAAACCTTGGAAATTAGTTGAATCAGATTGGGGTTGACATAAATCTAATTGAATATTTCTGGCAATATCAATTTTTGTTTCGGTCTCTTTTAAGGGAGCTATCTTACCATTGTTTTCCAGAGTAAAGGTACTTGAAGCATCGCTAAAAACATTCAACTTTTTGGAATATAGAGGTAGAGCAAAAGTTCCATTATTTTGAGCAATTACATAGCTGAAAGAAACTTTTTGTCGTTTTCCTTTTAAAGTGGAATTGTCATTTTTGGCAGGTATTGGAAAAATTCTTAGCCGATATTGGTTGGGTCCAGTTTGTTCTAATAGAGCTGGATCCCGTCTCTGTAACAATTCTCTTTCGTATGTTTTTTGGGCAGCACCTTTGGGAGCGATTATGCCAGGAAATTCAAGATTTGGTCCTAATTTAAGGTTATAAATAGTAGCTTCCGAAGGTAAATTAAACTCATAAACTACTTCCTTTTGACTATATGTTTTATTTTCAAATTCTTCTTCAATGGTAACTGAAGCTAATAAACCATTATCATCCGGATTTATTTTAATGTGTCTAAAAGTAAGGAGAACATCTTTGTTACCGTTGTCGTTAGATTTTAAATTTTCTTTTTGATAATAGGGATAACCAAAAACATAGGTGAAATTTTGGGACAAAGTATCCTGACCAGTTGAACCTTCCCGATAAACTAGGGGGTAAGCAACTTGAATAAAGACACTTTGCATGACACTCCCCAAGATTTTGTTATCAAAAGCCTGTTGATACATTTCCTCGATACTGTCATCGTCTTCAGAAAATGGATAATAACTTCGTGAATCTAGTTTTTGGGTGACAAGATTTTTTAATTTACTCTCCTGATTGGTAAGAGAGGTGGCGGCTTTTTCCTGAATTTGGTAGTCAACCTCCTTGGTGGGAAAGTTGGCCAATTCTGATAATAAATGATTGTCGGGCCATCTAAAGATACTTAAAGCAATTAAAAATATAATTAGTGACCAACTTATAAGGCTGTATCTGTCGAAACCTCTATCACCCAGAGTTTCCAGCAATAAAATTCGATTTTTACCTAAAGATCTCCAGAGGGAAATAGTAAGGAAATAAGGAATCGAAAGTAGAACTAACACCAATGTGATGAGTAAAAATCCCCAACCAAGTGAAAAGAATACACCAGAATAATCAGTATAGTTACCATACGATTGATATCCAAAAGGGCGTGAAACATTATCAAAAACAAATTTGACGATAGTAACGATAATCGGTAAAACAAAAAAAGATAAAAGAAAAGTATAATAAGTTGAAAAAACAGCCGCCATTTGTCCAAAAAATATAATAATCTTCCGTGAAAGGACGTTTATATTAATATTGCTAATATTTAGATAAAGTAAAAACGGAATGGTTAACAAAACCATGAGAGTCAATGAAATAAAAAGACTGGTCTGTCCAATTAAGCTGAGTGAAATATAAGCGAATAAGGCTAGAGGAACTTCAAAAAGAAAAAATAACTGCATTAAAGCAGAGCTGCTCCGTTGAAGACCCCGACGAATGGCAAATAAGATAGAAACAACTGGCAATAAAAAAAGACAAACAAAAAGTATGGTTCTGGCAATCCCTAAATCTTTTAGAGATGAAAAAAACTTTTGACCATGAAGATAGGAAATGGCAACAGAGATGTTGAATAGAAAAAAATAGATGTTATAACCCCAAAAAAATATTTTTGGAAAGATGCCACCAAAACGAGATTTCCTGGGGAGAGTCGATACTGGTGGTGAATTGGTTAGTCTGTCTATAACAATTTGTCGGGCAATTTGATTGGCCTCCAAAGAAAATTCTTCAGGAGTAATATCGTCTTTTCCGGAAAATATTCTAATTAATCCAGTTGATTCGTCAATTAATACGGCAATTCCAATAGGAGAATTTGGGTATTTTTTTCGATATTCAGTAAATATCGTCTGTTGAATTTCGGCTATTAATTCGGAGTGGGACACTCCTTGAGCGATTGCTAAATCACTAAGTTTTGCAAATTCACTTTTAATCACTATTAATAATTTACTCAAATTGTTATAAAAATGCAATCAATTGTATTTTGGAATACAAAATTACCCACAAAACTAAACAAATTTGAATTACTTGAAAATGATTATATAAATGTATAATCGAATTAAATGAAAAGGCCTCATTTTTCCATTAAGGAAGTAAAAAAAATCATTGGTAAGGAACAGCCAAAACTTGTTTTTATTGCCGGAAAGACTTGTGTTGGAAAATCTACCTTTGCCCGAGATTTAAAAATATGGGAATATGAACATTTAGAATTAGATTTGGTGGTTAGAGAAAGTGTCATAAAAAGATTTGGGGTATTAAACCCTAATGAGGCTTTTTTAGTATATAAGGGTATTGCACCAGAAAATTGGCAAAAATCATTTGAGAAAGCGACTCATAAATTAATTGAAGAACGTTTAAAATTTTCCAAGGTTGTGGTTGACGCCGCTTTGGCTGATGTAGGTGTTTTGAAAAGAGTTTTTTCTAAAAAGCTTGATAATTTTTTTTGTGTCTATATACACCCTTTTAGCCGTGATTTTTATTATAAAAATATTTTTAACAGATTTGTTAATGATGCAAAAAATAATACGAGATCCTTTCCAATTTGGGACTATGTTACACCAGAAGTTTTTGATGATTATCAAATTAACGGCAATCAGGGATTAATGATTAATCAAGTTGTGTACCAATACGCAGACGAAAGTACTAAGCTATCAAAAGAACGTTTTGAACTATTTGAAAAAGCATACCCCAAGATTATATTGACCGGAAATTAACCTTGCTTAAGACTACCCTGTAAGTCGGGACAGATACGGAATTTTTGAAACCAAGAAAGCTAGTAAATATGATGGAATAATGACTAAAATAAATGGAATTAAAAAATAAACAAGAGTGGAGGTCGGTAATAGTTTCCAAATAATTTCAATAAAAACGATATGGACAAAAAAAACAAAAAATGAATAGGAGGCAATAGTTTTTATCAAATTTAGATTTGTTTTAACTTTATCAAATAAATAGAAGAATAAACTCCCTATATACAGTGTATAAATGAATCCCATTGGCCGCCAATTTGAATAAAAAGTTAAATAGTTTTTGGTCAGGCGATATAATATCCAAGCTTCGGCAGTTATCAAAATTGAAATAATAACCGTGGTAATTGTCAGACTAATTAAATGTTTTTTGACATAATCACGAATCTCCTGTTGATAGTGACTAGCTATAACTCCCAGAATAAAGGTATCCAAATTTAAAATAAAAACACCTATGGGTTGAGGTAAATTTAAGGGCTTAAAATAATAATCGTTGGCAAGCAAAACAATCTGAATTAATCCAAAAAATAAGATGCTTTGTTTTTTGACAAAAAAATAATAATAACGATGAACAAGCGGGAAAAACAAATATAAAAGAAACAGAGAAGGAATAAAATATAACTGATAAGAAGCACCTCCCGAAACCAACGATTTAAGAAAGTTCCCATTATAATTTGGATAAACAAGATATTGATAGATTGCACTCCAGAATATATAGGGCAATAATATTTTTGAAAAACGTTTTTTGATATAGGAAATAAAGCTTAAATTTGGTGGAGAGCTTAGTTCTAAAACAAAGGCTGAAATAAAGAAAAATAAAGGAACGGTAAAACGAGTGGCTTGGTTTATGTACAGAGTAAAAAAATTATTTGAAAAATCATATTTGACGAGTTCTAAAGTTTTTGTAGAAATATGAATTAAGACAACAGAGATAATAGAAACAATTCTCAAAAGATCGATAGCATAATTGTATTTATCTACTTTGTCTATCTCTGACATAGAAGAGTTTAACAGGAAGATAAGAAAAATTGATATGATTAATTGGGTGATAAAAACAGAAAGAAAAACAAAAATTGTGGCGACAGTTGGACCTGCCAGTCAATCTGAAAATATAATTCTATCTTTAATAGATGCCGGGGTAAATGTTTTTCGTTTAAATACAAAATACAGTGATCTCAAATGGCATGAAGATAAAGTTAACCTAATCCACAAACTTGGAAAAAATCAAATTCCTGTCTTACTTGATATTCCCAGAAGCGATTTTGAAATAGTGGATAATGCAGATGTGTTAGCTTTATCTTACGTCAAAAATGCTGAAGAAATAATCAAACTGAGAGAAAGGTTGAAAAAAAGAGGTAAAACAATTCCAATTATTGCTAAAATTGAAAATTCATCAGCCGTCAATAATTTGAAGGAAATTGTTACTGTCGCAGATGGAATTATGGTGGCCCGAGGTGATTTGGGACGAAATGTTCCGATTGAAAAATTGGCAGTCATTCAGGAAATTATTATCGATGAATCAAGAAGGCAAAATAAACCGGTAATTGTGGCTACGGAAATGTTGTTATCAATGACTTATAGTGAACTTCCGACCAGAGCTGAAGCTTCTGATGTCGCCCACGCGGTATTCGACGGTGCTGATGCCCTGATGTTGTCAGAGGAAACTGCAATTGGTAAATATCCGGAATTATCGGTAAAAACAATGGCTAAAATTTTGAAATATAGTGAGGAAAATGGGACTATTAAAAATATTTTAAGTAAAAATTCCACTTTTTCGGACCATTTAATCGAAGCAGCTGAAAAGGTTGCATCTCAAAGTGATGGAATTATTGTATTCACTAAATCCGGAAATTCTGCCAGAAGACTTAATAACTATCGTTTAAAACAAAATATCATTGCCGTAACTGATGAAATAATTACTGCAAATTTGCTTAAATTTTCTTTTGGCATTATTCCTTATTTTAAAAAATTTGAAAAGTTAAATTACAGTATAGAAAATGTAATTTTTGAAGATTTGTTGAACGTCGGACTAATTAAGAAAGGACAAAAACTCCTAATAGTCCATGGAAATAACTGGATGCAAAGCGGATCAATAAATAATCTGAGCTTAATGAAAATTTAGTTTTTATAAAGAGACTTGATTTGGAAAAGAATCCAAAAAGAAATGGCGCCACCAATAATTATTGAACCAAGATTCAAACTTAAAACCGAGCTAAGAAAGCTGATTAATGAAGCATAAAACATATATTTCCAGGCTTGCTTAGTTTTTTTGAAAAGACCAGGAATGGCTAAAACTTCGAAAACTAAAGCGGCCAATGAAATAATTCCAATCAAGGAAAATGAGAATCCCGGCCGGACACCACTCATATAGGCGAATGGCATGGCAACAGTAGTTAATCCAAAAGCTAGCAACAAGGCCGGTAGCGAAAAGACGAGAACGGCAATAGTAAGATATGGACTATATTTGACAATAAGTTCCTTTATATTTTCTGGCATAACGGGGGCTTTTTTACCAAAATAATAGTCTAACTTATCCTCAATTTGACCTAAATAATTATTATTCATTAACAGTATTTAAGCTTATATATTTGTTTCTGTCAATTTGGAGATTTCTGCAGCTTCATTACTGACCCGAAGTAGAGATTCAAAAGTACCAGCATCTTCCCAAGTTCCAGTAAATGTATTGACTTTTAATTCTCCTAAACCAAGATAATGTTTGTGTAAATCAACAATCTCGAATTCCCCACGAGCTGATGGTTTTAAATTTCTAGCAACTTGACAGACACGAGAATCAAAAGTATATAGACCGACAATAGCATAATCGCTTTTGGGATTTACTGGTTTTTCTTCAATGCTTAGGACATTTTTCTTCGGGCCAAATTCTACTACTCCATATCGCTGGGGATCTTCAACTTTTTTGGCAAAAATCATACCACCTTTTTTGAATGACTTAATATCTTCCGAAAAGTTTTGTCCTAAAAATATGTTATCACCTAGAATCATCGTAACATTGTCACCATCAATAAATTTTTCACCCAAAACAAAGGCTTCGGGAAGACCCCGGGGTTCTTTTTGAACAATATAACTAAAGTGAACACCAAATTCAGAACCGTCACCTAATAAATTTAAAAATTGTCCGGAATAATCGGGAGCGATAATTATCAAAATGTCCTTTATGCCGGCATCAATTAAGGTCTGCAAGGGATAATAAATCATCGGTTTGTTATAAACCGGAAGAAGTTGTTTACTGGTTACTAAAGTTAATGGTCTTAAACGAGTGGCTCGGCCGCCAGCTAAAATAATTCCTTTCATATTTTGATTATTTTTATAAAAAATTAATAACTATTTGGCTTTTTTCCAAATGATTTTATTGTAGACAAACCAATTTAAGGGAATGGTTAGACCGAATATGGCAATAACCTGAAATATAAAAAGATGATCTCCAAAAAGCGAAGTCAGAATTCCAATAACAACGGAAGGAATGAGCACACCAGTAATCAGTGATGACAGATTAAAGGTAATAAATTTGGAAATAATCTGAGAAGATTTGGTAATTTTATCCGAAGAAAATGTCCAAATGTTGTTCCAAGTAAAGTTGGAAATAATTGCTAGCTCGGCGGCCATGGCATTGCAGACAGCATTGAGAATACTAAGATTTGATTCCGGAGTGATAAAGGCAGCTTTAAATAATTTTGCACCGACAGTATTAACCACAAAACCAAAGCCTCCAACAACACCAAATTTAAGAAATTTTTGGGTAAATTCATCAAACCAACGAAGCTTTATAGCAACAATTAAAATGTCCTTAGCTGTTTTTGATTCAATCTTTGACTCGCCAGCGTTTCTAACGTGAAATTCGAGAGGTACCTCCTTGAATTTGGCACCCATTTTTAATGTTTCAAAAAGGAGTTGAAGCTTGTAACCAAAACTTTTGGTTAATAAATGATTTTTGTAATCAAGATTCATTTTATCAATGAAACCTTTGACTCTGGTTACTTTTAGACCGGTGGTGGGATCGGTAACATTGAAAAAATTTTTAAAAGGAAAAAACATAATGAAGCGGGCAGTAAATCCGCCAAATTCCGAGAAAAAAACTCTTTTAAAACCCCAACCTTTTGGATTGCTTCCACCTTTAATTTTACGAGAACCAATGACATAATCATAACCCTCGTCCATGGCGTCAAGCATTATGGGAATTGTCTCTGGGGGATGTTGAAAATCACCATCAAATTCAAAAACATAATCGGCACCCAAATTCTCCATGGCGTATTTGAAACCTTTTAAGTAAGCAGCACCAATCCCATCTTTACTGGTTTCAGTGTACAAAGTTGTATTCGAATATTTGTGAGATTTCTCTGTAACAACTTTTCCAGTACCATCAGGAGAATTTCCATCAACTACCAAGATTTTCATATCCCATTTTTGGGGCAGAGAGGGGAAAGTTTTTGTATTGAGATACTCAATCATTTTGCCGATGTTATCGGCTTCGTTGTATGTTGGAATTACTACGACAGCGGTTTCAGAGGCCTTTTTGAGAGTCGACATAGATTTATCTTAACACAATGTTAAAATAGAGTATGAAATTCGATATTATTACCTTATTTCCCGAAATGTTTGAGGGTGTATTTAATAAAAGTATTATCGGCAGAGCCAAGGAAAAGGACTTGGTCGAGATTAATTTACATCAAATGAGACAATGGGCGTGGAATTCGTATGGAGCAGTCGATGATAAACCATATGGAGGTGATGTCGGAATGCTGATAAGAGTGGACGTAATTGATAAAGCTATAAAAGAGATTCTAGAAACCAGAAACGAAAAAACAGAAAAAAAACCGAGAATTATTTTAACCTCAGCTAGAGGAAAAAAATTTGAACAACAAGATGCAGAAAGATTGAGTAAAGAAGAAAATATAATTATAATTTGCGGTCACTATGAGGGTTTTGATGAAAGAATATCCGCTCTTGTTGATGAAGAAATATCAATTGGTGATTATGTGCTAACGGGTGGAGAAATTCCGGCAATGGTTATCACTGATGCAACTGCCAGACTAATACCCGGAGTTTTGGGGAAAGATGAATCTAGTCAGATAGAAAGTTTTTCCGGGCCTAATCGTCATATCGAATTTCCTCAATATACCAGACCAGCTGAATATAATGGACAAAAAGTTCCGGAAGTATTATTGTCAGGCGATCCAAAGAAAATTAAAGAATGGCAGAACAAACAGATTAAACAAGGATCGTTAGAGCAACAATGACGGCAAAAAGTGATAATAGAAAGTATTCAAGAATAACGGAAAGTTGAAGATCGCCCCGACGATGATGATGAAATAAACTCCAAATAAAATATAAAGCGGCGGTACTACAAACAAGAATACGTTCATCACGAACATCAAAATTGAGCTGAAAATAGAACAAGAGAAAGAGAGAAACCGCTAATATTATACCTAATATAAGGTAATTAAGAGAATGTTTTTTTATTTCTTTTAAAATAATCATTGAATTAAAAGATAGTCCCCTGTCGGCCAAAAATAAGTAACATTAAAATAATTAAAATAAAACCGATGTGGCTAGCGGACGAACCGGTTAAGCGGTGAGTATTATTTTTTAGAGTTATATAAGAATCTATTGATAGAACGATAATGATTAGGGCAAAAATAATTGAACCGATAATTTTACTTATCAATAAAGGACTGATCATGGGGGAAACAGCACTTGTTCCAAGTGATTGATTTAAGGGAATAATTTGGGGTTCGGTAATAGTATCCAAAGCGAGGGGTGCCTCAACAACAATTTCTTCACTGGATTGGGTTGATGGTTCCTTTTTAACTGCAACCTGAGCGTTGAGAGGAGTCGCAAAATGTTGAACAACCAGAGTTGTCTTGACACCATTTAAAATTCCATTGACAACAGCGATGCCAATCTCCTGATATTTACCATTAATGATGTTATCGCGATGGGTCGGAGAATTCATCCAGGCTTTCATCAAACCATCGGTGTCATAGAAATCTTTGGCCAAATTCTCACCAGCAACGGAATATTTGTAACCAGAAGATTTAAAAAAATCCCAAGGAGTTTTACCCGAAGGGGAGTTGTGTGCCCAATAATTATTGGTAAACATATCCGTAGCTTTGGCGGCTGCAGATTGAGAAAGAACTGGATTATATTGTAAAAGTGAAAGACCCATTTTTTGTCGCTCGACATTGGTTTGAGAAAGAACCTTTTGAGTGGTAATTTCCGAAGAATAGCCAAGTATTCCGGGTTTTAACATTGTCAGTGACGAGATAATTGATTGATTAAGAAGATAAATGGCAATAAAAATCCCCAAAAAAGAAGGGGAAAGCATCAAGGCCCGGTGATTATTTTGTTCCTGAGGAATAAAAAGTAAAGAAATAAATCTGGCCATAATTCAGTATAGCTTTTTATGATTTTGACTACAAGATACCTTTCTCTTTAAGCTGTTGACGGACATTTTTTGAATCTTCACATAATATGGTTGTAATCCCCAATTCATGGGCAGTTTCAATATTTTTTGGAGAATCATCAATAAAAACAATTTCTTTAGCATTTACTTCTAAAACATCTATCAAATTATAAAAAGCATCCCGATTGGGTTTTGCTAAACCGGTTTCGCCAGAAATTAACATCAAATCAAATATTTTATCTAAGTGTTCGACTTCCCGCATGCGCCGTCCTCCCTCTTTAGAATAATTTGAAAACAGGGCTGTTTTATAACCATCAGATTTAAGCTTTTTAATTATAAAAATAATATTTTTGTTAATTTTTTTAGGTTTTTTAACAAAAGTTAAAACTTCTTCAAGTAAAAAAATTTTATCCATATCGAAAAGAACCCGACGCCACAATTCTTCCCAAGAAATTTTTCCTATATTGTGCAGATTATTGTGACGATAATATATTTTTTTGTAATCAGCAATTTTGACATCGATAATTTTAGAAATATTCTGATCAAATTTAAGGCCTGTATCCCCAGCGACCACCCCAGCATAATCAAAAACAATGGCTTTATACTTCATATTCAAGAGTATATCAGCATTAAAGATTGGATAAATTATTTCGTTAAACTTTCTATGTACGAGACTTTCAAAAATGTGGGTAGAAGTTTAAAGGAGGCGATGATGGCATCTAAATCTTGCTGGCCATCCGGTAAACCGCCGGCAGCCAATATCCTTTCACCGACGCCCCCTACATTAATGGGTACGGCACCTAAAATTCTTGATACATAATATTTTTGATTCGGACCGGATATCTTTCCGGAACTTAAAACAGCTTTTACCTTGGCTTCAACAACTCCATAATTTGATGGGTTCTCAACTCTTCCGGCTGATTGGGAACAAATTATTGTGGGTTGGAGATTTCTTGATTTTGGAAGAGCCAACATAACAACACCTGTCCTGTCATTTGGCAATTCTGAATCTATTTTTTTTAAACATGAATAAACTATTTCAACGGCAGGTAAGGTTTCTCTAACTTTTTTGTTAGCTGATAAAATAGCTTTTTGGGATATTTCAGCTCCTTCTAGTGGTTTGATATCTTCAGAAACCGTAACAACCGTCAATCCGGAGATTTTATCAATAGCAAAACCCGGAATAGTAGTAGCGTTAAAATATATTCCATAGCTAGCGGAAGATCTTTCATCATTTTTAAGTTTTTGTAATTGTCCAGATGCTGATCTACCTCCAACGACCAATGAATATTTTGCTTGTAAGATAGCTTGATTAGTCAATCTTTGTATTGATTCGTCGTATGTTTCAGTGTTTTCGCCAAATCCTTCATTATCTGAAGTTCGGACTGCCAGTGGATAATCATAAGCAAATCCATATGTGACCCTCACAAGAGAATTTTTAACCTGATTTCGAGATAAAATTTCAGTTGCTTTGTCAGCCAATTTGGCAGCTCTAATATATAATTCAACACCATGTTTCATATGTTGAATATTTTACTTTGAATTTAAGTAAAAGTAAAGATTATAGGCTATAATTTTATTTGTTTTTCACATTTCTTTTTCAATGAAAATATTAGAGGTAAAAGAAACGAAAAAATGTTACCAAGATAATAATAAGGAAATTTTTGACAGGTGGATTTTGATAAGTAATAGTCAAAGATTAGGGATAATATAGAAATTGATAAAGTAATGAAGTGATAGGGACAAATTATTATGTTGACCATGAGCGCTAAAAGAAAAGCAAAAGGAAAAATATTGACACAACTGACACCCTCAACACTACCAGTAGTATCTGGAACAGTATCCTGTACACCCAAGATTTCAGAGTTAAAACCGATAGCAGGTTGTTGATTTACTAAAACTTGACCATTTGGGATAGCTGACACAATATCGGAAAATATACCAGAGGCACAGCCGTTGCCAGTGCGAATCTTAAAATAATAAATAGTGTCAGCGGAAAGATTATTAATTGTATATGAGTTAATCCCCTTGCCACCAATATTTGGATTACCATATTTTCCGGCATCCGGATTATTGCTATAAGCAATTAGATAATATGTAAAATTATCAGTAGGTTCATCCCAAAAAAGCGTAACTGTATTTTGACCACTAATAGTTCGTAAATTTTGAGGAATCTGAAAAGGTGTAGCATCACGACACCGAATATCGATGTCACTTGAGGTGTTTTCATTGGAAGCTATAGTGGGGACAGGAGTGACGTTTTCAGTGTCACATGTAAAATTAAAACTAATATCAAAATAGTTGTTTTGTAATTGAAATTCATTGCCTGCCGATTGTTTTAGGGATATTGTCCAGCGATAGTCTTTATATTGATTTCCATCTATATTACCCAATTGATGGGTTTTTTCATCAAATATGTCGCTAATTTGTCCCGAATACCAAACATCGCTTCCATTGACTACACTCAATGTTAAAACTGTTGATAAATTATTGGAATTTAAAATTGGGTTGAATTTAAATAGAAGATTACAACTATCTGTACGATGATTTATTACTTTTAGAGTTTGCGAATTGATGAATCCGGGGACAATATTTAATTCGTTAAAAAATGGTAATTTATGTGACTTGGTGCAGGAATCAGTAGAACAAGTAATGGTTATATCATTGCCAGCAAAAACAGGAGAAGAAAAAATGATTAAAATAATAAGAAAAATTATTATTTTCACAAATTAAAAATAAATGTTTTTGGCGGAAGGTCACTAAAAGTTACCGTAAAACTACTTCCTAAACCTGAGCTCGATACACATGTTCCACCACTACTACAGGTGCCTAAATAGAAATCACGAGTTGAGACCCCATCGGTATCAATTGCGTTTGGCAAAATTTGACCATAAATTTGTTGAGGACCTGAAATATCAGAATAATCAATAGTGTACGACATATCTGAAAGTGTCGTTGACAGACCTGAAATACTGAGAGTAATTTTGGAAACTGAGAGGCGAGATTCCAAATTAAAAAATGGAGGAGAATTTGTCATTACCCAAGGACCCAAGCCATCAACAATTCTTTGCCATACCGATGTACCCAAATTACTAACCGTGGTGGAATCAACTAAATTACCGTCAACAAATAATTTTATTTCACTGAGAACTGAAATGGGGGTTGATAAAATAATATTAAAAGACTGCATGGGCGAAAGAGTACCCGATAATGAGATAGGTAAGTCGCTATTAATAACATAGGAATATTTACTTAAATCAACCGTTTCACTCTGACTGTTATTAAATAGAGTAATTATATTTTGAGAAATTTTATTTAAAACTAATGGTGGTAATACAACGATTGATTGATGATGTATATTTTCAGTATTCTGTGCAGAATCTGTCGATGAGAAACTAACAATATTTTCCCCTGGAACAAGAATTATTGGTGATGAAGTAGAGGCTATATCTGATCCCAAATCAGTAGCAATATTATCAAAGATACTTGTCTCTCCAACCCTGGTATCTAAAGAAAAAATATTAATATTGTCAAGATAAACCCACGAATTATAATCATCACCACTACCGGTATCAGTTAAAGAAAACAATAATTTGAAAGTTTGACCGGCAAAACTGGTTAAACTGCGGCTAAGAGTTATCCAACCGGAATCATAGTTATAATCATCAGTATTTAAGTTACCAAAATTTAAAATATTTTCTAAAATATTAGTACCAGAAAGGTCAGTAATATCAACATTAAAATGGTCATAATCTGCTATGTCATGACTAAAAAAATGATAAGAAAATTTTAACGTTGAAGATGCAGATGCGGGCAGGGAAACCGTTTGATAAAAAGAATCTGTACCATTAATAGTTTTGGCTTCAGAGCCCAAGATATAGACATTGTTGTCAAGGTCACCGTTATTAATAATGTGATGATCTCCAATAGAAGATGAAACTTGCCAACCCACCATGCCATTTTCAAAATTACCGTTAATTAAGTAATCTTGACCAGTGCAAATATGATTTGGGAGAGATTGATTGTCGAGATTGGTAGTTGGCGGAATAGTGTCAACTTTTATTTGATTGTAATAATAATCAAAGTCTTTTGTTTCGACATTACCAGAAGAATCGGTGGCCACTGATTCGAAACTATATAATCCATCACCTTCTGGGGAGGTAAAATGAAAATTACCCATGGGGCCATAGATTGTTTCTGAAAATAACTGCCAAGAATTATAGTTGAAAGAATAATATAGTTGAATATAAGCAACAGATTCATTGTCATCAGCAGTGGACATAATATTGAAGTTGTGAATGTTTTTGGTTGAAATATCCATCAAATCTATTGATGATTCCGGTGGAGTTAACTCTCCGATAGAAAAAGTTATGCCGGAAATTAAACTAGTTGAAGTATAAAATGCTGAAATACTTTTAGTAACCTGAACAACAAAAATACTGATAAATAACAGTAGTTGAATAATTATTTTAGGAAATTTCTTTTTTAGATTATTTTTTATCTTAAATATTTCTGAAATTATTAATAACCCTGCAGGCAAACAGATACCAAAAATAAAACCAAGTGGACGACGGAGAAGTGCAACGATATATCCAATGTACGGTATGGAAAATTGATATCGTCCTATTACCCCAACGTCAACAACATCCCACTGATCGATTGTATTGTTATTATCTCCTTTGGTTGAAAACCGTATCGGATTTGTCGATTTTATTAAATTTATACGATGAAGAATGGTATCTTTTGAATTATTTGGCGAGGCAAAAGCAATAATGTCACCGGTTTTTAAGATATTTGGATTAATTGGTTTTACAAAAACAAGTGAACCTGATTTGATAAGTGGTTCCATTGAACCACTTACAACAACGAATGATTTGGGAATATTTTGAAAGAATGATGGAGAAATAACAAAAAAGACAAATATTGACATGGTAAAAATAATTATCTTTTTTAAAATGTTTGAACTGTTTTTTATATTAAGCACCTAATAGATCACAGAATATTTTCCGTGATCTATAGACGTGTAATATTTACTGTTGGGTGCCAAGAAATTGAAAGGAAAGACCTGACAGAGTTTGACCAGTGTCATTGTTGTCAATCCCATTTAAGGAAACTTTCATTTGATATTTTTGAGAATTACCATAACTTATGGAGTCAATTTCAAAACCGGTTGTTTGCCATTGAGATATAGGACCTGATGCCAAATCAATCCACGTAGTACCGTTATATTTTTGGAAGCTGACAATAATTTTATTACCGATTACACTCCAGGAGGAAGAATTTGATGCGGGAGAATTATCTATTAATTTTGTAAAAATATTTAAACCAATATTTGAAAGACTCGTGTTTTTTAAATAAAACTCTTGGGAACCCAAGAAACCCGGAGCCATATTAGTGTAATTAGAAACCGGTTCGAAAGTAGTATCCCAGGTATTACCATCAATACTAATTTTGAGATCGGCACTACCAGTACTAAAAGTTAAACCACTGACTGTGGCAGTAGAACTGAATAGGGCATAGGCGGATGAAGAGACCAGTCCGAGAATAAAAACTATGAGTAAAATACTTGAGACTATTTTTTTCATTAATATTTACCTTTAAATTGTCAAAAATATAACATTTGACTAGTAAATATTAATACAATGTAAGAAAGTGTACAACTAGATAATCAGATTGATTTTGCTATGATTATCAAACGGCTGAGCGTAGTACCCGGAGGCCAACAAGTCATCAAAGTTAGTGTATTAGTGTTTTGTTTATTAGATAAGTAGTTGATATCGGTGTTTTTGACAATCTTTTTTTCAGCGACTTTATATTTGTACTCACTTTTTTCATAGTTAATTGTAATTTCGTCATCCAAATCAAGCTTGTCTGTCAAATAAAAAATGGCATTAAATTGATTGGCCTGATACCAGGAATTGGCTGAGTGAGCAAAGATAAAGATATTACCCGGGAAACCGGGGAGTCCAGAACCTTTGGCATGAGCCACCCCTTTTGTTAATGCTTTCTGATATTCAGAGGAGTTATAGGGATCAACATTTTTAACCACATTGGCATTGACACCAATTTTAGGAATTTGAATTGAAAAATCTGTGTTTATCGGTACTATTTGGTCTTTTGATGGTAGTATCTTCTGAGCTTGATAACCAAGTTCCGCCTGTGCTACAGGAAAAAAAGTTTTGACCAAAATAAATGCTGAAGCGATTACTAGTATGTATCCCAGTGGGCCAAGTATCTTATTTACGACGGGTACTTTTCTTTTTCTCCGAGACATATCTAATTATAAGGACAATTATCACTAATGCGAGAATTAGATAAAGCCAGTATTTTTGAATAAAGTTTTTAGCTGCTCCTTGAACACCCAGAACACTTCCTTCGCCGGTAGTCTCTGCTGCACCCAAGGTACCTGTGTCATTTGTATTTTCTTGACCAGGAGCTAATGCAACATTAGTAACAGGAATAGCACCAGTGTCTGTATTGATTGTAGTTCCTATAGTGGTTGTTGTCGTGATTGAGGTGACGACGCTGTCACCAACCGGACTGGAACCATTACCGGCATTATCAAAGGCGCGGATGACATAGTAATAATTTTTGTTACAGTCAGGAACCGAGTTGGTAACATCGCGTTCTTCATTGGAACCAACAGAGACTGTGGAGACAACTGAGCCGGCATCTAAAATGAAGTTGGTTATATCAGCCCGATAGACTTCGACCTTGACTGTTTTTCCGCCATCATCAGCAGTTTTAAAGTGAATTTTGTAGTCACAGTTATTCGGGTGATCTTTACGATAATCATTTGGTGTACCGGGACCGGAGACTTTATACTCCATAGAAACGGTATTACTATCAACTCCATTGGCCATAACTTTAAATTCATAGCTTCCCTCGGTGCTTAATACTGAGGATAAAGAGCAGTGGTTGGCATTGTAACCGGCGTTTGGAGAAGAAATATCAGCACCAAATTGAGTAAAAGTAGCATCGGTAGAATATTTTTTAAAACATTTTACGATGACAAAGTTTTGGTCAATGTCCAGAGCGACAAAGTTTAGGTTAACGTCATTGGTATTGATTGGTGACTTTGGTATCTCAAGACGAACTGATAAATTACCGACAGCAGTCGCATTATTTGGGAATAAGAAGAAGGCGGCAAATAATAGAATAGACAAAACCTTTTTAGATTTTTTAATTAGAGTAAAGCCTAGTAATGACATAAGGGTACTAATAATTAACCATGAGGTTGAAGAACCGGTTGAAGGAAGCTCCGTAGAAGCACCCAGGACTTCACCAGTTCTGATTTCCTGTCGTTCAACTCCGGCTCCAATGGAATTTTGAGTTGATTTAACAACCGGAACAATAGTACCAACAAAAGTTGTATTGACATATTGGGAATCTTCACCTTGGGCATAAACTGTACTAGATTGATATTTAGCATTGCCCATGGCTACGGCTAAATCAGTGTATTCGCCAGGTTGTTGATCTGTACTGATATCGGCAATATAACTTAGTTCGACAACATCACCGGCTTTCAAATCACCTAAATTCCAAACTCCAGGAGAATGATATTGAGGTTCGATAATACTACCAGTAACATCGGTACCACCAATAGATACGTGGTAAGAACCTAAACGATATTTAAATCCATTTGATAAGAGATCGGTAACCTTGAATCCGGTTACATCATTACCTAAAATTTTGACTTTTATTTTGTATCCAACTGAGGAACCGGGAGACAGGTCGCCGACTGCATCGTTGGTTTTTGAGATGGTAGCAGTGGGAGTAACAAGACGGTTTCCAATGAAACATTGTATATTATCGCCAGCCTTGACGGTAACGAGTTTATGATTATATGAATCACTATCGGCCTGGGCACTGACAGATTTAACGAATTTAAAAGCAGCTTCACAAGCATCACCAGTTCCGTCACCATTTGAGTCCGTTTGACTTGCATTAGCAACGGAAGGACAATTATCTTCGCTGTCACATATTTCATCCCTGTCAATATCAGAACAATTACCTTGGGTTGGAGTAGCAGTAGGTTGTTGACAGTGACCATTTCCTGATGGGTTGTTACCGGTAACACAGACCAATCCACTACAACAACTTTTTTCGGAATTGTTTATCTGACACTCAGCGTTTTCGTGTTTACACTGAGGAGCTTGTGTTGGACCAGTTGTTGGTGTCTGAGTTACTGTTGGAGTAGGTCTGGAATCACTAGAACACGTGATTCCAGTTTGAGTCCAACCATCTTGCATGACCTCACTTAAGGTATAAGTGCTTGGAGTAAGTTGATCAAAAATAGCCCCTTTATTACCGGTGATTTTTGTATCGCCGGATAAATTGACAATCCAGCCAGGTAAAACTTTGTCGATATCTTCATTATATTTACCATCGTTATCAATATCGTTAAATTTAGTGACATTTATTTGACCTAATTGTTGATTACCAAAATTATATTCATGACCAGAAACATAATTTGTACTATTTGGAAATTGACCAGAATTACCGTCAGGTAGACTGATTAAATGACAATTATCGTCTTTATCAGTAGTTGGATATATTGGTCTCCAACCATCTTGTAAAACTTCACAAACTTTATATTGACCTGGAAGAAGATTTTCAAACCAGTACCAACCGAAGTGTGACGTACCGATGTCAGTATTCATCGTTTTTATTGGAGTAGGTTCATAGCCACCAGCATTGTTTGATTTATATAGATTTATCGTCCAACCAGGTAATAATTCTTCGTTGAAGCTGGAAACTGGACCACCACTACCATCAGCATCACTCCACTTGTAACCATGAATGGAACCTTCGGGTTGGTTTCCGAAATACATTTGATTGTTGGATTCATTATCAACATGCATTGTATAGCTTTGACAATTACCGGTAGTTAAAGTCCAACCATCTTGTTTGACTTCTTTTATCCAATAGGTTTGGCCTAAATATAGGTTCTCAAAACTAGCAGTACCTGGTTTGCCTAAATCACCGTTTGTTATTGCAGTCATGCTTGGAGATCCAGTACAAGTGTTATTTTCATAGAGTTCAAATGTCCAACCGTCTAAAAATCTTTCACTCTCTTCTATTGTTTGATTACCGTTCAAATCTTCGAATTTACTGACATAGAGGGGAGAGGCAATTTTAGTATTAGTAAAGACACAAGTAATCGTCTCACCCGAATCAAGCTCTAAATTACCGTAAGTTTCAGTATCTCCAATTGAACTAGTGCAAGTTTTGTCAGTCAATACCCATCCCGGAGGTACTATTTCGTTAAAGCTGTAAGTTCCAGCAATTAACCAACTTTCTTTTTGTTGGCCATCAGTTAAAAAGAAATTTCCATCACCCCAACTAGAATAAAACTCAAAGGATCCCGAGGTTTTGTCAGGAAGAGTTTGTTTTTCAATTATAATTTTCCCAAGTTGAGTATTGGTAATAGTACAAGTGGCATTCTCTCCAAGTGACAATTTAACTGTATTACCACTTGCTTCACCCTTATCACATTTCCACCAACTACTTGAATACCCAATTGGACCAGATTCGCCTAAACTGTAAACAACTCCTGCTTTGACGTTATGAAATGTACTTGAATTGCCAAAATCACTAAAACCACTAGTACCAACGGCACTAAGAGTCCAATCGCCAGCAACTTTAGTAGCACCAACACCGTTAATAACAATCTTATTTAATTTTAGAGTTGGAGCGATATCATCGTTGGTGATAGTACAGGTGGTAATTACATCTTTGGAGACTGTGACATTAGTACAGTTATCATAAGTGGTGGTATAGCCCGCCACATTTGGTTCGGTAACTGAATACGAACCTGTAATTACTTTGTTATCGTTCTGACCATCAGCTTCAAAAGATACCTCTGTTCCCCCATTAATAGAGTATTTGAAATCGGAAGCAGTTTTAACTCCGCCGTTATCATTGATAACAACTTTTTTTACGATAAGATTTCCTGTGTCACGAGCATTAACAAAAGTACAAACTACATTTGCGTTTTCACCAATACCTACCGTATGTCCACTAGCAGAATCACCTTCATATAAATCTCCTATACAGGATATTGATACTTGGTGAAAATTTGCTTTTGGAGTTTCGGAAATAAAATGATTCCCGTTTACAACAGTTACAGCAGTATCACCAGTTTTACCAGAATGATCATATTCGGGGACTCCTAGCCAACTGGTTTGCCATTGCCAATCAGTGGCACCAGTTTCACCGGCATCGGTATAATCACCATCACCGTTTAAATCGACATTTTTTAAAACTCTTAAAGTGCCGGTTTTACGGGTATTAGTAATAATACATGATTTAACATCTCCAGGAGCTAAAGTAATTGCACCATTAGAAGCACAGTCACCAGTAATGGTTTTATTATAATTAGGAAAATTAGCACCAGTATTATCATATTCAGAAACAACATAGTTTCCAACGTTAAAACCATTTTGAACACCAGTTAAAACAGTGGTTGCTCCAACTTTTAGAGTAAATTCGGAAGCTGGTTTGGAATCTCCGACCACAATTTTGGTGACCGTTAGTTTGGGTTGGATATCATTATTAGTGATTGAACAAACAGTACTTTGGCCAATATTTAGAGTTATTTCACTATTTCCATTTACAGTAATTCCATTTGTACAAGTCCAAGCGCTGGCAGTATAACCTGAAAGACTGGATGACTCAGATAAAGTATAAGTACCAGCTTTAAAAGATAATCCGCTAACAACATCAGTAGATCCTGCGGCACCAGGTCCCGATAAAATGCCAGCTGATCCGCCATTGGCTGTTAAAGTCCAAGCTGATTCCAATGCAGTGCTTCCATTATCTTTTATTAAAATTTTATTTAAAGTCAAAGATGGAGCAATGTCATCATTGGTGATAGTACAAGTAGCAGAACCAGAGACTGGAACAGTAATATTTGAACAATTATTGTATGTGGTTGTGTAACCTACTGCAGTATTTTCTGTAATTGTATATTTTCCCGGTGTTACCGATAAATCATTTTGACCATCGCTGTCGAAAATATATGTTGTAGCTCCAATATTAAATGAGAAATTTGAAAAGACTTTTGTACCACCATTGTCATTTGTTAAAACTTTATTAACAATAAGTGTACCTTTTGGCAAATTACAGTCGTTGTTGTAAATAGCCTGTCCCTCAGTTGTCCAATTTAATCCTGGGAAGGTACCACCAATGTAGGCAAATGGTGGAATAATGTCACCCCAGCTTACTGTAATTCCTGGATACCATATAGGACCAGTGTGATTTGCATGACCACTGACATCACCTGATTTGTTTGGCTGATTAACAATATATGGATTACTATGACTATCACTTGCATGACAAATATCGATTTTTGATTCAATTAATTCAAGAGAACAACTATTACATTGAAAATCAGTTGAAGAAAGACCACCAAGATTGGTGCCATCACAAGTTTCAGTACCATTAATTATGCCATCACCACATCGTGGACCAGTTATAGTGTGTGGAACACAAGTGGTATCACAATAATTACAGGTACTATTGTATGAAGCTGTACACGCAGTATTAGTATTTGAAGAACCAATATCACATTGTTCATTTCCTATCCAAAGATATCCATCACCACAGGTGGGTGTTACACAAGTGTCTAAACAAGTATCAGTATTAACTGAATTACCATCATCACATTCTTCAATAGCCTGGTTTTTTATACCGTCACCACATCTAGCCGTATTAACACCAAAATAATAACTTTTATCTGTAGCATTAACACTTCCACCAACATAAGATGCTGTAACAGTGGCAGTATTTGTAAATTGGCCAGACTGGACTATACCAGAAGCAGTACAAATCATTGATGCACCTGAGGCAAGAGAATTTCCTGGACAAGTTATGGTAGCTACAGGATTATCAACAATAGAAATTCCAGTCAAGTTAACATTGCCACTGTTTTGAATAATATATGTCCAATTAACAGTGTCTCCAATGTTTAAGTTTTGGCCAGGAGCAGAAGTAATGTCTTGACCGTTTGTTTTCTTAACAATTGAAATATTTGGTCTTTCAACTAAAACAGAGGAAAGATGTCCGACTAAAAATGCCGAATTATCTCTTTGTTCTTCAGTTACAAAAGCTGATAAGGCGGAACCGCTTGGGAAAGCATTAACAAAACCATTTATTACTAAAGTATATTGTGTATCCCCTATTGTAAAAACTTGAGAACCATAACTGTTTGGAAAAGTAACCTTGTCATCACATGGAGTATTAGACAATTGATATGGTAAACATTGTCCTAATGAATTCGCCGTTTCTTCTATATCAAAATCGTATGTAAATACAGGATCGGTAATATTTGGTCTATTAAAATCAAGAGTTACTTGTAGAGTGGCTCCATTTGCAGCAGTACCGGCATATGTTCCCCAGTTCATATGGGTCAACATTCCAAGATAAAAAATTTGATTTTGATTAAATGACTGTAATCCACTATTGGTAAATCTGAGTCCACTTTTTTGAGCACCTGATGGAGAACCCCATCTAATTTCACTAGTATTTAGTCCTTGATAATTGCTACCACCACTTATTGATGTCCAAATACCTGAAACAGAATTTAAAGCATAAGTATCAGAAGGATTATTAGGAAGAGTGGGAGGAGTAATTGGGGTACTAAAATATACTTTAACTTTTACCATGTCCAACTTTGCAGTATCTCCAGAAATACTACTGTTTGCATCAACAACAACCTTAAAATTTGTGTCAAAATCAGCAGGGGTCCATGTCTTTCCCCATTTTTCGGTTGAACTACCGAGAGTAACTGTTGTTTCACTTGAATTAAGGTCCGCTGTTTTTGAAGAAGTATATTCGTCTGAACCATCCGATTGATTCCAAAGTGAGATATCGAAATCTCTCCCAGTGGTCAGACCTTCAACATAAACTTCGATACCTTCAATTGTGGCACCAGTAGGAACCCCAGTATTTGGGAAACCATATTCCGCACTATCATTTCTATGATCAAATTCCGCATATAAATTATCCGAAATCCAACCATTATTTGGATTTAAAACATTATTTTCATCCAATGTTTCATCGGGATTAATGACTAAGAATATGGTGAAGTGGTCGATGTTGGTGGCGACAATTTTATTATCTTGTTGTTCAGTTTTTGATTCATCAACAGAATTAATTTCACTGGTGGTAACACCTGTTTTTGCCTGTTCTAAGGTTTTTTCGATATAAGAAATTTCAGCGGTTTGATCAGGATTTTTGGGTAAAGTAATATCGTATTTGAATTCCCCATCAAACATATCTGTAGTAATGTCATAGGCGTATTCGCCAATATTACCAACATTTTCCGGAAGTTTTAATTCGGAAGTTTTGACTTGTTTTATTTTTAAATAAGAACGATAGAGTTCATCTTTTGGTAGAGAGGTAAAGGTAACCGTGACATTATTTTCTTTTGGAAAAATATATTTAATACCGAGTTGAACTTTTTCCCGAGTAATATAAGTATCGGTGGCACAGTCATAATTCCAATCTAATTCAACACTATCTCTCATAGTATCTCCCTCTACCGGACAGACTTGTTCAACCACTCTGGTACTTGGGGTAGGTGTAGGAGATGGAACCATGAAACTAGGAGTTGGAACTACAGGTGAAGAATCGGGAGTGGAAGTTGGGGTGGCAGAATTTGAATTATCGCCTGAAGATTGATTGTTATTGTTGTTATTTTCAGAAGGGGCGGACGTTACCGCCGGCGCCGTTGGCTCTGGCGAGTCGATGGGGGTGATAGTAACTTCTGGAGTGATAGTTGGTTCTTCGGTGACGACAGGAGTGACGACTGGAGTAACGGTTGGGGTTTCAGTAATTACTGGAGTTATAGTTGGTGCTTCGGTGAGAATTGCTGTGGGAACTGCAGTTGGCTCAACAGGGGTTTCGGTTGGGGCGATTGTTGGAACAACAGTAGGTTCTACTGGAGCATCTGTAGGGGCAATAGTTGGATCGGCAACAGGAGCGGGAGTACTCTCAACAATTGGAGTAGGAGTCGGCTCTTCGGCATACGCGGGAATTACAGCAAAGTATGGTAAAAAACTATTTAAAAGAAGGGAAAAGTTGCAAGAAATAGCACAGACATTTTGAAAATATTTTTTTAAATGCATATTGAAGCTAATGGGGGGTCAATTAGCAAATAAAAGTGTAATTTTATCTACTGCGTGAATAATAATATGAAAATTAGTTGAAGTCAATAGTAACAATAATTACTCAAAGTAATGACTGATGAATTTGATTTTTTGTAATTGCTTTATTATAAATAATCCGATAATAATACCAACTAGGTCAATAAGTGTATCTCTCAGACGACCACTTCGACCTGAAACAAAAGTTTGATGAATCTCATCACTTAGAGCATAAAGATAGGCGATAACAAGAGTCTGTTTATATTTAAGAAAAGCAAAGAAAAGTAAAATGGCTAAAGCGGCATATTCTAAAAGATGTAAAGTCTTGAAAAAAATAAAATGCGGAACAGTTTCAATAATTATATCTGAGGTCTGCTGAGTGGAAAAATAAAAAATCACTCCCATCCAAATCAGGGAGGGGACTAATCGGAATATAGTTTTGGAAAAAGTATTGGTGATAGAAAAAGAATACTACCCGCAAATAAAAAGGGCCAGGAGAAAAAGTTGTTATCAGGACGAACTTTTTTGAGAGTCGTAGCGGGTAAATAATTTACGGAAGAGGAATTGTCCGGACAATCGGGACAGGAATAAGTTGAAATACCTAATACTTTTGATTTGGATACTTTGGGAGTAATGACTAGGTGATTGATATTTATTTTACCCAGTTGGTAATCATAGAGATGACTACTACCAGCCTTTTTCAAATGAAAGAATAAGGGATACTCCCCTGCCGGTAATTTTTTAGAAACTGACAAAGGTAAGCTCAACCATGAATATCCATCTTTAAAATTGTTAAATGGAAAATACTGGCTACCAAAGGGAGAAATAAGACGTAAAAAATATGAATCAGAAGAATTTAGAGAAAATACTAAATTAAAATCATCACCAGCAGTGACAGAATCGGGAGAAAATTGGAGAGTTAAAAGTGGTGGTACATAATCATTATTTTCTGAAGATACTTGAGTGGTGACAAAACAATTATTGTTATTAATATTTCGACTGCTTTCGGCAAAGCACCAACTATTATTTTCCTGTCGGGAATAAGTAACATTTTTTGGAGATTTCGGATAAATTATCGATTTATTTTGAAATGTAACCTTATCACCATCGTTATTTAAAAAACCGCTGGTAAAAGAATGTGAATAATATGAATTTGGATTGATAACAGCAGTTTCGGGAAAACAACGAAAGTGCAAAGAGGCGTCGTAAAAACATGAGTTTTTTAGAGAAATTATTTGATTAGTGGGATTATATATTTCTATCCACTCATTTTCACCCGTATTCGAATTTGCCATAATTTCGGATATAATTAAAGGTAATTCCCCTGTCGCAGTTGGATTTGGTGAGATGGTAGGAGTAATTTTATGAGTCGGCAAGGGAGTCACTTCTTCCGCTGTAGGCTTCGGCGAGTCAATGGGAGTTGGGGTAATGATTGGAGTTGTAGACGGTTCCAATAAAATTACATTTAGTGGATAGTTAGGACTGGTAGTACCACTGCTGGTATTTGTGGTCATGGCAATTCGAATTTTAAAATTATGAATACCCTCTATCGCCTCCGGAATAATATAAGCAGAAGCGCTGATAATTGCCGAAGCACCCAAATCACTGGTAAATTTTGGAAAGTTTACCCAAGATGAATTATAAGAAAGGTCAACGCTTGTTTTTATAGTACTGGTACTATCACCAATTCCACCAAAAAATTTGTAGTAATAACTTATACCGATACCAGCGTTGGTAACCAAAAAATTTACAGGGAAAGTCGAAAAAGAAAAAACTTCAGAAGGAAGATTTGTGATTGAAATTTGAGGAGCGGCGAAAACTGATGATGGCCAAAATAGTCCAATTAAGATTATTAGAATTATCACTGAAATAGTGTAACAAGAATTACTTTAATTTTTGGAGAGCCAATTCTAGTTTTCGAAGAGTCCCCTCTTGACCCAAGGCTGGTAAACATTCAACTACAGGTGGAGTAAAGCTTGATCCGCAAATCGCAACGCGAAAAACCATAAAAAATTCACCTATGTTCCAATTATTTTCTTTGATTAAATTCATGAGTCTGTCTTGAATAGCAGTAAAATCAGCAAATAATTCTTTGGTTTTTGTTAGCATTTCAGTAGCTAATTCCGGACTGGTACCTTTTTTTAATAAAAGGTCCTTATCATATTCAACATCTTCAAATAAAAATTTTACCTGCTCTGGAAGATCACTGAATTTGATAAGTCGATCTTTTAAAACTGGAACTAAAATTTTAATTTGGTCATCAGAAGCTAAGGGTAAAAATTTTTTAAAATATGGAGTTAATTCCTCATTTGTTTTTTGGCGGATATAAAGACCATTGAAATAATCTAATTTTTTACGATCAAAAATGGGTGACTTTTTATGTAAATGCTCAAGACTGAACTCTTTGACAAACTCATTGAGAGTAAACAATTCCTGATCAGTACCAGGGTTCCAACCAAGAAGCATTAAAAAATTTAAGAGAGCTTCCGGTAAATAGCCATCATCAAGAAAAGAACGGGCCGAAACAGAACCCTTTCTTTTACTCATTTTGCCATGACCGCTAGGATCCATTAAAACTGTAAGATGGGCAAATATTGGTATTTCCCAACCAAAAGCCTGATAAAGTAATATTTGTTTTGGGGTTGAGGTAATCCATTCTTCACCACGAAAAATATGACTAATATTCATCAAGTGGTCATCGACAACTACAGCAAAATGGTAGGTGGGAATACCGTCAGACTTGACTAAAACCTGATCATCAATATCTTTGGTATTTATTTTTATTGGACCTCGGATGGCATCGTCGAAAGTTACAATTTGATTATCAGGAACTTTCATTCGAATGACATAAGATTCTTTTTTTTCTAATTTGGCATTTACTTCTTCTTTAGATAGATTTAGACAATGTCGGTCGTATTTCGGAATTTGATGGGCAGCTTTTTGAATAGTGCGCATTTCTGTCAATCTATCTTCGGTACAAAAACAGTGGTAGGCTAGACCCTTATCTAATAATTCTTTAATATGTTTTTGGTAAATATTAAGACGTTCCGTTTGGATATAAGGCCCATAGGGACCGCCAATATCAGGGCCTTCATCCCAGGTCATACCATAATCTTTGATATCTTTTAGAATTCTCTCCTGAGCGCCTGAAACTAATCTTTTTTGATCCGTATCTTCAATGCGAATGACAAATTGACCATTATTTTTTTTGGCTAAAGCATAATCATAGAGACAGGTTCGAAGATGACCAATATGATATTCACCGGTTGGTGACGGAGCAATACGAGTTCTAATAATAGACATACGCCAATTTTAGCATTAAACCCCTCTTAATTCCCCTGGAATAAGGGGGACTTTATAAATAATTAATAATATAATGTAGAATAATTTATGTCTTCTTCTTTGACTTATGTAGCTCATGTGAGCCGTCGGGTAATTAAATTCGGAGGAATAGGTTTAATTTCATTTTTATTTCTTTGGTCGGGACTAACAGCTGCCATTAAAGCCTACAGAGCGGCACATCCTCCATATGTAGCACCTACGGTAAGATTTGGAACATTAAATAAAATTGTGTTTCCTGAAAAAAACTTTGAAAAGAAAAATTTTACAGCGGAATTACCCAATGACCGTTTTCCAAAATATAAGGACCAAGCAAACGTTTATGTTATTTACCGATCAAAAAGTGCCGTGGGAGCTTTGGAAGCAAGTAAAATTACGGCAGCAGCAATGGGTTTTACGAAAGAACCCCGGGAGGTAGCCACCGGAGTTTATTTATTTAATGACTCAATTACCAACCGAAGTCTTTCTATGAATGTTTTAGAAAGTAGTTTTAAATTAAGTTATCCCTATCTCTCGGACCAACTATTACTAAATCCTGATTTAATGCCAAGTAAAGAAGAAGCTATTAGTACAGCCAAAAGTTTTATCCAGCAGGCGGGAAAACTTAGTATTGATCTGGACGAAGGTGAGAAAAAAGTAAGTTATTGGAAAATAAATTTTGATGGGTTAAAACCAGTTGATGGTTTATCAGAAGCAAATATCATCAGAGTCGATTTTTTCAGAAAAAAACTTGGAGACGAGTTACAAGTGGTTTCCACTGAAGTCGGTAAAGCTTCTGTTTCAGTTTTGGTTTCCGGTTCAAGTGTGGCTACAAAAAAAGTGGTAGAGGTTAATTATCAACATGTTGATATTGATCCTTCAGCTGCTTCATCATCAACCTACCCCATTAAGACAAGTGAAGAAGCTTTTACTGATTTGAAAAATGGTAATTATTGGCCGGCAAGTGACGTTGAGGCAAAGGGTTTAACCATAAGAAAAATTTATTTGGCTTACTTTGAACCCATTAATTTGACGCAATTTTTACAACCTGTATATGTGTTTGAAGGTGACGGTAATTTTGTAGCGTACGTTAGGGCAATTACTGATAAATACGCCAAATAAGATTATTTTTAGCCCAATCCAAAAGTGTCTTGGTGTCGTTAAAACGATCTTCACTTTGAGCTACCACTGAAATTAGATAATGTCCATTTACATTTAAAAGACCGATAAAAGAACCACTGGCTTCGGGAGTCCAACCAGTTTTTAAACCCTCAATTTCAGGAACAACTCCTAAGAGTTCATTGGTGCTGGTGACACGATGAAGTGTTTGACCATAAATATCGCTCAGATCCATTGACTTTGTTTTAACATATTGACGAAGAGTGGGATTTTGAGACGCCAAACGACCTAACTGAGCTAAATCATAAGGAGTGGAATAATGGTTGGGACTATGTAAACCATCGAAATTTACAAAATGAGTATTTTTGAGACCATATTTAGCAACTAAGATATTCATTTGTTCAACAAAGCCACTAATACCCTGGGGGTGATGAGTAGCTAAATTGAATGCGGCATCATTGGCTGAATATATCAAAAGTCCAGCGACTAGAGTTTTAATAGTAACTTTTTCATCAGCTTTTAGCTCCATCACCTTACCATCGGAGTAGGCAGAGGGAATGGACACCACTTCTTCCAAAGGATAAATATTTAAGGCAGTTAAGGCTGTGGCTAACTTGGTTGTTGAGGCCGGATAAATACGGAAGTTTTCATTTTGAGAAACAATAATTTGATTAGTTTCTTTGTCTAATAAAATATAATAATTAGTGGAAAGTTTTGGTTTATTGTTTCCAACTATTACTGCCTGAAGAGGATGTTTAAATGTAAAAATATCCGTGACCTTGGTGTAACGGTAAGAAACAGGAAGAAAGGCCAAGCAAAGGCCGACCCCAAAAAGCAGACCATAATAAAAATGGTGATGACGAATTGATCTAGAGAGTATATTGGCCAACTTGTGGATGGACAAGCTTAAGGAAATCACTAGATTTCATTATAATCGATTTTTCTTTAGAACCGGCATTGAAAGCAATTTCTGGTTCATCTAAAAATGATTTATCAACATAAACCGGAACATTGAAAAGATTGCCAAAGGGGGGAACTCCACCAATTTGGGCACCAGATATTTTTTCCACCTCTTCTTGCGAAGCCATCTTTATATCTTTAAGGGAAAATTCTTTTTTAAAAGCGCCATTATCTAATTTTTTGGCAGCAGAAAGGACAATTAAGATTGGTTGACCATCAGCTATCATCACCAGTGCTTTTGCACCTTGTTCAATTCTAGTTCCTCGAGCGGCAGCAGCTTCTTCGGAAGTAGTAACAGCAGTGTGCCTGATTTCTTTAAACTCTATACTATTTTCTTTCAAATAATTGATAAGTCTGGTGTTTAAATCGATCTTTGGACCACCAAAACTTTGACCAATTAGTGAAAGCCGTTGATCGACTCTTTCCATATCACGGGGAAATAATGATGCCTGACGAACATTTTCGAGTCCTAAAATATTTTGGGTTATTCGTTCTAATCCAATGGCAAAACCACCTTCTGAAGGCATACCAAATTTGAATGACTGACCATATGGAATTTCAAAATCAGCCGGATTTTGACCACGGGATTTAATTTTTTCTTGTAAACTAGCATAGTTACTAATACGTTGACCACCACTAATCCACTCAACTCCCCGACCAATTAAGTCCAAGGTCAGAGTTTCTGTTGGATTTTGAGGATCGGCGTAGGAATACCAAGCTCTTTTTTTTGTGTAGAAATGAGTAATAAAAACTAATTCACTCCCATATTTTTCTAAAGACCAACGGCAAATTTCACGCTCACCCTCAGGGTCCATATCTAATTCATTTCTGATATCACGTCCAGTTCGTTCATAAATAAGTTGTAAGGCATCTTTTAATTTAATACAGGGAGTATTTTCACAGGTTTTTGGAATAGTAACTCCATATTCATCAAGAATGTCCTGGTGTTTTTCAGAAACAGCTGTGAAAATAGCTTTAACTGTGGCATCAGCCATTTTGACAATATCGGTCCAATCATTAATGAAACCCATTTCACAATCAAGGCCAACATATTCGGTCAAATGACGAGTGGTGACCGAAGGTTCCGCACGGTAGGCATGAGCCAAAGTAAAAACTCTTTCAAAAATTGAGACCATGACTTGTTTATATAGTTGGGGACTTTGAGCTAAAAATGCCTTATATCCAAAATAATCCACAGGAAAGACTTCTGAACCACCCTCAGTAGAACCGGCGACAATGGTGGGCACAGATATTTCCGTGAAATCCTGACTGTTTAGAAAGTCACGAAAAGCCTTCATGATAGTGGCTTGAACTTTGAAAACATCTCTAACTTTCTGATGACGAAGAGATACGGCTCTATTGTCAAGTAAAACTGGTAAGGATACGTTTAAATCCGGTTGATGAATATCAAAAGGCAAGTCTGGTGCAATTTCAATAATTTTCAAATCAGTTACTTCTAACTCAATTTTACCTGTAATTATTTTTTCATTAAAATATTTACTATCTCTATCGCGAATGTTTCCGGTTATTTCGACAACTGATTCGACTTTTAGTTTTTCTAATTCTTTAGCGCCGACAATCTGAATTATTCCACTACGGTCTCGAATATCAGCAAATACTAATTTACCATAGCTACGGACGGAATTTACCCAACCTTGAATGGTTAACTTTTTACCGACCAGACCGATTGTTTCTTTGATTAGAGTTCTCATAGTTTCAATTTTACTAAAAAAATAACCCCGAGGTGTCTTCGGAGTTACGAGAATACGAAAAATTTCTTTTCGTGCTCCGTAATTTATAACGACACACGTTGAACGATTTATCGGTTGTTCTTCCGTAGGGTTCTAATGAGTGATGAGCTTTTCTTCCCTCAGCATCGGTGGTGTTGGCACCTCAATCGCTTATAGACTATTGTACAATGAATTTTACTTTTTGGGTAATTACCTTTTATTTAAAAAAGTGATGAGACTGGAATGGCAATATCCATAAATTTTTTCCATATCAACTCGATAAAATTTCACAGGTCCATAGGCTGCTGAAATGTGTTCTGGTGGATGTTCGAAAACATGACCTGTTCCCCATTTGGAGATTACCGTTAAATCCGGAGTAACAATACCAACATGTTCGAGATCGTACATATTTGAAGATGATCCGTAAGTTGCTAATGAAAATGGCAAGGCTTCGTCAATTTTTTTACTAGACAAAACTATCTCAGTTAATCTTGAAATTAATCCCCTATTTTGACCAAAAACATATGTGAAACAATTTAAAATAAGAGGAAGACCTTCGACAGTTGGAATATCCGTCCTTCTTAATAGCATTTTTATCCCATATTTTCCGTCAGCATATTCTTGGTCTATACCGGAAAATCTCTGAGAGATATCTAATCTAATTTCACTTACGTTCATATCTTTTATATTTTTTATTCTTTGAAAGAATTTGAACGGATTATACCAATATTTCTTTGACTATGAGTTGAGGAAAAATATGGCCATTCCAAGTGTTACCATCAAGATAAGCAACAATACTGATTGAATCCCCTATTTTTAGATCGGGCTCGAGTTCAGATTTTTTAAAAGCAATAGCATCAACGCCACTGACTTTTAATTTTAAATGGGACTGAGTTTGACCTAAGAGTTTTTTTGATTCAATAACTAAATTTTCAAAAACAAAAAGTGGTTGAGAATTGCCAATACCAAATGGTTCCAGACTTTTTATTAATTTAATATTTTTTAAATTAATAGCACTAATATCCATCTTGGCGTCAACAATAATAGATTTTTGGGCAGAATATTTGAGTAGATGAGTAGAAAAATAGTTAAATAGTTTTTTTTGAAGTTCGGGAATATTTTTGTCTAAGATAGAAAAACCGGCAGCGCCGGGATGGCCGCCTAAATCCACAAAAAGTTTACTAAATTTTCGTAAAACTTCAATAATATTAACCTCAGGAATGGAACGACAGGAGCCCTTGGCAACTTCACTATTTTTGGCAATAATTACTGAAGGGAGAGAATATTTTTCAGTCAGACGGCCGGCAATTAGACCAATTATTCCGGGATTATAATCATCAGCCACAAAAATAATTTTATTTTTAATGTCAATATTTTTGTCGGCATTGTCAATTGATTCTTTTTGTAAATCCTGACGCTGTTGATTAAAACTATTCAAAATCTTGGCATATTTGTCAGCCTCCAAAGAATTTCGGCTACATAAAAGACGCAAGGCATCGGTGGGATCAGAAAGACGACCGACTGCATTGAGACGAGGACCAAGGAGAAAACCTAAATCATAAGCTGACAGCTGATCAATTTTGGCACTGGATATTTCCAATAACTTTTTTAAACCGGGTGAAGGATTTAATCGCAATTCAGTCAGGCCATGGACAACAATTGAGCGATTGACGCCAACAAGAGGCTGACAATCAGCGACGACACCGAGAGCAGCCAATGACAAATCAGCATTTTTTGAAAAATTTTTGACAATAAAATAAGCTAAGGCAGAGGCGGAAGTATCAACTGAATGATATAAAGCATCAACATTTTTTAGTTTGCCATTGGCAATGTGGTGATCAATAACCAATATTTTTATATTGGGATTCTTGGCCTTTATTTTGGCAAATTCTGCATCAGCCACAATCCCGTTATCGACAGTGATTAATAAGTCAAATTCAATATTTTTTTCTGTTTGAATTCTAAAAAACGAGGAAGCCTTAAAACCATATCCATCAATTTCCCGATGAGGAATAAAGGGAATAATTTTATTATTCAATGGATAGAGAGACTGCCAAAGAATCGCGGTTGAGGTAAGTCCATCAACATCATAATCACCATAGATTAGGATATTTTTTTGAGTATTAATAAATTTATTTATTAGATTAACTGCTTTTATAGAATTCAATTTTAATTCAGGAAAAGGTGGCTTCAAAAAGGAATCTATTTCGATGATTTGACGGTTTTTTAGAAGCAAACTTAGAAGCAGTTCAGACGGTGTTTCCCGTGTAATAGTCATGTTACTCAATAAGTTTAATTTGACTTGCATAGCCCTATTGTATGCTATACTTTGGAGATCAGAAAGCATTACCTAGTTTCTGATCATATTATTAGTAAGGTTAAGGAATCTTAAAAAGATTCGAAAAAAATGGCAAAAAAGCTTTTCGTAGGAAACTTATCCTACAACATGACAGATGACCAGTTGAATGCGCTTTTCGCGCAATTCGGAACCGTCATCTCCGCTAATATAGTTTTCGACAAATTCTCTCACCGAAGCAAAGGTTTCGGTTTTGTAGAATTCGAAACTGAGGAAATGGCTCAAGCAGCTCTGTCTCTTGATGGAACTGAACAAGACGGTAGAAATATCGCCGTAAAAGAGGCTCTTCCTCGTCCCGACAGACCACAAATGTAAATTCATTTTGATTTGAAATTAAACCCCGTCATTATGGCTTCGCCAACGACGGGGTTTTCGGTGGTTAGTAATTTTTTATACTATACTGTTATTGTGAGCAAAAGCCAAAAAGAAATTAGTTTGAATTTTTATAAACAATGGCAGCGAGAAAAAAATATTTGTCCAGCTTTTAATGAGAGAGTAATTATTTCTGCAAAAGGTTGGAATCACATTGTAGGAAACAAAAATTCTAAGAAAAGAATTTGGAATGATACTTATCGAAGATTAAAGCTTTTACCCCATGCTAGGGATATTATTAATAAATCAACTACAATTCAAAATGTTAAAAACCAAAATGGAAAAGTATATTTTGCATTAGAAGCAATGAGATTGATTGAATTAAAAAATGGTAAGGAATGGCGAAAAGTTAGAGTAATTTTAGAACAAGATAAAAAGATGAAAAAAGTGTTTCTCTCAGTCATGGATAAAAAACAAGATGAATCGAGAAAATAAAAAATCCCCAAAATGGGGATTAGTTTGTATGGAGTGCCTCACGCTTTGGCTTTTATGGCGTTAGCGTCATGGATGGTAAAAACCACCTCACCTCATACAGGCTTATTATATCTTAGTATAAGCTGTTTTGTCAATAAAAATGGGTTAGATTTAAGGTAAAATTGAGTAATGGAGAAAAGACAGTTACCGGAAAAAGTAAAAGTGGTAATGAAGAAAGTCATTGATAATGGCGGAGAGATTTACGTGGTTGGTGGCGCGGTTCGCGACTGGCTTCTTAAAAGAGAAATTAAAGATTGGGATTTTGCCACCAATTTGA
>Ga0265297_10000471_pt1 | contig 118062 bp, 112 predicted proteins | sample Munlanlwell13791_FD_192502 | JGI IMG/M metagenome (GOLD analysis project Ga0265297, IMG submission 192502) | Leachate microbial communities from a municipal landfill in Southern Ontario, Canada - Leachate well 137-91 | ecosystem: Engineered > Solid waste > Landfill > Unclassified | place...
AAAGAAAAGTATCCAAAAGAAAGGCGGCCCGGTTGCCGCTTGTGTCCTGCGCTCCTCGCTTTTGCCGAGGGTCGGCAGAAGGGGCTCCTGCCCCTCTGCCAACGTGCGGCCTCCCTGCCGCACCCCTCACGGGCCATTCTCGGCAAAAGCTCCGGTGCTCGGCGCGGCAAACGGGAGATGTACATCCTGTGCGTAACATCAGTTATCAGCCTGAAATATTCGCTAAGGTTTATAGTTTCATAAGGCGGCGAATATCTCTCTGTTCTCGCTGCTTGTCCAGTCGATTGTCGGATACTTCAAAACTGACTTGTGCCAAATAATTATTCCATTGCGTTTTTTTCCATACTTTAATCAAAGGTGTGGGTGATGGCGCTATCGAGTACAGCATTAATGTGCAAATAGTCATTAATGCCGTGGCCGTCATGTTGTTATAGCTGAATAACTTCAATGCGGTGCCAAACGATTTTTTCATTCTTAAATTGGATAAATCCGTGCTGTAGAGTTCATCCAATAGCAAATGAACCACAAGCCCCAAAGCAATAAAAATACCGTTTAACCATGCAAGTAGCGCGCTCCAATGCAAAAAATAAAAACTGATGCAGGTCATTAGCAATGAAAAAAACAGGGCTGCCAATATTGAGTGAAATACGCCGCGATGATCGGTAAGCTTATTAAACAAGGCAAACATTCCGTAGCGAATGAACAGGTAAGTGCCTACTGCAATCAATATTAACTGATGATGAGGAGCGTAACTGCTTTTAACCGTATAGAGTACGGCCGCTACGCCCGTTACAGCCAATACGTTGAACAACAGTTTTACCGGTTTTGAATTGTTCGCATCAATATCAGGCAGCAGTCCGCCTAATGTGCCCAGAAAAACAAGCCACGGTATATGAGCGGGCGTAATCAGATGGATATTTTCGGCAACTAGCGCAGCCCCGATGCTGGCAGCCGTTGCGGTGAAGAGATGGGTATTAAAATTAGCCATATAAAACAGAATCCTTTTTGAAACTAAAATGCAGATGACATTTCCTGTCTGCCATTGCGAAGTTGCCAGCACGCAAGTCTGAGCTTGTGCGCCGGCAATTGTGATGCCTGCCCGGCCTAAGCCAGCAAATTAATCAATATGTTTTCATAGATGCTGGACAAAATCTCCAAATCCTCTAAGCCGACATTTTCATTGATTTTATGGATGCTTTCATTCAGCGGGCCGAGTTCGATCACCTGTGCGCCAGTCGGGGCGATAAAGCGCCCGTCCGAGGTGCCGCCGCCGGTATCGTCAACGGTTTCAAAGCCGGTCACGGTTTTGATTGCGGCATGGGCGGCATCGGTTAATGCACCGGGTCCAGTCAGGAAAGGATTGCCGGACAAGCGCCATTCCAGCTCGTATTTAAAATCGTATTTGTCCAGTATCGCGTGGGTGCGTTGCTTGATGGTTTCCTCATCCAGTTCGGTGCAAAAACGCAGGTTGAACTGCACGTTGACGCTGCCGGGGATGATATTTTCCGCGCCGGTGCCGGCATTGATGTTAGAGACCTGCAAGCTGGTCGGCGGAAAAAACTCATTGCCGTGATCCCAGACTTCTTCGGTCAGCTCTTTTAAGGCCGGAGCAAAACTGTGGATAGGGTTGTCAGCCAGTTCAGGGTAGGCAACATGGCCTTGAATCCCCTTGATACACAGTTTGGCACACAAAGAACCGCGCCGGCCGACGCGGATCACGTCGCCGATTTTTTTATCGCTGGACGGTTCGCCAACCAAACACCAGTCTATTTTCTCGTTGCGCTGTTCCAGCACTTCGACGACTTTAACCACGCCATTGGTGGCGATGCCTTCTTCGTCGCTGGTCATCATTACCGCGATAGAGCCTTGATGACTCGGGTGTTTGGCAATAAAGCGCTCGACGGCGGTAATAAAGCAGGCGATGCCGCCTTTCATATCGGCAGCGCCGCGGCCGTAAAGCTTGTCGCCGATAATGGTCGGCTCAAAAGGCGGTGAAACCCAGGCATCGACCGGACCGGTAGGCACCACATCGGTGTGGCCGAGGAAGGTCAGCAACGGCTTGGCGTCGCCGCGCCTGAGCCAAATGTTTTGGGTGTCGTCAAAGTCCAGGCGTTCTTCGTTGAAGCCCAGTTTGATTAAGCGTGCCGCCAGCACATCCTGGCAACCGGCATCTTTTGGGGTGACCGACTCGCGGCTGATAAGGTCTTTAAGGAGTTCCAGTGTGTCGCTCATAGTAATTCAGTATGTTTGTTCTCGGTTTTTGCCGCGCCTGCTCCCGGCAGGCTTGCGGCATACCCACCATCCTTGGCGGTATAGCCAATGATTAGTTTGTTGCCGATATCTAAAACCGGGCGTTTAATCAGGGTAGGGATGGTCAGCATTAGCTGCATGGCTTTTTCCTGGGTCAGATCGCTTTGCTGTTCGGCGCTGAGCTGTCGCCAGCTGGTGCTGCTGCGGTTAAGCAGTTTTGTCCAGTCTGAATGATCGACGAAATGCTGTAGCAGTTCAGGCGTCAAGCCGTCGGTTCTAAAATCGTGGAAGCGATAGCTTATGCCGTTTTGATCCAGCCAGATACGCGCTTTTTTAACGGTATCGCAGTTCTTTATGCCGTAAAGCGTATGATTTTGTTGGTTTTGCAAATTTACAATCTCCATATGAAAGTTTCGCAACATCGCACGAATTGATTTTGAAATGGAAGGGTGCGCAGCAATCCCGGACTCGTCGAGGTTAGATCCGATAATAGGCAAGGTGATTGAGGCTGTTTCAACGACTTGAGCCGACATGACGGTCAGCGTCTCCTTGAGCGATGCCTGGGCGAGAGTCGCTCTCGGCGACGCATTCAGTAACGCAACCGGCTTGTTGACAAAAGCCTCGCAGCCGACCATCCAGTCCAAGGCATTTTTCATGACTCCCGTTACGCCGTGAGCGTATTCGGGGCTGGCGATGATAACGCCGTCCGCTTTAAGAACGCGCGCGTAAAAATCAGCGACCGCAGGCGAATCGGTTATTTCAAGATCGGGATTGAACAGCGGCAGATTGCCCAGTCCAGTGTACAGCTCGACGCAAACATTGCTAGGTGCCAGGGCGACAACGGCCCTCAGCAATGCAGAGTTCAACGATGCGGCACGCAGACTACCTGAGATAGCCAGCAATCTGACAGGCGGCATCGTTGACTCTATAGGGTGCTTACAATTGGCTGTTCAGCAATTCGTCTATGCTGGGTAGTTGCTTGTCTGATTTACAGCGGTTTTTGTAAAGGTCGACGAACTCCATGAAGGCTTGTTCCAGATCAGCCAGGATTTCTTCTTCGTTTTCGCGTTCATCTTCGGGAACGTCGGGCGAATCCAAATATTCGTGTTGCAGGGCGACTTCGCTGTTTAAAGCGAGCGTGGCGTAAATGATGGCATTGTTTGAAATTTGTTCGCTCATGGTATTGACCTCGGTTAAGTTATTGAAAGGATGCAAACAGGGCTGTTATCAGTCCTGTTCTCTAAAACGAATAGTAAGACCTTGTAAAAAGTTTCTTAAAACCTGATCGCCGCATTCGCGGTGATGTTTATGGCCTTTTTGCCTGAAAAATGAGCTGAGTTCGCCTTTGGATAACTCAAAATCAGCCAGTTTCAGGGTGTTAAGCATGTCCTCTTCTTTAAATTCCAGGGCAATTCTCAGTTTTTTGAGTATGGTGTTATTGGTTAACGGTTCCGGTTTTTTTGCCTGAGCGGGAGGGTTCTCCTGCCTGCCTCTTCTATAAACAATCAGTCCGTCCAAAAACTGTTCCATCAGCTTATTATTAAGCGGAACGAAATCCGTTTCATTGTTTTTTTTGAGCAGATTGCGCAGCTCGTCCCGGCTTATTTCTGCATCGCTTAAGGCAAAGATCTCGATCATGGTCTGATCTTTAAGCTCCAAAGCGTAGCGTACCCGGCGTAATACATCGTTGTTAATCATTGTTTGCTATTAAGTGGTTGTGTCGATTGGGATGACGCAAATCATGCTTGCGTCACCCGAGAGATAGATGGCAATGGCTGCAAAGCGAGGCCTGCACCCGGCGGCAATTAATCTCTCAACAACTCGTTAATGCCCGTTTTGCTGCGCGTTCTTTCATCAACCTGCTTGATAATAACCGCGCAGTACAGGCTGTATTTGCCGTCTGCAGATGGCAGGTTGCCCGAGACGACCACCGATCCGGCGGGAATGCGGCCATAGCTGATTTCGCCGGTCATGCGGTTGTAGATTTTGGTGCTTTGACCGATGTAAACGCCCATGGAAATAACCGAGCCTTGTTCAACGATAACGCCTTCGACGATTTCCGAACGCGCGCCGATAAAGCAGTTGTCTTCAATGATGGTTGGGCCGGCTTGCAGAGGCTCAAGAACGCCGCCGATGCCGACGCCGCCGGACAAATGCACGTTCTTGCCGATTTGCGCGCAAGAACCGACTGTAACCCAGGTATCGACCATCGTGCCGCTATCGACATAGCCGCCGATGTTCACGTAGGACGGCATCAAGATGGCGCCGGGGGCAATATAAGAACCGCGGCGGGCGACTGCGTTCGGTACGACGCGAACGCCGGCTTTGGCGAAATCTTCTTCGCTGTAGTTTGCGAATTTGCTATCAACTTTGTCGTAATAACGCGTGTTGCCGCCGTCCATCAGCTTGTTTTCGTTGATTCTGAACGACAACAATACGGCTTTTTTCAGCCACTGGTTAGTAACCCATTCACCGCTGGTTTTTTCGGCGACGCGGGCTTTGCCGCTGTCCAGTAAATTGATCGCCTCTTCGACAGCTGCGCGCACTTCAGCGGAAACGCTGCTAGGGGAAATGTCGGCACGGTTTTCAAAGGCGTCGTTAATAATTTTTTCTAGTTGTGACATGGTTTCTTTTATAAAGAGTTAAGGAAATTTTTTATGCGTTGCGCGGCTTCTACGCATTCGTCCAAGGGCGCAACCAGCGCAATTCTGACGTGGTTAAGGCCGGGATTAACACCATCGCAATCACGAGACAGGAAACTGCCGGGCAGCACAGTGATGTTTTGCCCAGCAAACAGCTGCTGGGCAAACTCGGTATCGGCAGTCGGCGTTTTCAACCAGACGTAAAAACTGGCTGGCGGTTTGGTGATTGTGCAGACGTCGCCGAGGATATCGATGAAGGCGGCGAATTTTTCCCGGTACAAACGGCGGTTTTCGATAACATGGCGCTCATCCTGCCAGGCCTGAATACTCGCATGTTGAGTAGGCAGAGGCATTGCGCAGCCATGATAAGTCCGGTATTGAAAATAATATTTCAATATCTCGGCGTCGCCCGCGACAAAGCCTGAGCGCAAGCCCGGCGCATTGGAGCGCTTGGATAAACTGTGGAAAATAACGCAGCGTTTGAATGCCGTGTTGCCTATGTTATAGGCGGTTTGCAGCAGACCGGGCGGCGGATTATTTTCGTCATCATAGATTTCGGTGTAGCACTCGTCGGAGGCGATCACGAAGTCATGTTTCTCCGCCAGCTTAAGCAGCTTCTCGTGGCTGGATTGGTCGATCACCGAACCGGTCGGATTGCCGGGCGAGCAGATATAAATCAACTGGCAGCGTTGCCATATTTCATCCGGCACCGCATCAAAATCTGGCAAATAACCGGAGTCTTCCAGCGTGTTCAAATAATAGGGTTCTGCTCCTGCCAGCAAGGCCGCGCCTTCATATATCTGATAAAACGGGTTCGGCATGATAACGACGGGATTGGCCTTGGTCGGATCGATAAGGCATTGGGCAAACGAAAACAATGCTTCACGGGTGCCGTTAACCGGTAAAACCTGGGTTTCAGGATTAATGCCGTCAGCCGGAATCTGAAAACGTCGGCTGATCCATTCGGCTATCGCCTGTCTGAGTTCAGGTATGCCTTTGGTGGTCGGGTAGTTAGCCAAACCATGCAAATGGGTTAGCAGCGCTTCCTGGACCAAATGCGGCGTGGCATGGGTTGGCTCGCCCATAGACAGGGCGATGTGCGATTTGTCTGCGGGCGGAGTAATACCTTGTTTAAGTTGCGCCAGCTTCTCAAACGGGTAGGGATGTAAGCGTTTTAAATTAGGGGTCATTGATTAATTGCAATGCGGTTGTTTACCCGCAGCTTGGGCTTGCTGAAACAGTCCCATCGCTTGCGGCATGTTCTTTTCCAGGTCTTGAATGCGTGTGGCATGCGAAGGGTGAGTCGACATAAATTCTATGGGCTGCTGGCCTTGCGCTGCCCGATCCATTTTTTGCCACAAGCCGATGCTTTGTCTTGGGTCAAAGCCCGCTTTGGCCATTAAATCCAGGCCGATCTTGTCGGCTTCGCTTTCGTGCACACGGCTGTAGGGCATCAAGATGCCGTATTGCGCGCCGACACCCAACATACCGAGCGCTGCTTGCCCGAGTACGGTTTGTGGTGCGCTGACTGCCTGAATGACGCTCATGCCCGAACTAACCGCCATTTCTTGCGATGCCCGCTCATTGCTGTGCTTGGCAAGGACGTGGCCGACTTCATGGCCGATGACCGCAGCCAATTGATCCTGGTTGTCGACCAATGCGAGCATGCCGGTGTGTACGCCGATTTTGTTGCCGGGCAAGGCAAAAGCGTTAGGCGAGGCGTCCTCAAAGACCACTACTTCCCAGGTGCCGCCCGTTTCCTGAGTAATTGACCGAGCAATGCAGCTTGCCAACTGGTTATGTTGACTGTTGGCGCTGACAGGTTTTTGTTGCTTCAGATCATTAAAAGCCTGTAGGCCCATTTGATTAATTTGTGTATCGGGCAGAAAAACAAATTGGGTTCTGCCTGTAGGGCTGGTGGCGCAAGCGTTTAATAAGAGGATAACCAGAACTGGAACTATTTTTTTGCACATAAAAAATGACCTCTAGCTGCTAATAAGACAGAGGCCATTTTAACGTAAGTTTTTATCCGAGGCTTAAAAATGTACCTGTTTGATCAAAATTTCAGGATTTTGGCGAACATCGCATCATAATCTTCTTTTGACAGCACACCGCTGACTCCGGTGCGCTGATGGGCTTTATCGAAGAAATAGGTTCTGGGCAGTTCGCCATACCATTTGGGATCGATTTCAAATTGCAGCTTCTGGGTATTGTCATCGGCATAAGCCCAGCTTTCAATGTCGGTTAACTGGTTTTTTGCAAGAATTTGCTGAATTTGCTCAGTTGAGCCCGGCTCATCCGCCGCCAGCATGATCATTTTAAGATCGGGTCTGTTTTTGTGAATATTGCTTAACAATTCCATGTCTTTCAGGCAGGAAGGACAGTTGATCGACCAGACCACCAGCATGAATGGCTGGTTGGCGTTGGCAGCTAATATTTGTTGATAACTTCCTGAGGTAAATGCAGACGGATCGGCCTGTGCCGGAATATTAAAAGCAGTGATAAATGTAAAGGCTACGCTTAGGAAAATTTGTTTTAAGGTCATGATTCAATTCCTGTGTCCGATTGTAAAAAGTTTGTTGTGTGGCTTGAGTAACATCATTTTCCGCGCCGCTCGAGAATGGTGTACAAAGCCATTCCGGACACCATCGATATAACGAATAGCCATGCTTTGGGTTGCCCTGCGGCAGCACTTACCACAGCAGGTCCCGGACAAAATCCTGAAAGCCCCCAGCCGATGCCGAACACCAGGCTGCCTAATAGCAAACGCGTATCCAGCTTGGTTGCGGAGGACAAGCGCATAGGTGCGCCAAGCAAACTGAACTGGCGCTTTTTGGCAATAGTAAAGCCAATAGCGCCGATCAAAATAGCGCCAGCCATGACGAAGGCGAGCGACGGGTCCCAAGCTCCAGCCAAATCCAGAAAACCGATGACCTTCGCTGGATCGGTCATTCCGGAAATAATCAGGCCCAACCCAAACAGCAGTCCAACGACAAAAGCATTAAGATTCAGCATGATTAGAGTCCTATCAAGTGGCGGGTCAGATAGACGGTGATAATGCCCGCCATCATGAAAGTCAATGTTGCCGCAATGGAGCGGATCGAACCGCGGGAAATGCCGCAAACGCCGTGGCCGCTGGTGCAGCCTGACGCATAGCTGGTGCCCAGGCCCACCAGCAGGCCGGCAATGATCAATTGCGCGGTGTCCGCTTCAATGGTCACAGCAGGCAGGTCGAAGGCGATTTGATAGAGATACGGCGAAGCCATCATGCCGAGCAGAAACATGATGCGCCAGATTTTGTCCCCTTGGGCGGCTTGAAGCAATCCGCCCAAAATCCCGCTAATCCCGGCAATCCGGCCATTCAATAACACAAACATTGCGGCGGCGATGCCAATCAATAAGCCGCCGAAGAGACCGGCAATGTAGGCGTCGTGAGTAAAGTCAGACAGATTCATAGATATTCTTCAAAATGTGGGCGCTATAGTTTAATCATTTGTATCATCAAAAAGGCTTAACCACCGCCAGGATTACAATGCCGACCAGAAACAAAACCGGCACTTCATTCATCCAGCGGTAAAAAACATGGCTACGGCGGTTGCGGTCATGTTTAAAATCAAGCAGCCATTGATAACAGAAATAGTGGTAAACCAGCGTCAACACCAACAGCGCCAGCTTTGCGTGCAGCCAGCCGGCAGTAGCATAAACAGCCCAGTCGTAAGCCACCAGCATCCAGATACCGAACAGCAAGGTCGCTATCATGCCCGGCGTCATAATGCCGAAGAACAGCTTGCGCTCCATTACCTTAAAACGCTCGTTGCTGATCTTGTCATTGCTCATCGCGTGATAAACATACAGGCGCGGCAGGTAAAACAGGCCTGCAAACCAAGTGACCATAAAAATCAGGTGTAGCGCTTTTAACCAGAGCATGGCTTAGCCTTTAAGTAGTGATTCGATATTTGTTTTCATTTTTGCTAAGTCAAAAAGGCCGATTTCTTTTTTAACGACCGAGCCGTCCGGGGCAATCAAAAAGGTGCTGGGCGTAAACATGATGCCACCGAAAGCCTGGGCGTGTTCCGAATTTAAATCCAGCGCCACAGGGTAGGGCAGTTGTTTGGCCTTGGTCATATCGACGACGTGGTTCGGCGGGTCGTAATACATCGCAACGGCAACCATCTCAAGGCCTGATGCATGGTATTGAGTGTAGAGGTCAATTAAGTCGGGAATTTCCTGGATACAAGACGGGCAGTCAGTCGCCCAGAACGTAACGATAACCGGTTTGCCGCGCAAATCTTTTAAAGCGATTTTTTGACCGGTGATCGTGGTGAAAGTCACATCCGGGGCGGAAGTGATGGTTTTGCCACAGCTTATTAAAGCGCTTATTAAAATGAGCGGTAACAGTAATAAACCGAACTGCCGGTATATTTTTTTCATGGGTTTGATTGCTTGAATGTCTGGGAATGGAAACAAAATAACATACCCAATTTAAAAAACCATAACAACTCCGGATTGAGTCTCTATATGCATAATTCCGGCGCAGCTTTTTAACCAGGTATAAATTTATAACTGCCCTAAATTATCCGGCAACTTCAATTTACGAGTTGGTCGAGAAGCTGCACCGGTACGGCATTATGGTACTGGGTTTGTTCATGTTCGGCTTTGAGGGTGACGAACCGTCGGTGTTCGAGGAGACTTTAAAATTCAATATCGATGCCAAGTTCGACATGTGCGGTTGTTCGTTGTTAACGCCGTACCCAGGCACTATCAACTGGTTTGAGATGATGCGCCGCAAGCAGATCGTGTCATTCGACTGGGATAAATACGATCAGTCCCATATTGTCTTCAAATCGGCCGGATTGTCGGTCGAGCAGTTCTATAACGGTTATCTGGACACTTATGACGGATTTTATACGCTGTCGCGTTTTCCGTGGGACTGCTCCCGCAACCCTGCAAACTGGGCTATCTACAACGCCTTCTTTCGCAAAGGCGGCGTTGTCACCCGTGACCCTGACCAGCTCATCGCAAGGCCGACGCCTGAACCCGAGTTCGCGGCCATGCCGCCGTTGATGCTGCAAAAAGCGGCATGGCGGGAATTGGTGATGGGCACTCCGGGAGGCGGTGGAGGAAGCACTTTTGAATAATGAGGGGGCTGCGTTCGCCAGCTACTTTGCAATAATGGCCGCGTATTGCAAAGTAGCCGGCGTATGTTCTATACCGTACAGACTAAGCTTAATCTTGCCGATAAGCTTTTGACATGAGGAGGATTTCAGAGATCACGATTGAGCTCTTACCGGCTTTATGTGATGGGTTATTAATATTGTTAGTTCCGAAGTCTTAAGTTATTTGTGGCCGTGCAATTTGTCGAAAGTATCTTGGCAACCGCATCGTCGATTTCATCGAAATGACGGTCTCAGAGGCAAGGCCATACTGTCTGGGTTTTCACTTAAAAGCGTTACCTATCAGGAGAACTACCATGTCAACTGGCACAATTTTACTAATAATCTTAATTATTATGCTGATCGGAGTCATTCCAGCATGGCCGCACAGCCGGGGATGGGGCTATGGACCCAGCGGAGGGCTTGGGCTGATATTGATTATCTTGTTAGTCTTGGTGTTGATGGGCGTCATCTAGCCGTAGATTAAGCGCCTTTTGCCGTATCTTTTATAATAACAGCCGATGCGGGTTGTCTCGTTAAGAGGCAAACCAAGCTGGAAGATATGCACTTATTCCGGCGTTTTAGTGCGAAGCTTGGTTTATTTTAAACCCGCTAAGCGGGCAGAGAGCTGATGCATCAGCAACGCGCCGAGTATAAGCAATGTGCCTGTCGCCACTTTCATGGTCAGCGGTTCGTTATTAACGGCATGACCTAACAGCAAAGCCATGACCGGTGAAATTAAGGCAACCAGTGCAACCTTGGTAGCGGTCTGGTGGATGAGCAAATAGTAATAAAGCACGAAACCAATCGTTGTTGCTATCGCCCCCAGATAGACAATGGACGCCATGCTAACAAGTGAAATTTCAGTCGGCCAATGGCCGTCAAACATTGCCCAGGTAATCAGATAAGCCGGCAGAGACAGCAACAGGCCGCCAGTCACCTGGGATAAAGCCGGTATTTTTCCATCAATGCGTTTGACCCAAACCGAACTGACAGCCTGCAAAAATGTAGACACCAGCACGCCGATGATACCCAGCGCAGCGTCATGCCCCAATTGCAATGCCGAGCCGAACATGATCCACAAACCGCTAATGCCCAGAATATAGGCCAGCAGGTTTCCCAGCGTCAGGCTCCGTTCCCCCAGCCAGATCGCCGCCAGCAAAGCCGTCATCAATGGCAAAAGGCCGAAGATCACCGAAATCCAGCCGGAAGGAATAAACTGCGCTGCCCAATAAACCACCAGCATCGACCCGTAAATTTGCACGGCCACGGCAAGGTAAGTCTGTAGCGCTTTAGAGTGCCAAGCCAAGCGTTGCCTGGACAGGCCCAGCATCAACAAGATACAAACTGTCCCGATTACCATTCGCCCGGTTACCCCGAACAGATAACCCGCTCCTTCGCCGCTCCATTTGATAGCCAGCGGTGTTGTCGACCAAAGTAAAATAACACTGATATAGGCTAGAGGTATGCGCATCAATTCAAATCGGATGGTGTAAAGAAAGGTGATAGCTATCGATTATCGATAGCTATCACCAATAGATAATTTACTTGGCCGGTGCTAATTCAAAAATGATGATTTCAGCCGCATCGTCGCCGACGTTTTCTACCGACATCAGCTCGCCCGATTCCCAAAAAACTTCGCCGGCAGAGTAGGTGTTGGCTTTGCCGCCTTCGACGACTTTTAACGTGCCTTTAACCACATAACGAGGCCCAGGGCCTTCATGGGTATGCCAAGGCGTTTTAAACGCAGGAGGAAACGCGACCCGTATCATTTTAGTATTGATGTTCGGGCTGGAAAGCTCCAGCTTCTTTTCCAGTAATACGGTTCTGTTCAGGTTGGTTTTCTCTTGAGCTGAGACAGTTTGTATGCCGCTCAAATATATCGCTGTAAGCGTTGCCAGAATAAATCCCGTTGCTTTGATAGTTGGTATTTTTGACATCTATTGGCCTCTCGGTTTTAGGTTAATTATTATTTAATTAATTCATCTTATAGCTTTATTAAAGCGGCTTAAATAAAAAAGTATACGCTAGCGCCAGCTTTTTCTAATTGTTAAATTCTTTAAATGCACACAGAATATGCGCATTATTATAACGCCTTGACCGGTTTGCCCACTGAAAGAGACGATGCTTATTGCTCTGGATTTTTAATGGCCGGCATTTAAATCACAACACCAACTGCGCATGAATATCGACAATATCACCCAAGTAAAAAACTACCTGCTTAATCTGCAAGATCAAATCTGCGCGGCACTGGAAAGCGTGGAACCTGAAGCCCGTTTTATTGAAGACCTTTGGAACAGGACCGAAGGAGGCGGCGGCAGAACGAGGGTGTTGGCTAATGGCCGGGTTATCGAGCAGGGCGGCGTTAATTTCTCGCATGTGTCCGGTTTTAAGTTACCTCCTTCTGCCACGGCTAAACGCCCGGAACTGGCAGACCGGCAATTTCAGGCGATGGGCGTGTCGCTGGTTATCCATCCCAACAATCCCTATGTGCCGACCTCGCATGCCAATGTGCGGTTTCTAATCGCGGAAAAACCGGGCGAACCGACTATCTGGTGGTTCGGCGGCGGTTTTGATTTAACGCCGTTTTATCCGTTTAAAGAAGATGTGCTGTACTGGCACCAAACCGCCCGGGCCGCTTGCCAGCCTTTCGGCGATGATATCTATCCGGCTTACAAAAAATGGTGCGACGAATACTTCTTCCTGAAACATCGGAATGAAACCCGTGGCGTAGGCGGGCTGTTTTTTGATGATTTGAACGAGTGGGGCTTTGATAAGTCATTCGCCTTTATGCAAAGCGTCGGCAATCATTATATTGACGCTTATCTGCCTATCGTGCAAAAACGCAAAGATACGCCGTATGGCGACAGGGAGCGCGATTTCCAGCTATACCGCCGGGGGCGTTATGTTGAATTTAACTTGGTTTACGATCGCGGCACATTGTTTGGCCTGCAATCGGGTGGACGCACCGAATCGATTTTAATGTCGATGCCGCCGGTAGCACACTGGAAATACAACTGGCAGCCCGAGCCCGGCAGTGCCGAAGCCGTGCTTTATGATGAATATTTAAAGCCGCAAAATTGGCTCGGTGCTTGAGTGGGTAATAAAAAAATATACGAAAATTAAAATTTTTACCATGAAGCCAAAAGTAGGCGCCTCTAGGCGACACGAAGAACACGAAGAAAAACAAAGCAAAAACTTCGTGTTTTCGTGGCGATATGTTTAATACTTCCTGCTTAGTCATTAGAACTTGCCTGAGAATAAATTGAAAACTATAATCGAGCATTTTTGTAATGGGCGGCAGATTGCGGCCTATTTATTAATTACAGACGGAAGCAATGACTAGCCACATTATGCCAACTTATGGACGCTTACCCATCACCTTCGAACGGGGAGAGGGTGCATGGCTTTTTGATCAAAACAATAACCGTTACCTGGATGCGGTATCCGGCGTAGCGGTGTGCAGCCTGGGTCATGCGCATCCTGCCGTGCATCAAGCGATCTGCAAACAAAGCGAAAAGCTGCTGCATACGTCAAACCTTTACAATATCGCCGTTCAGGAACAGTTGGCCGACAAGCTGATCGAAAAAAGCGGCATGGATAACGTCTTTTTTTGCAATTCCGGTGCCGAAGCTAATGAAGCAGCGATCAAATTGGCGCGCAAATACGGTCACGAACAAGGCATAGAAAACCCGGCGATTATCGTCATGGAAAAAAGCTTTCATGGCCGCACGCTGGCAACACTGAGCGCTACCGGCAATGCTAAAATCCAGCAAGGCTTTGCGCCGCTGGTTGAAGGCTTTATTCGGGTGCCGTACAACGATGTCAAGGCCATTGAACAGGCGGTTGAACAACATAAAAATGTCGTCGCCGTTTTGGTTGAACCCATACAAGGGGAAGGCGGCGTTAATGTTCCCGCTGACGATTATCTTAACCAAATCCGCAGTCTTTGCGACCGTCATCATTTGCTGATGATGCTTGATGAAATTCAAACCGGGGTTGGCCGTACCGGCAGATTCCTTGCTTTTCAGCACAACGGGATACTCCCGGATGTTTGCACCTTGGCCAAAGCCTTGGGCAACGGTGTGCCCATCGGCGCCTGCCTGGCACGAGGCAAAGCGGCCAAGGTATTCACAGCAGGCAATCACGGTTCCACATTCGGCGGCAATCCGTTAGCCTGTAGTGCGGCTTTAGCCGTGCTGGCGACACTGGATGCTGAAAACCTGATCGAACAAGCTGCGCAAAAAGGCGATGCGATCTGCTCGGCATTTAAAGAACAGTTACGTGGCAATACTCATGTGGTCGATATTCGCCACAAAGGCATGATGATCGGCATCGAGCTCGACAGCCCTTGCGCTGAGTTAGTGCAAGCTGCGCTGCAAAATAATTTATTGATCAATGTCACTAGTGAAAAAACTATCCGTTTGCTGCCGCCATTGATTATTAACGATCAACAAATCGCTCAACTCGTAGAAACTTTATCGACGCTTATTGTTAAGCACACGGACACCCCCCATGAATCCTAGACATTTCATCAGTCTGCTTGACTTATCCGGCGACGAATTTCGTAGTTTGATCAGTCGGGCTATCGCACTAAAAAATAACCGCGATCCTGATTATCAACCGTTAAAAGGTCAGGTCTTGGCAATGATTTTTGAAAAATCATCGACACGCACCCGTATTTCATTTGAAGCGGGTATGAGTCATTTTGGCGGCAGCGCATTATTTTTATCGCCCAGAGATACGCAGTTGGGTCGTGGCGAACCGCTGCAAGACAGCGCCAAAGTTATCTCAAGTATGGTCGATTGCATCATGCTTAGAACCGATAAGCACGAAACGGTGACTACATTCGCGCAATATTCAAGCGTTCCTGTAATCAATGGCTTAACCGACTTGCAGCACCCCTGCCAATTGCTGGCAGACATGCAGACTTATTTTGAACATCGCGGCGATATTAAAGGTAAGACGGTAACCTGGATCGGTGACGGCAATAATATGTGTCATTCTTATATCCATGCGGCCATGGTGCTGGGCTTTACGTTGAACATTGCCTGCCCGAAAAATTATCAGCCCTTAGCATCGATCGTTGACGCTGCCGGAGAACGCGTCCGGTTCTTTGATACGCCGCTGGAAGCCGCCCAGAATTCGGATCTGGTAGTCACTGATGTTTGGGCCAGTATGGGCCAGGAAGAAGAACAAAAACAACGCGAATTGGCCTTTAAGGATTATCAGGTCAACGCCGAGATCATGAAAGCTGCTCATAGCGATGCGCTGTTCATGCATTGTCTGCCCGCCCATCGGGGAGAGGAGGTCAGCGCCGAAGTGATTGACGGCTCTCAAAGCGTTATTTTCGATGAAGCTGAAAATCGCTTGCATGCACAAAAGGCATTACTGGAATTTCTCCTGTGCAACAAACCACGTTAGAATTAACCTTAGCCGCATCGGTTCACTGCCGGTTGAGACACGTCCGCCATTCCCGGCAGCCGGTCGCATCGGGTCCTTACCTATTGCGACACTTCCGCCATCTTTGGCAGTCGTCATACGACCAACAATAGAGATTCAAGTGAAAAAAATATTAAGCTCGTTTTTTATCTTATTGGTAGCTTTGGGTTCAGCTCAAGCTGAAACCGTCTACGTTACCGACAATTTGAATTTGTCTCTCAGGAGCGAAGAAAATAACACCAGCAAGGCTGTTAAACTGCTCCCGACCGGCACCCCGATGACGGTATTAGAGGAAAATAGAAGCACTGGGTTTGCTCACGTCCGCCTGAATGACGGCACGGAAGGCTATATGCCGATCCGTAATACCATGAAGGAACCGCCCAGCCGCGCTCAACTAGAGGTTGTCAATAAGAGTCTGGCAGTATTGCAGTCTGAAAATGCCACGCTCAAAGCCGAGCTGGCTACGGTAAAAGAATCCATTACCCCGGGGACGTCTCTTGAGCAGTCCTTGGCGACAGAACGCGATCATTTAAGCAGAGAGCTCAGTGAGCTGAAAAAAACCGCTGCCAGTACCATAGAATTAAAAAACCAGCGCGATGAGCTTCAAGAACGCGTGGTGAATGTTGAGCGGGAGTTGCAACAGTTCAAGCTTGAAAATCAGGCATTGCAAGACACCGCTAACCAAGACTGGTTTTTATACGGCGGCATACTCGCCCTTATCGGCGTAATCTTGGGATTCATTTTGCCTAAACTCAGTTGGAGACGTAGCAGAAGCAGCTGGGATTCTTATTAAACATTAAGGCAAAAGGCAAAAGGCAAAAGGCTAAAGGCTAAAGGCTAAAGGCAAAAAAAGCCCGGATCCTTCGCCCTTAGCCTTTAATTTTAATTATGAGTGACAAAACACCCGCACTTTTTCTTCCCAGGTCGTTGACGGCATGGAGCGCGCACCGAGCCGCGCCATGTTGCACGCTGTCGGCTTTAGCAATGAATATTTCAAAAAACCGCAAATAGGCGTTGCGCCAACCTGGAGCATGGTCACGCCGTGCAATATGCACATCAACAAACTGGCCGATGCGGCAGCGGTTGGCGTCAACAATGCCGATGGTAAGGCTGTGATTTTCAACATCATTACCATTTCCGACGGCATTTCGATGGGCACAGAGGGCATGAAATATTCGCTGGTATCCCGCATTGATAATAAGGATTCTATAAACCCATCATGGAACCACAACAATCATTCGTTAGCTGGTTTAGGGATTCATCCCCCTACATCCACGCCCACCGCAACAAGACCTTCGTTATTTCATTCGGTGGCGAAGCGGTGCTGGCTGATGATTTCAATCATCACGTTCACGATTTCGCCTTGCTGAACAGCCTGGGCATACGCCTGGTTTTAGTTCACGGCATACGGCCGCAAATCGACCAGCGTCTTGCCAAGCTGGACGTTCCCGCTCACTTTCACAATAACTTGCGCATTACCGACGATGTGGCGCTGCAATGCGTCAAAGAAGCGGCCGGCTTGGTCCGCGTGGAAATTGAAGCGCTGTTATCGATGGGGCTGGCTAACTCGCCGATGGCGGGGGCCAAAATCAAGGTGGCCTCGGGCAACTTTGTGGTCGCCAAACCCATCGGCGTAATTGACGGCATTGATTACTGCCATACCGGCGAAGTCCGCCGCATCGACAGCGCGGCCATTCACCAGCAGCTTGACCAGGACAATGTCGTGCTGATCTCGCCGGTCGGTTATTCGCCGAGTGGCGAAGTCTTTAACTTGTCGGCCGAACAGGTCGCCACCGCGGTTTCGATTGCGTTAAAAGCCGAAAAACTGGTTTTGCTGACCGAGCAAGGCTGTCTCAATCCAGACAACGGCGAACAAATCCAGCAAATGACTACCGCCGAAGCCGACGCTTTCTTACAGCAGCATCCGGACATATCCACCGATATCAGCTTGCCACTCAAGGCGGCGATGCAAAGCTGCCAATCCGGCATCGACCGCGTACATTTAATTGACAGAACCATCGACGGCGCGCTGTTGCTGGAGTTATTCAGCCGTGACGGCATCGGTACGCTGATCAGTTCGACGGCGTTTGAAGAACTGCGCCCGGCGACGCTGAACGATATAGGCGGCATTCTGGAGTTGATCAAGCCGCTGGAACAGCAAGGCAAGCTGGCCAAGCGCTCCAGGGAAAAGATCGAAATGGAAATCGCCGACTATATCGTTATCGAACGCGACGGTTTGATCATCGGTTGCACCGCTCTGCATCCTGATGTGCAAGGCCGGTTCGGCGCGATTGCCTGTCTTGCCGTGCATGCGGATTATCGAGGATCGAGCAGAGGCAACCGCATGCTTGAATATGTATACCGCAGGGCAGGGGAACTCGGGCTTAAAAAATTGTTCGTGCTGTCTACGCAAACCATGCATTGGTTTATTGAACGGGGTTTTTTATCGTCGTCTATTGCCGATCTTCCCGATCAGCTCAAGGCGCTATATAATCCGCAAAGAAATTCCAAGGTTCTCTGTAAAGATATTGGATAAGAGTTTCTCATGACTGATCACGCCGCCTGTTTATCAATTCTGCAACTATCTGATCTGCATATCTTGGCGGCTCCGGAAGATAGATTGCTGGGCATTAATACCGAGCATTATTTCCACGCTTGTCTTGAACAGGCCTTCTCTGAAAAACATCATTTCGATTTGATTCTGGTGACCGGCGACTTGGCTCAAGATCCTTGTCTTGCCAGCTACCGGCGCATCTTAAACAGTCTTGAGGCTTACGACACGCCCTGTATCTGTCTGCCTGGCAATCATGACGATTATGAACTCATGCAGCAGATATTAAATACCGGCAAGATTAACTGCCGCAAACAGGCTTTTCTGGGGAATTGGCAGCTAATTAGCCTGAACAGCCAAATCGTCGGAGACCCCGGCGGCCGTTTGGAAAATGAGGAATTGGACTTCCTTGAAAACTGCCTAATTGAAAATCCTGATCGCTACGCGCTTATCGCAGTCCATCACCATTTTCTGGAAACCAAAAGCCCGTGGATGGATACCATGATCATTGAAAATCGGCAGCAGTTATTGGCGATAATAGACAGGCATCCGCAAGTAAAAGTCGTAGTCAATGGTCATATCCATCAAGTCATGGATGTAAAGATGGCAAGCTTTCGAGTATTGGGTGCGCCCTCCACCTGTTTTCAATTTGTGCTGGAAGCCGCTGAATTCTGTGTCAGCGACACGGCTCCGGGTTATCGGTTAATACAACTGCATGCAGATGGCGGGGTTGAATCCGAGGTTATGCGTTTGCCGGAGCCATTGACGGGATTGCAAGCAAATACGCATGGATATTGAGCCGGCCAGGCTCATTATAAGAGAGTAATCTCCAGTATTTCCTGCCCGACCAGTAGACATTGATTTTCTGTTTGCGCGTAAATAAAGTGCATCCGATAAGTCCCTTTGTAGATGTGTCCGTATACTTCCAGAACGTCAAACTTGCCTTCTCCGGCAGGGTTTTTTATCGGCTTAAGCACGGTAACAAGCTCATTAATTTCAGTCCTTTCATCCAATCCGAAGTGAAAATCCAACAGTTTTTTGGCTTGAATCAGTGCATCTTTTGAACAATGATGCAGCGGTTTAGCGGCTGCAAACGTTGGCGTGATAAGTAATAAAACCAGTAACGCATATTTCATCATATTTCTCCCGAATAAAAAATTGCCGATGGTGGGTAAACATTTACCTGTTCCGTAGTTGGAAGCGCTGCTTGTGCTGAACAACCGCAATGCACTAACTTATTAACGCATAATATTGCTTAAAAAGCTGGGTACGCTCAGCCAAACCATTTGTTCCGCCATTAACTTTCTTGGTTACGGCGGTTATCACCGCGTCTGTTGAGCCACCGTCGCAGACTGTCCATATTTTATTTACATCAAAGAAAAAGCCAGCGGATGCCAATGGATAATCAGTGGCCACTAAATCAGGATTGGCAACGGTCTCGGCACGGACAGTTTTGCCAAAATCGGCGTAATTCGCTTTGCCTGTCAGTTGAATGTAGCCACGCCCCCTGAAAATATAGCCGTCACCGCTCGCTTCGTTGCCATTGCCCATTCTGTCCGCATAGACCCTAGCGCCAATCTTGGCTGGATTTCTTGCATAAGATTCATTTAACGGCTCAGGAAAGTATTTGGGAAATGTTGTTTTCAAGCCGTCGGCTGAATAATTCAAGTTCTCGTAGACGACCTTGAAACCGTCGCTTTCATCCGCGCATTGCGCTAAAAAGTGGGCCAAGCGTAAAGAGTTTGTTATAGCGGCTATAGCAGGTATCTGAGCAATGACTTCATCGGGAATATAGCCTTTAAGACTATCGGAATTAAATCCTGCTAAAGACGCCGGAAACAGCTTTGCCCATGTGGCATTTCCTACAATCCCGTCGGCGGCCAAACCATTTTCCGCTTGCCATGCTTTTACTTTCAGTTCGGTATCCGACCCGAAAATGCCATCGGCAGTTAAAGCTAGCCGAGTTTGAAGTTTTTTAACATCATCACCTTTTGAACCTTTTTCTAAAAACATGCTATCTCTCTTGTTAATTGTTTTAAATAGCGGTTAGACGCATTGCATAGGATCTTATATGGCTACTGCCGGGCGGAGTGCCGTGCCCGAAGTTACAAGGCATCAATGCAGAGGAACAGAAAGTTTTCCTAAAGTGTCTGGCTTGAGTGGCTACTTTATTAATTCTTAATTCCGATGCCTTTGTGCAAAAGATAAAGGCTGAATAATGTCAGGACAACAATAAATCCGCCGGTAATGATAAAGGTCAAATGAATATCGACATCCGTCACACCGATCAAGCCATAACGGAAGGCATTGATCATGTATAAGATGGGGTTTCCCATCGAGATGTTCTGCCAAATACCGGGCAGCATATTGACCGAATAGAAAACGCCTCCCAGGTAGCTTAATGGCGTTAACACAAAGTTCGGGATAATCGAAATGTCGTCAAAACTTTCCGCAAGTACTGCATTGATGAAGCCGGCCAAGGAAAATACGGTGGCTGTCAGCGCCGCGATTGACAGGGCGATGGCGAGGTTAGTTACGGTAATGTCTGTAAATAGCATGGATATCAAAGTTACCACGACGCCCACCAGTAATCCCCGGATAATGCCGCCACTCACGTATCCGCCCAGAATGACCCAGTTGGGTATCGGGGCAACCAGCAATTCTTCAATATTACGCTGGAATTTGGTTGAGTAAAACGAAGATACGACATTGGCGTAAGAATGACTGATAACCGACATTAAAATAATGCCGGGGACGATATAGTCCATGTAGCTGGCGCCGCTGATAGTCCCTATACGGTCGCCGATCAGCTTGCCGAAAATCAGGAAATACAGCGCGGTGGTGATAGCCGGAGGCAGCAGGGTTTGCGGCCAGATACGGATAAACCGGAATACTTCCTTGATAACAATGGTTTTAAACGCAATGGAGTAGTTCATTGTTTATCGCCTGCCGGTTTGGAGTCAGTGGAGGATGAGTCGATCAAATCCATAAATAACTGTTCCAGCCGATTGGATTTGTTTTTCAGGCTAATGACTTCAATGTTTTGTGCGCTTAACTGGGCAAAGAGTTTATTAAGCCCGTGCTCTTTAGGTACGGCAACGTTAAGCATTTTGTCGGACAGGAGTTCAATTTGACAGCCCTCAATTATCGGGGCGGTAGCAATAGGCTGGGCAAGATCCAGTACAAAATGCTCTATGTGCAGTCTTGCCAGCAAACTGGCCATATCGGAATTTTCGACTATTCGCCCGTGATTGATGATCGCGATATTGCGGCACAGGCTTTCCGCTTCTTCCAGATAGTGCGTAGTTAAAATGATCGTCGTGCCTTGCTGATTCACTTCCTGCATCATTTGCCACATGGAGCGGCGTATTTCTATATCGACGCCCGCGGTCGGCTCATCAAGAATCAATAGCTTGGGGGCATGCACTAAGGCACGGGCTATCATGACCCGGCGTTTCATGCCACCGGATAAGCGCCTGGATACAGTATCGCGCTTATCCCATAAGTCCATTTGTCTAAGGCAATATTCGGTCCGTTGCAGCGCAAGTTTGCGCGGCGTTCCATAATAGCCGGCCTGGTTTAATAGGATGCTTTTAACGGTGTCAAATTGATTGAAATTAACTTCTTGCGGAACCAGGCCGATACAGCTTTTGGCTTTTTCACGTTCGCGTCTTAAATCATGCCCAAAGATACTGACTGAGCCGCTGGATTCGGTGATCAGTGAACTGATAATGCCGATAGCCGTTGACTTGCCTGCGCCATTGGGCCCCAGCAAGGCAAAGAAATCGCCGGCCTCAACATCAAGATCGATGCCTTTTAAGGCTGTAAAGCCGTTATTATAGGTTTTTTTGAGATTACGCAGAGATAATGCATTCATGCTGAAACTAACACTTAACGGAAACCTTTAAATAAGTTAAATTACGCGCTGCATCCATGTATTTGGATGGTTAAAATCGTGTGATTTTATCAGATATTACCATGCTTCATAGACAAAACTGGATAACTCGTGCCGAAGAAACCTCCCGAAACCGTTGCTGCTGTAGACTTGGGGTCCAACAGTTTTCATATGATTGTTTGTAGTTTGACTAACGGTAATTTGCAAACTCTCGATCGCCTCAAGGAAATGGTAAGGCTTGCTTCCGGCCTGGACAAAAAAAATTATCTTGATACCGATACCCAGGAACGGGCTTTAGGCTGCCTTGAACGGTTTGGCCAAAGAATTCGCCACTTTCCGCCGGAAAGCGTCCGCGTTGTTGGCACCAGTACCTTGCGCCAAGCTAAAAACTCACAGCAGTTTTTAGAGAAAGCTGAAAAAGCGCTAAACCATCCTATCCACATCATTTCGGGAATAGAAGAAGCCCGTTTGATTTATCAGGGCGTTGCGCACAGCTTGGGCAGTAACGCCAATTTACGGTTGGTTATGGACATAGGTGGGGGCAGCACCGAATACATCATAGGTTCAGGCGACACGCCCAGGGTAAAGGAAAGTACGCCCATGGGCTGCGTAGTGGTCAGTAACGCCTTTTTTGAAAACGGTAAACTGTCCAGAGATGCCTTCACTCAAGCGACCTTGTTCGCGGAACAACAACTTGAACCGATTCAGAAACAATTTCAGCGTAAGAACTGGGACGAAGCCATCGGTGCATCAGGCAGTTTAAAAGCCATTGATAAGGTTCTTCAGGCCAAAAACTGGAGCAATAACGGTATCACCATGGAAGGCCTGGAGCATCTGGTCGCCCATATTAACCAGTGCAACCATATTGATGAGCTTAACTTGCCGGAACTCGATCCTGAGCGTCTTCCGGTATTTGTGGGCGGCGTAGCTATCGTTTATGCTACTTTCAAAAGTTTAGGTATTGAGCAAATGACCGTTTCCGATGGGGCGCTTAGAGAAGGCCTGATTCAGGATTTACTGGGACGGCTATACGATCATGATATTCGTTCGGCAACCGTGCATGTATTGGCCGACCGCTATCACATCGATAAAGAGCACGTTTTACGCGTTAAGCGGACGATTAGCTATATCCTGGATCAATTGGGCGATGATTTTTGCGGACCTAACCGCGAATATGTCGTGCAATTTTTAAACTGGGCGGCAGACCTGCACGAGATCGGCCAGGATATCGCCCACAGTCAGTACCATAAGCACAGTGCTTATATCATTGAGAATGGCGATTTTTCAGGTTTTTCCAAACAGGATCAGGTCTTATTGTCAACCATTGTAAAATCGCACCGACGCAAGATATCCCGTTCCCTGTTTAAAGAGTTACCATCTCCGTGGAATATTGATGCGCTCGTTGTGACCATTATTTTGCGCTTGTCAGTATTGTTGCACCGCAATCGGCAGGAGCATGACAAACCTGATTTTAAAATATCGTTAACAAAATCAAAGGTCCGCTTGCAGTTTCCAGACCATTGGTTGGCTCAGGCGCCGCTGACTCATGCCGATTTAATCCAGGAAGCAACTTATTTAAAATCGGCGGGATTCAAACTGGAGTTCTCTTAAACAGTCTCATGAAAACTTTTTTCAGCAACTACACCATGCGTTGTTCTCGGCATACCGTAGCGTTACTCAACGCAGGCTTACGCATGTTGTTGTATTGTGTTGGAGGATTATTAATTTTATGCATGATGCTGGTTTTTTTTGGTGTTGGCGACAAGCCTGAGCTAGAGGTGGGATGGTCGCCCACTCGTGATGACCTGGTCAGGGCGAAAAAAATTCTGCATGAAGGGGCTAAAACCAAACCTGATGAGGTTGGTATTATTGAGTTAACCGTCGCCGATCTTAATCTTGCCGGCAATTATTTGTTAAATCGTTATAGCAAAAGCGCAGTGGATTTGGAATTTAAGCATAACGAGCTGCGATTTAAAGTCACCATGACTTTGCCTGCAAACAAGGTGGGCAAGTATTTAAACGTCAGCTTCAGGTTAGGCAATGTCGAAGGCAATGAGCTTCCGGTCATAACCAAATTTAAAGCCGGAAAATTACTGTTACCGGCAAAATTGGCCGCCTTTGTTATTGACACTGTTATTCAGCATTCATCGTTGAATGAGTATTTCATTCTGGCAACCCGACCTATTAAGGCAGTTAAAATCGACGCGGAAAAGCTCACCATTACCTACTATCCGAACAAGGATACGTTGATCCAGGCGCGAAACTTCCTGACTCACACGGGCGACAATTCGACGCTTAACATATATCAGCAAAAACTCGCCGACATCGTTGCCAAACATGATGCCGCGTGGCGCTTATCGCTGGCGGACTTGTTGCGTCCATTGTTTGAGCTGGCCTACCAACGCTCTACATTGGAAAATGCCATAGATGAAAATAGGGTGGTTATTTCTGCGATTAATGACTACGTCAATAAAAAAGAAACCAAAAAACTGCTGTCTGTGCCTGATTCTATGCCTGCGACGGGGCAACAATACTCCGCTTTTTTATACAAGCGCATCGATTTGGCCCAACATTTTATAGGTTCAGCCGCGCTAACTGCCTCGGTAAACAAACAGGCGGCGCAAATCGCCGGCGAAGAAAAGGAATTAAGCGACGCGCAGGGCGGCAGCGGTTTCAGTTTTATCGATTTGGCTGCCGATAAAGCCGGTACACGCTTTGGAGAAATGGCGACATCGTCGCCGGAAAATGCACGTAAAATGCAAAAAGCCATGTCCGAGATAAAAGATTACAGCGATTTTATGCCGGACCCCAGAGATCTTCCCGAACACATGAATGAGGCAGATTTTAAACAGCGCTTTGAGTCCGTAAACAGTCCTGTTTACCAGGATATATTAAAGCAGATAGATGCCCGCATATCAGCGGCGCCCATTTACAACGCACAATAAAAAGGGAGCTAAAAAGCTCCCTTAATTTAATGGCAGGAATAACGGTTAGGCTATTCCTGAGTCAAGCTTAGTTAAAAGTAGAATCCACTGTGCCAGGCAGAGTCGGCATTGTCTGTTTAGGAAACTCGCCAGTCAAACCGTTCAAAAATGCCACAATATCGGCAACTTCTTCTTTAGATAGATCTTTGCCTAATTGCAACTTGGCCATCAAAGTAACCGCTTTATCCAGTGTTTTAACTGAGCCGTTGTGGAAGTAAGGCGCGGTCAAAGCGATGTTGCGTAAAGTCGGTACTTTCCACAAATGTTCATCGGCCTGATTTTTGCTGACTTCCGCTAAGCCTTTATCTTTGCCGAAGTGATGTTGCGCTTCCCAGTAGCCATTAGGAATGACAGGAAATTTCTGGAACATACCGGGGCCGTTAAATGCCGGACCGCTGTGGCAATTGGTGCAACCTAATTCCGCAACCTTTTCCATACCGCGAACTTGTTGGTCTGTTAAAGCCGATTTGTTGCCGGAAACATAACGGTCATAAGGGCTATTAGGTGTAATTAGAGTTCTTTCGTAAGCTGCGATGGCTTTAGTCGCAGTGTCTTTAGAGATTCCATCTTTGCCGAAAGCTTTTTCAAATGGTTCTTTATAACCTTCAATCGATTGCAAACGCGCGACGACTTCATCCCAATTTTTCATGCCCATTTCAATTGGATTGGTTACAGGACCTGCTGCCTGGTCTTCCAGGCTTGCTGCTCTGCCGTCCCAAAACTGGACTTTATTAAATGCGGCATTCCAAACTGTCGGTGCGCTACGTCCACCCGTTTGACCGTTAACGCCCATCGCAGTTGCTCTATTGTCTTCGCCGCCCAGCATGGTGTTATGACAAGAAGAACAAGAAACCGTACCGGTAGAAGATAAACGCGGATCATGATAAAGCATTTGACCTAGCTCGACTTTAGCTGCAGTCGTTGGATTATCAGCAGGCGCATCGGCCTTGGTTGGCAAAGTCTCCCAAGCCGAAGCGACCGAAATTGAACTTGCTAACGCTAACGCGGTAACCAGTGAACGAATTTTAAACATACCACACTCTCCAATTTTATTTTTAATGTTGTTAATGTGAGGGGAACCGTTGCGAGCCCGGTAACCTTAGTGCACATCTAATAGAATTGTAAGATATGCGGCGGATAAGGTACAACCAAATTTCCTTGTGCGGGTTTATGACTAGGGATGCTTATACTGCATCCTCAACAGAAATACAGGTTGAGCATGTCTTTGCAACAAGCTCACTGTATTCGTTGATAAATATTTATCTTTCATTGCTACAGTGGTTTACACTGTTTCTTAATCCTCGTTTGATACTTTATGCAGAGGAGATGGACAGCCTACCGCGTCATATCGCTACGTGAAAAGACACTGTTCTTTTGCTTTGTTCCTGTTTGACGCTTTTTTCACTACGAACGCTACACTGCACCAGGTGATTAATAATGCGCAAAATAATGATCAATCAGGCCGCTGAAAATACCCCCTCTTCCGATCTGAATTTTTTAGATATAGAACATCTTGCCCAAGTAGAGTTTACCTCGGAGTGCCGGGAGCACCCTGTTGAGTCCGCCTTGTTATTGACGGCGGATCAGGATGCCGGATGGCAGGCCGCAACTTCCGGTGAACAAACGATCCGTCTTGTTTTTGACCAGCCTCGCACTATCGAACGCATTTATTTGATATTCGATGAGCCACAACAGTCGCGCACCCAAGAGTTTGTCCTGCTTTGGTTGATGGAAAATGACAGCACTTATCGGGAAATTTTACGGCAGCAATATCATTTTAGTCCGCCTGACACGACCCGCGAAATTGAGAATTATGAGGTCAGGCTTGATCAGTTAAAGGTGCTGGAATTAAAAATAATTCCAGACATCAGCGGTAGTCAAGCTTGCGCCCGGCTTAAACAGTTGCGTCTTGCGTAAATGCCGATTTTAATCAGGTGCGGATGTCAATTGCATGCGATGGCTAAACAAATAATAAAAGACCGTGTGGGGTTATAGCTAAATCAACTAAAGAGGTAGTTATGATGTTTCCAGTATCTGCGTCAGTTGTTATTGCATTGTTGATGGGTATTGTAGGAGGCGTATTCGTGCTTTTGGAGCTGCGACGCGTTCTTAGCTATGATCAAGGCAATGAGGCTATGCAAGCCATTGCAAAGGCTATTCAAAAAGGATCGGCGGCCTTTTTGTCGCGCGAGTATCGTGTCATCGCGATTTTTGTAGTCATTGTCGCTACCCTTATTTCCGTGCTTTTACAATGGCAGACCGCGTTTTGTTTTGTGGTGGGTGCGAGTGCGTCTGCAAGCGCTGGCTGCCTGGGGATGTATGTGGCGGTTCGGGCCAACGTTCGAACTGCGGCGGCGGCTGGGCGCAGTTTGCATGAAGGATTGCGCGTTGCTTTTGGCAGCGGTTCTATTATGGGCATGGCTGTGGTTAGCTTTAGTCTTATCGGTATGACGGTATTGTTTTTGATATTTAACGGCAGTCCGAGCCAATTGGCCGACATTGCCGGCTTTGGTTTTGGCGCTAGCAGTATTGCGCTGTTTGCAAGAGTCGGTGGCGGTATTTACACCAAAGCCGCTGATGTCGGGGCTGATTTGGTGGGTAAGGTCGAACAAGGTATCCCCGAAGACGATCCACGCAATCCCGCCGTCATTGCCGATAATGTAGGCGATAATGTGGGCGATGTCGCGGGCATGGGCGCGGATTTATTTGAAAGCTATAGCGGTTCGATTATTGCTACCGCAACGTTGGGCGCCGCATTGGGTGCAAAGTCGTCGGCATTTATCGGATTGCCTTTCTTGATTGCCGCTGTTGGTATAGTTGCCAGTCTTTTTGGTATTTATATAGTCATTGGCAAACAGAAAAAACAGTCGAGCAGCAGCGAATCCAAAATCGCCCGCTTTATAGAACAATACAGAATAACAATCGACGAAAATGCCAGTCTGGATGACTTATTGGCGGCGCTACGCCATTCTGTCTGGGGGGCGTCGATGCTAATATTAGGGCTTTCTTTGATTGCCGTACTGATTTCAGGGATCAGCTTTAATTATTGGCTGGTTATTTTGACCGGCTTGATAGCGGGCAACGCCATTGCTTATGTGACTGAGTATTACACGGCATACACTGAAAAACCCACGCAAGCCATTGCTCGTGCTACGCAAACGGGCGCGGCAACTACCATTATCCAAGGCTTGGCAGTCGGTATGATAAGTACCGTTTTTCCTGTATTGATTGTCGCGACTGTTATCTTGCTGAGCATCGGACTGGGCTATGCAGCCGATGGTACTATGGCTGCCGGTCTCTATGCAGTAGCTTTAGCGGCTGTGGGTATGTTAAGTACTTTAGGTGTGACGTTGGCGACTGATGCTTACGGTCCGGTAGCCGATAATGCAGGCGGCATTGCTGAAATGAGTCATCTGCCCAGTGAAGTGCGTCATCGTACCGATGCGCTGGACAGCTTGGGCAATACCACCGCCGCTACCGGCAAAGGCTTTGCTATTGGCTCGGCGGTACTGACGGCGCTGGCTTTGTTGGCTGCTTATGTGACGGCTGCAAAGATTTATAGTTTGAATATTTTGGGAGCAACCCTGCTGCCGGGTATCTTGATTGGTGCGATGATGCCGTATCTGTTTTCTGCGTTAACTATGAGGGCGGTGGGCAGGGCGGCTCATAAGATTGTCATTGAGGTACGTCGTCAGTTTCACGAAATTCCCGGCTTGATGGACGGCACGGGGCAGCCTGACTACGAAACTTGTGTCGGCATCTGCACAGAAAGTGCTTTGCGTGAAATGGTATTGCCCGGTGCATTAGCAGTTATTGTGCCGCTGGTTGTGGGGAATATTTTGGGTAAAGAAGCCCTTGCGGGTATGTTGGTCGGCGCCATGTCATCGGGCTTTCTGCTGGCGGTGATGATGGCTAATGCGGGCGGCGCATGGGACAATGCGAAAAAATGGATTGAAACAGGGCAATATGGCGGCAAGGGTTCCGATTGCCACAAAGCTGCCGTGGTGGGCGATACTGTAGGTGATCCCTTTAAAGATACCAGCGGCCCGTCTTTAAATATTTTGATTAACCTGATGTCCATCGTCAGTCTTGTTTTTGCCACTTCCTTTGGTTCGGGGTGGTTTGGTTTTTAATATGCGCATCTATTAGGATGTACCATTTGCCGGGTTGTGTTATTAGGCAAATGGGGCATGCTCGGGTGCAAAGCTGCTTTAAGTTTGGAATCTAATCTGTGAGGTTGATATGTTTAAAAGACTGATCGTTTTGTGCATGATGACTTTTTTATCCGGTTGCGGTTATAACACGCTGCAGTCCGGCGACGAGAACGTTAAAGCGGCATGGGCGGAGGTGCTAAACCAGTATCAGCGCCGCGCTGATCTGGTGCCTAATCTGGTGAATGTGGTAAAGGGTTATGCGGCTCACGAAAAGGATGTGCTGACCGAAGTTACTGAGGCTCGCGCCAAGGTCGGATCGATTCAGGCTACACCGGAATTGGTTGATGATGAGCAGGCGTTCCAAAAATTTATTGCCGCTCAAGGGCAAATGACCAGTGCAATCTCGCGGCTGCTGGCAGTGGCGGAAAACTATCCGCAATTGAAAGCTGATGGATTGTTCCGTGACTTGCAAGCGCAGCTGGAGGGTACGGAAAACCGTATTACCGTGGCGCGCAATCGCTTTATTGCTGCGGTCAAGGAATACAATGTTACCGTGCGATCTTTTCCTACCAACCTTACGGCGATGATGTTCGGCCACAAAGCCAAGCCGAGCTTTACCGTAGAAAATGAGCAAGCTATTTCAAAGCCGCCTACAGTTGACTTTGGAGTGCCTGCACCGGTTGGCGGACAATAAAATGTTGAGAACGTTGTCTACGATATTTCCTCGTGCCCGTTACGGACTCGGGTTTTTCCTGCTGTTATTTTGCATGGAGACTTGGGCGATGGTCGGTGTGCCCGAGTTATCTCGTCGCGTCACTGATCTTACCGGCACGCTCAACGCAGAACAGGTCAACTCTTTGGAAAATAAGTTGGCAGCGTTCGAAGCCCAAAAAGGTAGCCAGATCGCAGTATTGATCGTCCCGACTACGCAACCTAAAGATATAGCTGAGTTTGGCATAGAGGTTGCCGATTTGTGGCAAATAGGTCGCAAGGGGGTCGATGACGGCGTTATTCTGATTGTGGCAAAAGATGATCGAAAAATGCGTCTTGAAGTGGGTTATGGCCTGGAGGGCGTCATTCCCGATGCAGTTGCTAAAAGAGTGATAGCGGAGACCATTACGCCGCGTTTTCAGCAGGATGATTTCGCGGGTGGTATTGATGCGGGAGTTACGCAGCTAATGAAGCTGATTGAAGGCGAACCTTTGCCGGCACCGTCTGAAAATTCGGGTGAGAATCTGGGCGAGGGATCCTTTATGTTCATTTTGGTTGGCGGCTTGATTGCAGGTTTTGCTTTGTCAGTCATGATGGGGCGGGTCATGGGCGGCATGCTGGCGGGATTGGGCACTGGCTTGGTGGCAGCGTTGGTTTTAGGGTTGGCTTTTTCGGCAGCGCTATTTGTCGGGTTAATGGTTTTTTTTATCGTTGGAGTTCGTTCGACAGGCGGACGCGGTTGGTCTAGCGGTGGCGGCTTTGGCGGCAGTAGTGGCGGCGGTTCATGGGGCGGTGGCGGTGGCCGCTTTGGCGGAGGAGGCGCATCAGGATCATGGTAAATATTAAACGTTGGTTTCGTCATGCTTTTATGCCGCCGTGGCGTTGGCGCATGCTGTTTCCCAAAGCGGCACTTGCGGACATTGAAACAGCAGTAAAGGACTCCGAGCATCGGCACAGTGCCGAGCTTCGTTTTGCTGTTGAAAATGCGCTTGCATTAAGCCAGGTTTGGCGAGGTGTTTCGGCTAGGCAGCGTGCGATAGAGGTGTTTTCGAATTTGCAGGTCTGGGATACCGAGCAAAACAGCGGCGTTTTGATTTATCTGTTGCTGGCAGATCATGAAGTCCATATTGTCGCGGATCGAGGTATTGCCAAGCGTGTGGAGCAAGTTGAGTGGAATGCCATTGCAGAAGCTATGCAGAAAGAGTTTCTGCACGGTGATTTTCTGAGCGGGTCGCTGCAAGGCATCGAGCGTATCACAACATTGCTGGCTATTCATTTTCCGCCTGGCGCAGATAATCCTAATGAGCTTTCCAATAAGCCAATTATCGTTAAACGTTGATTTAATTAATCAGCGTGCTTGTCAATTGCTAATGAAGTCACGGGCTTTTAGTTCGGTTTATTCATGCAGGACAGGTATTTAGGATTTGACGAATTTGTTGTTTCCATATACCATTGCGCGGTTATGTTAGCTCGATTACCTGAATATATAGACCCTTTGCACCTAGCTGATAAGCGCGGTGAATTGAAGGGGCAAATACCTGTAAGTAGCTTGGATCGTTTGGCCGATGTGCTGTTTAACGATACAGGAGTTGTAACTGTGGATCTTTTTTTTGGCCGGGAAGGAAGGTTGGCCAAAGTTGAAGGGCAAATAGAGGCGGTTTTGGAGCTTAAATGCCAAAGCTGCTTGCAAGCAGTGCAATGGCCTGTCAAAAATACTGTCAAGTTAGGTATTGTTACCTCAATAGATCAAGCAGACAGATTGCCCGAGGATTATGAACCGTTGTTGGTTGATGATGAAAAAATCCTTCTAAAGAACATTATTGAAGACGAATTACTGCTTGTTTTGCCTGCATTCCCCAAGCATCAGCACGATTGTCTCGCCAATAATTCATATGTCAATAAAGCGGGTTCTTTGACAGATGAGCAGCAATCGCCCCCTGAAAATCCTTTTTCCATTTTAGCCAAACTTAAAAACACTGGAGATTTATAATGGCCGTACAAAAAAGTAAAGTATCGCGTTCAAGACGTGGTCAACGTCGTTCGCATGACGCGTTAACCGGTAGAACTTTGTCTCAAGATCCGATGACAGGTGAAACTCACATTCGCCATCATGTTACTCCTGATGGCTTCTTTAAAGGTCGTCAAATCGTAAGCAACGGCGACGAAGATTAATAAATCTTTCCACCTTGCAGCATCATGATATGCCGAAGTTGATCAAATTAGGTCAGGTTCGGCTTTTTTATAATAACTCAGGAGTCATCCGTAAGCGTGAGCCTAACAATTTCGATTGATGCAATGGGCGGGGATTTCGGTCCTGAAGTCACCATTCCGGCATCGTTGGATTGTCTAAAGAGCAATCCAGACTTAAAACTGATCTTAGTGGGCGATGAAGCGGTTCTGAAACCGCAGTTAGCCCAAGCATTAATTGATTACCAAGACAGACTTACCATTCAGCACGCATCCCAGTGTGTCGAAATGGATGAGTCGCCATCCAAGGCATTAAAAAATAAAAAAGATTCGTCAATGCGGGTTGCTATCAACCTGGTCCATGGCGGACGGGCAGATGCTTGTGTTAGTGCCGGCAATACCGGAGCTTTAATGGCTACTGCCCGCTTTGTGCTTAAAATGATTCCCGGAATTGATCGGCCAGCCATCATTTCCACATTGCCGTCCATTAATGGACATACGCATGCGCTTGATCTAGGCGCTAATGTGGATTGCTCTGCGGAGCATCTTTTTCAATTTGCAGTGATGGGTGCCGAGCTGGTTAAAGCGGTTGAAAATATTGATAATCCCAAGGTGGGTTTATTAAATATTGGCGAAGAAGATGTGAAAGGTAATGAGCAGGTTAAAGCTGCGGCAAAATTACTGGAAAATTCATCGTTAAACTACATAGGCTACGTGGAAGGCGATTCTTTAAATGCGGGTCATATCGATGTTGATTTGATTGTTGCCGATGGTTTTGTCGGTAATGTCGCGCTCAAATCCATTGAAGGTGCGGCAAAAATGATTGGAACCGCATTAAAAGAAGCCTTTGGTAAAAATAGTATCACCAAATTGGCGGGGCTTTTGGCCTATCCGGTGCTCAAATCATTTAAAAAACGTATCGACCCGCGCTTGTATAACGGGGCCAGCTTTTTAGGATTACGCGGCCTGGTTATTAAAAGCCACGGAGGAGCTGATATACTGGCGTTTAAAACGGCGATTCATCTTGCTGAAATTGAAGTAAAAAAAGACGTTATAAGAAAAATAAGCGAACAAGTCGAAAAGACTTTGGCTCTGAGAGAGAATGCATGATTCGTTATTCAAGAGTAATCGGTACCGGCGGCTATCTGCCGGAGAAAGTTCTTACCAATGAACAAATATCACAAACTGTTGACACTTCCGATAGCTGGATTTTTGAGCGCACCGGCATCAAAAGCCGTCGCATTGCGGGAGCAGACGAAACGGCCTCAAGCATGGCCGAGATTGCCGCAAGACAAGCTATAGAAGCTGCCGCTTGTGATGCCGAAGAAATTGACTTAATTATTGTTGCGACCGGTACGCCGGATCGTGTTTATCCAAGTACAGGTTGTTTGTTGCAGCAGCGCTTGGGTATTAAAAATTGCGTCGCTTTTGACGTGCAGGCTGCCTGTTCAGGTTCGATTTTTGCCTTGAGCATTGCCGATCAGTATATCAAATCGGGTGCAGCCAAGAAGGTTCTGGTTGTGGGGACTGAAATCTGTTCACGCGTTGTTGACTGGACTGATCGGGGAACCTGTATCTTATTTGGGGATGGTGCTGGCGCGGTATTGCTGGGCGTATCGGATGAAGCCGGTATTTTATCGACGCATATTCATTCTGACGGTGAATATGAAGATCTACTTTATTGCCCAAATCCTCAGGCGGCTACTGAAGCCAATAAGCACGAACCCGGCTACATCAGTATGCGCGGCAACGAAGTGTTCAAGGTGGCTGTCAATACGCTGGGGCGTATAGTCGACGAAACTTTGGCGGCAAATGACATGCAGCAGTCTCATGTTGATTGGTTGGTTCCTCATCAGGCGAATACAAGAATTATCGCGGCGACAGCAAAAAAATTAAAAATGTCCATGGATCATGTCATTTTGACCCTTGAAAATCAGGGCAATACCTCATCTGCATCCGTGCTGCTTGCCCTCAATGAAGGGATTCGGGACGGTCGCATTCAGCGCGGGCAAATTATTTTGCTTGAAGCGTTTGGGGCGGGGTTCACTTGGGGTTCTGCGTTAATTAAATATTAAAAGCATATTGAAATGAATAACCAAATTTATAACTTAGCTTTTGTTTTTCCAGGCCAGGGATCGCAATCTGTCGGCATGCTAAATGATTTGGCTGCCAGTTATCCCGAGGTGAAGCATACTTTTGAACGGGCATCCGATGCGTTAGGCAAGGACTTGTGGGCTATTGTCGCAGAAGGCCCGGAGGAAGAGCTTAATCAAACACATAATACGCAGCCTGCAATGCTGGCCGCCGGTGTGGCTGTTTGGCAGCTATGGTGCAAACACAGTAACATTCGCCCTGCATGGATGGCTGGCCATAGTTTAGGTGAATATACAGCCTTGGTTTGTTCGGATGCCTTGTCGTTTGAAGACGGCATAAAGCTGGTTGCGGCAAGAGGGAGATTGATGCAGGAAGCTGTGCCTCCAGGTGTCGGCGCAATGGCGGCAATTCTGGGTCTTGAGGATCATCAGGTTGTTCAGGTTTGCGCGAACGCGGCTGAGGGTGAGATCGTTTCGGCGGTCAACTTTAATTCGCCGGGGCAGGTGGTTATTGCCGGTAACGTTGCCGCGGTTGAAAGGGCAATGCTTGCCGCGAAAGAAGCAGGTGCTAAGCGCGCCGTGCTTTTACCTGTTAGCGTTCCTTCGCATTGTGAATTAATGGAATCGGCATCCCAAAAACTGGATGAGCAATTGCAATACACTGTGATTGATACGCCAAAAGCAACGCTGATCCATAATGTAGATGTTGCGTCACACAGCGCACCTGAAGTCATCCGTAATGCATTAAAAGAGCAGCTCTATAAGCCGGTGCGCTGGGCTGATAGCATTAAATTCATGCATGACCAGGGCGTTACCAGTTTTGTTGAATGCGGTCCGGGCAAGGTGTTAATCGGGCTGAACAAACGCATCGCTAAGGATGCAGAGCATATGTCTATTTATGATCCGGAAACATTAAATAAGGTATTGGAGCAACTCAATGGATAAACAAGTAGCTTTAGTAACGGGTGCCAGTCGTGGCATCGGTCGGGCAATCGCAGAAAGATTGGCTCAGGATGGTTTTTTTGTTATCGGTACTGCTACCACTGATAACGGCGCCGATTCAATCTCCTCCTATCTGGGTGAGCATGGCAAGGGCCTAAAGCTTGATGTCGCTAACCCTGAATCTATTGAAGAAGTCGTGAAAATTGTTAATGACGAGTTTGGGGCTCCAGCTGTGCTGGTCAACAATGCAGGCATCACTCGTGACAATTTGTTGATGCGCATGAAGGACGATGAGTGGGATGATATTATCAGCACCAACCTGACTTCGGTATATCGCATGAGCAAGGCGGTGCTGCGCGGCATGATGAAAGCCAAAACAGGTCGTATTATTAATATTTCATCTGTAGTGGGCTCGACAGGTAATGCAGGACAGGCAAATTACGCCGCAGCAAAGGCCGGAATGGTTGGGTTTGCTAAGTCTATGGCCAAAGAAGTGGGGTCAAGGAATATCACTATCAATACTGTGTCGCCTGGATTTATTGATACTGATATGACTAAAGAGTTGAGTGATGATATTAAAAATACCTTGCTGACATCTATTCCCCTGTCCCGTTTGGGTAAAGCGGAAGAGATCGCTCATACGGTTTCATTTTTGGCATCCGACGGCGCAGCTTATATCACTGGTGAAAATATTCATGTTAATGGTGGCATGTTCATGCCGTAAGAGGTGTTGCCTATAGTCGGTATCAGTAATGTTCATGCCTTTATATTGTGATATTCTTGCAATATAAAGTATAATTCTCCCCGCCGTCTGGAATTTCCGGAGACGGGATTTCAAATAAAATTAATAACAATACTATTGTAGGTCTTGGATTAGACGCCGGGAAACTTACATTGTTTGAGGACAATAAATATGAGTAACATTGAAGAACGAGTAAAAAAGATTGTTGCAGAACAATTGGGTGTTAAAGAAGATATCGCTACTGATGCTTCATTTGTAGATGATCTTGGTGCTGATTCTCTTGATACAGTTGAACTCGTCATGGCTCTTGAAGAAGAATTCGAATGCGAAATTCCAGACGATGAAGCTGAAAAAATTACAACTGTTCAGCAAGCTATCGATTACGTAGTAAAAAACGCTTAAAAACTAATCTTAGTTTATGAACTTGTAGGTTGGGTTACGGGCTGCATGGACGCAGAAGGTACGGCTCCACGGATGGAGGAGGTAGAGCACAGGGAGCACCAAAAGCAGGCGCTCTAGGCGATGCAGGAGCAATTGTCGACGACTGCATGTATGCAGAAAGCACAGAGTAATTGCCAAACGTAAGCGTAACCCACACTTAGTGCTTCGGTGTCTTATGACGGCGCACTTTCGGCCTATATGACTAATTCTTTATTCCCTCCTTTATTTTTCTTACGGTAAATCACATTGAGCAAACGTCGAGTTGTAATAACTGGATTAGGCGCAATCACGCCTTTAGCTAACACGGTCTCAGAAACATGGGATGGTATTATTAATGGCAAAAGCGGCATAAGCCCAATTGATTCCTTCGATATTTCTCCTTTTGCCACCACTTTTGGCGGCGTTATAAGAAATTTTGATATTAGCCAATATATTCCGGAAAAAGATGCCAAACGCATGGATGGATTTATCCATTACGGCATCGCAGCGGGGTGTCAGGCGATTGAAGATTCAGGTATTGAAGTAACCGAAGCTAATGCCGAGCGTATTGGTGTTGCTATCGGGTCTGGTATAGGCGGAATTACCGGTATTGAAGAATGCTATGCACTCTATGATAAAAGCGGTCCACGCCGTATCTCGCCGTTTTTTGTTCCCGGTAACATTATCAACATGATTTCAGGCAACCTTTCGATCAAATATGGATTAAAAGGCCCGAATTACGCCATTGTTACGGCTTGTTCCACAGGTACGCATAACATCGGCGATGCTGCGCGTTTAATTAAATACGGCGATGCTGATGTAATGATTGCGGGCGGTGCGGAACGTTGCACAACCTCACCGACAGCAATGGGCGGTTTTGCTTCGGCAAAAGCCTTGTCCCGCCGCAACGATGATCCGCAAGCCGCCAGCCGCCCTTGGGACAAAGACCGTGACGGCTTTGTGCTCAGCGATGGCGCAGGTGTTGTGGTTCTTGAAGAACTGGAACATGCCAAAGCGCGAGGCGCAAAAATTTACGCTGAATTGGTAGGCTTTGGTATGAGCGGTGACGCTTATCACATGACTACACCTTCACCCGGTGGCGAAGGCGCTGCACGTTGCATGAAAAATGCCTTGCGTGATGCCGGACTGAATGCCGATGCTGTCGATTACATCAATGCGCATGGCACGTCAACACCGGCCGGCGATGTGGGCGAAACTCAAGCGATGAAAGCCGCATTGGGCGACCATGCCTATAAAGTTGCCGTCAGTTCGACAAAGTCGATGATCGGTCATTTATTAGGTGCAGCCGGTGGCATTGAAGCCGTACTGACCGCATTAAGCATCAAAAATCAAATTGCTCCGCCGACCATCAATCTGGAAAATCAAGACCCGGAATGTGATCTGGACTTTGTTCCGAATACTGCGAGAAACATGAAAATTGATGTAGCAATGTCCAATTCCTTTGGCTTTGGCGGTACTAATGGTTCGTTAATTTTTAAACGGTATGAGTAATTAGTTTTCAGTAATTCTCGCAAAAACTGAAAGCTATGAATCAAAAAAATGATTCTCATCAATGGTGAAAGCAAGGAGCATATCGAAATATCTGATCGCGGTTTTCAATACGGCGACGGACTCTTTGAAACCATTGAAATTAGAGACGGGCAAGCTGTTTTTCTCGAACGCCATTTGCAACGGCTGAATGCCGGTTGTCAGCGACTTTACATCCCTTTTCCAGATATAGAGGTATTGCGCTTTGAAGCTGGAGAGCTTTGTCGTCTGTCGGTTGGCGGCACGCACCCTTTACGGGCAGTGCTTAAAATTATAATCACGCGTGGCTCGGGCGGGCGAGGTTATCGCCAACCCGATGTCATTCATCCAACTCGCATATTAAGTCTTCATTCCTATCCTGACTATCCGGAAGTATATCGGCAGCAGGGTATAGTCGTTCGTATTTGCGCAACTCGTTTAGGCTTGAACCCTGCCTTAGCAGGTATCAAGCATCTGAATCGGCTTGAACAGGTTCTGGCTAGAGCTGAATGGAAGGACTCTTCCATTCAGGAAGGGCTTATGCTCGACGTCAACGGCCACGTTATTGAAGGAACAATGACTAATCTGTTCTACGTTAAAAATAACAGTCTTCATACGGCAATACTGGCTCAGTCAGGTGTTGCCGGCATTATGCGCGGCATTATAATGAAGATATCAGTTGATCGTGGTTTTTCGGTAGTTGAACATGAATTTACGAAAGATGAGTTATTATCGGCTGATGAAGTATTCGTTTGTAATTCAATTATTGGCATCTGGCCCGTCAATCAAATCGAAACTACGCGTTTTTCGGTTGGCCCGGCAACCAGAAATATTCAAATCCAGCTGGACAAGTTGATCAGTGACGATTCCATGGAGGTGGAATGCTGGAAGTAAAGCAATGCAGGGAGCGGCTATTGAGGCTCTTACTAATGAACAATAAAATCATTGGCTTTACCTTGTTGGTGTTAAGTTTTGCAAGCGGTTGGTTGTGGATGGATTATCAAAAAGCGTTACATCATCCGGCGCTGACCGATAAAACTGTTTATATAGAAATTGAAAAAGGCGATTCGCTTGATCTTATTAGCGATAAGCTTGCAGCTCAACAGCTTGATATTACACCCTTCTGGTTTAAGGTTATCGCCTTTCAAGACAATGCTTTTAAAAAAATTAAAACAGGGGAGTACGAGTTAACTTCCGGCATAACTATACCCCAAATATTGGCGTTATTCGTTCAGGGAAAAACCAAGCAGCATACTATTACTTTTCCGGAAGGCTGGAGCTTTAAAGAAATATTGCATGAGATTGAGAAAAACCCCAATCTAGAGCACACGTTAAATGGTGTCGATTTTGCCAGTTTAATGATCAAGTTCAAGTCCGACATGCAGTCGCCCGAAGGTTTGTTTTTTCCTGATACCTATTTCTTTGAGAAGCATACGTCCGATGTGTCTTTATTAAAAAGAGCCTACGAAAAAATGCAGCAGGTATTGCAGCAGGAGTGGCTTAATAAAGCCGAAGGACTGCCGTTTAAGACGCCTTATGAAGCTCTGATTCTTGCTTCCATTGTAGAAAAAGAAACCGGAGCTGCCGCCGAAAGACCCATCATCGCCGGCGTATTTATCCGAAGGCTGGAACAAAATATGCTGTTGCAAACCGATCCTACCGTCATTTACGGTATGGGTGAAAGTTATCACGGCGATATCAGAACCCAAGATTTAACCGCGGACACACCCTATAACACTTATATTATCAGTGGCTTGCCGCCAACACCGATCGCCATGCCGGGACGCGATGCACTTTATGCCGTCTTGCATCCCGATAAGGGAGACAGTCTTTATTTTGTAGCCCGTGGTGATGGAACGCATGAATTTTCGGTGAACTTAAAGGACCATATGACGGCCGTTGATAAATTTCAAAGGAACAAGAAATGATTAGAGGGAAATTTATTACACTGGAAGGCGTTGAAGGTGTCGGCAAGACTACCAATCTGGCGTTTATAAAAGACTACTTAGAGCAGCACAATATTTCTGTCGTTGTTACGCGCGAACCGGGCGGTACCCAACTTGCCGAAAAAATACGTCAATTATTGCTGGACAAGAAAAGCGAGGCCATTTCGGAACAGGCCGAGTTATTGATGATGTTTGCGGCAAGAGCCCAGCATATCAAACACGTCATTGAGCCGGCTTTGGCACAAGGGAAATGGGTGCTTTGCGATCGATTTACCGACGCCACATATGCTTACCAGGGCGGCGGCCGAGGCATGAAAATCAGCACTATCAAACTGCTGGAAGATCTGGTGCAAGGCACATTAAGGCCTGATTTAACTTTTCTGTTGGATGCACCGGTGGAGATAGGCATTGCGCGGGTCAGAGAACGCGGAGCGCTTGACCGTTTTGAATTGGAAAAAATCAGCTTTTTTGAAAACGTTCGGCGAGCTTACTTATTGCAGGCCGAATTAAACCCCGAGCGCATCAAACTAATCAAAGCCAATCAACCGCTAATCGATGTGCAAAGAGCCATTGCAGATGTCATGCGTACATCACTCGGTTTGTGTGCCTTGAATTGCCCAGCGTCTTCCCGACATGTCATCGTAAAATGACCGTGCCCAGCCAATTATTGCCTTGGCAACAACATTTATGGGGGCATCTTTGCAGTTATATCGAGCAAAAGCGCATTCCCCAGGCATTGCTCATCACTGGCAACAAAGGCTTGGGCAAGCAGCAGTTAGCCGGTCAGTTCGCCGTTGCGTTGCTTTGCGCAGCACCGCAGGGCAATGGTATGGCTTGCGGTTTGTGCAGCAGCTGTTTATTGGTTAATGCCGAAACTCATCCGGACTTTATTCAAGTACAGCCCGAGGAACCCGGCAAAGGCATCACTATCGGACAGATACGCAGCCTGGTTACCCGATTAACCTTAAAACCGCAGTTCGAGACTCATCGCATTGTTATCATTAATCCGGCAGACAAGATGAATAATGCCGCAGCCAATGCGTTCTTGAAATGTCTTGAAGAGCCGACCGAACGCACCGTCATCATATTAATTACCGAAAAACCGTCCAAATTACCGGCGACTATCATCAGCCGTTGCCAGAAGCTGGCTATCGTCTCACCGGATAAACAAACCGTGGCTGACTGGCTGACCATGACTGTGCAGTCAGATGCGGCAACGGACAAGAAAATGTACTGCAATATCTCTTTGGCGCAGGGAGCGCCTTTGCTGGCATTGGATTACGCTAATGATGGGACATTAACATTGCGTAACGAATGTTTCAAAACATGGATGGCAATAGCAAAGCGGCATGAATCTCCGGTCATTGTGGCTGAAGACTGGCACAAGCTACCGGCATTGCCGTTAATATTCTGGATGACTTCCTGGGTTATCGATTTGATTAAATGTTTTTATCATTCCGATGTCGAAAATTTATATAACCCCGACTTGCATGAGCAGTTGCAAGAACTGTCCCGGCAGCTAGAATTAAAAGGACTTTATAAGTTGTATGATCTATTATTGATAGGTCGGCAACGACTGGATACGCAAATAAACAAGCAATTATTGTTTGAAGAAATTCTAATACAATGGCACGAACTTAACCGGAGTCAATGACCATGGCAGATGCAGGAGCCGGACAAAGCATATTGTCCCTTTCAATTAAAGATAAAAACGCTTTATACGCAGCTTATATGCCTTTTGTTATCAATGGCGGATTGTTTATTCCCACCAATCGTGAATATGAAATGGGGCAGGAAGTGTTTATGCTGCTCAATTTAATGGATGAAACCGAACGTTTGCCGATAGCCGGAAAGATCATCTGGATCACTCCGCCCGGCTCGGAAGGCATAAGGGTCAGTGGTGTCGGCGTACAGTTTAGCAACCAGGATGGCGGCGTATCGCGCAATAAAATAGAAAACTATCTAGCCGGTTCCTTAGAGAATGACCGTTCAACGCATACTATGTAAACAAGATAAAAGGCTAAAGGCAAAGGGCAAAGGGCTAAGGGCCGACGTTGACGCCCGGTTCTTTCGCCCTTAGCCTTGTGCCTTTCGCCTGCTTTTATAAAAACTTTCATGTTAATAGATTCCCATTGTCACCTGGATCGTATTGATCTGGCACCCTACCAAAACGATTTTGCCTGTTTCATGCGTGAAGCGGCAAATAGCCAAATTGAACGTATGTTATGTATTGCGATAGATTTGGAATCTTATCCGGCAATGCTGGAGTTGGTCTCTCCTTATCCGGAAATATCCGTGACCGTGGGCGTGCATCCTAATGTTCAGGATGGTCAGGACCCAGGTATCGAAGAGCTTATTATTCTTGGTCAAGCCGACAAAGTTATCGGCATAGGTGAAACCGGGCTGGATTATTTCCGTAGCGAGGGCGATCTAGCCTGGCAACACCAGCGTTTCAGGAATCATATTAACGCCGCAAAAGTGTTGAAAAAACCGTTGATTATCCATACTCGTGAAGCCAAGCATGACACACTGCGTATTCTGGAAGAAGAAGGTGCTGATGAAGTAGGGGGAATTATCCATTGCTTTACCGAAGACTGGGAGTTTGCCCAAAAAGCCCTGGATTTGAATTTTTATATTTCTTTCTCCGGCATAGTGACATTTAACAGCGCTAAGGAAATTCAGGAAGTCGCTAAAAAAGTACCGGTCGACCGTTTTCTTATCGAGACCGATTCGCCTTATCTGGCCCCGGTGCCTTTCCGCGGCAAGCCTAATTATCCTACTTACGTGCGCTATGTTGCAGAAAAGCTGGCGGAGTTGCGTGGAACGACAATGAACAAAGTCGCAGAGTCATCGACTGAAAATTTCTGTCGATTATTCAAGATTTCTTAGTGTTAGACGATTGCTTGCTCTGAGGGGCAACGTTATAGGCCAAGCTTTACTTGTAATCCTGTATTGAAGCAATAGGTATTTGTCATTTTGATTTGGCGTCAATGATTTGCTTGTGCATGTATAGATTTACGCTAATTTGAATGTGGCAATAGTGTGAGGCGAGAAAACCGTGTATCCATCAAGCAGGGCAGTGCTCCGCCTCTCAATTAAAAGTTACCTGGGCAGACAATTAAAGGTAATGGTTTGAAGAAAATCAACTTGCAAGGCATAAACTTTTACACGCCATCCATGGCATGATGAAAGCTAAAAAAGTAAAGTTTCCTGTTGAAGAAAACTCATAAAATTGATGAATTGGGCTTGCGTTTTAAAAGAGTCTTTACGATTGATGCACCCAATCCGCACCTAAAGTTCCTTGCAGATCTTGCAGATAAGTCAGGCTGTTGATCTCATCCAGCATGCGCTCAGTTGCTTCGAGTTTTAAGTTTAACTCATTGCGGCTGGCCGAATCGTCATGTTCCGTTTTACTCAATTGCTGCTGGATATAAGTTTTGTGTTGTTGCCAAAGCGCAATGTCGCGTTGCTGTTTGATTTCAAGGCGCTGTTGATACCAGTCGCTTTGCAGTAAGTAGTCGCGGGTGAACATCGCGCGAATAGCCGGGTCGCTGACGGTTTTACCTTCATGCTGGCCTTCGGCCATGATATGCAGCAGCGCTTTCAGCGGCGGACAGGCATCATTGATGGAACCGTCCTGGAAGTACAGTTGCGCGACCCGTTGCTGCGCTTCATAGACATTGTCGATGCCGTCTACATAGCTGGCCAGATCCTGTGTTTCCGGCTTCAACATGGCTTCGTCAAATACCGCCGTCGGGTAATCGAACACTTTGCCGAAATTGGTATGTACGAAGCGTTCGGTAATACGATAGCCCAACCGACTTTGAAAGACGGTGCGTCCCTCGTATTCAAAATCTTCCAGTTTCTCCAGCTGTCCTTTTTCAATCAGGTACTGCGGGTCGCGCTGGGTGACCGGCAGGCGTGACCAGATTTCAGGAATCAGCAAACTAATATCATGATCGATCCGGCGCTTGGAACCTATGTAACCCGCAGCTGTGGAATAGCCATCGTAGCCGCACAGGATAAAGGAAACCAGGGCGGTGTTCAGGTCGGCGGTAGCCGATACGGCATTGAACGGACCTTTGGTTAATGCGCCCTCAGAACCTGCGCCGGTGGTGGACGGCGATTTTCCGGTCAGGCTGCAAATAAAATCCATAAACAGCTCAGGCAATTCCTGGTAATGGATAGGATTATAAATAGCCAGCGGGCGGATGCCTGACTCAAGGTCGGCTGGGTTGTTGCGCCGTCCGGTCAATACTTCGTTAACCGGGAAATAAACGGTCTGGTCGGCATCAAGTCCTCGAGCCAGGCGGGTGGAAAGCTCCGCAATATAACGCATTTTGGGGTTAGCGATGTCGGGACGAAGCTGTAAGTAACGGACGTTCTGGCTGGGTTTGCCGTCCACCAGTCGAGGGTGCGCAGACGATACGAAATATTCGCCTTCCTTGCCGTTGACTGCCTGATGAATGACGTCTTGCATCGGCTCGCTGAACTCGTCGAAGTGGATCACGTCTTCGATGAACTCGCGCGCGTCTTTTGCGGTCAGCGGCTGAAAATTGGAAATAAAATTGTCGGTGCGTGAAAAGTCCAGTTCGGTTTGTAAATCGGTGCCCCGGTGTACCGCATCGTCGGGGCGCTGAAAAAAGCTTTGCTCGCAATTTTCGACCAATTTGACGCTGGGGTTTTTATAATCGGGATTAAGTCCGGTCAGGTAGCGCACCGGCACGACCGTAGATGCGGAAATGTCGTCTTCCAGTTGGACCTTGGCCGAGGCGATAAAATCCTGGCGCAGTTTGAACACCCGCCATGCGCCTTTTTCGTCGAAGCCTACGCGCAGGTAACTGGCGATCAGTTTGCGGCCCTGGAATTTCAGTTCGTTGCCGGGATGACTGTTGACCATGTCGACGGAGAAATATTTCTTCCAGTCATGCCCCCATTCTTCCTTGTAAAAACGTTTGATCATCAGTGCTACCGCCAGGATATGCTGGGGTATGGTCGCCAGCCACTGGTTATGGGCGTCCGAAAATTCGGTTTCGGACGGCGTCAGCAGTTTGATGACCGAACCCAGCGTGCGTTCGTTGCTGAGCAGAGGGCGACGGTCGAGGCCATGCAAAGCCGGATCGCGGAACCGGGTTGAATAATCGTGTTCGAATATGGCGGTGACTATATCCATGTCCTTATCGAAATGATCGACAAAAACAGGGCCGAAAATGATGGCTCCGGCAATCGATTTGGAAATCTCCGATTTGCCACCGCCGGATACGGTGCTCGGCTTGTGGCAGAAAGTGCCTTCCTGATGGGTGCCGATCAAGCGCCAGCTAGGGGCGGTCGGGTGGCGTTCCATGTGGATTTTAAAGCCGTTGGGATAGACGTAGGTGTTGCCGAACAGTAATTTGAGCGAGTGCGTCTGCCGGTTATGCGTCCAGCTGACTTGCTGCTGCGGAATGTTGAACTTCGCCGTATTGGGAATATAAATAATGTCGGGATAGTTCCTGTCGACCGCATAGCCTTCGTCTTTGGTCTCTATGACCGGCGACAGCTGGCGGCAGACTCTGTCGAAAGAGTAATGCTCGCCGATGTATGAAGTATGCGGCAAAAAGATTTCGCCGAGGATAACTCGCGGGAAGGCCAGCGCGCCGCCGGAGTGCTCTTCTTCAGCGCCGCCGTACAGGTTGGCTGAGTAGCTGATATGGGACTTGATTTCCTTCTTGCTATAGCCGAAATAGTTGTCGGCGATAATGGTGACAATCACCCCCTGCATGTCGCGGCACACCAGCTTAAAAGGCTGGCCGTTATTGTACAGCTCATCCGCATTTTGCCAGCACATGCCGTCTTTGCGCTGGCGCTCGGTGGCGTCGCCGTAATGCGGCAGGCCGAGGTCTTTTTTCCGGCAATGAACCAGGTGAGAGGCAAGAATGATACAGCCGGTATGGCCGGTCCAGTGGTCGATATCCAGCGCGGCATCGTTTTCGGGCAGGAACGGATCGCCTGCATTGCCGAAAATGGATTCGACAAAATCCAGGTTGGCGACCAGTCCGCCGGGAGCGAAAAACCGGACTTCCATGGTCTTGACCGGCATCGATGCGGAAATTTCCGGGCATACGATTGGTCTAAGTAACGATGACACCCAGAGTTTGGCTGTGTTTGCCTGGGCGCTGGTAAAGGGCAGGGATAAAAGGTCGTCGGGAGGCGTTAAGGCTGCATGGAGCAGAGCCGCGTAAGCCTGCACCGGCACTTCGCTTTTATCGGCCGGAACCGGAAGGCCGCCGGCGGCAATGTGAAACACGCCTTTGGTGGTGCGCCGGTCATTTTTGGGGTTATGCAACACGCCTTGCTGAATCCGGTAGGAATCGATATAAGGCGAATGGAATTCGTTATGCTGAAAGGGCAGGGATAATTCCCGAGCCAGTCCTTTTTGCTCCAGCACAAAGGTTTCGCCCGGCAAGCGGATCGGAGAATCTATGCCGTTTTCAGTCAGGTACGTGTTAAGGAAATCCTGTATCCGCTGGTCGGCCGGACAACGGTATTTAGCCAACGCCAGCAGGCGGCGTTGCTGGGAATAGGTTTTTAACAAACCGCCGGCAATCTTGAGGTATTGCGGATCGTTTTCCACTTCGCAAGTCGGCTGGCCCAGTGCCGCAAGTTGGAGGTTGATGTGCTGTAATTGTTCCAGTCGATTCGGGGCGGATGATTTATTATTGTTATCTGAGTTCATTCGTGTGGATTCCGGCGGTCGTGGTTGGCGGATAAGGCTAATGTTTATTAGGATGGTTATTTAAAAAGCAATCGGTCAAGTAAATGGATGGCATTGTAACAGTTACTCACGAATAAAAAGCCTCAAACTTTTTAATGAAACTATTTAGCTTGTCGGCGGGCAAGTGATTGATGCCGGCAGCAGCTTTACGTCCACCGCCGGTTGGAAAGGCCGAACATAATTGGTCTGCGCCGGTTTGATTGATTAGCGGCGCTCTGACACTAACCTGGTAATCATGGTCTTTATTACGAGTGATTACGGCATGTGCTCTGGTTGGAGCATGGTTGGCCAGGAAATTTCCGAAGACGCCGTTAACGCGTCTTGCCCAGATGGTGTCGGGCAGGATGAATACGGCGACTGCGTCGCTTTGGTATTCCGGGGCAAGGCGTTGAGCATTTGCCATGTCTTCTTGATAGCCCTGTTTCAGTTGAGTAAAGATGTCATGGTTGCCGCTGATAAAGTCGAAAGGGGATTGGAATCCGGCCATTTCCAGATACAGTTTGTCGGGGGCAAAGTGCAGGTCAGCTATGCAACTGCCGTAGCCGTTGTAGTTGATGTAGATGCCAAGATTTTTCAGGGTTTCGAGTTCTATTTGGCTTAGATTTAGGGAGGCGGCCAGCTTTTCGGCACTGTGATTTAAATTGTCGCCAAAGGCTGCGGTTATTGCCCATAACGGGTATTTGCCATTCAGGTGCTGATTAACGAGCAGGCTGGTGCAGACCGCGCTGTCGGTGTTAATCAGGGTTTTTAGACGAGGATGCTTGGGAATATCGCCGGGCTGATGGTGGTCGACATAAAAAATATGAGCTCCTTGGCGTAAAAACTCATTAAGCCGTGCGCTGTTTTTTTGCAGGGAAATATCCAGTACGGTGACGTAATCGCCTGAGCTTACGTTGAATTTATCCAGCAATTGGATATCGCGTTTAATGCCGGTAATGAGATTTGATGCCAGCGGTCTATCCAGGCGCAGTTGAATTAGGGCGCAAATGCCGTCAGCGTCGCCATTGAAGACATCGAAGTGCATGGTTTATTCCACTGCGGACAGAATGTTTCGATCGCGTAACAGCGATATGACCAGCTGCGCACTTTCTTCGAGCGTAAATTGGCTGGTGTTAATTATTAACTCCGGGTTTTCCGGTTCTTCGTAAGGCGAGGAAATGCCGGTAAAGTCCTTTATTTCGCCCAGTCGCGCTTTTTTGTACAACCCTTTCACATCCCGTCGTTCACAAACCGGTAACGGGCAAAAGCAATAAATCTCGATAAAATCGCCATTCGGCATTAGGTTTCTAGCTGTGGCGCGTTCCGCTTTAAACGGTGAGATAAACGCGGTAAGCGTTATCACGCCCGCTTCCAGCAGTAGTTTGGCTGTTTCACTGATGCGGCGGATGTTTTCCTTGCGGTCTGTATCGCTAAAGCCCAGATCGTTACATAAGCCGTGGCGTACATTGTCGCCATCCAGGACAAAAGTACTCAAGCCGCTTAGAAATAGTTGTTCTTCCACTGTATGAGCCAGCGTTGATTTTCCGGAACCGGATAGGCCGGTAAACCAAAGGACTACTGATTTATGCGCATTTTTTTGTTCGCGGCGCTGTCGAGTGATGGTGGCACGGTGCCATACAGTATGGAGGCTTTTGTTCGGCATATTCACGAGGAATTAAAGATAGCGAGCTTATTCTGTGAGAGTCACACCGATTTTAACGGTGACTTGCCAGTGCGCGACTTTACCGTTTTCTATATGGCCTCGAGTTTCGACGACTTCAAACCAGCGCAAATTATCGTTGCTTTCTCCGGCCTTGCTGACGGCATTTTCGATAGCTTCTTGTATGCCGGTGGCGGATGAGCCGGTCAGTTCTATTTTTTTATAAACGTGGTTAGGCATAATCGTTACCTCTGGTGAGTGTAATAAAAATCCAGCTCTTGCAAACGTTCAGGCGTGCCTATGTCCATCCAGAATCCGTCCATTTTTTGTCCTGAAACCCGGCCGTCTGCTATGGCTTGGCGTAACAGCGGTCCCAGTTTACAAGGTCCTGAGGGAATGTCGTTAAAAAGTTCGGGACGATACAGTCCGATGCCGCTGAATGTGAATTGCTCGGTGTTGTTTGCAACGACTAATCCCGACTTATCCAGGCCGAAATCGCCCTCAGGATGATGCGCGGGATTATCGACCAGGATCAGATGAGCCAAATCGACAGTCTGGCTTTTGAGTTCGGCGAAAGGAAAGTCCGTGGCTATATCGCCATTGACCACCAAAAACACCTCATCGCCTAATAAATGTAAAGCGTTAATAATGCCGCCGGCTGTTTCCAGCGCTTGCTCGCCTTCGGGCGAATAGCTGATGGTTGCGCCAAACTGGTTGCCGTTGCCGAGCCGCTGTTCTATTTGCAAGCCCAAATGGGCATGATTGATGACTATCTCATTAAAGCCGGCCGCGACCAATTGTCCGATGGTGTGTTCGATCAGCGGCTTGCCTGCGGCGGTAAGCAAGGGTTTGGGGGTATGGTCGGTTAGCGGTCGCATTCTTTCGCCGCGCCCTGCCGCTAATATCATCGCTTTCATACTTCGGCCAAGCTCAGTGCAGGTAACACCTGTTCTTGCAGGAAAGCATTGAACTCGGCAAGTTCAGGGTAAGCCGCGCAAACGGTAGTGACATAGTTCAGGGTGCGCGGTATGTCGGCAAGGTAGTTGGACTTGCCGTCTCTCAAGTGCAAGCGGGAGAAAATGCCAATGGCTTTAAGGTGGCGCTGCATGCCCATCAGGTCAAACCAGCGTTTAAATTGGGCCGGGCTGCAAGTAATGAGGCCAGCTTGCCGGAGTCGCTCAAAATAGTTCAGTCGCCATTGCTCAACCTGTTGCTCAGGCCAGTCTATATAACAATCGCGCAATAATGACACCAGATCATAGGTAATGGGGCCGATAACAGCATCCTGAAAATCGATGATTCCTGGCGAGTCGCTGGCTAATACCATCAGGTTGCGCGAGTGGTAATCTCGATGGACGAAGGCGTGGGGCTGTTCCAGCGCCGATGCCGTAAGAAGGGTACGGACTCTCTCCCAAACCGAGATGGGAATTTGAACATCCAGTAACTCGGTTAAAAACCACTCGTCAAAAATAGCCAGCTCTCTGTGCAGGAGCGCTTCATCATAGCTGGGCAATCCGGCGTTTTGTACAGAGACTTGGGTTTGCAGTTTGAATAAACTATCTAAAGCGGTTTGATATAACTCGTCGACAGTGGTTTCATTAAGTTGGTCCAGAAAACACTGGTTACCAAAATCCTCCAGCAATAAAAATCCGTCAGTCAGGTTTTGTTGGAAAATAGTCGGAACGTTGATTTGATGCTGCGTTAGTAGCTTGGCGATTCTAATGAAAGGCTCGATATTTTCTTTGGCCGGGGGGGCATCCATGACAATAAACTGTTGCCCAGCGGCCGCCAGCGATTGTTCACTGAGTTGATCTGAGGCTATTCTTCCTGCATTCATGCAACCGCCTGACGTGCTGACTCTAAAGTAACGACGAAAGCTGGCATCGCTGGAGGCGGGAGCGCATGCAGCGATGGTGAACAATAAATCGTTTTCAAGCCAATCGAACATTGATATCGTTCTTAAGTCTTCAGGCATCATCATGTTTAGGATAGATTAGTATAATGTAGGGGTAGTAAGGTAAAATTAGCGTCCGGCATTTTATTCGATTTACGATTCTCTACGCTACTAAACTTGATATCACCTATGCGCCGCCGCTTATTACTGTTTTTTTTACCTTCTCTTTATACATCTGTTAGCAATGCCAATGAGGCACTTTGGAATTGTACGCAAAATAAAGATAGTAAAGAGTGGGTTTGTGTCGGTGAAAAAAAACCTTTGGAGAAAACCAGTGCCGAGCCGACTTCTGTCAGTCCTGCGTCTGCTAAAGATACACAGTCAGTACCCACAGAGGCTGTTGAAAGCCCTCAACCTGTTTTAGCAGAGCCTGCGCGCGATGCTGCTGAGAATGTCGAGCCGCTGTCCGTTCCTGTCGAGAAGGCCGAGATGGAAGTCGATGCACCCAAGCTTCCTGTCAGCACTAAGGCTGATAAAGACACAAGCCAAGTCAGTGTGGAGACTAAGCCAATCGATCAACCTTTGGCTGTTTCCAATTCTAAAAAAACACTTCAAACTGAAGCTAATCGCCCAGGCTGGACCTGCGACGCTAAAAACGCAGATAAAAACTGGGATTGCAAGTTGGTTGGCGCCGATCCTAAGGGACAGGCGCGAGCTGTTGAGACGGCCGGGTCCGGCATAAGTTTACTGACCCCGGCGTTTGATCATAATGAAGAGCTAACTTTTAACAACCTGAAATCACAATTGAAATACGATCCTTGGCAAAATTGCATGGCACCCGGCGCTCAAAAACCTGGATTTGTGCCTGAAAGGGATTTAAGAGATGTGTCTCCTCTGGATATCGATGCCGATTATGCGGAAATATTCGACAATGAAATCTACAGTTATACCGGCAATGTTGAAATGATTCGCGCAGATCAGCGCTCAGTTTCTAAGAAGGCCAATTATGACACCGTTTCGGGAACTCTGGATTTACAAGGCAGTGTTTATTACAGTGAAGATGAATTGGCGCTGCACAGTGAGTCGGCGTCTCTGAACCTGGCATCCGATAAGGCTAAGCTGAGGAACGCGCTGTTTATTGCCCCTGCTACGCCGATCAGGGGCAGAGCAAGTACGATTTATCGGGATAGCAGCGCCTTGTCCCGGTATAAAGATGTGGCCTATACCAGCTGCCGTCCCGGTAATCAGGATTGGGTTGTGCATGCGTCTGAGCTGAAGATGAATAAGACCACTGGTCAAGGCGCGGCCAAAAATACCTGGCTTGAGTTTAAAGGCACGCCTGTGTTCTATTCGCCTTATCTTTCTTTCCCGATTGACGACAGGCGGCTTTCCGGTTTTCTAGCGCCTTCATTCGGTAATACGCAACGGGGCGGATTTAGTTTAACAGCACCTTACTACTGGAATATAGCGCCTAATTATGATGCGACTTTACGTCCGCGATATCTCTCAAAAAGGGGCGCTCTATTGGGCGGGAGTTTCCGTTATTTGACGGAGATGACTGCAGGGCGTGCGGATCTGGAGTTTATGCCTAATGACAGTCTTCGTGATAAGGCCCGGTATTTCGCTGGCATTAAGAATACCAGTCAATTTACGCCGCATATCAGTTCGGATCTGGATTTGAACTATGTGTCGGATAATGAATATTTCCAGGATCTAGGCAATGCGCTTAGCACGACTACTTACAGCAGTTATCTTGTAAGTCAGGCTAACCTTGGTTATGCAAATACTTATGCAAATACAGGGATTTCATTAAGAGGCCATGTTGACAACTATCAATCGATTGATAAAGCGATTACAGATGCGGGTTTGCCATACCGAAGATTGCCGCAGGTAAATTTGAACTTGAATCGTTCATTCGATTTTATGCCGCTGAATGCATTGATGGGCGCTGAGTATGTCTATTTTCAGCATGATGCGATAGTGAATGGACAACGAACCAATGTTAGACCAACAGTCAATTTTCCGCTGCAAACCGCCAGCGCTTTTTTAACACCTAGTCTTTCCTTACAGCATACCCAGTATTTTCTTAGCAATCCAAAAGGCGGTGCTACATTAGCCCCGGATGACATATCAAGAACCCTGCCAATCTTTTCGGCGGATACCGGTTTGTTTATGGAAAAGAATGTCAATATTTTCAATAAATCTTACCTGCATACTCTTGAGCCCAGATTGTTTTATTTGTATGTTCCCAATACTAATCAAGACGATATTCCCATATTCGATACTGCGCCAAATGATTTTTCATTTAATAGTATGTTTTTGGAAAACCGCTTCAGCGGACAGGATAGAGTAGGGGATGCTAATCAGCTTACGGCAGCCTTAACAACACGCTTGATAGATGATAAGACCGGTAAGGAAAAGCTAAAGCTCAGTGTGGGTGAAATTGTTTATTTTCGGGATAGAAAAGTTATTTATCCAGGTTATCAGGAAACTTTACCGGGCTATTTTCCAGATACCGATCAGTTCTCAAATTTGGTAGCCGAACTGGGCGCGGGCTTGACGGATCATGTTTCGCTGAGTTCCGGGACGCAATGGAATCCGCATCTGAATGATTTTGTCAGGCACCACGCTATGCTGCATTATATGGATCAGCCCGGTGAGATTGTTAATCTGGGCTATCGATATAGGAAAAATACAATTTATCCGGATTTAAGCGGGGCGAGAACTTTTGACATTATTCAAAGTGATGTTAGCTTTCACTGGCCTGTTTATAACGATTGGTCTGCGGTAGGGCGCTGGACGTATTCGTTGCTGAATAATTCAACTCAGGAGAGCTTCTTTGGCGTGGAAAAGGAAAATTGTTGCTGGCGTTTCCGTGTTATCGGGCGGCGCTGGATTAACAGCATCAACCTTAATACAAACCCAAATATCCAAAATTCCCTTGCGATTGATGCTACTGGTATAAGCCAGACAGGCGTATTTTTTCAGATAGAACTTAAGAGTTTGACCGGTATTGGGGAAAAACTGGACGAGTTTTTTGAGCAGCAAATTTATGGTTATCAAGCACCGAAAGATAGAAATGATTAAGCAAATAAACATGAAAAGAACCATTGTAATCGTGCTGTTGTGTAATTTATTGTTCGGCAGCTTTTTAGTACACGCGGAAGTTCTCGATACTATCATCGCGGTGGTTGAAGAGGACGTTATTCTTGAGCGTGAATTGCAAAAAGAAGTGGCCGCTATTGAACAAAGAATACAGCAAAGTAACGCCGCAGTTCCGCCTATCTATGTACTGCGCAAGCAAGTACTGGAGAAAATGATCGTCGATAAACTCCAGCGGCAGTTAGCTGAAAAAGCCGGGATTAATGTCAACGAAGAAATGCTTAATAGTTCGGCCGCAGATATAGCCCGAAGAAATAATATGGATCTGGAGCAATTCAGGTCGGAGTTGGAGAGTCAGGGCATTAGCTATCAAAGCTTTTTGGATAATATACGTAATGAGATCGTTATTAACCAATTACGCGGCAGAGAGATAGGTGGACGTGTCAAGGTGACCGACCGAGAGGTTGAGCACTATATGGAAACCCAGGATAAAATCGGCGAAGAGTCTACGCAGTATCATTTGGGGCATATATTAATTGCGGTTAAAGAAGGCGCATCATCGACAGAAATACAAAAAGCAATGGGTAAAGCCGATGATCTTGTCCGGAAACTGCGAGAAGGACAGGATTTTACTCAGACAGCCATAAGCGATTCAGATGATGCGAATGCCCTAAAAGGCGGAGATCTGGGTTGGCGCACCATGAGCGCAATGCCTACCTTGTTTATTAATGTCATTGCTCAGATGAGGCAGGGCGATGTGTCTGACCCGATACGCAGTCCGAGCGGTTTTCATATTATTAAGATGCTAGAGCTAAAGGGCACCGACAATCACATGATTGTTAAAACCAAAGTTCGGCATATTTTAGTAAAAACCAATGAACTGGTTGATGATGCCGAAGCAAAAAAACGTCTGTACGCATTAAAAGCCCGTATTGCCGATGGCGATGATTTTGCTGCATTGGCACGGGCGCACTCCGATGACAAAGGTTCGGCATTAAAAGGCGGTTCGCTTGATTGGGTGGGGCCTGGCGATCTGGTTAAGCCGTTTGAAGACGCCATGACAAAACTCGGTATCAACGAAGTGAGCGAGCCTGTACAAACGCAGTTTGGCTGGCACGTTATTCAGGTTTTGGGCCGGGAAAATAAGGACGACAGTAGTGAGTTCAAAAAGAACCTGGTAAGAGAGGCTATCCGTAAGCGTAAGATCGAAGAAGAAACGGAGCTCTGGATACGCAGATTGCGCGACGAAGCTTTTGTGGAAATTTACCAGGATCGACTTTGAAACAGCGTCTTAATTAGTCTTTCGTTATCGGAATGATCAGCAATAAATAATAGGGTTGCATGGATACAGGAGCTATGGCGCTAATGAGGGGAAAGGCAGAGCAACGCAGGAAACGGTTGCCCAAAGCACCAACAGCAAGCGCTTTGGACAATGCAGAAGCGGTTATAGCCCCACCAAGCATTAAAATGGTTCGCTATCGGTTGGATGTGGGAAGTAAGCATCAGGTTACGTCGGAAGAGCTTAAAAAAATATTGATTGAAGAGTCAGGCGTCGACAAAAACAATATCAACAATATTAATATTCAAGGTGATTACACACTTGTTGAACTGCCCGATGAAATGCCACAGGATATTTTTCTGCATTTAAAAGCGGTAGAAATTAAGCAGCGTAAACTGGATATAAAACGGGTCAAGGCTCGCAACAAGAAACGCCACAATTATGGCCGACGTGGAAAAAAGCGCGCTTCTCAATCTAATAGCGACACTGATCAAACCAGTGGCGGTTGAACTGAGTAACCAACTATAAGGATTAAACCCTGACGTAGGGATTGCTGCGCATTTCTTCTCCAAAAGTGGACAGTGGGCCGTGGCCCGGAATAAAGGTGAATTGCTCACCCAAAGGCCATAAATTATTTTTAATCGAATTAATCAATGTATTGAAATCCCCTTTTGGCAAATCGGTTCGGCCAATTGATCCTTTAAATAGCACGTCGCCGACTATGGCCAGTTTTGTGTCGCGGTGAACAAAAACCACATGCCCCGGCGTATGACCAGGGCAGTGAAAGACTTCCAGTATTTCCTCGCCAACCTTAATAATATCGCCCTGATTTAGCCAGCGGGACGGTGTAAACGATTTGCAGGCGGGGAAACGAAAAGTCCGGCATTGTTCAGGAATGGCGTCAATCCAGAATTGGTCGTCCTGATGCGGGCCTATAACGGGGATCGAAAGCAGGGCCGACAACTCCGCAGTGGCGCCGATGTGATCAAGATGTCCGTGGGTAATCAAGATGGATTCGGGCGATACCTTTTCCCGGGCAATGGCTTTTAAAATCAGATCGATATCGCCGCCGGGATCAACAATGGCAGCTTTATGGGACTGTTCGCAAATCAGCAAAGAACAGTTCTGTTGGTAAGAAGTAACAGGAATAATACAAAATCGCATGGCTAAGTGAAGACAAAAATCAAATTTTATCATTAAAAATCACCACCAGCCGCAAAACGTATGTTTTACGGTATGTTAATAACTGCTCGTTTTACACTATGACAAACATCCAATATATAAATACCCCAGATCAGCTAACTGAATTATGTGAACAGATTAAGAAAGAACCTTGGTTGGCTCTTGATACGGAGTTTTTACGGGAGAAAACTTATTACCCAAAGTTTTGCCTGCTGCAAATAGCCACGCCGGAATGGGTAGCCTGCATTGACCCTATCGCCCTGCCATCGCTGGACATTCTCTTTGATGCCATCTATAGCCCATCTATCGTAAAAGTATTTCACTCTTGCCGGCAGGACTTGGAGATATTTTTTCAGCTGACCGGAAAAGTGCCCGAGCCACTTTTTGATACTCAAATCGCCGCACCGTTATTGGGTTTTCAGGAGAATCCGGGTTACGCGATGCTGGTTTCCAACCTGTTGAACGTGAATTTAAACAAGGCGCATACCCGGGCAGACTGGAGCAAGCGGCCGCTGATCACTGCGGAAATCCAATATGCCGCGGATGATGTGATTTATCTGTGCAAAATTTATCAAATGATGTTGCAGAAGTTAGCCGAACTGGGCAGGATCGATTGGCTTGAGCGTGATTTTGCCGAACTGGCAAATCCGGAAATTTATCAGGTCAGGCCTGAAAAAGCGTGGTTGAAAATTAAAGGCAAAAACAAGTTGACCGGCAGGCAATTATCAATCGTGCAAGCGTTGGCTGAATGGCGGGAAAGAACCGCACAGACTGAAGATCGTCCCAAAAGCTGGCTGCTGCGCGATGAATTGCTGTTCGATATAGCCAAGCTGCAACCGGAAACGACAACTGAACTAGCCAATGTTCGCGGCATTAACGAGCGCGTGGTTAATCGTTATGGCAATGAATTATGCCAGCTAATTACGGCTGCCAAAAATCGCGCGCCGCTACCTTTGAATGAAACAGGTCGACCCGCCAAAAAAACTCAGCAGCAGGAAGCGATACTGGATATTTTAACGGCGCTGGTCAGAATTCGTGCAGAAGAAAACTTGTTAAATCCGGTTATTCTTGCGACACGTAAGGATTTGGAAGTGTTGTTGTTCAATGACGATGACGAGTGCCCGCTGCTGCACGGTTGGCGTTATGAAATGGCCGGCAGGGAATTGGTGGGTTTGTTAAAAGGGGAATTGCTGCTCGGGATTCAAGCTGACCGATTGGCCATTATTGAAAATAAATCCCCGGCGTAAGCACAGCTTCGAGAACATCGTATTTAAGCAGAACTCTGTTTTAAGAAAACCTTATCGTTAACCGTCACGGGTCGTTAATGACGATCAAAAAAGCGGCAATTGTTGGCGGTATTTTTCCGATAGTGTATTTTAAGTTGGCAAGGCTGATGCTTGCAGCGGCCGGTTGTCATATAATGCGCGTTTTAATTTTTATGTTCCCATAAGGAAAAGTTAATATGAAAAAAATTATTTTGTTTGTTTCGGCCTTACTGGTCTTGTTTGCCTCAGTAGCCAATGCTCACGGTCCTGTGCGTCAAAAAGCCGAAGAAAAAATCACCATTGATGCACCTGCTGCAAAAGTTTGGGAGATTATTAAGAATTTCGGCGATATGTCTTGGCATCCCAGCATTATGAATACCACAGTTAAAGGCGACAATACCAAAGGTGCGGTTCGCGTTTTAACCTTGAAAGATGGCGGCACACTTACCGAAGAATTGAAAAAGTACGACGAAGCTAAAATGTCTTACGCTTATAAAATCACTGACATGAGCTCATCTAAATCTATTACTCATGCCGGTGCTGAAGAAAAAGTTCCTGCGTTACCTGTAAATGACTACGCAGCAAGCATTGAATTAGCCGATAAAGGCGGTAAAACCGAAGTAGTTTGGAAAGCAGGTTATTACCGCGCTTACATGAATAACAATCCGCCGGAAGAAATGAACGAAGAAGCCGCAAATACAGCAGTCAAAGCTGTTTTGGAAACTGGCTTGCTCAACCTGAAAAAACTGGCTGAAAAGTAAGGCTTAGCAAATGTTCCTTGCGAACTATCGCCACGCCAACTCCCGGCTGGTGCGTGGCATACACACCGTCCTTGGCGATCGCCACGCCAGTTCCCGACTGGCTAGTGGCATACACACCATCCTTGGCGATAAGGCTGTAGCGATTTTCATCGCTACAGTCTTTTTATCTACACCGCTTGCGGCCCAGCCGACTGCTTATATCAGTAATCAACTGGACGATAGCGTCTCTGTTATCGATACAGCAACAGGCAGTGTCGTTGAGACCATTGCTGTTCCGGGCAAACCGGCCGGGATTGCAGTTGCACCTGACGGCAATAAAGTTTATGTCAGTACGCCGGAAGCCAAAGGTTTCGCCGTTGTCGATACAAAAAAGCACGCAGTCATTGCCAAGGTTACTGTCAATGACGGTACGCTAGGTATTACTGTGGCGCCGGACGGCAAGCGGATTTATGTGGCGGACTGGTATAAGAATACCGTCTCGGCGATTGATGCGGACAGTCTACAGATCGTTAAAACGATCGGTGTCGGCGAATCACCGTCCGGCTTGGTTGTCAGTCCTGATAATCGCTGGTTATATGTCGCCAACCGGATCAGCAATTCAGTTTCCAAAATCGACCTGAACACCTTGACGGTCAAACAAGCCGCTCAGGTTGGCACGCATCCGTTCGGACTCACCATTGATGGCCGAGGCGAGCGCATTTATGTCGCCAACGTAAAAAGCGATGATGTCACGGTTGTCGAAACGGCAAGGATGAAGCCCATTGCTACCGTAAAGGTCAATATGTTGCCTTATGCAACAGCGCTGGCGCTTAACGACAGCCGCCTGTTGGTGACCAACCAGGATGACGGCTCGGTTTCTGTAATCGATACCGAAACCCTAAAGGAAATCGCCCTGATTACCGTCGGCACCAAACCTGAAGGCATCAGCACCCATCCGAATGATCGGCATGTCTACGTGGCGAACTGGTTTGACGGCAATGTTTCGGTGATCGATGCCCGAACCCTGAAAGTGATAGATACCATTAAAGCCGGGGAAGGCAGCCGTGCTTTTGGGCAGTTCATGGGCAAATAGCAATAAATAATTTTTATAGCCAAATAGCATGGACAGGTTTTTACTATGCTATTTGGCAATCCCGCTTTATTTAGCATTGTTAATGCACAACGCATCGCAAGCCTCCTCATAAAAATGTCGCCACCGAAACAATCTATCGCCGCTCTTCCTTATTTTACAGACAGTGCGGAACTATTTTCCGCCTATGCGGATAAAGCTTGGGCTGTTTTTCTGGATAGCGGCTTCCCCACCAGCACTCAGGGCCGGTACGATATTATTGCGGCTGAGCCGGTGTGTACTTTGGTCACGCACGGCGAAATCACCGAGATAACCTGCAACGGTGTGACTGCCCAATCAGCTGAAAATCCGTTTGATTTGGTCAAACAGCAGCTTCGTCAGTTTCCAGGTTTTAAACTGAGTGAGGATTTGCCTTTCAACGGCGGAGCCATCGGCTATTTTTCCTATGATTTAGCCCGTCGGCTGGAAGCGCTACCGGCTATGGCCGAAGATGAAGAGCATATCGCCGAAATGGCGGTAGGGATATACGAGTGGGCCGTCATCGTCGATCATCACCGGCAAGAAAGCTATCTGGTAGGGCATTGCGACCGGCAAAAATGGCAAGGTTTGATCAACCAGTTCAGCCAGGTGCCGGCCAGACCGGATTATCACGCCTTTAAGGTCGTCGGCGAGATCAAGTCCAATATGGACAAAAACACTTATTTTCACGGCTTTGACCGGATCAAGCATTATCTCAAGGAAGGCGATTGTTATCAGGTTAACCTGGCCCAGCGGTTTGTTGCAGAGTGCGAGGGCGATCCGTGGACAGCCTACCAAACTTTGCGCAAATTAAACGCAGCCCCGTTCAGCTGCTATCTCAATCTGCCTGAAGTGCAGATTTTAAGTTCATCTCCTGAGCGTTTCTTAAAGCTCACTGACGGCATGGTCGAGACCAAGCCCATTAAAGGCACACGGCCAAGAAAATCCGATTATGCCGAAGACCAGCAGCAGATAAAAGAGCTGGAAGCCAGCAGTAAAGATCGGGCCGAAAACCTGATGATCGTTGATTTACTGCGCAACGACATCAGTAAAACCTGCAAGAGCGGTTCGGTTAAAGTACCACTTTTGTTTGATATAGAAAGCTATGCCACCGTCCATCATCTGGTCAGCACGGTAACCGGTGTGCTTGCGGATGACCAGCATGCACTCGACTTATTAAAAAGTTGCTTTCCGGGCGGGTCGATTACCGGAGCACCGAAAATCCGGGCCATGGAAATCATCGAGGAGCTCGAGCCCAACCGGCGCGGTGTTTATTGCGGGGCTATTGGCTACATCGGTTTCAACGGCAACATGGATACCAATATCGCGATCAGGACACTGGTGCATTCGGAAAACACCATCCGTTTCTGGGCGGGCGGCGGCATTGTCAATGATTCCGTAGCAGAAGACGAATATCAGGAAAGCTTTGACAAAGCCGCGGCCATGCTCGATTTGCTGCGGCAATTTACGGCAAAGTAATGCACAACTTAACTGCCACGGATGACATTGTTGCATTGTTCCCACGCTCCGGCATCACTGCCATTAAGTTAAATCTAAATGATTTAGGCGGGAGTGCAGGCTTTGCCTGCCAAAGCCCTGAACATCATATCTTTACAGTAAAGCAAGCACCAAAAGTAGGCGCATTAGGCGAAGCTTGCACTCCTGCGTACTACTTTAACTTAATGGCAGTAATGCTCCAGCACCGCGTTTGGCGACTTCACTGTATGGACGTAACATGATTATTATCAAACTGGGCGGCAGCCTGTCCCGCACGGATAGCCTCATCAATTGCCTGAATGCGGTCGAGAAAAACTATCGGGGCAGGGCGGCGGTTATCGTCCCCGGCGGCGGCGCGTTTGCTGATCAAGTCAGGCTGGCGCAACAACACTGGCAATTTGACGATCATACCGCGCACCACATGGCTTTGTTGGCCATGCAGCAAATGGCCTTGATGTTTAAAGGGCTCAAGCCGGATTTTGTTATTACTCATACCGTCGGGGCGATTCAAGCTCAGCTAGACCGGAAACAAGTCGTTATCTGGTCGCCGGATATAAGCGAACTTGATAACGCCGGCATAAAGGCAAGCTGGGACATAACCTCGGATAGCCTCGCGGCATGGCTGGCGAAGACCCTTTCGGTAACCGAACTGATCCTTATAAAGTCGGCTGTTATTGATACCAATCTGAGCTTACACCAACTCGCCGAACAACAAATAGTCGATGAAGCCTTTTGCGATTTTGTCGCGCAAGCTGCGTTTAAAACTCGCATTGTTAATGCGCAAAGCTGGGCTGAATAACCCGGCCGTATCATTCATCCAAGGCAACTCATGTTAAAAGTCTGGCAAAAAACCTGCGTAAAAATAGCCGACTGGTTCCCGTTGTGGGTTGTCATCGGTTGTTTGTGGGCGTGGTGGCAACCGCAAGCTTGGCTATGGTTTCAGCCTTACATTACCATCGGGCTGAGCGTGATCATGTTAGGCATGGGCCTGACCCTGCGGCTGGCCGATTTTTCAGAAATCTTGCGCATGCCGAAGATTGTCGCCATTGGCGTTTTGATGCAGTTCATCATCATGCCCTCGGCAGCCTGGTTTTGGGCCAAAACACTGAATCTGGAAGCGGATTTGGCGATAGGCTTGATATTGGTCGGTTCCTGTCCCGGCGGCACCGCGTCGAATGTCATCTGCTATCTGGCACGTGCCAATGTGGCTTTGAGCGTATTGTTGACGATGTGTTCCACATTGGCGGCGGTAGTCATGACGCCATTGCTGACGAAATGGCTGGCGGGCGCCTATTTGCCGGTTGACGGTTGGGGCTTGTTTCGCTCAATGGTTGAAGTGGTATTGATCCCGTTGATAGCTGGCTTGTTGATCAACACTGCATTGGATCGTGTCCAGCAGCATAAACGTCATGCCGTACGCGCCGTCGTCAATACAGTCGGCCCTTTAGTCAGCGTCACAGTGATTATGTTGGTGGTCAGTAGTATTGTGGCGGGTAATAAAATAACGATAGCGCTGGCCGGGCCGAAATTGTTCGGTTCAGTTTTTCTACTGCATGCCACAGGCTTTGCCTTAGGCTATGTGGTGATGAAATGGCTGGGTTACGGCAAGGCGGAATGCCGCACAGTATCCATCGAAGTGGGCATGCAAAACAGTGGATTGGGCGCAGCGCTGGCTAAAACGCATTTTGCCGACATGGCGATGGCTCCCGTCCCGGCCGCGATTTCGGCGGTATTCCATTGTCTGATCGGTAGCGCGGTGGCGGGCGTTTGGGGTAGAAAAAGGTAGATACCGCCTTTGAGCAGATGCGGCCGAATTATAATTCTATACGTTCCATCAAATAGCATAAGCAATCCTGCCTGATTACGCGCTCATCTAAGGTCAGCATCGAAGGCATAGCCGGGCGGTTAAGTATCAATTGTTGCGCATCGTTGCTGAAAAATCGGCTGGTCACATCTTCGCCTTGTTCGTTCTTGGCAATCACCGGAAGACGGCCATGATTGGTTTTTCCCAAGACAGTACCGGCTGAAATGTCGGTAAAATTCATCCGTTCCAAATCATGGTTTAAAAACAGGTCGGCAGTTTCTTCGCTGAAACTGAATGTGGCATCGTCGGCAATTGTGACTTGAGCGGCAGTGTGATAAATATCGATATCCTGTTTGGCAATACGATGGGAAGGAATTTCCGCCAGATGCAGGCAGCTGTCGAGAAGCTCAAACGCATGTTCAGTGCCATATTCTTGACCGGGGCGGCCGCATTCCAAGGTCACGGCCGGACAAAACTCAGCGAAAGCCGCGGATTGCGTCCCTTTCGGGTGGGTGAAATGCACCAGTAGCCGCCCGAATAGCGCACCCAGCTGTAAAAAATCGTTATCCAGCTTGTTTACGCAGGCATAGTGCGGGTTCAAGCCGGTGTTATTATGGATATCGATACTGGCAAACAGCTTGCGTTGGCGCATGGCCGCGACGATTTGTTCCGTGATCTGCCGTTCAGGCGACTCAGGTAATGCCGTGCCGGGCCAGACCCGGTTGAAATCGGGTTGCCCATCCAATCGGCGTAAATTCAAGCGCGCCGCCTGGGTGTTGCCGAAAAAAAAACTGACCGGCCGGGGCAAGATTTGCCGATGGTATTTTTGCAATAAGCGTTGCAGGGCTAAAAAGCCGGTCGGTTCATTGCCGTGCAATAGCACAGAAACAAACAGCGTATCGGGTCGTTTGCCGGGAAGATGGAAAAGCGCAGGTTGCGGAATTAATTGATGCAGGTTTTCGGCCGAACTATCAAGCAAACCCGCAGGCAAGTCAGTGAACTGTTGAAGAGTGTTGATCAAGGTATTTCCCATTCGCCGACCGGTCGGTTACGGCGTTGATTATCTAAATAGCAGCGGGTCAAAGCGACAAAATCGCCTGGGTATTTTTGCATAAAACGGCGTTGCCAGATACTGCCGTTTTGCAGGCTCACAACCCGTTGGCGAATGATGTCTAAGTACAGATTGATGTCCGGTTGATTAATGTGCAGCGATTTTAGCCCCAAGGCTGCGCGCGGCAACAGCTCATTTTTCAAAAGGCTGGGCAAGCGCTGCTTTTGCTCATCAAACCAGACAATATGCGCCTCCAAGCCATAGCGGGCAGCTTGGTAGAAATTGTCCTTGGCTTGAGAAAAAGCTAACAATGGACTTTGTTGTGTTTGCAGTTCTTCGCACAGATTTTGGCAAAGGCCATAGAAAAACGCAGCATTGGCAATGGCGTCAATCACTGTCGGTCCTGCGGAAGGCGTGCGCTGCTCGATGCGGATATGCGGCGTGCCGTCGTCATCAAAACCGATCAACGGCCGGTTCCAACGCCAGATTGTGCCGTTATGCAGGCGTAAATATTGAAAACATTCCGGTTCGGTATCAAAACATTCCGGCAGTATGATGGGGAAATGTGCCAGATTCTCAGCGAAACACTCAAAAATGGAATGGCGGGCAAAATCCGAACCAAAACCCACTCGCCATAACGGCCCTTGCGCTACGCCACCCAATCCCCCGATGCCAACCGCTTGTTCAAATATCGGAATCCGCGAGTCGTGCCATAGGTCCTTGCCAAACACAAACGGCGCATTGGCACATAAAGCGACCATCGGTGCGGAAGCAAGAATTGAGGCATTGTAATAAAAATGGGCAAGGCTCAAAGGGCATTGCAAATGCAATTGAAACGAAGTCGCCGCCGCTTCCAGCATCACGTCGTGATGATCGACTCTCAGATGCTCGTGGCCTTGAATGTCCAGATGAATCGGCCTGTTGCGTGTTTTCAGGATTTGCTCATTGAGTGCCCGGTAACGGTTCATATCCGACAAATTGCCAAGATGAAGATCATCCAGCCGAAGCGTGGGCAAAGAGCCGATCATCAATAGATGGAGCTGCATTTTTCGGGCATGTTGCTCGGCTTGCTGCCAAGTGCCGAGCAAACCATTATTCAGCTGGATCAGCGCATTGCCCGCTAAAGGAATAGGCGGCGTATTGAACTCAACATTAAATTTGGCCAGTTCGGCGCTCGCTAATGGGTTGTTGAAGGATGATAGATAGCTTGCATTGCATGGCGCAGGGCGCATGTCATCACCCAGTAACCATGCCTCGATTTCAAAACCGGCAATGGGGCCGTGCTCTGAGCATGCGCCTTTCGTTATCAATTGTTCCAGTAGCTGGGTTTCTATTGCCAAGCGCTGCCGGAAGAGCTCGAAATCAGCTGGTTGGTAAAACTCGGTATGAACTTCTTGACCCATGATAATTCTCCCGGATAACAAACGTAGCTTTAAGCACGGCGTAAATTATGCTGTCAGGATAATCACAGTTGGGGGTGGTATCAAGCGATAGGTTTAATACGGAAATATTGGGCTTCATTTGCAACCGGCATCTGCTCCTGCGTTGCCTGCATGGACAGATTTTGCTCCTCGGCAATTGCTCCTGCATTGTTAAGCTAAATTACTAAGCTACAGATATTCAAAAAATCTATAAGGTAGGGTACGCATCGAGTACAGTTTTCAAAGTTTCCGTTAATTTGAATCCACAAAAATGGTACGCGATGCGTGTCCTACAGGGCATTATTCGATTTTTTCACTGAAGCGCCAAGATTCACTGTGTGAAAATAAAACCGTTTATAAAGACAGGACTGATCGGTATTTTTGCTACAAAAAATTGCTTAATGTGTAGCTAAGTCTCCTCTGATGCGCTTTCGCAAATAAAGTTAAGTCAATGTCCGCAACGATCTATTAATGGTTGAAACATAGGTTTTATTGTTTAGTAGAGTCATTAGGCGAGTTTTTAGACTCGCTGGTTGTTTTGTCATTTTGTTTTATCAGACGGTAAAACGTATTGGTATCTGTGTAACCGGAATGGTAGTCGTAGACCGATATATCATCATCTACGACTAACTTAATTTCAGTATTATTTTTAGCATCCCCTCTGGAATCGGCAAAAACGGGCGTTGCAAGACCCGAAGCAAAAATTGCCAATACGCAAATTTTTACTTTTTTATCGAATGTATCCATAGTGATCACCTCTGTAAGTTAATCAGTGAATCTTGGCGTTTAAGAGATTACCAGATTGCCTAACATATTAATATTACAGAAATATGACAATTTTAATAAAATAAATATCAATTAAAATCAATAGTCTATGGGTAATGCGGAGCGATTAAAAGAATAATGAAGCTAAGCAACTGCTACAGGTTGAGCACTGTGAAGTGTTGTAGGGTAGTTTCGCTCCAGCAAACCGCCACATGAAAATTCAACGGAGATAAACAGAAAAATTTCGGTTTGAAAAGACTGAGTAGGAAGATTTAAAGCGCCGTTCATGGTGGGGATTGCTGTGCGAAATCGGCTTACAGCCTTGGCGGCTGCCAAAGTTCTGTTGCGTTTCGCTGGGCCGTAGGTGCGATTAGCGCAGTAGTAGGGTACGCATCGCGTACCGTTTTCAAAGTTTCCCGTTAAACCGAATCCCAAAAAATGGTTACCCTACAGGGCTTATTACATCCATTCTGGAACATAAGCTCATACCGTGCGTAATTACTTTTAACATAAGGTTTCTGGATAAATGTGTTATTAATTGAAAGAAGCTATTCAGCAGCCGGCCGGAGAGCGTACGGATGCCAAAAGCAGGTGCGTCTTGTCTTATGCTGAAACCTTCGGCTCTGGACAATGATTAAAAATTAGACTAGATTCCTTTCATCAACTAACTATAGGCGGGGGGATTATGAAAAAATTGACCAGCTTGTTTGTTCTAGTATCGTTAATCTCTTGCTCCACGGTAGCACCCTCGCGAAACGTCGAGGAAGTACAGCCTGGCTTTGTAATGATGGATGTCCTGTTTTACCGGCCCGTGGGTTTGATCGCGACAGTTGTTGGTACCGGATTATATGTCGGGATAAGCCCCTTTACGGCCCTGGCTTCCATACCTGAACCACACGATGCGTTTGTCAAAACCGGCAAGATTCTCGTTCTCTCGCCCGCCAACTATACTTTTGTGAGGCCATTAGGTGACCGAAGCTTTCCTTATAAGTTGCCGCGGTATAAACATAGTCTGGTTGAAAGCCAGAGTGACGCCCAAACCTCTACTATGGCTGTGAAACCCGTGCCAGGCCCCGTACCTCCCAAAGCACCAGCAGTGCAGCCGCCGCGTTATCCCTGATGCGGGCTAATAAAGGACAGCCTCATCAGGTTTTATAACTCCCACGCATTATTCATAAAACCGCTTCAAATACTCCCCGGTATGCGAAGCTTTATTTTCGGAAACCTGCTTAGGCGTGCCTTCTGCAACCAACGTTCCACCGCCGTCACCGCCTTCGGGTCCCATGTCGATGATCCAGTCCGCGGTTTTTATGACATCCAGGTTGTGCTCGATGACAATCACGGTATTGCCGTGATCGCGCAGGGTGTGCAACACGTTCAGCAATTGCTTGATGTCATGGAAATGCAGGCCGGTGGTCGGTTCATCCAGTATATACAGGGTCTTGCCGGTGTCGCGTTTGGACAGTTCTTTGGCGAGCTTGACGCGTTGCGCTTCGCCGCCGGACAGCGTGGTCGCGTTTTGGCCCAGGGTGATGTAACTCAGGCCGACTTCAACCAATGTATGCAGCTTGCGGGCCAGCACCGGCACCGGGCTGAAAAAATCGGCCGCGTCTTCGACGGTCATGTCCAGCACTTCATGGATGGTTTTTCCTTTGTAGCGTATCTCCAGCGTTTCGCGGTTATAACGTTTGCCGTGGCAACTGTCGCAATTGACGAAAATATCCGGCAAGAAATGCATCTCGACTTTAATCACACCGTCGCCTTTGCAGGCTTCACAGCGGCCGCCTTTGACGTTAAAGCTGAACCGGCCGGGCGAATAACCGCGCGATCTTGCTTCGGGCGTCGCTGAAAACAATTCGCGTATCGGCGTGAACAGGCCGGTGTAAGTGGCCGGATTCGATCTGGGCGTACGGCCAATCGGGCTTTGGTCGATATCGACGACTTTATCGAAATGTTCCAGGCCTTCTATTGCATCGCAGGGAGCGGGAATGACGCCGGCACGGTTGATTAACCGCGCCGCATGACAGTACAAAGTGTCGTTGATCAGCGTCGATTTGCCGGAACCGGATACGCCGGTTATGCAGGTCAGCAAGCCGATCGGGAATGAAATGTCGACATTTTTCAGGTTGTTGCCGCGGGCATTGCGGATGACAATCTGTTTGTCTTTATCGACGGGCGTCAGTTTTTCGGGCACGGTAATGCCGACTTTTCCCGATAAATATTGACCGGTCAGTGAGGCAGGAGTATTGATGATGTCTTCCAGTGTGCCTTGGGCGATGATCTGGCCGCCATGTACCCCGGCGCCGGGGCCTATATCGACAATATGCTGAGCCGAGCGGATTGCGTCTTCGTCATGCTCGACCACGATCACGGTATTGCCGAGGTCGCGCAGCCGGAACAGAGTGTTTAGCAAGCGTTGGTTGTCGCGTTGGTGCAAGCCTATCGACGGCTCATCCAACACATACATCACGCCGACCAGCCCCGCGCCGATCTGGCTGGCAAGGCGGATGCGCTGCGCTTCGCCGCCGGAAAGGGTGTCCGCGCTACGGTCCAGCGTTAAGTAGTCGAGGCCGACATTGACTAAAAACTCCAGCCGCTCCTGGATTTCCTTGACAATTTTTATCGCGACTTCACCGCGTTTACCGGGTAAATGAAGATGCGCAAAAAAGTCCAGGGATTTGCGGATCGGGAAACGGGTCAGGTGGTGCAGCGGCAAATCTTCGACAAACACGTTTCTGGCGGAAACATTCAGCCTCGCGCCCTCGCAATCGTTACACGGTTTTTGGGATAGATATTTGGCCAGTTCATCGCGCACCAGTTGCGAATCGGTTTCGTGATAACGCCGGTCCATGTTGGCGACGATGCCTTCAAAGGTGTGGCGTCTTTTTTTGACCGAGCCGGTTCCGGTCATGAATTTGAATTCAATCGTTTCGTGGCCGCTGCCGTATAGAATGATGTCCTGGTGTTTCTTGGACAGTTCCGAGAACGGCGCTTCCGGGTCGAAGCTATAATGCCGGGCCAATGAGCAGATCAGTTGGTAATAATAGGCGTTGCGCCGGTCCCAGCCTCGAATCGCGCCCCCGGCCAGGCTGATGTCGGGGTTGTGGATAATCAGTTCGGGATCGAAATGCTGACGTACACCTAGCCCGTCGCAACTGCCGCATGCGCCCTTGGGGTTGTTGAACGAGAAAATTCGCGGTTCCAGTTCGGACAGGCTGTAGCCGCAATGAGGGCAGGCGTAGCGCTCGGAAAACATCAATTCGGTCGCGTCATCGATGCAGGCGGCGATCGCGATGCCGTCGGCAATGCGTAGAGCCGTTTCAAAAGATTCGGATAAGCGCAAGGCGATATCTTCGCGAATCTTGAAACGGTCGACGATGACTTCAATGGTATGTTTCTTTTTCAAATCCAGCGTTGGCGTCTCGTCCAGGTCGTACACCGTGCCGTCGATACGGGCGCGGATGAAGCCTTGGGCGCGCAGGTCATCGAGCAACTGGATATACTCGCCCTTGCGGTCGTTGACCACCGGAGCCAGCAGCATCCAACGCTGATCCTGAGGTTGCGAGAGTACATGGTCAACCATCTGGCTGACGGTTTGCGCTTCCAGTGAAACCTGGTGTTCAGGGCAACGCGGCGTACCTGCACGGGCATAGAGCAGTCTTAAATAATCGTAGATTTCGGTGATGGTGCCGACGGTGGAGCGTGGATTGTGCGAGGTGGATTTTTGTTCGATGGAAATAGCCGGGGACAAGCCTTCTATATGGTCGACATCGGGCTTTTCCATCATCGACAAGAACTGGCGGGCGTAAGTGGACAACGATTCCACATAGCGCCGTTGGCCTTCGGCATAAATGGTGTCGAAAGCGAGCGACGATTTACCCGAACCGGACAGTCCTGTGATAATAATGAGTTGATCCCTGGGTAGGTCAAGATCGATGTTTTTCAGGTTATGGGTTCTGGCGCCACGAATGCTGATCGTATCCATTAATTAAGTCCGGCAATTTCAACAACTCTATAATATACGTTCAAAGTTATCCTAATACAAACAACGCACTTCGCTACATTCTTACTATTAACCGTTTAAATAATGATCGCCACATTAAATTCATTCATATTCCAATACATCAAATTTATAGAAATGCTTGGCGTGCTGATGCGCATTTTCAGCTTTTCGCTGGTCAGTTGGCTGGGGCCGGAAAGTCCGTTTCTGTTCGTCTGGGCTTTTAATACCACCGATGCGGTGATTCTTTCCTGGTGCTCCATACTCAAAAAGGATAACGCCTATACCTTGCTGAACGTGTTCTGGATTATGGTCGGCGTTATCGGCATGGTTAGGGCCAGTCAAATTTCAGTCATTGATTTTAAAACCGCCGGGCTGCAATTCTTAACGCAGGTCATGGCGCTGGTTAGTTAAGCGGCAATTCAAGCACAATTGAGCAAATGCGCTGAACAAAGCTTGTTATAATGCACGGCATAAAATAGTGAGATAAACCACTGAGTTAGTAGGGTACGCCTCGCGTACCTTTTACTGAGAATGAGAACAACGGTACGCGATGCGTACCCTACATTTTTTAAAATTCTGGTCAAAAAGGAGAAGCTGGTTTTGACAACAATGCAGGACATTACGAGTTCGATGACATCATCGGAAAAACGCGCCACATGGTCGTTGGCAGGCATTTACGCTTTGCGGATGCTGGGGTTATTTATGATTTTGCCGGTGTTATCTTTATTCGCCGAGCAGCTTGAGGGTTCAACGCCTGCACTGATCGGCCTGGCGATGAGTATTTACGGATTGCCCCAGGTTCTGTTGCAAATCCCCTTTGGTCTGATGTCTGACCGCTTCGGCCGTAAAAAAATCATTATCATCGGCTTGGTGCTGTTTTTTATCGGTAGCGTGATTGCGGCGCTGTCGACCAGCATTTACGGGGTTCTGGCGGGCAGGGCTTTTCAGGGCGCAGGTGCGGTTTCGGCGGTTATCATGGCGCTGGTGGCCGATCTGACGCAGGAAGTTCACCGCACCAAGGCCATGGCGATTATCGGAATCAGCATCGGCGGATCGTTTGGCGTCGGCATTGTCGCCGGGCCTATTATTTCCGGATTCGGCGGAGTGCAGGGTGTTTTTGGCGTCACTGCGGTGCTTACGCTCCTGGCTATTTTAGCGATTATTTATATCGTTCCGAACCCCCAGCAATCCAAATTGCACCGGGATGCGGAGTTCGTTCCTGAAGAAGCGATGCAGGTGCTGAAAAATCCTGATTTATTGCGCCTGAATTACGGCATTTTTACCTTGCACCTGATTTTAATGGCTATCTTTGTGGTGGTTCCTTCGTTGATGCGTAACGCTGGATTAGTAGCCGGACATGAATGGCAGGTTTATTTGCCCGTTTTCGCGATTTCAATGGCATTCGCGGTGCCGTTCATTATCCTGGCGGAAAAGAAACGCAAGATGAAGCAGGTGTTTTTGGGAGCCATCGCGGTGTTGGTGTTGGCTGAACTGGGCTTATCGGCCGTTCATCAAAATTTGCTCGGAATTATAGGCTTTTTGTGGCTGTTTTTTTGCGGCTTCAACCTGCTGGAAGCAACCCTGCCTTCCTTAATATCCAAGACAGCGCCAGCTGACTTGAAAGGCACGGCAATGGGCGCTTATTCAAGCTCGCAGTTCATGGGGCTTTTTATGGGCGGGCTGGTCGGCGGCTGGTTTAACGGCGAATTCGGGGTTACCGCGGTGTTTTTATTCTGCGCCGCCGCCGCATTCAGCTGGCTGGCGGTATCCTTATGGATGAAGCCGCCGCGGTATGTGGCAAATCTGCTTATTTCGCTAGAAAAGCTCAGTGAGCAAGGCGCCAATGAGTTTGTTGCCGAAACGCTTAAGATCAGCGGCGTAGAGGATGTTACCTTGCATTATGAAGAGGGCTTGGTTTATCTTAAGGTTGATAATCAGAAACTTGATAAAGGCCAATTACAACGTCTGGTCACTCAGTACGTCAATGCGTAACCGCGCAAATAATGAGGAGAAATAGATGCTTAATAAAGTGATGTTAATAGGAAGGCTTGGCGCCGACCCTGAGGTTCGTTATATGCCAAGCGGCGGCGCTGTTACGACATTGAGTCTGGCGACTTCCAGGCGTTGGAAAGACCGGCAAACCGGCGAACGCCGCGAAGAAACCGAATGGCATAGGGTGGTGATGTTTAATCGCTTAGCCGAAATCGCCGGGGAATACCTGAAAAAAGGTAGCCAAGCCTACATTGAAGGCCATATTCGTACGCGCAAATGGCAGGCTCAAGACGGTCAGGATCGCTATACTACCGAAATTGTTGCCGACTCCATGAACATGCTGGACAGCCGTAGCGGCGGTACTTCCGATTTTGGCGGCGAACAGCCGCAGGGCGGGTACTCGAAGCCTGCCGCTCAGCCTCAGCAACCGGCGCCGCAAAGCAGCCCCGGTTCAATGCCGCCACCGCCAAATTATGACGATTTCGATGATGACATTCCGTTCTAGGAGTCACCTAAGACTGATTCTGTAAAGAATATAAAAAGCCACTGTTATCAGTGGCTTTTTTGTTTGGAGAGCTGCTGGTATGTCTGTTTAGATTGATAAGTGTTTGATAAGTTGTGGCAGTCAATAGGTCAGTGTTATCTGGCGCCGGTTTTTGACCGGAACAGGGTAATTGTTCGCATAGCGGTTGAGCTCAATACAGGCTTCTATATACGAAGTTGCCCTATTTAATCAATATCGATGTAATATGAAAAAACCATAGGGCTTATTTAGGGTTGGATTATGCTTCTGCTAATGAAACCCAAGAATAAGCTCTATGCCATTCATCATAAAATTTTTCTCCCTGTTTGAGGTTTTCGTATGTGGAAAAAAATTTACTCGACCGTTCTGACGCCTCGTCTTGATGACGAGGAACTCAACAAACATCTTAAAGCTATAAAATCGTCTATGCCCACGCCGGTCTTTTGGCTGTTGGGGAAAACGCAGTCGGGAAAAACTTCGATTATCAGAGCCTTGACCGGAGACAGCCGCGCGCAAATAGGCAACGGCATGAAGGCGTGTACCCAAACCGCATTCATTTACAATTTTCCTGATTCCCAGGATTGCATCATGCGCTTTCTGGATACGCGGGGATTGGGCGAAGTGGATTATGACCCGAAGCACGATATTGAAGCTTTCCGGGAACAGGCTCATGTTCTGATTGTGGTAATGAAGGCCATGGACCATTCCCAGCAAGCTGTTATGGAGGCTGTCCGTTCAATCCATAAAGCCAAGCCCGATTGGCCGGTTATTGTTGCGCAAACGTCATTGCATGAAGGTTACCCCGGCTCCGCTTTCGAACACTTGAGTCCCTATCCGTTTGATACCGAAGACTGGCCTGAAACAGTGCCTGAAAATCTGCGCCGATCTTTGCTTGAACAAAGAAAGCTGTTTAAAGACATCGATGCCCAGTTTGTCCCGGTTGACTTTACGCTGCCGGAAGATGGTTACCAGCCAGTCAATTACGGTTTGGAAGCCATCTGGCGTAGCCTGGAAACAGCATTGCCGCAGGGTATTGCTATCGTGCTTCATGATATGAAAGAAATCCGCAAGGAGCTGCATGATGCCTACAGCAAGGCGGCGCTTCCGCATATTATCGCCTATGCCCTGACTTCCGGAGCCGCCGGAGCCGTGCCAATCCCCTTTGTCAGTGTACCAGTGGTGACGCTGGTTCAGGCCAAAATGTTCCAGACTATCGCATCAATTTATAATTTCAAGCTGGACCGGAAAAGTTGGGTTGAAATCAGCAGTTCGCTGGGTATTACTCTACTGACTAATGTCGGCCGCCGCGAATTAGTCAAACTGATCCCCGGTTATGGCTCAGCCGTATCGTCTGTGCTGACTGCCGCAACCACTTATGCCTTAGGCAAGACATTAACGGTTTACTTTCAAAATTTACGTAGCGGGACAGCGTTATCCAGTGAGGCATTTCGGGGTATTTACCAGGAACAGTTTGAGCTGGGGCGAACCCTGTTAAAAGATTACGTAAGCGAAATTCAGCAGAAGGTGTTGAAATGAAAATGAAGACCCGCTGGATAGTTCATTTCCTGATCATAATGATCCCATTCAGCATCCCTTTGGCCGCAGGCTTTTACTGGTTATGGCTACAGCAAAAGCTGATTCTATGGTTTGCGGTTTCGGCAGCGTTAGGCGGAATATGGTGGCTCATTAACCAGCGCTTGAATAGGCGGGATATGCAACTGGAATTGCTCGACATTTCGCCGTCAGTCGAGAAAACCGCGCAAAGCCAACGGGCTTACGAAAAGATTGAACAAATTTCCGCGGCTCACAGAGCCGAGAATCCTGATCTGGAGTCTTCGGAATTCTATATGCAAACCCTGCTTGAAGTGATGCGGGCCGTTGCCGAGCAGTATTATCCGAAACGAAAAGACGCTCTGTTGGAAGTTAAGCTGCCTCATCTGCTTAAAGTCATCGAGATGCTGGCTCAGGAATTACGCGTCAGTCTTTCCGAAAGCGTGCCCGGCAGCCATATTTTCTCGGTGAGCGATATCGTCCGCAGCCGTCGCTTGGCTAGCCGCGGACGCGATCTCTATCGTTTGTTCCGCATCGTATCGGCCGGATTGGACCCGGTATCGGCAATAGTTCGCGAACTGAGAATTCTCACTACCGATAACCTGTTATCGTATTCCACCGAAGATCTCAAGCGCTGGCTTATCGACGCTTACATCAAGAAAATCGGCTATTACGCGATTGAACTTTATAGCGGGAACCTGGTCCTGGACAATAGTTTGTTCTCCAGCCCGACGCGGGCATCGCAACAGGAATTGGAAAAAATTAAGCGCCGGGAAGATGTTGCGACTGCGGAGCCGTTCCGCATAATGGTGCTGGGCCAGACCAATGCCGGCAAATCCAGTCTCATCAATGCCCTGTTCGGAGCTAAAAAAGCCGAAACCGATGTGATTCCTACGACCCAAGGTATCACGACTTATCTGTTGGAACGGCCCGGCTTGGAATCGGCGATTATATCGGACTGCGAAGGCTATGGCAGTGCCGATAGTCCGGCTTCGTTTTCCCGGATCTCCGACGAAATTATCCGCAGCGATATTATTATCATGACGATGTCAGCCGTTAACGCCGCGCGCGAGCCCGATAAAAAAATGCTGCAAGCCATTCGGGAGTGTTTTGCGAATCAGGACAAAAGCCGTTTGCCGCCCGTCGTTGTGGCATTGACGCATGTCGATCAGTTGCGGCCGGTCAGGGAGTGGAACCCGCCTTATGATGTGATGAAGACTCTCTCGGCGAAAGCTCAATCAATTAGATTGGCGATGGATGCGGTAGCGGAAGAGCTGGGATTGAATATCGATCAAATTGCGCCGGTCAACTTGAAGCCGGGCTTTGAATATAATATTGAGGAAGGGTTGGTTCCGGCTGTTTTTCAGCAGCTTGATCAGGCCAAGCAGGTGCGTTATCTGCGTTGTCTAAAGGAATATCATAAAGAAGATTATTGGCGCAGGCTTTGGAAGCAATCTAAAGGGGCAGGGCAGTTTATTGCGAAGCAAGGATTCAGTGCTTTTATCAAGTCGTCTGCCGCTCTGGTTGGAGAACGGAAAGGAAAGACCGACTAATCCGGCTATTCATGATACTGCTTTCTATGAAGAGTTTTGTAGGCTTACGACCCGGTAGATTTAATCAAGACTGAACTATTATGCGGTTATTTATGGGCTGGGCTTTACAAGCCTGAATCATATCATTCAAATTCCTAAAGAATGCTCAAACTCTTCCAGCGGCATGGCCTTGCCAATCAGGTTACCTTGATACACTTGGCAGCCGTGCGACTCTAAAAATGCGCGCTGCTGTTCCGTTTCTACGCCCTCGGCAATAATATCCATTCCCAGGTTGTGGGCCATGCCGATGATGGTCTGCACGATTACCGTGTCGGTGGGCTTAACCTCAATATTACGCACGAAAGACTTATCGATTTTCAGTTGGTCGAATGGCAGTTGCGCCAGGCAAGCCAGCGATGAATAGCCGGTGCCGAAATTATCGATAGAAAAGCTCAAGCCGACTTCTTTGAGTCTCTGCATTTTGGCAATGGTGTCGTCGATGTCGTCGAGTACCAGGCTCTCGGTAAATTCGAGCTTCAGTTGATTTGCTTTGATCGCGAATTTGTTGAGCGTGGCGCACACTTGTTCGATAAAGTCGGGCTGATGGAATTGGCGCGCGCTGACGTTAACGGCAAGCTGCAAATCGCGAGTTTGCGCCTGGTTTTCCCATTGTTTAAGTTGGGCGCAAGTAGCTTCCAGCACCCACTGTCCAAGAGGTATTATGAGTCCGATTTCTTCGGCCAGTGGAATGAATTCATGCGGCTGGACAAGTCCGCGTTCAGAATGATCCCATCGCAATAACGCTTCGGCGCCAACGGTTTTACCGTCATAGCGCGCCTGCCGCTGAAAAAAGAGCTTGAATTGATTCCTCATCAGCGCAAAGCGCAAGTCTGCTTCCAAAGCGGCCCGAGCCGTAACCGTCTCTTGCATATCCCGGTCGAAGAAACGCAGAGTGTTGCGGCCTGCGGACTTGGCGCCATACATGGCGATATCCGCCCGTTTCAGAAGAGTGCTTATTTCATGTTGGTGGTTGATGAATAGCGTGATGCCGATGCTCGGAGTGTTTCGATACTCATGGGTGGCGAGTTGGTAGGCCTGGTTTAGCGAGCTAATGATTTTTTCGCCAGTGGTTTTGGCCTTGACAGCGGCTTCTTCAATATTCCCGCTCAGTTCTTCCAACATGATTACAAACTCGTCGCCGCCCTGACGAGACACAGTGTCGCCTTCACGCACACAATCGATAAGCCGCCTTGCAACCTGTTGCAATAATATGTCTCCCATATCATGTCCCAGAAGGTCATTCAGGGATTTGAAGTTATCCAGGTCAATAAATAGCAGCGCCCCGTATTTTTTGCTACGCGTGCTGGTGGCCAGCGCTTGTTGCAGCCTGTCCAGCAGCAGTCTGCGGTTCGGCAAGGCAGTCAGCGGATCGTAATAAGCCAGCTGTTTTATTTCATCCTCTGAGGCTTTGCGGGCCGATATATCAGTATGCGAGCCGACATAGTGAGTGACGTTCCCGGCATTGTCCTTTACCGCGGTGATGGTGAGCCATTTGGGATAGATTTCGCCATTTTTGCGTTGATCCCATATTTCGCCTTGCCAAGAACCAGTACGATGAATGCACTCCCACATTTCAGCGTAAAAGGCCGTGTCATGGCACCCCGAATGAAACATACGCGGCGTATGACCGATGAGTTCCTCGGCGCTGTAACCGGTGATCTCGGTAAAGGCCCGGTTAACCCGTAAAATCTGATTATCGGCATTGGTGATCATGATGCCTTCCTGAGCCTCAAAGGCGACGGCGGCAATGCGCAATTCTTCTTCTGTATGTTTGCTTTCGGTGATATCGGCAAGAGTGATGCGTAACATTGATATTTCGGCGTTTCTCAATACCGGCAGGCAGTCCAGTCGGGCATGAAAGTAGCTGTCGCCGCGTTTCATCATCAGTTCGACGATTTTCTGCTCTTTTCCATGGGTCAGTGTATTTTTGAGCAGAAAATAGCAGCGGTCGCTGTCTTTGGGGGCGACCAAGCCGGCGAAATGTTGGTTTATCAGATTGTTGCGCTCCACTCCGAGCAGCGTGGCGGCGGTAAGATTGGCCTCGATGATCTTGCCTTCGGGCGTGAGGGTGATGTATCCGACGGGAGCGAACTCATAGAGATCGAGGTAACGGTTATGAGAGGCTTCCAGAGCGAGGCGGGCGCGCTGTAATTCATCGTTTTGCATCTCCAGTTCGATCTGATGCGTCTGTAATTCATGAAGCAATGTTTCCACAGAATGGAGCGATGGATCGACCGGAGGGCGGGCACGGCGATCCACGGCCCCGGTACGAGGTTTTAGTCGTCGATCCAGTTTGATGGGTTTGCTTTTCATGTAAACTCCATACTGTTATTTCCAGGTAAGACATATAAGGTTGAGTTCTTCCTTTTACTTACTTAAATGGTAGTTCTGGATAATATAATACAACCTATAGCCTGTCGGTAACATTATCCATCGCCAGCAGAATCAATTGCGGTTCGCCGGTCTGGCCGATGAGGCTGCGGGCGTTGAGCAGCATTTTGCGGTGACCGATGGTGGGAAAGTCATGCTCCATCGGATAGTTCTCAAAAGCTTGATGGTCGGACAGGACAGCCTTTAATAAATCGCGCAAGATTGGAATATTCCATTGGCCGTTACCCAGTTCGTAGATCGGCTGCCCCACGGTTTGCTCTATAGTCACCTGAAAACTTTGGTAAAACGAGCGGCTGGCAGCGACGACCTTCAACGCGTCATTGAGTACAATCAGCGGTTCGCACACTGTTTTTGCGATGCCTTCGGCCAATAATCTTGTTTCCAGTACCTGTATTGCCCGAGTGCGTTCGGTGATATTGGTGAAGGTCATCACTACGCCGTCAATCATGTTTTCCAGCGTCCGGTAAGGCTGGATGCGCGCCAGATACCAGTTGCCGTTCAATGTCTTTACTTCACGTTCTATGGGGATCAGGTTATCGAGTACCTGACGGACAACATCCAGCAGGTCTTCAGACTCCAGCTCGGATTTGATGTCGCTCAGGGCGCGTCCCATATCCGAGGCGGCAAGACGGTAAATTAATGTCGCATCGCGCGTGAAACGCCGGATTATCAGGTGCTGGTCGAGAAAAATGATGCCGATTTGAACGTTGTCGAGCAGGTTTTTCATGTCGTTTTGCATGTCGGCCAGTTGTGCAATTTTGGCCTGTAGTTCCGAGTTTACGGTGACCAGTTCTTCATTGATGGATTGAAGCTCCTCTTTGGAGGTTTCCAGTTCTTCATTGGAGGATTGTAATTCTTCGTTGGTTGACTGCATCTCTTCGTTGGTGCATTTAAGCTCCTCGTTGGAGGCATGCTGTTCCTCGATGGTGGCCTGGAGGTTTTCTTTGGTGTAAGCCAGTTCACGCTCCAGTTCTTCGATAAGCCGCAATTCATTCAGTTTGGCGGTGCGCTTGGTGTGCCCCGGTTTTCCGGGCTTCGGCTGGATTATGTCCTGAAAGCTTATTAGTAGCAGCTTTTGTTGATTATTCGGATCGGTCAGGAGACGTACGTTAAGGAGTGCCAGCTGAAAATCACCGTTGTTCTTGAATGACAGCTCCCGGTTCAGGGTGGGCTTGTCTTGGTTGGCGTTCTGAATGGCGGAGCGCAGTTCCGGTTGCAGGCCTTCTCTCGCCATATCGATTATGTTGAGGGTGGCCTGGCCGGGTGCAGGGCGCAAGTATTTGCCGGTCTCGCCATAGACGTAGAGGATATTGCCCTTGAGATCCGTCACTGCTGAGGCGGGGGCGTAACATTGCAGCAGCATACGCCGGGTCAGCTCGGCCAGATTGCTCTCCCAGGCGGTTTTTACGATGTCCACCGTCGCTTTGTGGGCCGGTTCTGTCGTCCAGTTTAAATTGCTGGTCAAAAGAGCGCGGGCTGAGGCGGAGATGTGGGTGCTGCGGTAGAGTTTCCATTTGCGGTTGAGTGGCGTAAACAGTTCGTTATGATTGCCGATGCTTTCCGACGGCGACAGAAACAGTATGCCGCCGGGCTTGAGTGCATAGTGAAAGGCCGGGATGAGCCGGTTTTGCAGTTCCGGCTCCAGATAAATCATCAGATTGCGGCAGCTGAGCAGATCCAGCTTGGTAAAAGGCGGGTCCTTAACGATGTTCTGGACGGCGAACACTATCATCTCGCGTATTTCTTTTTTCATCCGATAGCCTCCGTCTTCCTTGATAAAAAAACGGCGTAGCCGTTCAGGCGTGACATCCAGCGCGATGTTGGGTGGATATAACCCGGCACGGGCGACAGTAATGGTGTCGGCGGCAAGGTCGGTGCCGTAAATCTGTACTTTAAAATTGTAGTGTTTTTCATCCATTAGCTCGCGCAACACCATGGCAATGGAATAGGCTTCCTCACCCGTGGCGCAACCTGCCACCCAGGCACGGAAAACATAGGTTTCCGGTTTATCCGCGAGCAGTGTCGGCAGAATGTCCTGCTTCAGCACTACGAAAGCCTCCGGGTCGCGAAAGAAGTTGGTGACATTGATCAACAGTTCCTTGAACAGCGCCGATGTTTCGGACGGATGTTCCTTGAGGTAGCTGGCATAAGTTTCGGTGTTCTCAATGCCGTTTTGCGACATGCGGCGCTGAATGCGGCGAGTAATGGTGCTTTTTTTGTAGAGTGAAAAATCATGGCCGGTGCTGGTGCGTATCTGCATCAAAATGCGATTCATGCCGCTTAACGCCGGGGCGGCCGGAGGCTGCATGAGGAGCAGTGCGCGCGCGTCGGACAGCAGTGCTTCCGGCATTTTCTCTACCGGTAAAACGTGAGTGACGTAACCTGACTGAATGGCGCTGGACGGCATGCCGTCGAATTTGGCGGTAGCCGGTTCCTGGGCCATGGTAATGCCGCCTGCGCCGAGGATGGCGCGCAATCCCAGCGTACCGTCGGTGCCGGTGCCGGAGAGAATAATGCCGATAGCCTTTTCCGACTGATCTTCAGCCAGGGAGCGCAGGAAGGAATCAATAGGCATGCGTTGGCCGTGCGGCATTGCCGGTATGCTTAATTGCAATGCACCGTGGAATATAGACATGTCGCGGTTGGGAGGAATCACATAGACGCAGTTAGGCCTAGCTTGCATTTGATCTTCCGCCTCAGCTACCGGCATGGTCGTAGTGCGTTGCAAAATCTCTGTCAGAATACTGGCATGGCTCGGATCGAGATGCGAGATCAGCACGAAGGCCATGCCGGTATTTGCCGGAATATGGCGGAAGAATTGCTCTAAAGCTTCCAGTCCCCCGGCGGAAGCGCCTATGCCCACAATGGGAAAGTCAGTGCTTTGTTGAGACTGATTTTCAGGGTGAGCCGAAAGAATTGATGGGTTTATATTCTGGGTCATTGATAGGTGCTCTGTTCGCGTGTCACTGCGGCGTCGGGATCTTTGAATTATCAGGATTTAATAGCGCGTTATCGGGAAAGTCAATTCATTTTCCCGTGATGTGTTCAACGTCGAGTTAATCGCGCCATCCGGTTTTACCGTGCGTAGACGCTAAAGAAACGCAAATGGGTGGTGTGAACTACAGTCATTTTTTCCATCTTCAGGTCGGCGGCTTGAGCTCTGTTTACGGCTTGTCGAACACAGGGGTGGCAGGATGATCACAAGTAATGGAAACCATTTGTTAAAGCACTTTCGCTACGCCTTGTCGATGTTGAGAATGCCTCGTTTTTATGGTTTAATGCTACGGTTTTACGTCTTTATGCGCCTCTTGTTTTATTGATATTGAAATGAAAGGATGGTTTCGCCGCAACTTGATTGGAGAGCAGGCTATTAACTATGCAATTTATTATTAAAAAAGGTTTGGATCTACCTATCACTGGAGAGCCCGAACAAGTTATTGAGGATGGCAATAAGGTTAAGTCCGTTGCTATTCTGGGAATGGATTATGTGGGCATGAAGCCTACTATGATGGTCAGTGAAGGCGATACGGTCAAGCTGGGCCAAGTGCTTTTTTCTGACAAGAAGAATCCTGGTGTCAACTTTACTTCGCCTGGTGCGGGCGTTGTTCAATCCATTAACCGCGGTGCAAAACGTGTTTTGCAGTCTGTTGTGATCGAACTGAAAGGAACGGGACAAGAGTCATTTGCAAAATACAAAGCTTCCGAGTTAAGTGATCTGTCAGCAGAGCAGGTTAAAGAAAACCTGTTGGCGTCCGGCTTGTGGACAACATTGCGCACACGTCCTTACGGCAAAATTCCTGCTGTAGACAGCAAGCCCCGTTCTATTTTCGTGACCGCAATCGATACCAGCCCGTTAGCGGCAAATCCTGCGGTTATCATTAAAGAGCGTGGCGACGACTTTGCTAATGGTTTGGCGGTTATTGCCAAACTGACACAAGGTAAAACTTATGTTTGCAAAGCGACTGGCGCTGATGTTGCAACCGGTAACGCGTCTGTAACCACTGCCGAGTTTTCCGGTCCTCATCCTGCGGGACTGCCAAGCACCCATATTCATCTGATTGATCCGGTCAGTATCGATAAATTCGTCTGGCATTTGGATTATCAGGCGGTGATGGCTATTGGCGCGTTATTTACCACCGGTAAAATCAATGTCGAACGCATTGTTTCATTAGCAGGGCCTACCGTTAAAAAGCCGAGATTGATTCGTACCCGCGTCGGCGCAAACACGGATGATTTGGTTGCCGGCCAATTGGAAGAAGTTGAAAATCGGGTGATTTCAGGTTCGGTGCTGTATGGGCATCTTGCGGCAGATTGGGCGGCCTTTTTGGGTTGCTACAATACGCAGGTTTCTGTATTACAAGAAGGTCGCGCCCGTGAATTGTTCGGTTGGATTGTTCCTGGTAAAAACAAATATTCTGCATTGAATGTTTATACGTCAAGCGTTGATCGTAAGCTGAATCGCAAATTCCCATTAACAACTGACAAAAACGGCAGCAACCGGGCGATTGTTCCTGTTGGTGTTTATGAAGCCGTCATGCCGTTGGATATTTTGCCTACACCGCTGTTAAAAGCGCTGATAGTGGGTGATTCCGACCAGGCTCAGTTATTGGGTTGTTTGGAATTGGATGAGGAAGATGTGTCTTTATTTACGTTTGTGGATCCTGGTAAACACGATTTCGCCTCTGTTCTGAGAGCGAATTTAACTAAAATTGAGAAGGAAGGATAATGTCGCCTAGAGATATTTTAGATAGCATGGAGCCGCATTTCACCAAGGGTGGGCGGTTCGAAAAGTATTACGGTCTCTACGAGATGGTGGATACTTTTATCTATACACCGGCTGATGTAACGCGCGGAACCACGCATGTTCGGGACGGCAACGACCTGAAACGAACCATGACTTTTGTTGTGATCGCGACGTTTTTCTGTATTTTGATGGCTCTGTACAACACCGGCTACCAAGCTAACTTGGCTATGGCAAAGATGGGCTTGGAACAGGCTCAGGATTGGCGTCGTATTCCGATGATGATCTTCGGCTACAGCACGATGAATCCGCTTTCCAACCTGGTTCACGGCGCTTTGTACTTTCTGCCTATTTATTTAGTGACGTTGGCTATCGGCGGCATTTGGGAAGTATTGTTCGCAACGGTTCGCGGCCATGAAGTCAACGAAGGCTTTCTGGTGTCGTCAATGTTGTACACATTGATTTTGCCTCCCGATATGCCTTTATGGCAGGTGGCTTTGGGTATTTCCTTCGGTATTGTTATCGGTAAGGAAGTATTCGGCGGTACCGGTAAAAACTTTTTGAATCCTGCGTTGACTGGACGGGCGTTTTTATATTTTGCCTACCCAGCGTCTATTTCAGGCGATTCCGTTTGGGTTGCGGTTGACGGCTATACAGCGGCTACGCCTTTAGGTTTGGCGGCGAACGGCGGTCTTGATGCGGTTTATGCCGCTAATTACGGCTGGATGCAAAGCTTTTTCGGTTTTGAACCGGGCTGTCTTGGTGAAACATCAACACTGGCTATTTTGATCGGTGCGGCCTTCTTGTTGTACACCAAAGTTGCATCGTACCGCATTATGGGTGGCGTATTTGCTGGCATGGTAGCGACTTCGTTGCTGTTCAACATGATAGGCAGCGATACCAACCATATGTTTGCGATACCCTGGTACTGGCATTTGACCATGGGCGGTTTTGCTTTCGGTATGGTTTATATGGCCACCGACCCAGTGAGTGCGGCAATGACCGATACTGGTCGCTGGGTATTCGGCGCTTTAGTCGGAGTTATGACTGTATTGATCAGAGTTGTTAATCCTGCGTTTCCGGAAGGTATTATGCTGGCAATTCTATTTTCCAATATGTTCGCGCCTACGATTGATTATTTTGTCATTCAGGCCAATATCAGAAGAAGGATGAAACGCCATGCTTAATGAACAGTTAAATAAAGTATCCGCAAAATTGGATAAATGCGAGCATTACCAAAAATTCAAAGTCTACAGGGATAAAGTTCTAGCCTTGGGCAATGATAGCTTAGAAAAAACTATTGCTATTGCTGTTGCGCTTTGCTTGGTTTGTGCGGTTTTGGTTTCATTTTCAGCGGTTGCGTTAAAGCCTCTTCAAGTCAATAACAAAGAAGCGGACATGAAGAAGAACATTCTTGATGTAGCAGGCTTGCTTGAAGAAGGCGCTAATATCGATGCAGTGTTTAAAGACAAGATCGAAGCAAAAGTCGTTAACCTGGAAACAGGCGATTATGCTGAGGACATAAACCCAGCTGAATACGACCAGCGTAAAGCGGCAAAAGATCCGGCTATGAGCGTCGCTATTCCTAAGGAAAAAGACATTGCTCATATCAGGATAAAGCCTAAATACGCGAAAGTTTTCTTGGTTAAAGAGGGGGGTGCGATTAAGTCGATTATTCTGCCTATAAACGGTTACGGCTTGTGGTCAACCTTATACGGTTTCCTGTCATTGGAAGCCGATGGGCAAACCGTGCAAAGCATCAACTTTTACGATCAAGCGGAAACTCCGGGATTGGGTGGCGAAGTGGTTAACCCTAACTGGCGCGCGCTTTGGAAAGGCAAAAAAGTCTATGCCGAAACCGAGCAGGCTTCACTGGAAAAAGGTCTGATAGAGGAAGCCGAGATTGGCGAGCCTGCATTAGCCCTGATTAAAGGTGTGGTCGATAACAGCAAGCCGGGTTCTCAATATCAGGTTGACGGTCTTGCTGGAGCGTCATTAACCAGTACCGGTGTAACTAATCTGGTCAGATACTGGATGAGCAAAGAAGGCTTTGCCAAGTATTTAGCCAAAGTAAGAACGGTTAAAGGAAAAGAGTCATGAGTGAAATTTTAAATGATGAAACCAAAAAAGTACTGACCGAGCCGTTGGTTGACAACAACCCGATTACTTTACAAGTATTGGGTATCTGTTCGGCGTTAGCGGTGACCTCGCAAATGTCGACTTCGCTGATTATGGCGTTGGCCTTGACCTTGGTGACGGCGTTTTCCAGTGCGGCAATCAGTGCGATCAGAAACCACATTCCCGGCAGCATCAGGATCATCGTGCAGATGACTATTATTGCCTCCTTGGTTATCGTGGTAGACCAGATGCTGAAAGCCTTCGCTTACGAAATCAGCAAGCAATTGTCTGTATTCGTGGGCCTGATCATTACCAACTGTATCGTGATGGGGCGTGCCGAAGGTTATGCGATGAAAAATCCGCCTTTAGCAAGTTTTATGGACGGCATCGGTAATGGTTTGGGATACAGCTTGATTTTGATTACCGTCTCTTTTATTAGAGAGTTGCTGGGTTCAGGTAAGTTGCTGGGCATTGAAATGTTTACGCTCAGCAAAGATGGCGGCTGGTATGATCCGAACGGTCTGATGCTGTTGCCTCCGAGCGCATTTTTTATCATCGGTTTGATTATCTGGGGCGTCCGTCAATGGAAACCAAAGCAAGTTGAAGCTGCGGATTTCAAAATCATGTCGATTGCTCATGGTGAAGGAGGACATCACTAATGGAAGCTTATATTAGTCTTTTCATCAAGGCTGTCTTTATTGAAAACCTGGCGCTGTCCTTCTTTTTGGGCATGTGTACGTTTATCGCGGTTTCCAAGAAGATCTCGACAGCGATGGGTTTAGGTATTGCGGTCATGATGGTGCAAATTATTACCGTACCGGCCAATAACTTTATTTATCACGCCCTGTTAAAGGAAGATGCCTTATCCTGGATGGGCATTACCGGCGTTGATTTAAGCTTTTTGGCGCTGCTAAGCTGTATCGGCGTTATTGCTGCGTTAGTGCAAATTCTGGAAATGATTTTAGATAAATTCTTTCCTGCTTTGTACCATGCGTTAGGGATTTTCTTGCCTTTGATCACAGTGAACTGTGCGATTTTAGCCGGCAGTTTGTTCATGATTGAACGCGACTACAATCTGCCTGAAAGCGTTGTGTACGGTGTGGGCAGCGGCTTTGGTTGGGCGCTGGCTATTACTGTCATGGCAGGGGTGCGCGAAAAACTCAAATACAGTGATATACCTGCTGGTTTACAAGGTCTAGGTATTACCTTTATTACTGCGGGTCTGATGTCGCTTGGCTTCATGGCTTTCTCTGGAATCCAACTTTAAGGGTGCGGCATGCTTGAAATTCTATTAGGGATTATTATTTTCACGGCTTTTGTAATTGCGCTGGTATTTGTAATTATCGGTGCTAAAAGCAAATTGGTCGCTGAAGGGGATGTGGAAATTCTTATCAATGATGAAAAGAAAATTCATGTACCTGTAGGGTCTAAATTATTAACTGCTTTGGCTGATAACGGTTTGTTTGTTTCATCGGCTTGTGGCGGCGGCGGGACTTGCGGGCAATGCAAGGTGAAAGTCAATTCAGGCGGCGGTGAAATCTTAGCCACTGAATTAAGCCATATCAGTAAGCGGGAAGCGGCTCACGGCGAGCGTCTTGCTTGCCAGGTTTCGATTAAGCACAACATGGACATTGAAGTCGAAGACAGTGTTTTCGGCGTTAAAAAATGGGAATGCACGGTTAAATCGAATGATAACGTTGCCACTTTCATTAAGGAACTGGTGCTGGAGTTGCCGGCAGGCGAAGAAATCAAGTATCGCGCGGGCGGGTATATTCAAATCGAATGTCCTCCGCACGTTTCTAAATACAGTGATTTCAACGTCGAAGAACGATTCCGCGATGACTGGGATAAGTTTAACTTGTGGCGCTATGTCTCTACTGTAAAAGAGCCTGCGTTGCGCGCTTATTCGATGGCAAGTTATCCTGAAGAAAAAGAAATCATGCTGAACGTACGTATTGCGACACCGCCTCCCGGCGCGCCGGATAGCGTACCTCCAGGTATCATGTCTTCTTATATCTTTAACCTGAAACCCGGTGATAAATGTATTGTTTCCGGTCCTTATGGTGAATTCTTCGCAAAAGAAACTGATGCCGAAATGGTCTTTATTGGTGGTGGTGCGGGTATGGCGCCGATGCGTTCGCATATCTTCGATCAATTACGCAGGCTGAAATCCAAGCGTAAAATGAGCTTCTGGTATGGTGCTCGCAGTAAGCGCGAAATGTTCTATGTAGAAGATTTCGATATGCTGGCCAAGGAAAATGAAAATTTCGAATGGCATGTTGCATTGTCGGATCCATTGCCTGAAGATAATTGGACAGGCTATACCGGCTTTATTCATAATGTTCTTTTTGAAGAATATATTAAGAATCATCCGGCTCCGGAAGATTGTGAGTTTTATATGTGCGGACCGCCGATGATGAACTCGGCGGTAATCAAGATGCTGTTGGATAATGGCGTAGAGCCTGAAAATATCCTGCTGGACGATTTCGGCGGATAAGTAATCTAATAAATTCTCTTCTTGTTTAATAGACGGGAGAGAATGAAAGCATCAAACTAAACGAGGAGTGCGGCTTGACCTGCTCCTCGTTTTTTTATTGTCGGTTTTACAAACTTATGAGGTGGTACCATGACTTACTTTTTAGTGACTTTTGTGTTCATGGCTGTTGTTATTGCTATTATGGCGATAGGCGTTATTTTTGGTAGGCGCGCGATTAAAGGATCGTGTGGCGGCGCGGCAAACGGTGCAGATTGTGTTTGCGTGGAAAAATGTGATAAAAGAAAGAAAATGGAAGCGGAAGCTCGTTTGAATCAAGGATCTTAGGATTTCACAATAACAAACAACGCAGGAGTTTATCATGTTGGCAAAAATTACTGTTGCAGATTACATGTCAAAAAGATTGGTTACACTTGCAAAGGATAATGATGTAGTTGATGCAGTAAATAAACTACTGGATCATAAAATTACCGGTGCTCCTGTTGTTGACCAATCAGGCCGATTGCTGGGCATGTTTTCTGAAAAAGACGTCATGAATATTGTTTTGGAAGCAGCTTATAACCAAAGCATGACTGGCAAGGTTGGCGATTACATGACTAAAGAAATCATTAGCGTGGATGCTGAATCCAGCATTGTCGATTTGGCGGAGAAGTTCCAGCAAACTTCAGTCAGGAGTTTTCCTGTCTTTCAGGACCATGAGCTGGTGGGGATTGTCAGTCGTACGGATGTTTTAAGGGCTCTGGCTTCAATTCATTAAGGTTTTAAGGTAACCGTCGTCGTAGCGGCTTGTGCGGCGTTTTCAGTATTTATGGCCGTCAAAAAATAATGAGTGATGCGCAGACTTTCTATTGGCATGATTATGAAACTTTCGGTACGGATCCTCGAAGAGACAAACCGGTTCAATTTGCCGGGATTCGTACCGACTTAGATTTTAATATTGTAGATGAGCCTTTGGTTGTTTACTGCAAGCCTGCGACAGACTGCCTGCCTCATCCCGATGCCTGTTTAATTACCGGTATTACACCACAGCTTGCGGAGCAAAAAGGTGTCTGTGAAGCCGAGTTTATTCGTTTGATTCATGAGCAATTGGCTCGGCCTAATACGTGTACCCTCGGATATAACAGTCTTCGTTTTGATGATGAAGTTACTCGCAATTGTCTTTATCGCAATTTTTACGATCCCTACGCAAGAGAGTGGCAAAATGGCAACTCCCGGTGGGATTTAATCGATGTGGTTAGGGCTGCAAAAGCTCTGCGTCCGGATGGCATCGTTTGGCCTGTTAACGAAGAGGGTGGTCCCAGTTTTAGGTTGGATCAACTCACTCGTGCTAACAATATAGCCCATGAAGCAGCGCATGATGCGCTTTCAGATGTCTATGCCACCATTGCAATTACCAAGTTGGTTAAGCAGGCCCAGCCCAAGCTTTATCAGTTTTTGTTGCAGCATCGGGTTAAAGCTGAAGCACTTAGATTGCTTCAGTTGGGCAGTTTTAAACCTGTCGTGCATATTTCAGGCAAATACCCGGCCGTTAAAAATTGTCTGGCTGTAGTGCTTTCGATTTGCAAGCATCCTATCAATACCAACGGCGTAATTGTCTATGATTTATCCGTTGATCCTGAGCCGATGCTTAGCTTGACGGTGGAAGAAATCCAGCAAAGGATATTTACTGCAACTGCGGACTTGCCGGAAGGCGTGGAAAGAATTCCGCTAAAAACCGTGCACATTAATAAATGCCCTGTCTTGGCGCCCGTGTCTGTCATCGGGCCGGAGGATGCGCAGCGCCTGGATATCGATCTGGCGTTTTGCTACGCCAATATCGATAAGCTTAAAGCTGCTCCCGGCTTGTCTGAAAAGTTGGCGGCTGTTTTTAGTGGTTCAGCATACACCGAACAAGACTCTGATCCTGATCTGGAAATATACAGTGGCGGTTTTTTTTCTGAACATGATAAGAATCAAATGGCCAAAATCAGGGGATTTTCACCCGAACAATTAGCAAAATCTGAATTTAGGTTTGCTGATCGTCGATTGCCGGAAATGTTATTTAGATATCGTGCCAGAAATTATCCTGAAACGTTGGATGCGGGAGAGTTGCAAAGATGGAATGAGTTCTGTATAAACAGGCTAACAGGCCGTCAAACCGGGGGCGGCATTGTGTTCGATAATTATTTCAATCGACTGCAGGAACTGTGTCGAGACGAAAATACAAATACACAGATTATTAATGTTTTGGAAACTTATGCGCTTGAGAAAATGCAGTTTTTGGGCCTCACTAAGCCATTCATTTGAGCTGAATAGATAAATAGCTTGCCAAACCTTAAAAATGGCCTATAATACACAAATCAATCGCGGGGTGGAGCAGCTTGGTAGCTCGTCGGGCTCATAACCCGAAGGTCGTAGGTTCAAATCCTGCCCCCGCTACCACATAGAACTGCATGGATGCAGGCGTTTGAGTGACTTAGGGATTGGTTGCTGAGAAACCCCATTTTGGGGTTTTTTGTTTTCTGGGCTTTGATTATTTGAAAGCTCACAGTTGATTGTTAATGGAAGAGCCGTCGGCTCTTTTTTTTTGTGCGAAAGTAAGTGAGGAAAAAATGAAACAGGCTCCTGAGCACTTGGTTAATTTAATTGAGCCAATTGTTGAAGGTTTAGGTTATGAATGCGTAGGCATTGAATATAATCCTCATCCTAAACATGGCCTGTTAAGAATCTATATTGATAGCGATAACGGGATTCTGGTTGAAGACTGCTCTAAGGTCAGTCATCAAATCAGCGGTGTTTTGGATGTTGAAGACCCAATTCAAGGCAACTATCAGTTAGAGATTTCTTCACCGGGCGAAGACAGGCCTTTTTTTAAAGTGAGTCAGTTCGAACGGTATATTGGCAGTACGGCGTTGGTTAATTTATTTAAAGCAATAGATGGCCGTAGAAAAATTACGGGCGTTATTGAAAAAGTTGAGGACGATATTATTACGCTAAAGGAAGGCGAACAGGTTTTTGAGGTTCCATTTGTCGCGATGAGCAAAGCGCGTTTGGTTCCTGAGTATTTAATTGAAAAAGGGGGGCGCAGTGGCAAATAAAGAAATTTTGTTGGTAGTGGATGTTTTTTCTAATGAAAAAGATATCGAAAAAGAGATCGTTTTCCAAGCCATAGAATCAGCATTAGAAGCAGCTACAATCAAGCGTCACGCGAACCAAATTAAAGCCCGTGTCAGCATTAACAGAAAAACCGGCGACTATGTTACATACAGAGTTTGGGAAGTGGTTGATGCCAACAGTCAAATTGATGGCGATGTGGAGTTTCCTGAAACGCAAGTATTGCTGGAAGTAGCAAGGCTTGATAATCCGGATGTCCAGGTCGGCGATTTGGTGGAAGAGGAAATAGAATCTGTCGACTTCGGGCGCATTGCAGCGCAGACTGCCAAGCAGGTTATTATTCACAAAGTCAGGGAAGCAGAACGCAAGAAAATTGTCGATGCCTATAAAGGACGTGTGGGCGAACTGATCACCGGTATCGTTAAGCGCATTGAAAAAGGCAGTGTCTATCTGGATTTGGGTGGACATGTAGAGGCTTATATTGCCAAAGAAGACATGATTCCTCGTGAAGCCATTCGCATTGGCGATAGAATCCGGGGTTATTTAAAGGATGTGCGCTCAGAGCCTCGCGGCCCTCAATTATTTGTCAGCAGAACTGCACCTGAATTGTTGATTGCATTGTTTCGTCTTGAAGTGCCTGAAGTGGGCGAAGGTTTGATCGAAGTGATGGGCGCGGCGCGCGATCCCGGTTCCAGAGCCAAGATTGCCGTTAAAGGTAATGATCCGAGGTTGGATCCGGTCGGCGCTTGCGTAGGCATGAGAGGATCGAGGGTGCAGTCGGTTTCAAACGAACTGGCCGGAGAGCGGGTCGATATTATTCTTTGGAATCCAAGCGATGCCCAATTCGTAATTAATGCCATGTCACCGGCAGAAATTCAATCCATCGTTGTCGATGAAGATAAACATAGTATGGATCTGGCGGTAAGTTCAGACAATTTATCTCAAGCTATAGGTCGTGGCGGACAAAATGTACGTCTTGCAACACAGTTAACTGGTTGGGAGTTGAACGTCATTGATGCATCCAAAGCGGAACAAAACAGTGAGGCCGAGGCTGACAAGATAAAGCAGTTGTTTATTGAGCAGTTGGATGTCGATGAAGAGATTGCATTGATTCTGGTTGAAGAAGGTTTTAATACGGTTGAAGAGATTGCCTACGTTCCGGTCAGCGAAATGCTGGAAATTGAGGGCTTTGATGAAGAGCTTGTTACGGCACTTAGAAGCCGCGCTAAAGACGCCTTGCTGATCAGCGCAATTGCAGCTGAAGAAAAAATAGAAACAGCCGAACCTGCGCAGGATTTATTGGAAATGGAAGGCATGGACAGGGAATTGGCTTATGATATGGCAAGCCAAGGTATAATTACGATGGATGATTTGGCAGAGCAATCGGTAGATGATTTGCTGAAATTTTCAGGAATGAATGAAGATCGGGCGGCAAAATTGATTATGAAGGCGCGTGAGCCTTGGTTTGCTGAGGAACAGGCGAGTAGGTAAGGGGTATGAGATGAATAATAAAACGGTAAGGCAATTAGCAGAGGTGGTAAAAATTCCTCTGGAACGATTATTAGAGCAGCTGAAAGAAGCAGGATTATCTGCGAGTGCCCCTGATGATGTTATTAACGAAGACGAAAAAATGCAGCTTCTTGCGCATTTGCGTAAACGCCACGGTAAAAATGAAGGTGCGTCCGAAGTTTCGCTGAAACGAGTGACTTTAAAGCGAAGAACGGTAAGCGAGCTTAAGCAGGCGAGCATACCAGGAAGTACTACCAAGACGATTCCTGTTGAGGTCCGCAAACAGAAGACTTATATAAAGCGTAGCGAGGTAGCCGATTCCGCTGAGCAAAAGAGTTTGGAGCAAGCTAAACAAGCTCTACAGGAACCGGTTAGGCAACAAGTTGAAAACCTTGCCCCAGTTGAAGAACTGTTAAAGACTGAGGAAGTTGTTCTGGAACAACAGAAAGAGGACGTTATTGTAGAACCTGAAGCTAAACCTGTTGAAGGAGTGGTTGAGGCCGCTGTCACTATTGAGCCTGAATCTGAAGTTGAAGGAAGAGTTGAGACTTTACCTGCTGAGGATGTGTTGGAAGTTGGTCATAAAGAAGCGGCTTTAGATAGAGAAGCGGAAGAAGCCAAGAAAAAACAACGGGAAAAAGAGCTTCGTCTGGAAGAGTCCATCAAAAGAAATGCTGACAAAGTAAGGCAGCAGGCATCAGCCAAACAAGAAATTCTTCATAGAAAAAGACAAGAAGAAGGTTCCCATGCTGGAGCAGGCGGCAGAGACAGTAAAAAAGCCAAGAAAAAAGGCAAGAAGAACGAACGCGTCAGTGCGAAGCCGGAAGGCAAGCATCAATTTGAAATGCCGGTTGAGCCTATCGTTAAAGAGGTTGCCATTCCGGAAATGATTATGGTGTCCGATCTTGCGCAAAAGATGAGCGTTAAGGCGGCTATCGTAATCAAGCATCTGATGAAACTCGGCATTATGGCGACTATTAATCAAAGCATAGATCAGGAAACGGCGGCCATTTTGGTTGAAGAAATGGGTCACAAAGCGATTATGCAGAGTGATGACGATCTTGAGCAGGAAATGCTGGCTGAGGCGCAAGAAGACGATAACCGCGTTGAATTGCCGAGAGCGCCGATTGTTACCATCATGGGTCATGTCGATCACGGTAAAACATCGCTGTTGGATTATATTCGCAAAACCCGTGTCGCTGCCGGTGAGGCAGGCGGTATTACTCAGCACATCGGCGCTTATCAGGTAAAAACCGATCATGGTTCAGTAACCTTTTTAGATACTCCGGGTCACGCCGCGTTTACCGCCATGCGCGCCAGAGGCGCGGACGTTACCGATGTGGTGATTGTAGTGGTTGCAGCCGATGACGGCGTTATGCCGCAAACCAAGGAAGCGGTCGAGCATGCCAGGGCGGCCAATGTGCCAATTATCGTAGCAATTAACAAGATCGATAAGCCTGATGCGAATCCTGATAAAGTGATGCAGGAACTGTCTAATATTAACGTGCTAGCCGAAGAGTGGGGCGGCGATGTGCAGTTCCTGAAAATTTCTGCAAAAACCGGCGAAGGTATCGATGATTTAATTGAAGCATTGATTGTACAGACTGAAATTCTTGAATTGAAAGCACCTGTTGAAGGTGCGGCATCCGGTATTGTTATTGAGTCGAGGCTGGATAAAGGCCGCGGTGTCGTGGCAACGGTACTGATTCAAAAAGGCACCCTGGAAAGCGGGCAAATGGTTTTATGCGGTCATGAATACGGTCGTGTTCGAGCCATGTTTAACGAAAACGGATTGCCTATTAAAGAAGCCGGACCTTGTGCGCCTGTTGAGATTCTTGGGCTTTCGGGTACGCCGAATGCCGGTGATGAATTTTTGGTTGTGCAAAACGAGCGTATTGCCAAAGACTTGGCTAAGCATCGTGAAGACCGCAAAAAACTGTCTCGCCACGCCGTACAACAAGCCTCTAAACTGGACGAAGTATTCTCCAGAATGACTACCGGCGAAATTGCCAGCGTCAATTTAGTGCTTAAGACGGATGTTCAGGGCAGTCTGGAAGCGTTACGCAGCTCCTTGGTCGGGTTGTCGAATGACGAAGTCGAAGTTAAAGTCGTTTTTGGCGGCGTCGGCGGTATTAACGAAGGCGATGCGAACTTGGCATTGGCGTCCGGCGCGATCTTGATGGGCTTTAATGTTCGGGCTGATGCAGCCGCACGAAGATTGATTGAAGAAAAAGGCATCGACCTGCATTACTACAGCATCATTTATGAAGCGATTGATGAGGTTAAAAAAGCCATCAGTGGTATGTTGGCTCCTGAAATTAAAGAGCAAATTGTCGGTCTTGCCGAAGTGCGCGATGTATTCAGGTCGCCGAAATTCGGCGCGGTTGCCGGCTGTATGGTCGTTGACGGTTATGTTAAGAGAAACTTGCCTATCCGAGTCCTGCGAAATAACGTGGTGATTTATGAAGGACAGTTGGAATCTTTACGTCGATTTAAAGATGATATAGCTGAGGTCAAGATGGGTATGGAGTGCGGTATCGGTGTAAAGAATTACAACGATGTACAGCCAGGCGATCAGATCGAAGTGTTTGAACGCATAGAAGTTAAACGAGAACTGTAAATTTTATGGCAAAAGAGTTTGGTCGCAACGCGCGTGTTTCATCTGAGATGCAGAAAGAACTTTCGTTCATTCTGCAACGCGATATTGATGACTCCAGGCTGGGTTTTATTACTATTAATGAAGTTGTAGTCACTAAAGACCTTGCCGTTGCAAAAGTGTATGTCACGGTATTGAATGTTGATGAGCAGGGCAAAAAAGCCAATATTAAATTGCTTAACGAATTGGCGCCTGTGATTCGTCATCAATTGGCCAAGAGAATGCGCTTAAGGCACATTTCCGATTTGCGTTTTTACTATGATGATTCGTTTGATACCGGCATGCGGGTATCAGAACTGTTAAGCGGTTTGGATAAGCGCGACAAAGACGAAGGCTAGTTCAGATGAGCAAACGCAAGTCCGGGTGCAATATTCACGGCATATTGCTGCTAGATAAGCGCCTTGGGGTTTCTTCAAACAAAGCCTTGCAGGAAGTCAGGCGTTTGTTTAATGCCAATAAAGCGGGACATACCGGCAGTCTTGATCCTCTCGCCACCGGTTTGTTGCCGCTTTGTTTTGGCGAAGCGACCAAAGTGTCGGCCTTAATGCTCGATGACAATAAGCGCTATCAAGTTGTTGTTCAACTCGGGGTAATGACCGACACCGGAGATCGGGAGGGTACGGTAATAGAAACCAAGCCGGTGCCCGAACTGTCTATTGATGATATACAGGCCTGCCTGGAAAAGTTTACCGGCGAAATCGATCAAGTTCCCCCCATGTATTCGGCTTTAAAACATAACGGGAAAAAGCTTTATGAGCTGGCACGGGAAGGCAAAACCGTTGACCGTAAAGCCAGGCGTATTAACATATTTGAATTGAAACTGCTGACCGATCCCCGAACTCTAGCTTCGGAACCGGATCTATTAACGCTGGACGTATTTTGTTCAAAAGGCACTTATATTCGTTCTCTGGCCGAAGACATCGGGCACGCTTTGGGCTGCGGCGGAACGGTAAAAGAACTGCGCCGATTGGAGGCGGGGCAATTCAGCATTGAAAACGCCAAAACCATCGAACAGTTGACAGATATGGATCAGCAAAGCTTGCTTCAATGCCTGATTAACGTCGATAAGCCTCTTGAAGCATTGCCTGCTGTGCAGTTGTCTGATGAACAGACAATTTGCATAAAGCACGGCCAATCGCTTAATTTTTTGCCCACTGATGAGTCCATGACGAACGGAACGAGTGTAAGCCTGGAAAGGAGCCAAGGTACAGTGCGCATGTACAATAATGCGGTCTTTTTAGGCTTGGGGGAAATGCTAAGGGATGGTAAACTAGCGCCGAAAAAGTTGTTCAATTTGAGTAACGAACTGCTCTGAGTTTGTATCCTCAGGCAGAAAGAATACATCTGTTTCTACACCCTATCGTGGAAACAGTGTACTTAAGGAGTCGCCATATTGGCGGCTTTATTTTTTATTTTTAATCTAAATAGGGATTATAAATGCCATTTACAGCAGAACAAAAAAAAGCGGTCGTAGAAGAGTATCGTCAATCAGAATCCGATACAGGCTCACCTGAAGTACAGGTTGCTTTATTGACAGCACACATCACGCATTTAACACCACACTTTGCAGAACACAAAAAAGACAATCATTCACGTCGTGGATTGTTGCGCATGGTTAATCAGCGTCGTAAGTTACTGGATTATCTGAAAAATAAAGACGTAAATCGTTACCGTAATTTGATTGAACGCCTCGGATTACGTAAGTAATATGGGCAAAGAAACGGCACAGAGTCTTGTGCCGTTTCTGTTTTAACATTTCATGGATTGAACCAATTTTTAAACAACTTCTACACAAAGGAACCTTATAGTGAACCCTATCAGGAAAGAATTTCAGTACGGCGATCGACTCGTTAAATTAGAAACTGGTGAAGTAGCACGTCAAGCACACGGCGCTGTTATGATCGACGTAGATGGTACGACACTGTTGGTCACCGTCGTCGGTAAAAAACAGCCAAACGGCGGCGACTTTTTTCCGCTGACTGTTAATTATCAAGAAAAAGCTTACGCTGCCGGTAAAATTCCAGGCGGCTTTTTCAAGAGAGAAGGGCGTCCTAGTGAACAAGAGACATTAACGTCTCGTCTGATTGACCGTCCTATTCGCCCTCTTTTTCCAGAGGGCTATACTGACGAAGTTCAAATCATAGCGACAGTCGTATCGCTTAATCCTGAAGTTAATCCTGAAATTCCAGCTTTATTGGGCGCCTCCGCTGCTTTGGCCATTTCAGGTTTGCCTTTTAACGGACCAGTAGGCGCAGCCACTGTGGGTTATAAGGACGGAGAATATTTATTAAATCCATCCCCTGGTGCCTTAAAAGAATCGCAACTGGAATTGGTTGTTGCCGGAACGGAGCATGCCGTATTAATGGTTGAGTCTGAAGCTGACAATCTGTCTGAAGAAGTGATGCTGGGTGCGGTTTTATTCGGCCACCAGCAAATGCAGGTCGCCATTAGCGCCATTAACGAATTTGCAGCTGCTGCGGATAAAGGTGTTGTTGAGTGGGTAGCTCCCGAAGTTAATGCCGAACTCAAAAAACTGGTAACTGCAGAAGTTGAAGCTGGCATTAAGGCCGCTTATCAAGTCGCGGAAAAACTGGTTAGACAAGAAAAATTGAGAGAAATTAGAAATGCCGTGGTTGAGAAACTGACGGAAAATGGCGAGTATGCGGAAAAAGATATACGCGGCATTATCGAACATCTGGAATACAGCATCGTTCGTAACGCTATCCTTAACGAAGGCAAACGTATTGACGGACGCGGATTAGATAAAATCAGACCGATTACCATCAGAACCGGCGTATTGCCCAGAACCCACGGATCGGCATTGTTTACCCGTGGCGAAACTCAAGCTATAGTGGTTGCAACGCTGGGAACACAGCGTGATGCCCAAATCATTGATGCATTGGCCGGTGAATACAAAGAGCCGTTCATGTTGCATTACAACTTTCCTCCGTACAGCGTTGGCGAAACCGGTTTTGTCGGCTCACCAAAACGCCGTGAGATTGGTCATGGCCGCTTGGCGAAACGCGGCGTTGCCGCCGTACTGCCTAATATGGATGAATTCCCGTACACCATTCGCGTGGTTTCTGAAATCACTGAATCCAACGGATCAAGCTCTATGGCTTCAGTCTGCGGTAGCAGCTTGGCGTTAATGGATGCCGGTGTCCCCATTAAATCACCGGTTGCCGGTATTGCGATGGGCCTGATTAAAGAAGGCGACAATTTTGCCGTGTTGTCCGACATTATGGGCGATGAAGATCATCTGGGTGATATGGACTTTAAGGTTGCCGGTTCAGTGGACGGTATTACCGCTCTGCAAATGGACATCAAGATAGACGGCATTACCGCAGAAATCATGAAATCAGCTCTGGATCAAGCAAAATACGGTCGTTTGCATATCCTTGGAGAAATGAATAAAGCACTGGCTAACACCCGTGAAGAAATGTCCGACTTTGCACCGCGTATTATCACATTCAAGATCGACCCGGCCAAAATCCGCGAAGTTATCGGTAAAGGCGGCGCGACCATACGCAGCATTACCGAGCAGACTGGCGCCAGCGTTGATTTGACCGATGACGGTATCGTTAAAGTGGCATCCGTTGATAAAGCTGCCGGTGAAGAAGCACGCCGCCTTATCGAAGAAATTACCGCAGAAGTTGAGGTTGGTAAAGTCTACGAAGGCAAAGTAGTCAGATTAATGGACTTCGGCGCATTTGTTACCATACTTCCTGGTAAAGACGGCTTGGTTCATATTTCGCAAATTTCGGATGAACGCGTTGATAAAGTCAGCGACAGACTCAATGAAGGCGATGTGGTCAAAGTCAAAGTGCTCGAAATAGATCGCCAAGGCAGAGTCAGATTGAGTATGAAAGAAGTTGAAGTAGAGTAACCCGCGCTTTGTTTGCAGTCCTTTACAAAAGGGCTGCTTAAGGGTGAAAAAAAAGGGATTGTGATTCGTCGCAATCCCTTTTTTCGTTTAACTCACATGAAAGTTTAGGGCGACTAATAAGCGATAGGAAAGTATATTCGCATTCAGCGCTATATAGTAAGTGCGTTGTGGCATGCGATAGTATTTTCAGCAAACGCAAAAGTGATATACAAAGCCATGAAAATAACACCTTTGATCCTTTTATCCATAGTGATTGGCGGTGGCTTTCTAATTCCGGCAAGCCACAAGATTCCGGTACAGGGAGCGAGCGCCGCCGACTGGAATCCGGCATCATTCTGGTATCATCCTTGGGGGCGTTCCGGTACGCATAAGGGCATTGATATTTTCGCCAAAGAAGGAGTTCCAGTGTTGGCGGCGAGCAGCGGCGTAGTGGTCTATACTGGCTTTAATGACATGGGCGGCAATGTCATAGTGATATTGGGTGCGAAATGGCGTTTTTATTATTATGCTCATTTACAGCGGATAAACGCCCACAGCCTACAACTAGTCAGCACGGGGGATGTTATTGGTAACGTCGGAAATACCGGCAATGCACAAGGGAAACCACCGCATTTGCATTTTGTTATCCGTAGCTTGTTTCCATTGTTTTGGCAATACGACGAAAGAAAGCCGCAGCCCTGGAGTAGAATGTTTTACATTGATCCCGTTACACTGTTAACTCCACCGTAGATAGAAACTTTCCACGGGGGTAAAGGATGACCCAGAAGTTGACGCACTAACGTTGAGACGTATATTTAAAACCGAACTTCAAAGTCAGGAACCAGTCAATTGCTCCCATGGCCGAGTTAGCGTAGCCGACATTTATCGCATCGAGGCATAAGGCGATGCCAGTTAATCCACAAATAACTATTCGTAAATAAAAATGATCAGTGATAGCCAAAAAATACAAATTGCTAAAAAATTCGCAGAGTTACATCAAACACCATTCGCTGTATGGACGCCGGATGAGGAATATTCGTTAGAGGCTGACCGATATTTGGCTGTTTATGATAACCTTATTATGGGCGTTTACGGTGACTGCTACGGGCTTAACGCCGAGTATGATGAGGATGATAATTTAATACAGGAAGCTACAGAATTTGAAGTTGCGGTTGAAGGATTTGAATCAAAAGGGCAGGCTGAAGTATTCTTTTTTGAAATAACCAGGGAATCAACAGGGATAAGGAAATTTATCGAAGATCATGGTAGGCAAGGTGATTGGTAGCCTGGACAGGTTGGCGTAACAGCGATGTTCTTTATGTGATTCTGTTTAATCATCGACTTTCGTGGGTAAGAGAAGACTGAAAATTATGAACGATTAGATGTTTTTCTCGTATCGACCAAACGCCAAATCAACAGAATTAACTGGATGGTGTTTTAGATGTCTAGCTTTCCATGGGACTGATTAAATCTCTTATCGCGATCAGCCAAAACAAGTTAAATCTTCCAGCTTTGCCGGATAGATTTAATTGTAAAAGCACATTTTAAAGTATATTATCTTGAGTGTTTTTATAGGGATCTTAGAGCTTTAGCTTATGCTATTTAGTACCGCGAACTTTTACGGCTGAATCCAGATTAGAGTCGGTAAATTCTGCGAATAAGCAAGTGTTAGTGGTGTTTTTTGACGATTATAAATTAAAAAGTAAACAACTTATCAGGAGGCGTAACTAGTTGAAAGGTTGGCGGCCTTGGTGTGTTGTGGTTACGAATATAGCCAAAAGAATGCGACAGAGCATTCAAATTCTATTGAAAAAACTTTTCGTCTTTCCTAAAACCCTTAAGGGTTAATAATAAATACTAATAAATGCAAAGAGAGAATCTTTATGCCTTCGCAAACGTCGAATTGCCAAGCGCGCCATGATGAGCGCATTATCCCTTTTATTACCGATGATGGCGTAGAACTAAACCTGATCAATGTCCGAGGACGGAAAGCGCCGGAAAAAGGCCCGGTCATATTGGTGCATGGCGCTGGTGTACGCGCCTCTATATACCGGGCGCCGGTGGCGACAACCATAGTCGATGCGCTGATCGAACAGGGCTATGATGTGTGGCTGGAAAACTGGCGGGGCAGCATCGCTTTTCCGCCGAATTTATGGACGCTGGATCAGGCGGCCCTTTACGATCATCCCAAGGCTGTGAAGACCATTATTGCCGAAACCGGCGCGGACAAGGTCAAGGCCATCATCCATTGTCAGGGTTCGACCAGTTTTACGATGTCGGCCCTCGCGGGACTTGTCCCTGAAGTCACTACTATCGTCAGCAATGCCGTTTCCCTGCATCCGGTTGTACCGGGCTGGTCTTCGTTCAAGCTTCAATACCTGTTACCGCTCGTCAAACTGTTTACGCAATACCTGAACCCGCACTGGGGCGTTGAAGCGCCCGATCTGGCTGCAAAGCTGATTACCCAGATGGTCAATATGACGCATCATGAATGCCATAATGCCGTTTGCAAACAGGTCAGTTTTACCTACGGCAGCGGTTTTCCCGCCTTGTGGAGCCATGAAAATCTGAATGAAGAAACCCATGAGTGGCTGAAAGAAGAATTCGGCGCCGTGCCGCTGCGTTTTTTCGAGCAGATCACCCGCTGCACTCGGCAGGGCCATCTTGTTTCCGTGGAGGGCTTTAGCGAATTGCCCGAGGATTTTCTAAAGGTTGCGCCAAAAACCGACGCCAGGTTTGCGTTCTTTACCGGAGAGAATAACCGTTGTTTTCTGCCGGTCAGTCAGATCAATACGTACAACTATTTTTCGGGGTTGCGCCCCAATTACCATTCGCTTCATGTGCTGCCCGGCTACGGTCATCTGGATGTGTTTATGGGCAAGAATGCGGCTCGGGATACTTTTCCATTGATCATCGACGAACTCAATAAAGATTAATTAATAACAACAATAAAAACCGCGCTAAAAATCAACGGCGCTAAGGGAGATAAGATCATGTTTTGCATGCCAAAACGAATTAAACAATATGCGGGTCGCTTTTCACTGGTTGATGGCATTCCATTCAAGCTGCCCGTCGCCGCCACCAATTCACCGGCCTTGATGGCAGTATTCCCGATCAATCCGGAAAAAGCCAAGGCGTTCCTGCCCAAAGGCATCCATCCCTTCCGTTTGTGGAATACCGGGTTGCTGATAGTGACCGTTATCGATTACCGCGAGACACCCATAGGAAAATACGTCGAATACAGCATCGCCATCGCCTGTACGCATGGTGAGAAACCGGCGCCAAGATTACTGCCGGGTCTGTTCATGAATTTCTTCAAGACCGGCCAGTACGTCGTCGACTTGCCGGTATCGTCCGAAATATCGGTCAAGGGCGGCAAAGGCATTTGGGGCATGCCGAAGCACCAAGGGCATCTGGATTTCAAAATCACCGATGACAAAATCAGCAGCCAGTATGACTTGGATGGCAAACTGGTGACTTATGTTGAAATAGAGCCGCCGAAAACGACCTGCATACCGGTCAAGATGCGCGCCTCCAATTACTGTTCATTCCGCGGGATGCTGATGAAGTCGGACATTCTGCTCGATACTAAATGCGGCGTCCGCCTGTTAAAAAATGCCAAAGCCCGCTTTGTCATTGGCGATCATCCCCGCTTGCAGGCCATGAAGGAGCTGGAAATCGGCGACGCTATTGCCACGGTTTTCCTGCCTTCCATTACCGGCACGCTCGATGACCATATCGAAAGCTGGTTTCTCGATTTAGATCAGTTGCCCGAAAAAGCCCCGGAAGGCTTTGAATCCGTGATCAATCTGGGATTGAGCGAAGAATGGCTATCCCCGCCCGATGCGCCGATTCCACCGGTATAATTTTTTGGCAATAATCAATAGGCAGGAGTAATAGTTATGACGGCACAAGCCCACATTCCTCAAGGCGCGGCGGCAGATGACAGTCGATTGCCTAAAAGAGCGCTCATTCTACCGGGAGGCGGTATGCGTCTGTCATACGCAGCCGGCGCGTTAGCCGAAATTTTTGCGCATGACCTTAAATTTCAGCATATGGACGGTACTTCCGGAGGTTCGCTCAATCTGGCCATGCTACTTTCCGGCTTGAACATAGATGACATCTGCGAACGCTGGCGCACCTTGAACATGCGTAAGACGATCTCTTTCCTGCCCTTGGGCAATTATATCTGGCCGCCTAAATTTGTCGCCGCAGGTTCCGCAGCCGCTTTTCGTGAAAAAGTCTATCCGCATCTGGGCATCGACTTTGAAAAAATCCGCGCCGCAGAAGGCGTTCAGGGCACGTTTAACGTCTGTAACTTCGGCCAGAAAATGAATGAAGTCATCCTGCACCAGGATATGATAGAGGATTTTCTGGTGGCCGGCATGTCGTTGCCCGGTACGCTGCCGCCCGTCACGATCAAGGATGCGGTTTATCTGGATTCAGGATTTATCCAGGATGCCAATTTGCTGGAGGCCGTCAAGCGCGGTGCCAATGAATTATGGCTGGTCTGGGTTATGGGCAATATCCCAAATTACCGAAGCGGCCCGCTGAATGCCTATGTGCAACTGCTGGAAATGAGCGCAAACGGTGCGTTAATTAAAGAACTTCAACAAATCAAGGATATTAATGCCCGCATAGCCAATGGCGAACAACTCTATGGACATCAACAACCCATCACTCTTCATCTGATTAAGCCCGCGCACCCGCTACCACTGGACTCGGCGTTGTATACGGGAGCAATCAGCCATAACGATCTGATCGAAATGGGGCGAACCGATGCGAGAGCTTATTTTAACAGCATGAAACCGGAGGGGGTTCCGTTCGAACCTTATATACTAAAAATGACAACACAAAAAACAGGTCTTCAATTTAAAGAAACAATGAAGGGCGGTTTTTCGCTCGATGCAGTTGACCCGCGGGACGGCCAAACAAAAGGCAAGCAGGCGAATACCCAATTAGCCATGCACGCTACTGTTAGCATCGACGATATGGATGCTTTTGTTAAGGATGCCAATCATCCCGGCCACTTAACCGGCACCATCGATTTTGCGCCATTAGGTATGGGCATGGTCGCCAATACCGGTGTATTCAACCTGTTCAAGCCCACGGATGATCCGAAATTGACCTTGATGGTTTATGAGCTGGGTTTTGAGTATCAGGGCGAAGCCTATTACCTGGCCGGCAGAAAGGAAGTGCGCGATGGCTCGGTATTCAAGCTGTGGCCGGAGACCACCACCTTGTATACCCAATTGCACAAGGGCGCCGATAAATCAGGGCCAATTATCGGCGCAGGCATTCTGACATTAGGCGCGGTTGACCTGACGAAGCTGGTGTCGACTCTGACTGTTACGCATGCCGATAGCTTCCAGGAAAAAATAAAGACAATAGGCGTTTTCAGCGGCTTTTTTATGCAGGAACTTTGGGATACCTACGTCAAGCAGGCACATAAAACCAGCGCGAAAGCCTAAATTCATTCCTGAATTTTTAAAATAATTTAATAAAAACAAAAAAGTATCTGGGAGAATACGATGGATATCAAATACGATTACGAAGCAATTGTCATCGGCAGTGGTTTTGGCGGGTCAATCAGTACCTGCCGTTTAGCAAAAAAATGGCCCGCCAAAGTTATGCTATTGGAACGCGGCAAGCGCTACCCGATGGGGTCTTTCCCGCGCTCGCCGCGTGGCATGGCTAACAACTTCTGGAATCTTCTGCCGGAAAAACGCAACAGGCCGCAAAATATCGCCGACAAGGAAACGCACGGCATGTTCGATATACGCAACTTCGAACATATCGATGCCTTGGTCAGTGCAGGCTTGGGCGGCGGCTCACTGATCTATGCCAATGTCTTTCTTCAACCACCCGATGAAGTGTTTGATCAAAGCTGGCCGGAAACCAGCAAAAAAGAGGCTTTACAACCTTATTACGAGGTCAGCAAGAAAGTCCTGGGTGCCAGGCCGATTCCGCAAGGCGATGATCCGCGTAGACAAGTTATACGCACAGGCTTGTTTCAGGAATTCGCCAAGGCAGATGGCCGCGAGTCGCAATTGCTCGATATCAACGTATTTTTTGGTAATGATTTCAATAATCCGACCGAGATCGGCGTGCAGGAAAAGAACCGTTACGGCGCCTTGCAAACATCTTGTGTTTATTGTGCCGAATGCGATCTGGGCTGTAACACGCAATCGAAAAATTCGCTGGATTTGAATTATCTGCATGTAGCTGAAACGCGTTATAAAGCCGCTATTAAAACCGAAGTTCTTGGGGAAAAAATAGTGCCCCTGGATGCGCAAGGCAATGAAAATCTCGCTGCCAGCGGCGAGTTCGGTTATCGGGTTTATTGGCAGGACTTGAATGATGGCCATGCGCAGCACAGCGCAGTAACCCGCCGAGTGGTGGTTTCGGCCGGCACGCTAGGCTCAAACGAGCTGCTGATGCGCTGCCGTGATGTTTACAAAACACTGCCCAATATCAGCCAAAAGCTGGGCCAGCATTTTTCAGGCAATGGGGATTTTCTCTCTTTTGTTATCGATGGCGACAAACCCGCCGACCCCAATTACGGACCGGTCATTACCCAGGGCACTGATTATAATCTGTTCAAAAATTTCAATCGGGATCATGCCTTTATATTGGAGGATGCCAGCTACCCCAATTTTGCAGCCTGGTATACAGAAGGGCTTAAGCCCGGCTTTTCGCATTTCAACGCCTTTATCCGAACCGCTAAATTGGCCATTGCCCGCTTCATTCAGGGCATCACTAACGGGCAGATCGGCTATGCCTTCAATGAATTGCTGAAAGGCGATCTTTCCTATACCAGCAGCGTTTTGTTGTGCATGGGCATAGATAAAAGCAACGGTGTCATGGAATTGAATGATGACGGTTTTCTGCATGTGAAATGGCCTTATAAAGACAGCATGTCCCTGTATCAGACCATCCTCGATATGGGCAACCGATTCAAGGAGTGGAGCGGGGGGAAAGCATTCATTCCCCTGCCGAATTGGTTATGGCCTATGAAAAGCAATATTACTGTCCATTCCTTGGGTGGTTGCCGTTTAGCGAATGACCCCGCCGAAGGCGTCACCAGCGCGGCAGTCGATACCTTTGGCCAGGTGTTCGGTTATACCGGCTTATATGTTGCGGATGGGGCATTATTACCGACGGCGGTGGGAGCCAATCCGGTTGCGACGATCTGTGCATTGTCGGAACGCGTCGCGGAAGGCATTACCGGTATCAAGCCGGATGCGGATTTATAACCCTCGTTTTTCTCATTGATGCCGGTCGTCTGTTGATTGAGTCTTTTGCACAGATCAGCAGACGATAAACAGCACAAAAATTATGAATACCGAGGAACAAATGCCTGCACTCCAAATTGACTTAGCATTTATCCTGCGGTTTTATTTCAATTTAAAGGTAGAAGTATGAGCGATTTTCCTGCTTATGATGAGATTCATGTGATCTCGGACATCCATATGGGCGGCAATAAGCCCAATTTTCAGATATTGAAAGAGACCCAAAGACTGGCCGGTTATATAGGCTGGGTCAGCAAGCAGTGCCCGACAGGCAATGTCGCACTGGTACTGAACGGGGATGTCTTCGATACGCTGGCCGAGGAACTGCCGGGTTATATCGTTGTTGAACAGGCCGTCGCTACCGTTGACCGGATCATGAAAGATGCGTCATTTGTCGGCGTCTGGGATGCTCTTGCCGCTTTCGTGGCAACCGAGCGGCGCACGCTGATCTTTATCATCGGCAACCACGATATCGAAATGTCTTTCCCGACGGTTCAGCGCTTGATCATGTCCCAGTTGGCGGGCGATGATCTGATTAAACGCGCCCGGATTGAATTCTCGACCATCGGCGCCGGCTATACCTGCATGGTCGGTAATGCCCGCGTTTACTGCACGCACGGCAATGAAGTCGATGCCTGGAACTACAATCGTTACGAAGATCTGGCCAAGGTCGGGCGGCGCCTCAATGCCGGCCGTACGCTTGATCCCAAGGAATGGTATCCGAACGCCGGCACGCGAATGGTTAAGGAGGTTATGAACGAGGTCAAGAAAAAATATAAATGGATCGATTTGCTAAAACCCGAAACTCAGGCGGCGGTTGGCACCTTGGTCGTTCTCGACCCGTCCCAAGCCACAAAAATTACCGATCTGGTGTCTATCGTTGGCGAAAAAGTGCGTGATGGCAAGGAGGTTAACCAGCGCTTGTCTGCGGAAGGGTTTCTGCCACGTGAGCAGGTGGCTGCTTCGACTGTGACTGTCGACCAATTGCTGGGCCCCAATCTCAGCGAAGGCATCAAGGGTTACTCGCAACAGGATTCACAGAATGTTGACCAGATGCTGGAAATGGCCGAGGCCAATCTCGGCCGCCCCAATGCCCAGATCGTTGAGCCGGAGGCGCCGCTGGGTACCTGGGAATTGATTTTCGACCGGTTGACCGGCTGGCTGAGGAATGTTCCCAAGGATGAGGCATTACGCCGAGCCCTGAAAGACTGGTTGGCTGACGACAAAACCTTCGATCATACAGATCAGGACGACACCTTCAAAGATGTAACAGCGGCAGTAGGATCCTCGATTGATTTTATCATTACCGGGCACACGCATCTTGAGCGCGCTATCGACATGGGCGGCGGGCGGTTTTACTTCAATTGCGGCACTTGGATCCGGTTGCTGCGCTTCACCGATGCGATGCTGAAGGACAGGGACGCATTCAAGCCGGTTTATGATGTGCTGATCGATGGTCGCATGGAGTTGATCGACAGCGCGAAATTCGGTGGCCAGAGCTTCGTTATGAACCAGACCAGTGCCGTCTCGGTTAAGGTTGAAGATGGCGGCGTCATAGGCCGTTTAAACCATATCATCAATGACGGAACCGGCGCGCCCCAGACTATTCAGCAATTTATGAGGAAGTGATATGACCGAAAATCACACGTCAGAAATCCGTAATGTCAAACTTGAACTTCTGCGGTCCGGCCCGGCCCACAATCAATTGCTATCTCCGCTGACCAATTATATTGCCTTATGCGGCTCCGACGGACCCGTGACGCTGCAAATGCCGTTCGAGCATCGCCAACTGCTGATGAGGCTGCGGCGGCTCAGATACCCTTTGGATAAAGATCCCGCCACCGATGATCAGCGGCAATCGGAAGTCCGTGACATAGGCGAAGCCATTGGCCGGGTGTTCGGCCAGGTGCCCGCCCTGCTTTCAGAGCTCGGCAATGCCGGCGCTGAGAACGGCAAACTCGTTCATCTGCGATTGGCGATGTCAGCGTTTGAGCTGGGTCTGGTTCCCTTCGAAGCGGCCGTGGCTCCGGACGGTTTTCCCGGATCGGGATCGCCGCTGTTCCTGCAAATGCGCACCCCGATCTCGATTACGCGGGAAATCCGCCGAGGCCGTCCACTGCCGGTCAACTGGATACGCCCGCCGCGCATCCTGTTCGCCTTCGCGGCTCCGGCCGGGCTTTACGTGCCCGCGCAAACCCATTTGCAAGCTCTGCGCGAGGCCATTGAGCCGTGGGTCAAGATCAAGGACGAGAATCGCATCGAGGAAGTCAAAAAGCTGCTGACCGTACTGCCCAATGCCACGCTTGAGCAAATTCGCGCGCTTTGTGCTTCAACCGAATTCACTCATGTCCATATCCTGGCGCATGGTGCGCCGTTCAAATATTCCGGCGATGAGCGCTATGGCGTGGCCTTGTGCAGCGAGACCAGCGATAGTGTCGATATTGTCGACGGCGAGCGCCTCGCTATCGCCCTGACTTCTCGGGACTCGGCCGGCAATACGCGATTCCGTCCGACGCTCGTTACGCTCGCGACTTGCGATTCCGGCAATATCGAATCGGTGCTGACGCCTGGCGGCAGCATTGCCCACGAACTAAACGCGGCGGGTATTCCATGGGTCATTGCTTCCCAGTTTCCGTTATGGATGAAGGCATCGGCCATCGCGGCTAAAGTGCTCTACAGCGGGTTGCTGAACGGTGCCGATCCGCGCTGGGTGCTCTACGAACTGCGGCAACGACTGCGTACGGATTCGCCGGAAACGCATGACTGGGCCAGTATCGTCGCGTATTCAACGGTGCCGTGGAATTTCGAACGGCAGGTCAACCTGTTCCGCGACAAGCAGACACAGCGGAAAATCGAAGTAAAGTTTGATCGCATCGACGAACTGGTGGGGGCGAATGAGGATCGGAGCGACAGCGTCGGAAAGGTCCTTAACGATGCCCAAAACAAGGAATTGGCAGCGCTGTGCGAATCGGTCCGCGAAGATCTGAAAAACTGGCGCGAGGAGTCACACGCTATCACTTCAACCAAGGACAAAGCGCAGCGCCTGGGTCTTAGCGCCGCCAGCGAGAAACGCATTGGTATCGCCTATACCCTGGCGGAAGAGCAACCGATGGCCCAGAAAGCTTATGAAGCCTGCCGCGATTTTTACCGTGACGCCTGGGAAATCGATCCCTGCAACCACTGGGTGATTACGCAGTACCTGTCGATTATCGCCATACTGAATCGGGACGACGATGGCCCCGTGCTTAAGGAACTGGCACATAAATACGGCATATTATGGAACGCGGCCCGGCAGATCGTGGAATGGCAGATACGCAAATCATCAGGCGATGAGCGGGCTTATGCGTTCAGCACACACGCGGAACTCAGTTTACTGGGCTCGGTTTACGGTGGGCAAACCATCGATCCTGAATCACTGGAAGCCGATATCACGTATTACTGCAAAGAGATGTTAAACGAATTGTGTTCCGATGCGTTTCCGATTATTGCAACACAGCGCCAGTTCAGGCGTTATCTGAAGGATTGGAACACCCCGGTATGGGCTAGCTTGGCGCAGGCGGCCTTGGACGCCTTGGGAGATAACTATTAAGCCTCGGCCTGATAATATAAGATAGCAGGAAAGGATTTCCTGATTGAATGCAATAACTTGTGCATAGTTACTGAAGCGGGGTTGTACTGGATTGACGAAGTTCTTATGATGGACAAATTAAAAGCGGTTGTTTAGTTACTACGCGGTTTAGGAAGCAGATAGATCGTAAAATCACGAAAAAGAATGTCATTTACCTAAAATGCTTTTGATAGTGGGGCAGAGGGGTGAGATAGCAAACACCCCCTGCCTCATTGATGACGCCTAAGGCGCGTAATGCGTTTCAATATAGCGTTGCACGATTTCCTGAAATTCTTCGGCGATTCTTTCGCCTTTCAGCGTGACGGTTTTTTCGCCGTCTTCATAAACCGGCGCTACCGGGGACTCGCCGGTGCCGGGCAGGCTAATGCCGATATTGGCGTTTTTGCTTTCGCCGGGTCCATTAACCACACAACCCATAACCGCCACTTCCATGGTTTCAACACCCGGATATTGGGTGCGCCAGACCGGCATTTGATCGCGCAAATAGCTCTGAATGTCCATCGCCAGTTTCTGGAAATAATCGCTGGTGGTGCGGCCGCAACCAGGGCAGGAGATAACCATCGGGGTGAATGAACGAAAGCCCATGGTTTGCAGGATTTCTTGGCCGACTATGACTTCCTGGGTTCTTGATGCGCCGGGTTCCGGCGTCAGCGAAATGCGGATAGTGTCGCCTATGCCTTGTTGCATGAGTACCGATAAAGCCGCGGCTGATGAGACGATGCCTTTGGAACCCATGCCCGCTTCGGTCAGTCCCAGATGCAGTGCGTAATCGCAACGGCTGGAAAGATCCTGATAGATGTTGATCAGTTCCTGCACATTGCTGATTTTGCAGGATAGGATGATTTTGTCTTTGCCCAGTCCCAGTTCTTCTGCTTTAGCGGCGCTTTCAAGTGCCGACAGTACGATTGCCTTGCGGGTGACGGCTGCCAAAGGTTCGGGTGTTTTCAGGCTTCTGTTTTCATCCAGTAAGCGGGTCAATACTGCTTGATCCAAGCTGCCGCCGTTGACGCCGATGCGCACCGGTTTGTTATATTGGCAGGCAAACTCAATCATTTGCTGAAATTGCGGGTCACGGCTTTTGCCGCGGCCGACATTGCCCGGATTGATACGGTATTTGTCCAAAGCCTGGGCGCAGTCCGGGTATTTTTCCAGCAGTTTGTGACCGTTAAAATGAAAGTCGCCAACGATGGGTGTTGAGTTGCCTTTTTTATCCAATTGATTACGGATTTCGGCAACGGCTTTAGCTGCCTCTTCCGAATTGACCGTAATGCGGACCAGCTCGGAACCGGCGGCGGCCAGTTCTATAATTTGGTTCACGGTCGCAGAAACATTGGCGGTATCGGTATTGGTCATAGACTGAACAACGATCGGAGCGCCGCCGCCGACTTTAACATCGCCGACTAAAACTTGATGGGTGATTTTTCTAAGGCTAATAGACATATACAAAATCTTTTGAAAAAGGTTACGGTTATCTGGAAGAAATTGTTAAATTATACGCTTATACCGGCTATTAAGTAGAGTTTAGTGTGAGGATAAATTATTTTTCTGATATACATTTGGAATTCGGGGCATTGGAAGCTCCAGATAATGATGCCGATATCATTATCGCGGCAGGCGATATAGGCGTCAGTACGCAAGGTGTAGAGTGGCTTAAAACTTTTAATAAACCGGTTGTTTATATTGCCGGTAATCACGAGTTTTATACTCATGAATATCAGCAAACGTTGCAGTTGATCCGTAAGCGATGCGCCGGCAGCAATGTGCATTTTCTTGAGAACGACTGCTTTATATTTCAAGGTGTACGTTTTTTAGGTTGCACTCTCTGGGCCGATTTGTTTGTTGAAGGCGACAAAACAGCAGAGGCTTTAGGCAAAACATTAAATGATTTCAGGCGGATAAAATTTGCCGAAAGGCCTTTTGATGCGGTGCAGTTCAGTCAATTACACCAAAACTCAAAGACTTGGCTGGAACAAGAATTAGCTCAGCCGTACTCAGGGAAAACTGTCGTGGTCACTCATCATGCGCCGTCTTTATGGAGTTGGAACGATACGGCATATGCGCTTAAAAAACTGGCTTATTGTAATGATATGAAACCGTTGCTGCATGAATACGAGATTGCCGCCTGGTTCCACGGCCATGTCCACTGCCAGATAGACTACCGCATAGCGGGTGCAAGAATATTATGCAATCCCAGAGGTTATGCAGGTACAAAAGTCGCCCCCCGATTTGATCAGGACAGGACGGTGGATATTTAGATCGATGCTGACTATTGGTAAAAAATACCTATAGTCAGTTAAAGACTGGGTACAAGACAAAAACTATGCTTCACATGGCCTTTTGACTTGCGCCCGTCTGGCAGCACAACGTTCGGTGAACAAACAAACCTAACTTTTGTCAAACGCAACCGTCAGGTATTGCTCTGTTGGAAGAGTGCTTCAGCGCGCTTGCTGATTTCTTCCGGCGTTATATCTTTCTTATGGGTAGCAAGAAACCAAATATGCCCGAAAGGGTCTTGCAGCATACCGCTGCGATCACCGTAAAACTGGTCGAATACCGGCCTGACTGCTTTTGCTCCAGCGCTAACAGCCTGATTAAATTGAGCGTCCACGTCCTCTACATAGACATGCAAAGCAACCGACGAGCCACCCAATGACTCGGGAGGATGGAATTCACTTTGTTCACAGGAGTCGGCCAGCATGATAGGCGAATCACCGATTTTGATTTCGGCATGCCCAATTTGACCGTTTGGGTGAGATAAGCGGAATATTTCAATTGCACCAAATGCCCGCTTATAAAATTCAATGGCTTCGGACGCCCCTTTAATCATCAGGTACGGGGTTATGGAGTGATAGCCATCCGGAATTGGTTTTACTGTCATGGATTTCTCCTTTATTTATAATAACTAAGATGAAAATAACAGGCGTTGCACAGCTTGGCGCACAGCGGTTGTATTGTTAGACTGGATGAGTAATTGCAAGTTCCCATGCTTCTTATCTCTCAGCGATTGCCTTTAGATTGGCAAGACCTTCCTCAAAATCTCTACCGATCATGCTGTCCCGGTCGTAAAAGATTTCCATGATTTTGCCAATGTAGGGATTGGTGCCATGCATGGCCCATGTGACGTCGGTTTCGGCATCTTTGCTTTCCAATATAAATTCCAGGATGCAGTGGCTTTCGATAGGTTTGACCAAATCCAGTTCGATAGCGATCTTGGACGGTGGCGATGACTCGATGATTTCCATACGCCCTATACCAGCTTTACTGCCAGTACTTTCCCACTCGTACACGGCACCTTTGCCACGTGACTTACCGCTGAGGTTTCGTTTCATCTCCGGGTCCATTTTCTCGTAAGGCGACCAGGCGTCCCAATTGTGGAAGTCGCTGATTAGCGCAAAGATTCTGTCGGGAGCCGCTTTGATACTGGCGGTGCGGCAGACACGGAATATATCAGGCTTGGCCGCTACATAGAGGAGCAGGGCGGCGAACAGAACGGCGGCTATGATGATTGTTTCCTTAACCATTTATTACCTCGGTACGGGGCAGACATCATGTATGGCGATCAGGGGCCGCTCTTGCGGCTGGGTTTGGGCTAACGTTCAAGGGCGAATATATCTTTAGACGTTTCCGGATCGAAAGAGATCGCGCAATGCTCATACACGATTTGCCATCGGTCCTGATGCCGTTGATAGCCGACAGTGCTCCGTGTCCACGTCTGCATTGTCGGATGGTCTTTGTCCATTCCTGTAAAGCGCCAGAACCAGTGGGCAAGCGCCAAGTCACCGCTAACGAAAATACCAAGATCGCGTATTTCTGTACCGAATGTGGCTGGGAGGCAAGGCAAGCATGTATCCCAAGCGCGGCGGAGCTCATTTACATTCTTGATTTTTTGGAACGGCGGTTTCACGTCGAAGATGATAGCTTCCGGAGCATAATGGCTTATGATTTGATTTGTATTTTTCATACAAATAGCGCTCATTTGGTCATTAATGAGTTGTCGAATTTGGCCTTTGTCATGCGTTTTGGCGGTCTCAGTTCTCATCGGGCATCCCTTTATATTTTAATTGTTAACTCATGATTGCTTTTTAGGCTTGTTAGAGACTCCATGAAGATGATTTTCTAAGTGTTGCCAGTCCCAAATCCCAAAACTCATACTCGTACATAAACCGGTCCTGCGGTTGGTTATAAATTGCTCGGCGGCCATTTCATCAGTTTTTTTCATAATTTCGAATGTCGATCACACAAGCACTTTTGCAATCCGTGGCTTTGCCGATTTCTTTTGGGCAAAACCTTAAAGCCAGACTCAGTCACTAACGCTTCACTATAACCGGCATTCTCAGCGGCGCAGCGACTGCGAGGGTATTTACCGTACCCTATATTGCTAGGCTCGGCTTTTAGCGGCATAACTGACCATGAGGTCCTGGTACATTGGAGTATGGCCGCAAAGGAGCTTACCGAAGCCCTGGACGTCGTTGCGCCAGTCGCGTTGCAGTTCGGAGCCCACGGCGAACCAATTCAACAGTTGCACCCCCGCAGTTGCCATCCGAAGCCATGCCGCCTCACGGCTGGTCTGGTTGAATGTGCCGCTTGCATCGGTGACGACGAAAACCTCGTAGCCAGCCTCTAACGCAGATAGCGCAGGAAACGCTACGCAGACTTCAGTCACTATGCCGGCGATGATAAGCTGTTTGCGGCCGGTATCCTTCACGGCGTTAACGAAATCTTCGTTATCCCAGGCGTTGATTTGGCCTGGGCGGGCGATAAACGGAACGTGAGGAAACATTTCTTTTAGCTCGGGCATAATGGGACCGTTCGGCCCTGTCTCGAAACTGGTCGTGAGAATAGTCGGTAGATTGAAGAATTTCGCCATATCGGCCAAGGCCATAATGCTGTTCTTGAATTCGCTAGGCGGATAATCCTGTACTAACGCAGTCAGGCCGCACTGGTGATCCACGAAGAGAACCGCCGCGTCTTTTTTACATATGCGACGGTACTGATAAGTGCTGCTCATAATGTCACCTTTATCATGGTTTCGATGTGGCGTAGTCAAGGTTGGGGGTTTTGTCTTTTTGCATTTTCATTATGCATGGCGGTGCAATTTATTTGGCATTTCGCACTCTCAATTTTCCGCTCTACTGATGAATCGATAGATGACCGCGCCTAGTGCTGCACCAACGATCGGGGCTAGCCAAAACAACCAAAGCTGGGCAAGAGCCCAGTCGCCAACGTAGATAGCGACACCTGTACTCCGGGCAGGATTAACAGAAGTATTAGTTACGGGAATACTGATCAGGTGAATCAGGGTAAGACAAAGACCGATAGCTATAGGCGCCATCCCCTGCGGCGCGCGTTTGTCGGTCGCACCGAGAATGACCAACAAAAACATCATGGTCATAACAACTTCAGTCACTAAGGCAGCAAATAAGGAATAACCCCCGGGCGAATGGATGCCATAGCCGTTGGAAGCGAAACCTGCGGAAACATCGAAGCCCGCCTTACCGCTGGCGATAAGATAAAGAACGCCTCCTGCAATAATAGCTCCGAATACTTGAGCGACAATATAAGGCAGTAATTGGTTTGCCGGGAAACGACCGCCAACCCATAGTCCCACAGAAACTGCCGGGTTTAGATGACAGCCGGAGATATGTCCGATTGCGAAAGCCATGGTGAGTACGGTTAAGCCAAAAGCCAACGAAACTCCGAGCAACCCGATGCCAACATCAGGAAACGCTGCTGCCAATACAGCACTGCCACACCCGCCAAGAACCAGCCAAAATGTCCCCAAAAATTCCGCAAGATATATTTTCATGAATGATCTTCCTTTACGCCATCGACAAGTGATTATTATTTACTGCACAATTTTTTTATTAAAATATCAATATCCAATCGGAGCACACAATTCGTATAAATACCTATGTGGACTAACTTGCAGTAGCAGTGGCCGGGAATGTCGACGTCTGTTTAAAGGGTTATTGGCAAGGTATGAAGCTCCAACGAAATATAGTCGGGTGCAGACAGGATACGGGCGTTTTTTAAGCAAGCGTTCTCATTTCATTTTGCAGCCATCGTTCCAGGACTTTGATCACATAGGCTTGCTCTTCCTGAGTGAGGGCGCGGCCCTTCGGTATTCGGTGCCATTTTTCCAGGCAACTGCGGCAGCAGCATGCTGTTGCATGTTGTGCTACAAAAACCGGATGCCCCCGAAAAGGGGTTTGTTTGCCATCATTTTTAGGCAATGGCGGCGACAGGCGCTGTGCAATAAAGTCTCCTGCATGAACGACAACCGTTGGCAATCCTTTGGCATGCAGATAAACAAGATCTTTGCCTTGGAGGCGGAATTGGCTGCGGAAAGCCGACTTTGAGAGTGCCTCAAAGAGGCTGTCTAAATCTCTCATACGAGTTTTATAAATAGTTGAATACTGTTTCATTATGGGCGGATGTTTTATCATGAATCAAGTTCCGAATATTAATAAGTGCCGGCTTCCGACTATATGAATACCCATGAACAAAGACATCGCAATGGGCATCTGAATGATCGAGCATTGTTCAGCGGTAACCAATTGCTTCATTTGCATGATGCTGTTTATGAGCTGTGCTGGCTGTTAAATCGCGGTTATGCACGGCATTCGGCTATCCAATTGGTCGGCGACCACCATCAGCTTGCCAAGCGTCAACGTCTGGCGATTTCCAGGGCAGCCTGTTCGACTGTCAATCGGGAGTTAAGAAATGCAAAACGCCTTGAGATTGCACAAATCAAAGACCGGCACTTGGTTATTGACGGATTTAACCTGATTATTTCCGTCGAAACGGCTATGGGAGGCGGATTGTTGCTGCGTTGCTGCGATGGCTGCGTACGGGATATAGCCAGCATTCACGGGACTTACCGGCTGGTGCATGAAACCCGGCAGGCGATTGAACTCATTGGCAATGCGCTGCAAGCCTTTTCTCCGGCAAGTGTGTTGTGGCTGTTTGACAAACCCGTTTCCAATAGCGGGCGGCTTGCCGAGATGGTTCGGACTATTGCCGGCGCCCATTGCTGGAATTGGCAGGCGGAGTTAATCGATAATCCGGATCAGGTCATTCTGAATGGCGGTAAGGTCGCTATCACCTCCGATTCAGCGATATTAGACGGGAAGGTGCAATGGGTAAATCTGGGCGCTTACCTGATAACAAACCACTTTCATGAGTCTTGGTTGATTGATTTTTCAGATGTTTTGAATGAGCCTGAATAAAACCCGCTACTTAAGCCGCTCGCAGAAAATAAGCAGTTGGCAGGCATTAATGATTTTCGGAGTGCAGGCTTCGCCTGCTGTGCGAGCAAAGCTTGCACTCCTGCAAATTTCTTCGGTCAGAAAAATTAGGCTTATGCCGACAGGTTGATTTGTGTGCCAAGATGGTCTTTATTGCCATTTTGGGTGTTTTGGTTTTTCTGCAACAATTCGGCCTGAGCCTGTGCGGCCATTGCCGTCGCACTAGCCGCAACTTGTATATCCTGGCCAGAAGGTTCAGCCGGAGCCAGCGCGGCTCTTCTGATAGTGTCGGCTTTTCGTAGCTTTGCGGCCGGGTCGCCGGGAACCGAAGATGTGTCTATATTGACCTCGCCGCCAATTGCGTATCGGACGCCATCAGGACCTTGCTGATATTCAAAACTGGCGCCGCTGGTGGCAATGCCGCCGGCAGCGGCCAGATGCGCGGCCTCATGCGCTTTGACTTCGGCGTCTCTTTGTTTAAGCTCACTGAGGACTTTCAAGTCCGATTCGGAGAGTTCACCGGTTTTTTTATTATCCGTTGATGTGGCACCATCGGTTTTTAATACGGAGTCTTGTTGAGCGCTCTGATCAGGGTTGGCTGTAGATGAGGCGACCGATTGCTGCTGGGAGTAATCAGTTTGCCAAGTAGTCAATCTATTGCCGGATACGGAGGAAATCATGATGCGCCTTTACACCAAGTGAACAATTTCAAGTCTAGTCAACAATCAGCCGATAGTCTATAGATAAAGCTAATACCTGACGTTGCGCATGCCCGGCAGGAATATGTCATCCACGAAAAACACGAGAAAAGGTGAGTGGGGAGCGCTGTACGCGCCTTGATAGCTCAGGAACTTTTTAAGTAATTACCATGACATTATCACTGGAGTGCAGGCTTTGCCTGCTCTAGCAAGCGAAGCTTGCACTCCCGGCACTCACTCTTTTAGTCATTAGTTGAATTTGAAAATGCTGTAAGCCCTTCATGTTCTTCATGGTTTAAACACAAAACTGGCTCACGTTATTTCATGCTCATCGCATGGCATGGCATGGTCATTCAGTGAAGCCGCGTTATCCATTATCAAACGGTTTTCGTGGGCAATGCGTAACACCAATTAAACAGATAAATTAACGTATAATGTGTTTATTTTATCCGGCTGTTTTTGATGTCCACTCCCGATCTTATCAAGCAACTTACCCACCAGTTACCCCATTGTCTTAACCAGGACAGGCATGCATTAAAACGGCAATTAGACCGCTGCCGCAGCAAAAAGTCAGTGGAAGAATTGAGCGCACTGGCAAGCCGCATTGAAAGATCGGTTGCAGCCAGGAACAAGCGCCTCGCCAGTATTCCTGTGCTGACATTTCCCGATTTGCCGGTCACCGGCAAAAAAGACGATATCGCCAAGCTGATACAGGCTTACCAGGTAGTTATTGTCTGTGGCGAAACCGGCTCCGGCAAGACCACGCAGTTGCCCAAGATTTGCCTGTCGCTAGGCCGGGGATCGGCAGGGTTTATCGGCCACACCCAGCCCCGGCGAATTGCCGCGCGCACCGTTGCTGACCGCATCGCGGAAGAGCTTGGCGAACCAATCGGCAAATCGGTCGGTTACAAAATCCGTTTTAACGATAAAACCCATGCGGATTCATTAGTTAAGCTGATGACCGACGGTATTTTGCTGGCCGAATCGCAAAACGATCCTTACCTGAACCAATACGACACCATCATTATCGATGAAGCGCATGAGCGCAGCTTGAACATCGATTTTCTGATCGGTTATATGAAATGGCTGTTGCCCAAACGGCCCGATTTAAAGCTGATCATTACTTCGGCAACTATCGATACGGAGCGCTTTTCCGATCATTTCAACAAGGCGCCGATTATCGAAGTTTCCGGGCGGACTTATCCGGTGGACGTGCGTTACCGTCCAATCGTTCCGAAGGAAGAAGCGGACGGCGAAAAAGCAACGGACGAGACTGGCGACGAACTGCAAAACGCGATACTCGATGCGGTTGACGAGCTTTACCGTGACTTGCGCGGCGACATCCTGATTTTTCTCAGCGGCGAGCGGGAAATCAGGGAAACGACCGATTCCTTAAAAAAACACCATCCGACCCAGTATGAAATCCTGCCGCTGTATTCGAAACTTAGCGTCAGCGAGCAGGAGCGGGTGTTCAAACCCAAAGGCGGCAAGCTGCGCATCGTGCTGGCGACCAACGTCGCGGAAACCTC